>Ga0070679_100007183_pt1 | contig 10400 bp, 10 predicted proteins | sample KBSC63BmetaG_FD_65652 | JGI IMG/M metagenome (GOLD analysis project Ga0070679, IMG submission 65652) | Corn rhizosphere microbial communities from Kellogg Biological Station, Michigan, USA - KBS C6-3B metaG | ecosystem: Host-associated > Plants > Roots > Rhizosphere | place: USA: Michigan... | reverse complement strand
TCCATGTAGCCGTTGTTCACGGCATAGATCGACAGGGCCATTTCGGCGACCGACATCGGTGCGAATTGCTTCTGCTTCATGAGTTCAGTCACGCGTTGACCGCGTTCGAGCTGTCGGCGAGTGGCTTCGTCGAGATCCGATGCGAACTGCGAGAACGCCGCGAGTTCGCGATACTGCGCGAGCGCAAGACGAATACCGCCGCCCAACTTCGAGATGATCTTCGTTTGTGCTGCGCCACCGACGCGCGAGACGGAGATACCCGCGTTCATCGCGGGACGAATACCGGCGTTGAAGAGATCGCCTTCCAAGAAGATCTGCCCATCGGTGATGGAGATCACGTTAGTCGGCACGAATGCCGTCACGTCGCCCGCTTGCGTTTCGATGATCGGCAGACCGGTCAATGAACCCGTCTTGCCCTTTACGCGACCGTTGGTTTTCTTCTCGACGTACTCCTCGTTCACGCGAGCTGAACGCTCGAGCAAACGCGAGTGCAGATAGAACACGTCGCCAGGATACGCTTCACGTCCTGGCGGACGACGCAGCAACAGCGAAATCTGACGATAGGCCCAGGCTTGCTTGGTGAGATCGTCATAAATGATCAACGCGTCTTCGCCCTGATCCATGAAGTACTCGCCCATCGCGCACCCAGAATAAGGCGCGAGATACTGCATCGCCGCAGGCGTCGACGCAGAAGCGGCCACGATGATCGTGTGCTTCATTGCATCGTGTTCTTCGAGCTTACGGACGACGTTCGCAATCGAGCTCTGCTTCTGGCCGATCGCGACGTAGATGCACTTAATACCGCTCGACTTCTGATTGATGATCGTGTCGATAGCCAGTGCCGTCTTGCCGGTTTGACGATCGCCAATGATGAGCTCGCGCTGACCGCGACCGATCGGCACCATCGCGTCGATGGCCTTGTAGCCGGTCTGAACGGGTTGGCTCACGGACTTGCGCGCAATCACGCCCGGCGCGATACGTTCGATGGGCGAACGACGCTCTGCGTTGATCGGGCCCTTGCCGTCGATCGGGGTGCCGAGCGAATCGACAACGCGGCCGAGCAGCGCTTCGCCAACCGGTACTTCGAGAATGCGGCCGGTCGTCTTGACCGTATCGCCTTCGACAATGTGCTTGTATTCGCCAAGCACCACGGCGCCGACGGAATCTTGTTCGAGGTTCAGCGCAAGACCGGTGCTGCCGCCCGGAAACTCCAGCATTTCGCCGTACTTCACGTCAGCCAAACCGTGCACGCGGACAATGCCGTCGGTAACGGTCACGACCGTACCCACATCGCGCTCTTCCGCGGCGCTGGCGAATTTGTCGATGCGCGACTTGATCAGATCGCTGATTTCAGATGCCTTGATGGCCATGTCCGCGTTCCTCAGTAACTTTGTGTTCCGGCGCCTTGCTCAACTACGCAAGGCCCAGGAGCAAATTAAATCTCTATCGCACTCGCGAGACGCTCGAGCCGAGCTTTCACCGAGCCGTCAATGACGAAGTCTCCGGCACGCACAACTGCGCCACCGATCAGCGAGGGGTCGATCGCACAGTGCAATCGGATCTCTCGTTTGAAGCGCTTTTTCAACGCTTGGCTCATTCGTTGCCGCTGCGCATCGTCGAGTTGCACGGCCGAGACGAGTTGCACGTCCAAAACGTTTTCCACTTCCGCGCGCAACGTCTCGAAGAGTTCTGCGATGTTGGGCAACAGTGCCAAGCGACGATTCGTTGCCAACGTGAGCAGAAAATTACGACCGTGCTCATCCAACGCACCGCCGCACACATCGGCAATCAAATCGACCAAATCTTCCGCCTTCACTCGCGGATTCGTGAGCAGATGCGCAGCTCGTTCGTCCGAGACGACGGCCGCGGCCGTCGCTAGCACCTGCGACCAGCGATCGAAGCTCTGATGTTCGCGCGCGTACTCGAATGCCGCTTTGGCGTAAGGTCGTGCGATGGTCGCTTTTTCAGCCATGAACTAATCCGCCTAAATCAACCGCGCTCGATTTCGAGCGCGAGCTGATGGAGAAGGTCTGCGTGCGCTTTTGCATCAATCTCGCGCGATAACAACTTGCTCGCACCGGCGACCGCAATCGCAGCAACTTCCTTGCTGAGCTGCTGACGCGCGCGGTTGGTCTCGAGAGAGACGGCCTCGCGAGCTTCGGTGATCAAACGTTGACCTTCGGACGTTGCCGTACCGCGAGCCTCGTCGACCATCTCGTTCGAACGGCGATTCGCCTGATCGACGATCTTGCTCGCCTGCAGCCGAGCTTCCTTGATGATCTCGCTCGCATTCGCTTGCGCTTCCGCAAGGCTCTTCTCAGCGCGCTCGGACGAAGCCAAGCCTGCAGCGATTTTGCGCTGACGTTCTTCGATCGCCGCGATGAGCGGCGGCCAAATGAACTTCATCGTGACCCAACCCAGGATCACGAGCACGATCGTCTGAATGAACAGTGTTGCGTTTAGATTCATGGAAGCAACCTTACGTCAGCAGTGCAGCGCGCCATGCACGGCGCGCCGTCGTATCGCGTGATTAGTGGGCTACGAACGGATTCGCCGTCGCAAACCACAACGCAATACCGAGACCGATGATGAAGGACGCGTCGACGAGCGCCAGCAACAAGAAGACCTTGGTTTGCAGCACGTTCATGAGCTCAGGCTGACGTGCCGAAGACTCAATGTACTTGGCTGCCATGAGGCCCACGCCAATGCAGGCACCGAGGGCGCCGATACCAATGATCAAACCGCAGGCGAGAGCGACGAGGCCGATATCCGTCATGATGATTTCTCCGGAAGTGAACTCAATAGATAAGTGAAGGTGCTAATCAGTGATGCGCGTGCGCTTGTCCGAGATAGGCCAGCGTCAGCATCATGAACACAAAGGCCTGCAACAGGACGATCAAAATGTGGAAGATCGCCTAAACCGTGCCGGTCAGTAGATGCAAGCCAATGCCGACCGCCGTCACGCTGCCGCCGAGACCCGCGATCAAGAAGAAGATCAGCTCGCCAGCGTACATGTTTCCGAACAGTCGCATGCCGTGCGAGAAGGTTCGACCGACATACTCGATGGTGTTCATCGCGAGATTCGCAATCGCGAGTAGCAAGGCACCGATCCAGGTCAGCGGATTGAAAGACAATTTGACCATTCCGAAGGGTGCAGCGATCAGCTCATGCAAGAAGCCGCCGAGACCTTTGATCTTGATGCTGTAGTAGAACGCCAGGATCAGCACTCCGAGCGCTAATCCGAAGGTCATGTTGAGATCTGCCGTCGGAAGCGGGCGTAGGTAATGAACCCCCACTGCACGTCCGGCCGTCGGCAGCAGATCGACGGGTAGCAAGTCGATCGCGTTCATCAATATCACCCAACAAAACACCGTCAACGCGAGCGGCGCGATGTACGTGAGCGAACCATGCACCATGGTTTTCGCCTGCTCCTCGACCATCTCCACCAACATCTCGACGGCGGTTTGGAATTTTCCCGGTACGCCCGAAGTGGCCTTGGAGGCAGCTCGACGCAACACCAGCAACACGATGGCTGCGGTGAGTAAGCCAAAGAAGACGGTGTCCAAATGGACTACAGACCAGTCCGCGAGCTTCGTCTGCGGGTGGCTGGCCAAATAATGAAGGTGATGGGAGATGTAATCGGCAAAGCCGATCTGCCCCGAACCACCTTCTTCACTCGCGATCATGCGTAGCATGCGCTACCTAGTACCTATATGAAGTTGAACAACGAATACGTCTAACAACTCGAACTCGACCGACGCTATCGACCAGCAACCCAGCGTTGCTGTAGTCCGAGAACGAACCAGAGCCAGTAGGCGACGAGAGCCCCAAACAGCCCTCCGAGCACCCAAAGACCGGCAAGGTGCGGCGATCTAAAGGCGACCACCAGCAATCCAATCGTCAGCATCAGCTTGACCGCCCAAGCACCGAACAACGTCGCTGCGGTCATGTGTCGTCCGTGAGTCAGTCCGTGCCTGAAGAAAGTCAGCGTCATATACACGGTCCACGTCAGACCGATCGAGCCGCCGACGAGCAACGAGACACCAGCGATGCGGCCGTCCAGGAGCGCGCCGATCAAGGCAACGATCGCGACCCAACTTGCCTGCCAGGCCAACAAGTACAGGGACTGGCGCCCAGCTACGAGTAGCGGGTTCGCGCTCATCGATTCACCTGCACAATGCCTACAGACAACAAAAATGCCACCGCGTGGGCCGACAACTCGGCAACGTGTGGCATTGCGTAAATCCTGGAAAGTCCAGCCGATTTTGCCCGCCCGGCTGGAAAAGGCGGCGCATTATACGCAGCGTTTTGCGGTGCTACAAGGAAAGCCGCGAGGCAGCCAAATTAGGGAAAATCCCCCGGCGCGATAACGAAATGCAGCCATGCTGCGCACCAAAATCCGCTCAGAGTCGATAGCGGAATTTGATCAAAAATTGATCCGCGTCACGCACATCCACCATGTGTTCGAACAAACCGTCAACGCGGCGGGAGTCATCGTCGACAAATTGAGATCCACCTCGTCCATATACCAGATATAGATCGGAGAGCGGACCCAGTTTGTATCGGTAGCGGATCTGAAAGCCCAGGCTGTTGACGGTGAATGAAGGCAACTCATCCTCGCTTCGAATCAGGCGGCCTGAATCCGTCGTGCGATACGCATCGCGCAACTCAGCATCGATTCCAATCCATTCCCATTTGATACGCAGTTCGTGACGCGGTGTTGGTACCCAATCAAGCCGGAAGTCGTAGTCCAGTCGGCGCGCACGATAGGAGCCAAACACATTGTCGTGATCCCAGAGTAACCAGTCATCTTCGTAGTACGGATACAAATCCATCCGCAGAGTGAGTTGCTCACTGGGATACCACAAGGTCGTGAAGCTCAGACGCTCGGCAAGCCCGCTCACTCCTTCCTGAAACGTGTAAGTCGAGAACACAAATGCGAAATCGCCGATGCGAGGCGATGTCGTATCGAAGTACAAGCCGATACGAGGATCTAATTTGACCGGTCCGTTGCCACGCGAAATCAGATCGTCGATGCCGCTGGAATAGACGCGCGCATCGACATAGCTGCTCCACGCGTTGCGGTACTTTGCATCGCGAATGAATTGCACTCGTCCTGGCAATCGATCTCGGTCTGCGTTCTCACGGTAGTAGCCCGCGAAGGTTTGGGTTTGGCCGCTGAGTGAAGACTCGGGCGAACCCGCGATGCGCCGCTGCGTTTGCCAGGCGACTTGATCCAATGAGTTGCGCTCCATGTAACCCAAGTCGTTGAGATCGAAACGATCGTCGATGTGCAGCAACTTGAAGCTATGGTTCAGCGAGCCACTGCCGATATCGGCCTGCAGCCACGCTTGATATCCGGCCGTTGCGTCTTGACTCTGATCGATATCGGATCGAATGAACTGGCCACTCAAACGAAATTGTTCGGTGGCCGTCACTTCGTAGTCGAGCGCGTTCACGAACGCTGTGCGATCGAAATAAGGCCGCTCAGTCCACGTGCTTAGGTAGCCGATTCGATAACGGTCGGACGGAAGCGCAACGCGAGCGGCGATGAAACGGCGGCCGATGTCCTCGGAGTACCGTTCTTCTTGCGCAGCAAACGCTCCGTAGACCAGCGACCCGCTCGATCCGGCCACTTTGACAGCGGCGTCGATGTCAGCAGGTGCGCGCCCGTCATCCGAGGGGCCGCCGATACGCCGCGTATAAATAAGTTGGTCGTCGTTCGGCGTGCGCAGATCGAACACGCCTAAGTTTTCAGTGAAGAATGGGCGGCGATCCGTCAATACGGTTTCGATTGCGGAGAAATTGACCACGAGCTCATCGCTCTCGACCTGTCCGAAATCAGGATTGAGTGTCGCCGTGAGCCCGAAATTGGAGCTGGGTTTCCAGTTCACGTCCAAGCCGCCGCGAAAACTCGAGCTGTCGTTGACGAAATCCGAAAGTGCGGAAGCGTAAGGCACGATATCCAACGTGCCATCGCCTCGATGTTGATCGACTTGAATGCGTTCGAAGGCATTCAGAAAGACCGGCGCATCCATGGGAATCCCCGGGCACGCATAGCTCTCATCGCGAGCGGAAAGATAGCGACTCACATAGACGGCGAGATCGCGCTTCTCGCTTGCCGAGTTTTTCATCGCCACGCTCGTCCAGGGTATGAGCAATTCCGCGGTCCATTGATCGGTCGTCTCGCGAATGGCGTGCCACCACTCGCCGTCCCAATCGCGATCGAAGTGCGTCTGGTTGGTGACCAGGCCATCGCGAATACCGCCGCCTAGCCCTAAGCTGAACTCGTAGCCGACCTGACCGGTGGCATCGAAATCGACAATGACCTGCGTCGCATCGCCATCGAGCGTCGGGGCATCATGAGGGGTTCGCACGCGCGTGCGTCGCTCGGCAGGTGGTTGTTCGAACACCAACGCGACGGCAAGCCCCTCCGGCGTCGCGACAAACATTGCATCGTTGCGATAGCGCGGAGTACCGCGTACGAAAGGTTCGGTCTGCTGCCAGCCAGTGCAGTGCTGCGCCGTCTGCCACTCGGTTTCATCGAGCAAACCATCGACGGTAATGCGCGCGGACACCGGCTCGGCGAGAACCAATGTATACAGCAGAATTAGCGCGGATGAGAGTCGTCGAGTGAAGTGTTTGGCTGGCGCGTGCTTGCTCAGTAGCGCCACGCGCATTGAAGTGCTTCCTTGCTCATCATCATTATCGAGATGCCGTCATATCAGCGAATGTGTTCCAAGATTCCATCGAGCTCATCCAGCGAGTGGTAGCTGATGACGAGCTTGCCTTTGCCGCCGGAAGAATGTTGCACCTGAACTTTCGCGCCCAACTTCTCGCTCAATTCACCTTCGAGCTTGCGGATATTCGGATCGACTCGGGCAGGTGTTTGCGCGGTCTCAGGTTTCGACACCAGTCTTTTGACGAGCGCCTCGGTTTCGCGCACCGATAACTTCTTGCTTGCAACGAGCGCGCCGACCTCCGCTTGTTGGCGTTTATTCTCGAGCGCAAGCAATGCACGCGCATGACCCATTTCGATCTCGCGCTGCTCGACGAGGGCTTTTACCTCATCAGCGAGTTCGAGCAGGCGCAGCAAGTTCGAAACGGCTGCACGCGATCGGCCCACGGCCTCGGCAGCACTTGCATGCGTCATTTCGAATTCGACGATCAGCCGATCCAGCGCGCGCGCCTCTTCGAGAGGATTCAAATTCTCGCGCTGGATATTTTCGATCAACGCCATCGCGATTGCGGCCTCATCCGGCACGCGGCGAATCACGGCAGGTATTTCATGCAAGCCCGCAAGCTGCGCGGCGCGCCAACGACGCTCGCCCGCAATAATTTCGTAGCGTCGCTGCGGACCGGTTGCGTCGTTTAACGGACGCACCACGATGGGCTGCACGATTCCCTGTGCTTTGATCGATTCGGCGAGCTCCTGCAGGCTTTCAGGACGCATGTCGATACGCGGTTGATATTTGCCGCGCTGTAGCAGATCTACCGGGAGCTTTTGCAGCTCATCATCGGGACGCAGATTCGTCACCACGGCCCCTTCGGAGGCAACGGGCTGACCGAGCAGCGCACCCAGTCCTCGTCCGAGGCTTGGTCGTTTAGTGGCCATGGTTGGATCGGTTGGCAATCGATTCATTGCGGACGCAAAGTGTAGTCATTTGCAGCGCCCAGGCCTAGGAGCCTATCGCATCGGCATCGAGTGAGCTCTCTTCATAATCAGTGCCTTCGTCGCGGCGGATCATCTCGCCCGCGAGTGCCAAGTAGGCCAGTGCTCCGCGCGACTCTCGATCGTAGTGCAGGGCGGGCTTACCGTGACTCGGCGCCTCTGCTAATCGAACATTGCGCGGGATGATGGTTCTGAACACTTTGTCCTGGAAGTGCTCGATCAACTGCGCCGAGACTTCGTTCGCCAAGTTGTTCCGCGGATCGAACATGGTGCGAAGAATCCCGCCGATTTCTAGTTCCGGATTCGGTCCTGCTTTGATTTGCTCGATCGTGGTGACGAGTGCGGTGAGACCTTCCAACGCGTAGTACTCGCACTGCATCGGAATCAACACGCCATCCGCAGCGACCAACGCATTCACGGTCAGCATGTTCAACGCAGGCGGGCAATCGATCAACACCATATCGAACTGATCGAGGACGGGGCGCAGCGCATCGCGCAATCTGGTTTCGCAACCCGCTTTACCCATGAGTTCGACTTCGGCCGCAACCAGATCCTGGTTCGCGGGCAACAACTTGAACTCTGCGTAGTCGACGCTTTGAAGTGCGGACTGCATATCGCTAGTGCCAAGCAGCACCTCGGTCGTCGAGCGCTCCAGCGTGCGCTTATCGACGCCGCATCCCATCGTTGCATTGCCTTGCGGATCGATATCGATCAGCAAAACACGACGCTTCGTCGCAGCTAGAGAAGCAGCGAGATTGACGCTCGTCGTCGTCTTGCCGACGCCGCCTTTCTGATTAGTGATGGCGAGAATGCGATGCATGCAAAGCTGTGTGTCGTTTAATTGAGTCCGCTTGCAGACAGCGCGGCGCGAACGGTTGCCTTTTTACTCTTCTCGAAGGCCACCGCCAACGTCCTAAATCCGGTCGTGACTGCGGCAGATTTCCACAAGGTGCCGCTCTTCGTCCAGGCCGGGCACGCTAAGTCGATGGACGGCCGCGAGTTTCCAGCCGCTAGGAAGCTTCTCGAGCTCCGCGGTCGGATAGCGGCCTTTCATCGCCAACAAGCGGCCGCCACCGGCACATAGGTGTCCGGCCCACTCCACGAACACGCCAACTGCGCCCACCGCGCGCGAAACGACAGTGTTGAAACGTTCCTGAGGCTGGAAAGCCTCCGCACGCGAATGCACCGTTTGAGCGTTCGATGTACCCGTTACTTGTGCAGCATGGTCGATGAATTTCAGCTTCTTTGCGGTGGAATCGAGCAATGTGAATTGCACATCCGGCATTGCGATAGCGAGCGGCAACCCTGGAAACCCCGCTCCCGTTCCAACATCCAGTACGCGCGGGCCGCGGACGAACTTCGCGATACTCAAGCTGTCCAGCAAGTGCTTTTTGACCTGCTGATCGCGCTCGCGAATCGCGGTGAGATTCATGCGCTGATTCCAATCATCGAGTTCGTCCAGCAGCTTCAGCATGCGGGCGGCATCGGATTCACTCAGCGTCACGCCGAGCTGCTGCGCTCCAGAAAGCAAAGTACTGACGTTATTATTCGCCACGAAATTTAGTGCTCCACCTTAACAACCGTGCGGCCGACCGTCGCGGCTTGCAGATATCCGCTGAACACATTTGGCAGGTCAGCCAGTTCCACGACGCGAGTAACGATGCGATCCAGGTGCTGGGGTCTTAAATCAGTAGCGAGTCGTTGCCATATCAACTCCCGCAACGCCAGAGGTACCACGACGGAATTGATTCCCAGCGCACTCACGCCACGCAAAATCAACGGGAAAACGCTCGTATTCAACTCGGCACTTTGCGCCATGCCGATACATGCAACGTTGCCAAACTCTTTGGTCGAGCGCAGCACCCAATCCAATACCTCGCCGCCCAAGTTATCGATGGCGCCTGCCCATTGGGCAGCTTCCAAAGGACGCTTCGTGAACGTAACGGCTTGGCGCAAGACGATTCGAGACGCGCCAATCTGCGTCAGATAGTCGGCTTGATCCTGCTTTGCCGTGAGTGCGACCGCGTGATACCCACGTCGCTGCAGCATATCGATCGCCAAGCTGCCTACACCGCCGGTTGCGCCGGTGACGAGAATTTCGCCGTGATCGGGTGTTTGCCCGTTCTGCTCCATACGATGCAGCGCTAACCCTGCCGTAAAGCCGGCCGTTCCCAATGCCATCACTTCAAATGGCGTCAGCCCGGACGGAATCGCAACGACGCTCTCTGCATGAACCCTGGCGTATTGCGCGAATCCGCCGTCGTAGCTTTCCGAGAGACCGCAGCCCGTGACGAGGACCTGCTGACCAGCGCGAAAGCGAGTGGCTTCTGAACTCACCACCTCGCCCGCAAGGTCGATCCCTCCCACCAGCGGAAATCGCCGCAGAATCTTTCCCGCACCCGTGGCAGCAAGCGCGTCTTTGTAGTTGATCCCCGAATGGGTGACCTTGATGACAACTTCGCCGGGAGTCAGATCATTGATCGAAATCGCTTCGAGCCGTGGAACGATACGATCGGATTCACGGTGAATGCGCAGCGCACGAAAGGAATTCATGCAAACCGCCGAGCCGAGCTAGAGGAGGCGGGATAGTGGCACAGCTGAACGCGAAAGCGCTCAGCCGTGCATTCACTGAGTCAGCGAGGATCTAGTGCTCTTCGCACTTGCCGTGCTTGCGCAGATCCTCTGCGTTGCATAGGCCGCGCTGCTGCGAGAAGTAGTGAGCCAAAGC
>Ga0070679_100007181_pt1 | contig 10401 bp, 10 predicted proteins | sample KBSC63BmetaG_FD_65652 | JGI IMG/M metagenome (GOLD analysis project Ga0070679, IMG submission 65652) | Corn rhizosphere microbial communities from Kellogg Biological Station, Michigan, USA - KBS C6-3B metaG | ecosystem: Host-associated > Plants > Roots > Rhizosphere | place: USA: Michigan... | reverse complement strand
TCGTTCTTGCTCGCGAACAGCGGCCGCGCGGTGAGTAGCTCGTGCAGGATCACGCCGCACGCCCAGACGTCGCTGCGCGCGTCGAGATCCTTCGAGCCCGAGATCGCCTCGGGCGCCATGTACGCGAGCTTGCCCTTCACACGCCCGGTCTGCGTGCGCAGCTGCGACGACTGCGCCTTCGCGATGCCGAAGTCGATCACCTTCAGGTGCCCCGACGGCGTGACGAGCAAGTTCGACGGCGACACGTCGCGGTGGACGAGCCCGAGCGCCTGGCCCTGGTCGTCCAGCTTCGTGTGCGCGTAGTCGAGCGCCTCGAGCAGCTGCAGCATCAGCCCGACGGTGACGTGGAGCGGCGCAGGGCCGGTGACCTTGCGCGCGTGGCGCAGGATCTTCCGCACATCGCGACCCTCGATGTACTCCATCGAGATGAAGTACTCGGTACCGACGCGGCCGAGCTCGTAGATCTGGACGATGTTGACGTGGGTCAACATCGACGCGAGCTTCGCTTCGCGCACGAACGCCTTGATGAAGCTCGCATCCTCCGCGAGGTGAGGCAGCAGGCGCTTGAGCGCGACGAACCGCTCGAAGCCCTCGACCCCACGCTCTCGCGCACGGTGAACGGTGGCCATGCCGCCCACGCCCAGTCGCTCGTACACGAGGTACGGACCGAACTGCTCTTCAGAGGCGACGTCTGGCCCCATGGCTCCGCGCGCAAATCGTCGCACACAACCCGCAGAGGTGGTCTGACTACTTCTTCGTTTCTTCGGGCGATCTTACGTCGAGCGTGAGGGCATGGATCGGCCCCTTCATCTCCTCGACAAGCGCTGCCATCACGAGCCTGTGTCGTTCCAACATGGTTCGACCGCTGAATCCGGCCGAGACGATCGTCGCCTGCCAGTGATCCTCGGTGCCCGTCAGATCGGTGAGCTCCACCGTTGCGTCCGGGAGTGCCGTGCGGATCTTCGCGATGATGGCTTCGGGCTTCATGCGTGCGGCACGCCCAGCTGCTTTGCAACCGCCGCGAACGCGTCGATCGCGCGGTCGATATCAGCTTCAGAATGGGCAGCCGAGACCTGCACCCGGATCCGGGCCTGGCCCTTCGGCACGACCGGATACGAGAACCCGATCACGTAGATCCCGTGGCCCAGCAGCTGTTGCGCCATCTCGGCCGCGAGTCGGGCGTCGCCGAGCATGACCGGGGTGATCGGGTGGGTGCCCGGCCGGATCGCGAGCCCGGCCTTGGTCATCCCGGCGCGGAACCGGGTCGTGTTCGCCTCGAGCTTGTCGCGGAGCCCCGTCGACTCGCTGAGCAGCGCGATCGCCGCGATCGAGCCCGCGACGATCGGTGGGGCGAGCGTGTTCGAGAACAGATAAGGCCGCGACCGGTTGCGGAGCAGGTCGACGATCTCCTTCTTGCCCGACGTGAAACCGCCCGAGGCGCCGCCGAGCGCCTTGCCGAGCGTCGAGGTGAACACATCGACGCGGTCGAGGCAGCCGCGCATCTCGGCGCTGCCGCGGCCGGTCTTGCCGACGAAGCCGGTCGCGTGGCTGTCGTCGACCATGACGAGCGCGCCGTACTTCTCGGCGAGGTCGCAGATCGCATCGATCCGCGCGATGTCGCCATCCATCGAGAACACGCCGTCGGTCGCGATCATCCGCAGGCGCTTGCCCTGCGCGGCCTTCAGCTTCGCCTCGAGGTCATTCAGATCATCGTGCTCGTAGCGATGGCGCTCGGCCTTGCACAGGCGGACGCCGTCGATGATCGACGCGTGGTTGAGCGCGTCGCTGATGATCGCGTCGTCCTCGCCGAGCAGCGTCTCGAACAGGCCGCCGTTCGCGTCGAAGCACGAGCCGTACAGGATCGTGTCCTCGGTCCCCAGGAACTTCGAGATCGCGGCCTCGAGCTCCTTGTGCTTGTCCTGGGTGCCGCAGATGAACCGGACCGACGACAGGCCGTAGCCGCGATCATCGAGCGCGGCGCGCGCCGCTGCGATCACGCGCGGGTGCGATGACAGGCCGAGGTAGTTGTTCGCGCAGAAGTTGATCACTTCCCTGCCGTTCGTGACGACGTGCGCGGCCTGCGGCGACGTGATCAAGCGCTCGTGCTTCCACAGGCCGGCCGATTCGATCTCGGCGAGCGCCGCGGCGTAGATGGACTTCGCGTTCGTGTACATGGCGGCTCCTAATGGGATAGCACTGCGCCGAGATCGAGCATGCGCCGCACGCGCGGCACGAGATCCTCGGTCATCGCGTCGAGATCGAACGTCGGCTTCCAGTTCCAGTCGCGGCGCGCGGCCGAGTCATCGATCGCCTTCGGCCAGCTATCGAGGATGCTCTGGCGCACCGGGTCCGGGGTGTACGTGAACGTCGCGTTCGGAATGACCCGCTGCACCGACGTCGCGATCTCGTCGGCGCGCGGCGAGAATGCGGCGATGTTGTAGATCGTGCGGCTCAGCCGGTCGCGATCCGCGAACGCGAGCTCGAGCAGGGCGCGCACGCCATCGGGCATGTACATCAACGGGATCCGCGTGTCGGCACGCGCGAACGCGTCGTAGCTGCCCTTGCGGACCGCATCGACGTACATGAACAGCGCGTAGTCCGAAGAGCCGCCGCCCGGCATCGCCGCCGAGATCAAGCCGGGGAACCGCACGCCGCGGCAGTCGATGTCGTAGCGCTTGCGGTAGTACGCGCACAGCAGCTCGCCGGAGACCTTCGTCACGCCGTACATCGTGCCGGGATGGAGCGCGACGTCGTCGGGGCAGGGATCCGGCAACGGTCCACTCGGCGGCGGACCGAACACCGCGATGCTCGACGTGAACATCAGGCGCTTCACCTTCGCCCGGCGCGCCGCCTCGAGCACGTTCCACGTGCCGGTCTGGTTGACGTCGTACGCGAGCCGCGGGTTCGCCTCGCCGCTCGCCGACAAGATCGCGGCGAGGTGATAGACGAGCTCCGGTCGCTCGTCGGTGAACATGTGCTGGACGGCCGCGGCGTCGGTGACATCGAGGCGCTGCCAATCGCCGCCCGCGTGCGCGTGGCTCGGCGGGCGAGGAGCGAGGTCGGTCGAGACCACGTGGTGGCCTGCGGCAACGAGCGCGCCGATCAGATCGTGACCGATCTGGCCTCCGGCGCCGGTAATGAGGATCTTCACGCGCGCATCATCTTCGCGCGGCGGCCGAAGATCCAGCCCGCTAGTGCGTCGACTGTTCGACCGCGTAGACCGAGCACGCGTGCGAGAACGTCATCGTATTCCCGACCATCGTGCCGGGCCCCGGCGGGTCGTTGTCGAGCGCGCCGCCGGCCCAGACGTAGGCCGAGTCGGAGAACGCGAGGAACACGCACATCTCCTGGTCGCCGATGCCCCAGCCGACGGTCGACGCGGTCGAGTTGTAGTACTCGCACGTGAAGCGGAGGTGCGAGCGCCCGTTCATCGCGAACGGCGGATCGAGCGTGCCGCCGAGCGCGTCGCCGATCTGGGAGGTCGTCTCGAACACGTTCTCGGTCGTGCTCTCGTCGGACGGTAGCGCGTCGATCGTCAGGCCCGTGCCGAGCACGTGGTAGTGGGCGAGCGCGTAGTACAGGTGGAAGTCCGGCGCCGGTGCGGTGACCGCGCCCTGCGCGTGGAGGATGTCCCATTGCGGCTGCAGGTCGCAGTCGACCGTGAACGACGAATTCATGTTCGGCGGCAGCCCGAGCGCGTGGTCCTCGAACGACACGCCCGCGAGCTTCGTCGTCACGTCCTTCTCGAGGATAGGCGTCAGCGTGATCACCGGCGCGAGGTGATCGACGGTGTCGGAGGGGTTCAGCAGGTGGATCGTCGAGACCAGCTTCGAGTGCGCGGGGATCTGGATCACCGCGCCGGCGGGGAACTTCTGGATGTCGTGCTGCGCTTGCGTCGATTGCGCGAACACCACGCCGCCCTTCAACGCGGCGATCTCCTGATCGAAGCCGCGATCTCTGCACGTGAACGTGCCGTCGGGGCCGTCGAACGGGCCGATCGCGCCGGTCGCCGGATTGCTCGCGGGGACGAACATCCAGTTCGAGTGGTGAAAGCCCGGCCCACCGGTGTCGAGCTCGACCGCGTTCACGTACATCACGTCGTCGTTGTTCAACGTGATCTGGACGCACTGATCGCTGATCTCCTGGTTCGGCTGGACCGTGAACGGGCCGAACGGATACGCGCGCGGCTCATCCGGCGCGGGCGCGTTCGTTCCACCACAGCCAGCAAATAGGACGGCAACGAGTGCGATTCCCCGGAAGCGCATGGCACCTCATATAATGGTCCGCTGGCCGGGCCAATTGTTAAATGGTTACACCGCGTGCAAAGAATCGGGTTCGGAAGTCGGTGCCGATGGTTCGGGTAAGGATTTCCGCATAGTCCGAGGCCGCGGCGAGGCCCCAGGCCCGCTCGGCGGGCGTGATCTCGGTGGACCGGGTCGCGGGGTTCGCGGCGCCGTAGGTCGCCTCGAGCTCGCCGTGGAGCACGGGCCACTGCGCCGTGATCCACGCGGGGATTTGCTCGCCGATCGAGGTCGTCGCGAGCCAGTCGAGCGTGTCCCAGCCGAAGTCGCGGTGGCGCACTTCGTCGACGAGGATCCGGTCGAGCGCGGTTCGCGCGATCGGCTCGGTGCACGCGGCGCGGAGGTGGCTGAACAGCGGCACCGCGACGGTCTCGCCGAGGCAGAACACGCGGACGATCGCGGACAGCAGGTCGAGCTCGAGCACGGCGTCGCGGCGGGCGAGGCCGAGGTGCTCGCGGACGATCACCGGTGGGGCGGTGCCGCCGGCGGCCGTGTAGACCTCGTGCGACAGCCGCGAGTGCGCGAGCTCGTCGGCGACGATCGCGAGCCCCGCATCGATCAGCTCGGGAGGTGCGCCGGCCTGGATCAGCCACAGCGTGACCTGCTGCGCGATCGCCGCGGACGTGTACTCCGCGGCGATCCGCGCGCGCCACTCCTCGCGGACGCGGTGCGTGGTCACTTCGGGCAGGGCACGGCTTGTGGCGCCTTGCACTTCGCGTTGCGAGGACACGGATCCATCCGCTCCGCCATGCACGTGCCGTCGTGCTGCGTCACCTTCGCGGGATACGCGATGCCGTCGACGCACGCGTAGGTCTGCGGCCGCGGCGGATTGCACATCGCGTGGGGCGGGCAGTGCGTGATCGCGCGCGCCTCGCACGTGCCGTTCGTCTTCTCGACGATCCACGTCCGATCTTCCGGCGGCGGTGGCGGCGGCGGGTTCGCCGTCGGCAGCGGTTGCGGCGGCGTCGGATCTGGCTCCGGCGGTGGCGTCGGCCGCGGCGGGTTCGCGATGATCGTCGGCGACTGGGCCTGTGGCGGAGGCGGCGTCGGATGCGGATCGGCAACCACCGGCTGGCCCGGATCGGCCTGCGCGATCGATTGCGACGGCGGCGTCGACGACTGCACGTAACACGCGGGCGCGACGGCGCACGTGATCACGAACGGGGCCCCAAACCTACGACGCGGCGTGCGCGCGGACATATCGGGACGGTAACAGGAACCGCGCCATTTGGTGCTACGCTGGCGACGATGACTGCCCGCGAGGATCGCGCTCGTCTCGAAGCGCTGGTCGTGCGCGTCGAGGCCGACCTCGGCGCGGTCGCGGAGGATCGCGATGCCGGAGATGCGCTCGCGGCCGACCTCGGTGGCGAGCTCGGGCTGCGCTGGCGGCTCGCGGTCGTTCGCGCGGCGATCGAAGATCCGCCGGATGGCGACACCGTGCGCGAGCTCTACGGCGAGCTCGTCGATCGCTACCGCGACGACCCGGCCAGCCTCGCCCGGATCAAGCCGCTCGGCGACGAGATCCGCAAGCTCGAGGCCGCCGGCGAGCTACCGAGCACGATGGTCGCGCGCAGCGATCGCCGCAAGCGCTAGCCGTGCTATCCATCCGCCGCCATGAGCCTCGTAGTGCTCGACGACGTGACGCTGTTCTTCGGAGATCGCCTGATCTTCGACTCGATCAGCCTGCGACTCGGCCACGGTGATCGGGTCGGTCTGATCGGCCCGAACGGGTCGGGCAAGACCACGCTGCTCAAGATCATCGCCGGCGATCAGGAGATCGACGACGGCAAGGTGACCCGCGCGAACGGCGTCCGCGTCGGCTGGTTGCCGCAGGACATCTCGATCGCGGGCGGCAAGACGCTGATCGACATGATCCTGTCGTCGGTGCCGGGCAAGAAGGAGCTCGACGCCCAGCTCGCCGCGACCGAAGAGGCGCTGTCGAGCGGCAACCTCGATGACGATCAGATGATCGAGCTCGCCGAAGAGCTCGGCGTGCTGCACGAGCGGATCGATCACTTCGACAAGTACTTCGGCGAGCACGAGGCGCTCGCGATCCTCGCGGGTCTCGGCTTCGCGATCGGCGACGAGCATCGCGACATCGGCGAGTTCTCGGGTGGCTGGAAGATGCGCGCGGTGCTCGCGGGCCTGTTGTTCCAGCGGCCCGACGTGCTGCTGCTCGACGAGCCGACGAACCACCTCGACATGCCGTCGGTCGCGTGGTTCGGCGACTTCCTGAAGGCGTGGAACGGCTGCTTCATCTTGATCAGCCACGACCGCGACTTCTTGAACGATCAGATCAAGCGCGTCGTGTCGCTCGAGCTCGAGGGCTTGCGCAGCTATCCTGGCAACTACGAGCGCTACCTCGCGGCGCGCGCCGAGGAGGAGACGATCCTGGTCGGCCGCGCGCGCAACCTCGCGCTCGAGCGCGAGCGCCTGACGAGCTTCATCAACCGGTTTCGTGCGCAGGCGAACAAGGCGAAGGCCGTCCAGTCGCGCGTCAAGATGCTCGAGAAGATGGAGACCGTCGAGGTCTACGAGAAGCGCGGCACGCTGCGGTTCTCGTTCCCGTCGGTGCCGCGCGTCGGCGGCGAGCCGATCAAGATCGACGGCCTGACGAAGGCGTACGGCGAGCACGTGGTGTTCGGCAAGCCGGTCGACCTCGCCGTCCGGCGCGGCGAGAAGATCGGCATCATCGGCGTCAACGGCGCGGGCAAGACCACGCTCCTGCGCATGATGGCGGGCGAGATTCCGCACGACAAAGGCACGATCAAGATCGGCAACGGCGTCGAGGTCGGTTACTACGCGCAGCACCACGCCGACACGCTCGACATGGACGCGACGATCTACGAGATCATCTCGCGCGCCGCGCCCGACGCCTCGCCCGCGAAGGTCCGCTCGATGTGCGGTGCGTTCATGTTCTCCGGCGACGATGTCGACAAGAAGGCGCGCGTCCTGTCGGGCGGCGAGCGTGCGCGCGTCGCGCTCGCGAAGCTGTGCATCGCGCCCGGCACGCTGATGCTGATGGACGAGCCGACGAACCACCTCGATCTCGCGAGCTCGGAGGCGCTGACCGAGTCGCTCAAGAGCTACGAGGGCACGCTCGTGTTCGTCAGCCACAACCGGTCGCTGATCCGCAACCTCGCGACCCGGATCTGGAACGTCGAGGACGGCAAGGTCGAGACCTACGCGGGCACGCTCGACGAGTACATGTACTCGATGTCGGAGCGGCGTCGCGCGGCGGGGCAAGATGATGTTGCCGCGCTGAAGACCAAGGTCTCGGCGCCGACGAAGCACGCCACCGGTAAGGCCGCGGCGCCCGAGCCGAGCACCCCGAAGTCGCGCGAGGACGACAAGGCGCGCCGGCGCAAGGAAGCCGACGAGCGGAGCCGCCGCAACGCGAAGCTCGGCCCGCTCGAGAAGCAGGTCGCGCAGCTCGAGGAGCGGATCGGCGTCCTCGAGGCGGAGCAAAAGGTCCGATCCGCCGAGCTCGCGGATCCGTCCGTGTACGACGACGCCCCACGTCGCAACAAGCTGCTCGCTGACTACCAGGAAAGTCAGGACAAGCTCGACGACCTCAACGCGCGCTGGGAAAAATCGATGGCCGAGCTCGAGTCCGCACGCGCGCAACTCGCGTGAGAATCTGCGATACTCCACTCGTAGTGGAGCCGAGCTCGCAGCTGATCGACGGCAAGTACCAGCTCGTGGAAGTCGCGGGCGAAGGCGGCATGGCCACGGTCTACAAGGCAGTCCAGAAGGGCGCCGCCGGGTTCCAGCGCACCGTCGCGATCAAGCACATCAAGCCCGAGTATCGCGCGCTCAAGAACTACATCGACATGTTCATCGAGGAGGCCCGCGTCGGCAGCGAGCTCCAGCACCCGAACATCGTCCAGGTCCACGACTTCGTCAGCCAGAACGGCTCCTACTACCTCGTGATGGAGTGGGTCGAGGGCATCGACCTCGGCGCGTTCATCCGGATCAACAAGGAAGCGGGGACGCCGATCTCGTGGCCGTTCGCGGTCGCGATGGGCATCGGCACGCTGCGCGGCCTCGGCGCCGCGCACACGCGGATCGCTCCCGATGGCACGCCGGCGCCGGTGATCCATCGCGACGTGTCGCCGCACAACGTGCTGCTCGGCATCAACGGCGGCGTCAAGCTGAGCGACTTCGGCCTCGCGAAGGCGCGCGATCGGATCGCGAGCCTCACGGCACCCGGCACCGTGAAGGGCAAGCTGAGCTACCTCGCGCCCGAGGTCACGTTCGGCCGGCCGAACTCGCCGCAGTCGGATCTCTACGGCGTCGGCAACGTGATCTGGGAGAGCCTCGCCGGCGAGCGCTTGTTCGACGGCAAGAACGACGTCGAGATCTTCAAGAAGATCCGCGCCGCGAAGGTGCCGCCGATCGTCGAGCGCCGCCCCGACGTGCCGCCGGCACTCGCCGCCGTGCTCGACGTCGCGCTCGCACCAGATCCCGCGAATCGCTACACGACCGCGACCGAGTTCGCCTCCGCGCTCTCGCAGGTGATGAAGCAGGCCGTCGGCGTTGATCCGGCGAGCGCGCTCGGGACCGCGGTCCGCGAGGCCCGGATGCGCGATCGGCCCGCCGAGTACGACAGCAAGAACACGTCGAACGACCTGCCGGTCGGTTCGAACGCGAAGACGATCCCCGCGCGGCCCAAGCGCGAGAGCGTCGACGTCGAGTTCAGCACGGCCGACCAGACCGTCGAGCCGATCGAGCTGACGCCGAAGAAGAAATAGCTCACCAGAGCTGATTCGAACCGGTGAACCCGGACCCGAACGGTACGCGGGTCGAGACGCGGTCATCTCGATGACGCGCGCAAAACCAGCTCTCGCCGTTGCTCTCGGCACGGACTTTTGCGCAGTCCGGACAGACCGGCGACACCTTCGGCGGATCCTGGACCAGCGAGGCCACGAGCACGGGGCAGGGCGCGAGCTCTAGGATCTCCGCCGCCGTCTTCGCGAGGCTGCGATGCGGATGATGCTCGCCGAATCGGCCGATCACCATGAGCCCCGCACCGACCTCAGTCGCCAGCGCCGCGAGCTCCTCGGCGGCCCGACCTGCGCGGACGTGCAAGCGCATCTGCCAGCGGCTGCGATCCAGCGTCCCCAGCATCGGCAGCACGAGACCGGCGAGCTTCTGCTTCGTCGGTTCGATGTCCTTCGCGCTGTCCACGACGGTCAGAAAGTGCAGATCCGGTGTGTCGTGCCGCGCCGCCTGATCGAGCGCATGCTCGACGACGATCGAGCTGAACTGCCCGAGATCGACCGCGACGACGATGGTGAAGCTGGGCTGCGTCATGGCAGGGAGTCATGCATCGCGCATGCCCTGCGAATAGTTACGACGCGGTCTCGACCGCTTTGACCTGAAACACGCGGCGGTCGTCGAGCCGGATCGCGGTCAGGAAGTTTCCCCACACGCACCCGGTATCGAGGCCGAGGTGGCGCGGGCCGACATCGAGTCCGAGCGCGGCCCAGTGCCCGAAAATCGCCGTTCGGGTGGTCCACTTCGCGGGCATCGCGAACCACGGCACCGTGTTCGCCGGCGCGCCCGCCGGTGGGCCGTCGTACTCGGCGACGATCCGCGCATCGAGGTCGAGCATGCGCGCCCGCACGAAGTAGGACAGCAGCGCGCGCCAGCGCTCGGGCGCCGCGAGGCTGCGGTCCCACGCCGGCGCCTTGCCCGCGGTCGCCACCAGGAACTCGCGCCAGCTCGGCCCCGCGAGCTCTGCCTCCATCTCGCGCGCGTACGCGAGGATGTCGTCGGCGGTCCAGCTCGGGTGAAGCCCCGCGTGGATCAGGATGAAGTCGTCGTCGACGTGCGCGAACGGCCGCGTGCGAAGCCAGTCGATCAGCTCGTCGCGATCGGGTGCGCGCAGGATCGCATCGAGCGTGTCGCGCTTCTTCTCGGTCGCGGCGCCGGCGACGCGGGCGAGCAGGTGAAGGTCGTGGTTGCCGAGAATCGTCACGACCGCATCGCCTTGCGCGCGCGCCCAGTGCAGCACGTCGAGCGAGCGAGGGCCGCGGTTGACGAGGTCGCCGGTCAGCCACAGCGTGTCGCGGCCCGGCTGGTAGTCGATCGCGAC
>Ga0070679_100007180_pt1 | contig 10401 bp, 6 predicted proteins | sample KBSC63BmetaG_FD_65652 | JGI IMG/M metagenome (GOLD analysis project Ga0070679, IMG submission 65652) | Corn rhizosphere microbial communities from Kellogg Biological Station, Michigan, USA - KBS C6-3B metaG | ecosystem: Host-associated > Plants > Roots > Rhizosphere | place: USA: Michigan... | reverse complement strand
CGTCGAGCAGATCCTCGACGAGCTTGGCCTGCAAGGTGGCGTTGCGATCGATGGTCTCGAGGGCGCGCGCGCCGGTGCGCTCGTCGAGGCGACCCGTGCGCAACAGGCGCGTCCAGCCGACGATGGCGTTGAGCGGCGTGCGCAGCTCGTGCGACAAGGTGGCGAGAAACTCGTCCTTGATGCGGTTGGCGTGCAGCAGCTCCTCGTTCGAGCGGCGCATCGCCTCTTCGACGCGCTTCTCGGCGGTGATGTCGCTGATGATGAGCACCGCGCCGGTGAGCACCGACTGATCGTCCGACACCGGGTCGGCGGCGACGCGGAACCAGCGGCCGCCCTGTTGCGTCTGCGCGACCGCGCTCGCCGACAGCTCGGCGACGTTGCGCATCGGCAGCGCCTGATCGCCGAGCACCGGCGCGATCAGGCTGGCGTAGGGCATGCCGATCACCTCGGCGAATGGACGCTGCAGAAGCTCGCAGAAGGCGCGATTGCAGCGCTGCACGTAGCCCGAGCGATCGAGCAGGCATACGCCGTCGGAGATGGCGTCGAAGGTCTTTTGCCATTGGCGCGCGAACTGATGCGCGGCCTCTTCGGCGTGACGCGCGCGCAACACGGCGCGCACCGTCGCGATGAGCTCGACCGCGTCGACGGGCAGCGTGAGGTAGCCGTCCGCGCCCGAGTCGAGCGCGGCGCCGATGTCGTGCGAGCCGACGTAGGTGGCCGAGACGTGCACGACGGGAATCGTCAGCGTCTGCGGATTGACGCGCAGCCGGCGCAGCATCTCCGAGCCGCTCATGTCGGGCAGGTTGACGTCGAGGAGGATCAAATCGGGCGGGCGCTGCGCGATGCGCTCGAACCCGAGCTCGGCCGACGGCGCATCGTCGGCCAAGAAACCGGACGCGCGCAGCATTCGTACCAAGAGATAGCGCGTCGCTTCGTCATCGTTGATGACGAGGATATGTGGCTGCCTCGCAGTCACGGCGTCCCCGATCGGTCATATGCACGGCGCTCAGCGACGGCAATGTGCGCAATTTTTACGGGGCGAGCGGGACCGTGAATGAAAACTTCGCGCCTGCCCCGACCGCCGTGTCGACCGACACCGTGCCGCCGTGCGCTTCGACCAATCCTTTGACGATCCACAGGCCGAGGCCGGTGCCGTCGCGCTTGCGGCCGCGAACGCGCCAGAAGCGATCGAACAGATGCGGCACGTGCTCGTCGGCGATGCCCGGACCGGTGTCGGCGACGGCGAAGCAGAGCGCGCCGTCGACGCACTGCGCCGAGACGGTGACGCGGCCGCCGGGCTCCGTGTACTTGATGGCGTTGCCGATGAGGTTCGAAAAGACCTGCAACAGACGATCGCGATCGCACAGCGCCGCCAGCGTCTCGGCGTCCGCGGCGACGGCGCGCTCGAGCGTCATCTGCCGCTCTTGCGCCATCGGCGTCATCGACTCCAGCGCCTCGGACACGAGCGGCCCCACCGCATGCGACTGCAGCTCGAGCTCGAGCCGGCCGGCGTCGATGGCGCTGACGTCGAGCAGATCGTGGATGAGACGGTTCATGCGATCGGTGGCGCGCGTGATGATGCCGCTCTGACGGCGCGCCCGGTCGCCGTCGCTGCCCGGCGCGGCGCTCTTCGACAACAGGGCCGCCGCCATCGCCACCGCATTGAGCGGGTTCTTGAGATCGTGCGCGACCACGGCGACGAGATCGCGCCGCATGTCGGCCGCCTGCTGCGCGTGGCGGAAGGTGCGCGCGTTGTCGACCGCGAGCGCCGCGCGATGCGCGACGTCCTCGAGCAGACGCAGCTCGTCGTCGCCGTAGCGGTTCGCCTCCGACGACATGCACGACAGCGTGCCGAGGACGACGCCGCGGATCATGAGCGGCGCGCAGATGGCCGACCGCGTGCCGAGCCCGCGTACGAATGCGGCCGACTCCGGATTGGTGAGCCGCGACGACAGACCGGCGTCGTCGTAATCGACGTGCGTGCTGCGTCCCGTGAACAAGGTCTCGGGCAAGACCATGCGGCGCGACAGCGGCACCGGCTCCTTGGCCATCGTGCACAGCTTCTCGTCGAGCGCGGCGTCGCGATGACAGGCGACCCAGCGCACGTGGTCGTCCTCGATCACGTGCAGCACGCTCCAGTCACCGAGCGCCGGCACCATGAGCCGCACGACGCGCTCGACCGTCTCGTCGTAGTCGAGCGACGCGGTCAACGCCGCGCTCGCTTCGCTCAAGATGCGCATGCGCTGCTCGGCTCGGCGGCGCTCGGTGATGTCGTGCAGGATGTTGATCGCGAGCGTTACCTTGCCGTTGTCGTCGAGCACCGGGCGCGACTGCACCACCGTCCAGCGATCGCTGTGCACGCCGCGGCGCCGCCAACGAATCGTCGCGCGCGCTTCGGGCGCGCCGTTGAGCACCAGCCGCCCGGGCAGCTTCGCCGGATCGAACGGATCGCCACCCTCGTCGAGCATCTCGAACGCGCTCGCCAGCGCAGGGCCGTCACTGCTGACGAACGGCTCCTTGCCGTCGTAGCCGAGGATGCGCAGCGCGGCGTCGTTGGCGTAGACCACACGGCCGGACGGATCTTGCGCCGTCACCGCGTCGGCGATGTTTTGCAAGATGACGCTGTTCTGATCGAGCGACAATCGCAGCTCGCGCTCGGCGCGGCGCGCGCGCAGGATCGCGCGCACATTCGCCACCAGCTCCGCCGGCTCGACGGGCTGCGTGAGATAGCCGTCGGCGCCCGACTCGAGCCCGCGCGCGCGCGCCTCGACGCCGACCAGGTGCGCCGACAGATGCAGGACGGGCAAGAGGCGCGTCGCCGGATTGGCGCGAATGCGCGCCGCCACTTCGTAGCCGTCGATGTCGGGCAGCTTCACGTCGAGGATCACGAGATCGGGCAGCTGCGCCGCTTTTTGCAGCGCCTCTTGACCGTTGATCGCTTCGATGACCTCGAATCCGGCCTTTTGCAGCATGCGCGTGACGGCGTAGCGATTCGCCTCGTCGTCGTTGACGTGCAGGATGCGCGCTTCGGGCGGCGTCATCCCAGGTCTCCCGGTCGCACGCCGGCGCGCTCGAGCGCGACCTTGATGTCGGTGAGCGTTGTCTCGGGACGCGCGCCCTTGGCCATCACCGCCATCGACAGCTCGCCGAGGCGGCGCCGCTCGTCATCGTCGAGATCCTTGGAGCTGAAGATGATGACGGCAATGTCCTTCGTCGCCGGATCGGCGCGTAGTTGCTCGAGCACCTCGAATCCCGATAGGTCCGGCATGAGGAGGTCGAGAAAGATTACCTGCGGACGCTCGCGTCGCGCCAGCTCCAAACCTGCGACGCCGCCCGACGCCTCGAAGAGCTCGAAGCGAAATTGGCTGATGAGCGTGCGCAAGAGATAGCGTGACGCTTCGTCGTCGTCGATGATGAGCACTTTGTCGAGGCGGCTGCGCGCCGACAGCTTGGTCAGCCGCTCGACGAGCCAGGCGCGCTCGACGGGCTTGGTGCAAAACTCGTCGGCGCCGAGGGCGAACGCCGTCTTCTGTCCCTCGATGACGCTGATGACGATGGCCGGGATGTCGCGCGTGTCGGCCGCCTGCTTGAGCTCGGTCAAGAACAGCCAGGTCGACTCGCCCTGCAAAAGGACGTCGAGCACGATGGCCGCCGGCCGCACCCGCCGCAACAGGCGGCGCGCCTCGTCGAGCGTGCGTGCGGGAACGACCTGGTAGCCCGAGCCCTTCAGATAGCTCTCGTAGACATAGAGCGTGTCGGCGTCGTCCTCGACGATGAGCACGGGCGCGCGCGTCTTGTCGACGATCGGCTGCACCTCGACCTCGACGTTGCGCCGCTCGCGGTATTCGGTCGGCACCAGCAACGTGAAGACCGATCCGACGCCCGGCGTCGAGCGCACGGTGACGGTGCCGCCGAGCAGCGCCGCCAGCTTGCGGCAGAGCGGCAGGCCGAGGCCGGTGCCTTCTTTGCGCCGCTGCTGCGGATCGATCTGCGCGAACTCTTCGAAGATGCGTTCCTGATCGGCGGGCGCGATGCCGATGCCGGTGTCGCGCACCACGACCGCCAGCTGGCCGTCGGGCGCCAGCGTCGCGGTGACGCGGACCTCGCCGCGGTCGGTGAACTTGAGCGCGTTGGCGATGAGGTTGCGCAAGATCTGCGACACCTTGCCTTCGTCGCTGTGCAGGGGCGGAATGGCGCGCGCGTCGTCGAAGACCAGCTGCACGTCGGCCGAAGGGACCAGTGGCTTCATCACGCCGCGCAGCGCGCCGAACAGATCCTCGAGCACGAAGTGGCCCGGCCGCACCACGGTCTTGCCTGCTTCGATGCGCGCGAGATCGAGAAGGTCGTTCACCAGCTGCGACAGATCTTCCGCCGAGCGGCGCACGAACCCGACCTGCGTCTGCTGGTCGCGGTTGAGCTCGCCGTCGACGCCGTCGAGGAGCAAGCGCGACAACGACAAGATCGAGTTGAGCGGGGTGCGCAGCTCGTGCGTCATGTTCGAGAGGAAGCTGCTCTTGTGCTCGCTGGCCGAGCGCAGCGCCTCGGCGCGCTCTTCGAGCTCGGCGTACAGCGCGAGCACGCCGCGATTGGTGTCCTCGAGCTCGCGGTTGAGCCGTCCGAGCTCGGCCTGGCGCGAGGTCAGCTCCTCGAGCGTGCGCAAGAGCTCCTGGTTCTGCCGCTTCATCTCGCGCATCGGCGGGTCGGGCGGAGCGGCGGTGATCTCGGCGACGCGCGCGCGCAAGTCGGCGGCGGCGAGCGGCGCAGATCGCGGCGCCAGCGCTTTTGTGAGGAGCACCTCGGTGCCGGCAGGCGATGACGCGATCTCGAAGTGCGTCATCAGGCGACGCGCGCCGAGGATGCCGAGGCCCATGCCGGTCACCGACGGTGACGCGCTGCGACCGTCGAGCACCGCGGCGACGTCGGCGATGCCCGGCCCCTGGTCGCGCACGCGCACCGCGAGCTCGGCGATTGGATCGCCCTCGGCGAACAGCTCGACCGTGCCGCCGCCGCCGTAGTCGAACGCGTTGCGCGCGATGGCGGTGACCGCGGTGGCGATGCGTGTCTGCTCGTGCGCGTCGAAGCCGCACAGCGCCGCCAGCTGACGCGTGCGCTGGCGGACGACGAGCACGTCGTCCTCCGAGCGCACCGCCAGCGTCAGAAGCGGCGCCGTCGTCTGATCGCGCACGCTCGTCATGTCACGCGGCCCGCGCGACGACGACGGTGCTGTCGTCGCGTCCCGCCGCGAAGTCGCGATAGACGACGCCGGCTACCAGCGCCGGGTCGTGCCGCCAGAGCATGGGATAGCTCGACCACTGCCATTTTGGTCTGACACCGTCGGTGGCGAGAAGCAACCCGTCGCTTTTGGCAAACGGTGCGCGCTGCTCGTGCACCTTGCGCAGGTCGCCGCCGATGGTGCCGTAATGCGAGGGCAGGCCCATGGTCGCGCCGTCGCCGTGGATGATCTGCGCGAAGATGTTGCCGATGCCGGCGAAGAGCAGCTCGTCGGCGGCGGCGTCGAGGATGGCGACGGCGCAGGCGGCGCCGCGCGTCGTGCGCATCGCTTCGTGGGCGATGCTCAGGATGTCCGTCGGTGTGCGCGACGCGTTCGCCGCGACCAGCCGCGTGGCGGTGCGCGCCGCCGCGGCCGCGTCCGGTCCGTGCCCGAGGCCGTCCGCGACGAGGATGACCGTGCGCGTTTCAGTGCGCGTCGCGGTCCAACTGTCGCCGGGGACGTCCTCGCCCGGCTTGGCGACGCACACGCCACCGATCGTCGGCGCGGGCGTGGCTACACCCGCGTGCATGATGCGCGCGAGCACCGCCGTGCCGCCGCCGGCGACGGAGTAGATGTCGCAGAGCTGCGATTGCCGCCGCACGGCGCCGAGCCCGGTGCCGGCCGTGCCCGACGTCGAGTAGCCGTCGCCCATCGCGCGGCCGACGTCGGCCATGCCCGGACCCTTGTCGAGCGCCAGTAATTCGACGCCACCGTCGAGCGCTCGCAGCACGAGCTCGCCGCCGTGCGCGTGCTTCCAGACGTTCTTGCCGAGCTCGGTCGCCACGATTGCCAAGCGACCGGCTGCTTGCTCGTCGAGCCCGACGGCGCGTGACAGCCGCGCCGCCTCGCGTCGCGCCGCGCCGACACCGCTCTCATCGCCGATGCGGACGCAGTGCGACTCTTCCATCAGCTTCGCCAGCGCGTGATGACCACGCGCGTTCCGACTTTCGGTTGCGACTCGATCTCGAACTCGTTGACCAGCCGGCGCGACCCGCCGAGGCCCATGCCCATGCCTTTGCCGGTGGTGTAGCCGTCGCGCATCGCCAGATCGATGTCGACGATGCCGGGTCCTTGATCGACGAACACCAGGCGCAGCCCGCGGCGGTCGCCTTCGTCGTGGACCTCCAGATGCATGTCGCCGCCGCCGCCGTGATCGTAGGTGTTGCGCGCCAGCTCCGAGGCCGCGGTCACCAGCTTGGTCGTGTCGACGAGCGTGAAGCCGATGTCCTGCGCCCACACGCGCACTGTTTGCCGCGCGCGCACCACGTCCGACTCGGTGCGGATGGCAACGGTGTCCCGCTTGACGATGCTCATCACGTCACGCCTGTTCGAGCGTATGACGCTCGGCCATCAAGCGCTCGAGCAGCTTCATGCCGCGATCGACGTCGAGCGCCGTGCGCACGCCGCTGAGCGAGACCCCGAGCTCGACGACGGTGATGGCGACGGCCGGCTGCATGCCGACGAGCACCGTGGGCGCGTCCATGGCGCTCGACATCGCCGCGATGTTGGCGATCGTCCGACCGATGAACGAGTCGACCATCGTGAGCGCGGAGATGTCGATGAGCACGCCGCAGGCGCCGACGTCGGCGATGCGCGAGGTCAGATCGTCTTGCAGCGCGAGCGCGATCTGGTCGCTCATGTCGATCTGGATCGACACGAGCAGGAACTTCCCCATCTTGAGGATCGGAATCCGGTCCAGGCTCATGCGGATTTCTTGGTCACCTGCAGGCCGACGTGACGCAGCGCGATCGCGAACGCGTCGGCCAGCGTCGACTTGGTTACGATGTTCGACAGATCGACGCCGAGATGCACGATGGTCTGCGCGATCTGCGGGCGGATGCCGGAGACGATGCACTCGGCGCCCATCAGGCGCGCCGCGGCGACGGTCTTGATGAGGTGCTGCGCCACCAGCGTGTCGACGGTGGGCACGCCGGTGATGTCGATGATGGCGACGGCCGAGCTCGTGTCGACGATTCGCTGCAGCAAGGTCTCCATGACGACCGAGGTGCGCTGTGAGTCGAGCGTGCCGATGAGCGGCAGCGCGAGCACGCCGTCCCACAATTTGACGACGGGCGTCGACAGCTCGAGCATCTCGGTCTGCTGACGGCGAATGACCTCTTCGCGGCTCTTCTGGTGAACCTCGGTGGTGAAGACGCCGAGCTCGTCGATGACCAGGTTGACGCGGTTCACTTCGTCGAAGAGCGCGCCTTTGTCGCCGCCCTCTTCGGCCGCGAGGGCGAGCAGCGGCCGTTTGATCGAGAGGATGAAGTGCACGGTATCGGACGGTGAGAAGCCTTGGTGCCCGCGCGTGCGCGACAGCCCCGTGAGCATTTCGCGCAGCGGCGCGAAGGCGGGCGACGCGGAGTGCGCGACTCCGTCGCTGCTTTCGAGCGCGTCCGCGAGCAGGCGCAGGATCTCTTGCGCGTGCGCGCGCAGCTCGGTGTCGCGCGCCATGCCGCTCTTGGAAGCGCGCGTCGACTGCTCGCGCATCCAGTCGCGCACGAGCCGCTCCTCTTGCGTGCGAATCAGTTTTGCGATGCGAGACATGAGCTCTCTTTAGCATAGGCATACGTGCAAACAGTGCACGCGCGCTGTCAGACAACCGCGCGTTATCGCAGGCGAGGCAGCCGAACGCCCGAGGTCAGCGCGGCCGCGAACAGGTCGCCGACCTGCTGCACGCGCTTCGGCACGGTGGCGATGGTGAAGGCGCGCGGATCGAGCGACGCATCGACCTCGTTCCACTTGAGCGGCGTCGACACCGGCGCGCCGTCGGCGGCGCGAGGCGAGTAGGGCGCCACGATCGTCTTGCCGTATCCATTCTGCAGGCAGTCGAGATAGAGCCGCCCGCTGCGTTTGGCGATCGAACGCTCGAGCGTCGCCTCTTTGATGACGCTGGTGACGGCGCCGCCGATCTTGAGCGCGAACTCGACGGCGTCGTCGTGCGTGTGACCGGGCAGAAGCGGCACGAGCACGTGCAGCCCGCGCTTGCCCGTCGTCTTGACCAACGAAGGCATCGACAGCTGATCGAAGAGCCGGTGCAGCGCGTGCGCGACTTCGACCGCGATCTTGATTCCGTCGGGGACGCTGACGCCCTCGGGCGGATCGAGATCGAAGATGACCCAGTCCGGCTGCTCGAGCGAGCCGGCGCGCGACGCCCACATGTGCACGGTCAAGGTCGCGCGTTGCGCCAGCCACTGCAGCGTCTCCGGTTTGTCGGCGACGAGATGATGGACGCTCGTCGACTTGGTGCGCGCCGGCGTGTCGACGATCGTCATCCATGGCTCCCGATCGCTCTCGGACAGGCCTTGGCGGAAGAAGGACGACTTGGCGATGCCGTTGGGCCAGTGCTGCAGCGCCAGCGGCCGGTCGGCGAGCGCGTGCAACATCGGATCGGCGACGGCCGCGTAGTAGTCGGCGACGTCGCGCTTGGTGTAGCCGTCCTTCGGGTAGAGCACCTTGTCGGGATTGGTCAGCGTGACCCGCGCGCGCTCAGCGCCGGCGCGCGCGGGCTCGTCTTTTTTTCGCGGCGCTTCTTTTTTCGCCGAGGACTTCGACGACTTCGACTGCTTCGACGACTTCGACTGCTTCGACGACTTCGCCGTCTTCGGCGGCGGCGTCGCCTTCTCGAGCGTCGCCTCCATCGGCGACTTGTCCTCGCGCAGCCCCTGAAACGACGGATGGCGCAGCTTGCCGTCCGCGGTCCACTCGGTAAACTCGACTTGCGCCACCAGGCGCGGCTCGACCCACGTCGCGTCGCGCATGCGCGGCACGCCCTTGACCGGCGACACGTCGACCTTGTCCTTGGACAGCGTCTTCTTCAGCTCCGCGCGCAGCTTCGTCGAGAATCCGGTGCCGACTTTGCCGGCGAAGGTGAGCGCGCCATCTTTGACGACGCCGAGCAGGAGCGCGCCGATCATCGCGTCGTTCGCCGTCGACGGCGTGAAGCCGATGATCGCCACTTCCTGCGACTTCTGCGCCTTGAGCTTGAGCCAGTCGCGGCTGCGCGTGCCGACGTAGGGCGAGCCGCGCCGTTTGGCGATGAGCCCTTCGAGCCCTTGCGCCGACACGCGCGCCAGCGCTTCGGCCGCCGGCCCTTCGACGCGCTCGCCCAGGCGCAGCGACGGCCCGAGGTTCGACATCACGCTCATCAACAGATCGCGACGCTCCTCGAGCGGGCGCGCGCGCAGGTCCTGACCGTTGAGCCACAAGAGATCGAACGCGAACAGGATCGTCTCCGGATCGCCCTCCTGCAGCAGCTGAAAGCGCGGCCGCCCCTGCGTATCGAGGGCGACGATCTCCCCGTCGATGACCGCGTCGCCGACGACGACGCGCGACCACGCGCGCGCGATGTGGGGAAAGCGCGCGGTCAGATCGAGCGCGTTGCGTGTCCACATGGCCACGCGCCCGCCCGACAGCGCCGAGACGGCGCGATAGCCGTCGTACTTCATCTCGAGCAGCCAATCGGACTCGGGCTCGGGCGGCGACGACACCAGCGTCGCCAGCATCGGCGGAAACACGCGCTTGAGCAGCGCCTCGGGCGACATGTGCACCAGCTTCTTGGCGCGGCTCTCCGGCCCGCGTGTCGTCGCGCGTCCGCTCACCACCGAGCCCGGCGCCTCGACGACGATGTCCTTCTTCTTGTCGGCGAGCTCGTCGCGCGCCTTGAACAGGATCCAATTCGACTTGGTGCCGGCCGGCCCGCGCGTACGCACGAGGTGCCACGAGCCCTGCAGCTTTTCGCCCGAGAACACCAGGTGCAGGTGCCCCTTTTTGCGCTGCTGCGACGCCTGCCCGGGCGGCACCGTCTCGTAGACGCCGCGATCCCAGATGAGCGAATCGCCCGCGCCATATTCGCCGTCGGGGATGCGCCCCTCGAAGCTGCCGTACTCGAGCGGATGATCCTCGGTCTGGACGGCGAGTCGCTTGACGTCGGGATCGTAGCTCGGACCCTTCGGCACCGCCCACGAGGCGAGCGCGTCGTCCATCTCGAGCCGCAGGTCGTAGTGCAGCCGGGAAGCGTGGTGCTTGTGGATCATGTAGGTAGGAACCGTCGACGGCGCGACCGCGCCGGGGGCCGGTTCGGGCGTGACGCCGAAGTCGCGCTTGGCCTCGTACTCGGGCAGCCGCTT
>Ga0070679_100007177_pt1 | contig 10404 bp, 13 predicted proteins | sample KBSC63BmetaG_FD_65652 | JGI IMG/M metagenome (GOLD analysis project Ga0070679, IMG submission 65652) | Corn rhizosphere microbial communities from Kellogg Biological Station, Michigan, USA - KBS C6-3B metaG | ecosystem: Host-associated > Plants > Roots > Rhizosphere | place: USA: Michigan... | reverse complement strand
CTCTTCGAGACGCTCGACGGGCGGCCGTACGGCATCCGCCCCGTCCTCCCGATCGCGGCAACGCAGCCGCCGGGAGAGCCGACGCGGCTCGACGAGTTCCGCGCCGCGCTCGCCGCCGAGCTGCTCGCCCGGCTCGGGCTCGCGGACGGCGACACGACCCTCGCCGAGGCGCTCGACCGCTGGGAGCTCTCGCTCTTCCAGCACGAGCCCTTCAAGTCCGAGCAGCTCCGCAGCGCCCTCACCACGCTTTTCGGTCCGACCTGGCCCCTGCGAGTCGCGGTTTTGCTCGAGCTCGAGGCCGACCGCCGGCAGGCGCTTCACGGCTCACTCGAACGCCTCTGCGACGGGGAGGAGGCGGAGAGCCCGGCCCGCGAGTCCGTGCGCCGCGCGCTCGTCGAAGTCCTGCGCGACGGTGACCGACACGCGCTCGTCACGCGCCTCGATCGCACGCTGCTCGGGCTCGAGGCGCCTGAGCATCTCCGCGCTGCCTCGTAGGCGCCCTCCTCTTCATGGCGTGGGCACATCGCGGCTTGCCGAGCCCGTAGCGAAGTCGGCACGAAGCCGGCACACATCCGTCACGGGGGTGGGGCTACGGTCGGCTCATGGAGGAAGCGCGGAGCGTGCTCGAGCGGTTCGAGCGGATCGAGTCCTTGCGACGGGCGAACGCGGGCCCGGTCGAGCTCCTCGGCGAGCTCCGCGCTCTCCTCCGAGAGGCAGAGGCGTGGGCGCGGGCCGAAGGAGGTGATGCCGGCGATGCCGCCGTGGCGCGACTCCGGGAGGCGTTGGCGCGTGACATGATCGGAGCGTGATCGCGCATTGGGACGACGTCCGGGTCGTTCGACGCGAAGAGGGCCACATCCGCGGCGACTGGCAGTCGCTGACGGGGGACGAGTCCGTCACGATCGGCCTGAAGCGGATCCGGGTGCCGGCGGGATTCTGGTCGACCCCGCTCCACCTGGAGGGCTCGGAGGAGGAGATCTTCTTCGTCCTCGCCGGCACGGGCATCTCGGTGCAGCGCATCGGCGACGAGGAGCACGCGTTTTCCGTCGGGCCAGGCGACTGTCTCGTCCATCTCGCGCTCGTCCACGCACACACGCTCCAGGCCGGTCCCGACGGTCTCGACGTGCTCGCCTTCGGGCAGCGCCATTACGCGCGGAACACGTTGTTGCCTCGCGCGGGCGTCTCCTGGCTCGGCCCGACATGGGTGCTGCAGGGCGAGCCGGCCGATCATCCGTGGAAGCGGGAGGCCGCGGCGGGGCCGCCGGAGATCGGCGAGCTGGACGAGCGGCCACCGCACGTCGTCAACGTCAGCGAGGTCGAGCCGACCACACGCGCCGGCGCTACAGTCGAGCGAAGCGTCCGCGACCTCGGCCGTGCGGCCGGATCGTTCGCCACCGGCCTCAGCCTGCTCGAGGTTGCGCCGGGCAAGCTGCACAACCCGCCGCACTGTCACAACGCAGAAGAGGAGATCTTCGTCGTCACGGCGGGCACGGGGACGCTCGAGCTCTGGCGCGGCGCGCGCGCTGACGGGCCGGAGGAGGAGCATGCCGTCCGAGCGGGAAGCGTCGTCGCACGCCCGGCAGGGACCCGCGTCGCCCACGCGTTCCGCGCCGCAGACGGCGGCCTCGAGCTCCTCGCCTACGGGACACGTGACCCGCGCGATGTCGCGTACTACCCGCGGTCGCGCAAGGTGTCGCTCCGCGGTCTGGGTGTGGTCGGCCGTCTCGACGTGCTGGACTACTGGGATGGTGAGGATTGACGGGGCGTGAAGGAGTCGACGGGACCGCGGTGAACGAAGCGGAGTCATGGGGCTCATCCGCCTGCTGCCGCGACACGGCGGCTCACCGCCCGCACCGGCTCCGGTGCGCGAATCCACTCACGTCGAGCGCCTCCCGGAGCCGGTCGTGAGCGAGCCCGCGCCCGAGCCCGCTCCCGACGTTCCCACGGCTCCCGCTGGTGCCGCCGAGCCGGCCGAGGACACCTCGGGCGCGACGCGGTCGACGACGCGCGTCATCGCGCTCGCGAACCAGAAGGGCGGCGTCGCGAAGACGACGACGACGCTCAACCTGGGCGTCGCGTTCGGCGAGATGGGGTATCGCGTCCTCCTCGTCGACCTCGACCCGCAGGGCAACCTTACGATGAGCCAGGGGCTGAACCCCGACGCGATCGAGCGCTCGATGTTCGACGTGCTCGTCCACCGCGTGCCGATCTCCGAGGTGATCGAGCAGCGCGAAGTCGACCTCGCCGTCGCGTCGATCGACCTCGCCGGCGCGGAGCTCGCGCTCAGCGCGCTGATCGGCAGGGAGCGCTCCCTCGAGAAGGCGCTCGCCGAGGTGCGCGGGCGGTACGACTTCGTGCTCATCGACACACCGCCGTCCCTCGGCCTGCTGACGATCAACGCCTTCGTCGCGGCGACCGGCGTGATCGTCCCGGTGCAGTGCGAGTACCTCTCGCTGCGCGGCCTCGTGCAGCTCGAGAACACGCTCGCGATGGTGCGCGAGAACCTCAACCCGCACGTCGCGGTCGAAGGGATCGTCCCGACGATGTTCGACGGGCGCACGCTGCACTCGCGCGAGGCGATCGAGATCCTCGAGGAGAACTTCGGAGACCTCGTCTACCGTACGCGGATCAGGAAGACCGTCCGATACGCGGAGGCTCCCGTGAAGGGAAGCTCCGTGCTCAAGTACGACCCGACTGGCGCCGCGGCGGACGCATACCGCGAGCTGGCCCGCGAAGTCGTCGCTGCGAAGGAGGCCCAGGATGGCGCGCAAGCGCGCGAGCATGCGTGAGGGACCGCTCGCCGAGCTCTTCCGCGCGACCGAGGCCGCGCAGAGAGCTCAGGGCGAGCAGCAGGTCGAGAGCGACGCTGCGCCGACGCAGCCCGAGCCGACCCGTCCCGAGCCCGCACAGCCGGTTCAGCCGGTTCAGCCCGAGCTTCCGATCGAGCGTCGGCCCGAGGACGTGACGCTCGAGGCGACGGTCGAGCACGTCTACGACTTCGAGCTCTCCCGGCCCGAGCCGGTCGAGCGCGCGCCCGAGCCAGACCCCGAGCCTCCGACCGTTGCGCGCAGGCCCAAGCCGGTCACGCCCGTCGAGCCCCCCGTCGTCGCGGCGGCTCCGCAGCCCGTCGTCGAGGTTGCCCCGGTCATCGAGCACGAGCCTGTCGCGGAGCCGTACACGCCTCCGGCGAGCCGCTTCGTCGCGCCGATGCCCGACAGCGCTCCACGCCTGCACGTCGCAGGCGACGTCGCGTCCTACCTCGCGGTGATCCGCGTGGTCGGCGTCGGCGGCGCCGGGATCAACGCGGTCAACCGGATGATGGATGCCGGGATCGCGCAGGTCGACTTCGTCGCCGTCAACACGGACGCGCAGCAGCTCGAGCTCTCGGACGCGCCCGCGAAGATCCACATCGGCCAGTCGATCACCCAGGGCCTCGGCTCCGGCGCCGACCCCGAGACGGGTCGTCGCGCCGCCGAGGAGGGCTTCGACCACGTGCGCGCCGCGCTCCGCGGCAGCGACATGGTCTTCGTCACGGCAGGCGAGGGCGGTGGCACCGGCACCGGTGCGGCGCCCGTCGTCGCCAGGATCGCGCGCGACCTCGGCGCGCTGACGGTCGGGATCGTGACCACGCCGTTCAAGTTCGAGGGGACGCGTCGCCGCATTTCCGCGGAGTCCGGGATCGAAGAGCTCCGCGCGGCGTGCGACACGGTGATCGTGATCCCGAACGACCGGTTGCTCGAGGTGCTCGACCGCTCGACGTCGATGATCGACGCGTTCAAGATCGCCGACGACGTGCTCCGGCAGGGCGTCCAGGGGATCTGCGACCTGATCACCATGCCCGGCCTGATCAACCTGGACTTCGCCGACGTCCGCACCGTGATGGCGGGCGCCGGCTCTGCCCTGATGGGCATCGGCTACTCGGAGGCGACTGACGGGCGCGCCCGCGAGGCGGCCGAGCGTGCGCTGCGCTCACCGCTGATCGACACCGAGATCGTCGGTGCGCGCGGGATCCTCCTGTCGATCGCGGGCGGCGAGGACCTGACCCTGCTCGAGGTCAACGAGGCCGCGGAGGTCGTGCGCCGGGCGGCGACCGACGACACGAACATCATCTTCGGCGCGACAGTCGACGAGCGACTCGCCGGCCAGGTGTGGGTCACCGTCGTCGCGACCGGCCTGGGCGGCCCGAGGCGAGCATCCTTCACGCCGTCCTTCCCCAGCTCGCGCTCGACGGCCGAGAGCACCTACCGGTCTGCGACGTCGCCGCAGACCGAGAGCGAGCTACCGAGCTTCCTCCGCTAGCGGCGCGGTCCGTTCGGCGGCCGCGTCGAACGTGCCCGCTCGGCGCAATCGGCGGCGACTTGCCATGGCCCTCACCGCGTCAGGTGCCCGGCGACATCCCAGGTCCAGAGCTCGACGACGTTCCCGTCCGGGTCGTCGACGTAGGCGGCGCGCCCCTGGTCGTCGAACGAATGCTCCTCGGGCTCGTGGCCAAAGCTGCGAAGGCGCGCGACCGCGTCGTCGTACGCGCTGTCGTCGAGGTGGAACGCATAGTGGAGATGCACGCCGCCGCGTCCGCCGGCGATGCCGACCTGAGGCCGCCACAGACCGATGCGCGTGCCGGTGCCTGCCATCAGCCATGCTCGTTCTCCGTCCTCACGCCGCGAGATCACCGGCAGGCCGAGCACCTCGGCATAGAACCGGAGCGCGCGGGCGAGATCGACGACCTCCAGCACGACCTCGCTGACGCCGGTGATCGGGATCGGACCGCTCGACGGCGCGCGTGACATGCCCGAAGCGTGGCACACGACCGGTGTCGGACGCGCGCCTCGGGCTTCCGCGTGACCACGGGCGTTCTAGGCTCTCCGGATGCGTGGCGCTGTCGCGGCAGGAAACCCGCATTCCGCAGACGCCGGAGTCTGGGCGCTGCGCGAAGGCGGCACGGCCGTCGACGCCGCGATCGCCGCGACGCTCGCAGCCTTCGTGACAGAGGGGCCGCTGACAGGCCCGGCCGGCGGCGGGTTTGCGCTGCTGCACGAGCCGGGCTCGGGGACGGTCCTGCTCGACTGCTTCTTCGCCGTGCCTTCTCGCGCGACGGTCGAGATGGATCAGGTCGAGGTCGACTTCGTCGGGTCGTCGACCCAGGTCTTCCACGTCGGCGAGGCGTCGGTCGCCGTACCGGGGCTCGTCCCGGGCCTCGTCGAAGCACATCTCCGGCGCGGGCGGCTCCCGTGGGAACGGCTCTTCGTGCCCGCGCTCGACCTCGCGGGACGGATGCTCGCTGCGAGTCCTGCGCAGGTCTACCTCCACGAGATCCTCGTCGCGATCCTCCAGCGCGAGCCCGGCGGTCGCCGAATCTACGGGGTTCGCGGATACGTCGACGCGAGCGAGCTCGTCCCGACGCTTCGGCTCCTTCAACAGGCCCGCGGCGAAGCGATCGCAGTGCTGTTGCCCGACCTCGCCGAGGATCTCGCCGCCTACGAGGTCGAGGTCCGCGAGCCGCTCGAGTGCGGTTTCGCCGGGACGACCGTGCGGACGACGCCGGCCCCGTCCTTCGGCGGCGCGATCGTCCAGGCCGGGCTCGAAGCGCTCGAGAGCCGTGGCGACGACGTCCCCGGGTCTGCCGGCGAGGCGCGCTCGCTTGCGGCGGCACTCGCCGCCGGCTATGGGATCGCAGGCCCGGGAGCGGCGGCCGGCGCCAAGCCGACCGGCACGACACACGTCTCCGTCGTCGACGCCGACGGCGCGGCGGTCGGGATCTCCTCGACCCTCGGCTCCGGATCGGGCGTGTTTCGCCACGGCTTCCAGCTGAACAACATGCTGGGCGAGCTGGACGTGATCGGCGCCGACGTCCGTGATCCGGGGACGCGGCTGCCGAGCATGATGGCCCCGACCCTGGTTCTCGAGGACGACGCGCCTCGTCTCGCGGTGGGCAGCGCCGGGTCCGTCCGGCTCTCCGGGGCGATCCTGCAGGTCGTCGCCGCGGTGACGAGGCACGGCATCCCGGTGGCGGAGGCGATCGCGCGCCCGAGGCTCCACGTCGACGGCGGTACCGTGCACCTCGAAGGTGGCTGGGCCGACGGTGTGGCCGAGTCCCTGCGAGACGACGGCTATGACGTCGTCCGCTGGGATGACCGCAACCTCTTCTTCGGCGGCGCGTCCGCGGTCGAGCGACGTTCGGCGACAGTCCTCGGTGCCGCCGGTGATCCACGGCGCGGTGGGCACGGGGTCGTCGTCCCGTGATCACGTTCCGACGCGCGGAGCCGCAGGACGCGGACCAGCTGGTTCGCCTCGCGGCCGCGGTCGGCCGCGAGCCCGGCGAATGGCTCCTCACGACCGAGACCTGGCGAACAGCCACCGACGAGCGCCGCTACCTCAAGGCTGTACGTCGCCACACTGACGCGGCTGTCTTCGTTGCGGTCGACGACGAGCTCGACACGGTCGTCGGACGTCTCTCGCTCGCGCGCGACCCTCATCCCGCGAGCACCCACGTCGCGGACCTCGGGCTGATGGTCGCCTCTGACTACCGTCGGCAGGGGATCGGACGGGGACTGCTCACCACCGCAGTCGGGTGGGCCGACGGCGCCGGGATCCGCAAGCTCGAGCTGCACGTCTTTCCCTGGAACGAGCCGGCCATCCGCCTCTACGAAAGCTTCGGCTTCGAGCGCGAGGGCGTGCGCCGCGCGCACTACAGCCGTGACGGCTCCGACGTCGACGCGCTCCTCATGGCGTATCACCTCCCTTCGGAACAGGAATCCCCTCCATCTCCAGCGCCCTGATCAGGAACCGCCGCATCTCCGGCTCGTACCGCGGGTCGTAGAGCGCCTCGCCACCGACCATCCCGCCTGCCGCACGGACCGCCTCGACGAGCTCGGCGATCGTGGGCCCAGCATCCGCACGGCCGACCGGGAGCGCGACCCAGCCGTGCGCGGAGCCGTCGGGCCGGGCGGCCGCGTCAGGCCCAGTTGGCGCCTCGTCCCGACCCGAGCGTTGATCCGACATGGGGAGAGCGTGCCCGCACATCTGTCACATGTCTGTGCCGACTTCGTACCGAATGTGCGACGCGTGTCCGACGACGCGCAGAGTGCGAGAGGCGCGCGTTCAGGCTCGCGGCGTCACGGACGCGATCAGCTCCTCCCAGGAAGGCGCCCCGGCCGATCGCAAGAGAGCGGCAGCCGCCGCCGGCGCCTCTCCCCAGGCGGCCTCGGTCGAGAGCAGCGCCCGTACGGGATCGATGCCGACGCGGGGGAGATGGAGCCGATCCGCATCCCAGCAGGTGCCGATCGTAGGGTCGGCCGAGACCAGGCCGTTCGAGTGGCCGACGAGCGCCGCGGCGAGTCGCTCGAAGCGGTCGTCGTCGAGGGTGAGCGCGCCCTCGTCGCGGAGCGTCCCCGCCAACGACGCCGCGCGCGGGCCGTGCTCCGGATCGAACGAGTCGGTCTCCCGTCGCGCGTCGTGCAGGAGCCCGAAGCAGAAGACGAGTGTTCGATCGACGCCGTCGACTCGGTGCGCGAGCGCGAGGCCGGTCGCCGCGACGCAGCGCCAGTGGTCGTCGCCGTGAAGCGTGGAGTCGCGACGCCACGATCGAGACAGGGCGGCCTCGACGAGCTCGGTCAGCGCCCGCGCTTCCACTCCGTCACCATCGCGCGCTGTGCCGCCGTCTGGGGCGAGGCCGCCCATGCGTCGGGCGTTCGGCGCCGTAGGCGGGCGATCGTGCGCACCGGATCGCCATCGTCGAGGCCGTGCCGGACGAGCCAGCATCCGACCACCGTTCCCGTCCGGCCGATCCCGCCCCAGCAATGGACGTACACGGAGCGATCATCCGCGAGTGCGGCGTCGACGTCGTCGAGGATGCGCGTCATGTGCGGGACGGTCGTCGTTCCGAGGTCGACGATGGGGTGCGCGATCCGCCCCGCACCCACCCCGAGCAGGTGCTCGTAGGGGGCGAGCGCGTCGGCCGGATGGGTGAGGTCGACGAACGTCGTCACCCCGCCGACCGCGAATGCACGAAGGCGACGCTCCGCCATACCCGGGTCGGGTGCGCCCGGGTACTCACCGGCCAGCAGGCGCTCCGCGACGAGGTAGCTCTCGGGGATCGGCGGTTCCACCGGTTCACCCACGCTACTCGCGGCTCCTGCCGAAGGGACGGGCGTACGCTTTCCCTGCATGGACGCCGACGCGATCGAGCTGCGCGTGCTGGGCTCCCTGCTCGAGAAGCAGCGGACGACGCCGGACCAGTACCCCCTCTCGTTGAACGCGCTTCGCCTTGCCTGTAACCAGACGACGAACCGCGACCCCATCGTCCGGTACGACGAAGCCGAGATCCACGACGCGCTCCAGCGTCTTGCACGGCGCGGCTGGACGCGCCTCGCGAGCGGAGCTGGCAGCCGCGCCGCCAAGTACCGCCAGCTCTTCGACACCGAGCTCGGGCTCGCCGAAGCCGAGATCGCCGTGCTCTGCATCCTCATGCTCCGCGGCGCCCAGACACCCGGTCAGCTCAAGCAACGAAGCGAACGCTTGCATCGGTTCGCGGGGCTTCCAGACGTCCATCAGACGCTCGACACGCTCACGCGACGCGAGCTCGTCGAACGACTCGATCGCCGGCCCGGCCAGAAGGAGGAGCGCTACCGGCACCTCCTCGGCGGCGAGCAACCCGCCGCAGCGACCGCGGCAGACGCCGCACCCACCCCGACCGGGACGGGCCCCGACCTCGAGGCGCGCGTCGACGCGCTCGAGGCCGAGCTCCGCACGGTGCGAGGCGAGCTCGACGCGCTCCTGGCGCGGCTGCCCGGCTGACGCCCCTACGCCGCGTCGGGCACGAAGCCGTCTAGATCGCCGTGTACGCCGAGAGCTGAAGGGTCTCGCCCGCGATCTCGAGTCCGGACCCGAGTACTCCAGGCCCTTTCAGCCGCAGGTCGGAGCCGAGCCCGGCCGACGGGCCGCGCATGACCTGCGCGTCCGTAACCTCGTCGACGAAGCCGAGGAGCCGCTTGGATTCCGTCGCGGGCCGATCCAGGTGCTCGAGCGCGTCGAGGAGGTAGCCGCGGCGGAGCTTCGGCCAGATCTCCGCGAACGCGTCGGGGCGCGAGATCGCGTCGAGACACAGGGCCTCGCCGAGGGCGAGAACCGCACCGCACTGCCCCGGCTCGGCGGGGAACGCCGGCTCGAGCGCCCGGAGCTCGCGCTCACGGGCGAGGAACAGGTCGCGATGTGCACCGGTGGGCGACGTCGCGCCGAGGCGCTTCGCGTGGCCGCGGATCGTCTCCCAGACGTCGTTTTGCGCGACGCCGCGGGCAAGCGGGCTAGCTTCGAGCGCGACGGCCTTCCGGCGGCGCAACTCCGTGTTGGTGATGTGTGGGGCAGGGGAGAATTTCGTCGAAGTCGACCGCCAACGGCCCTGCTCGGTGCACGAGACCGGGATGCGGGTCCTTGACCCCGCGCCGACGAGAACGCTCACGTTGAGGATCCGATTCTGCTTCGCACCGACGACCTCGGCGCCGTCGTAGAGGAGGACATCCTCCGGCAGGGGATTCGAGACGACCAACTCGGGCACGTCGCCCGCCTCGCTGGTCTCGGTGATCGAGAGCCCCCGCGCGAGCGCGGCGTCGAGCATGAGGTACCGCGCGCGCGGGTCGCGCAGCGGGAAGAGCGGTGCGACGACGATGCCGCGGCTTTCGACGGGCTCTCCGACCTGGAATGGCAGCAGTGTGGTGTGCAAGGGCGAGCTCCTTTCGTCTGCAGTGAGTCACCCGCTGCGCACCGACCCCTTACGGCGAGCGCGCACGACGCACCGCGCTCCACGCCGTTGCAGGAGAGAACCCGCGTCGCACGAGGAACGACGCCGCCCGACGACGCGCCGCCTCGTCGTCGACGGCTCGCCGTCCGAGCGCACGGGCGGCGAGGGCCGCTTCGTCCACGTCGCCGAACGTCGCTTCGAGCGCCGCCACCGCCACGGCCCCCGGCACGAGACGACGTCGAAGCGTCTGCGCCGCTCGGCGTCGTCCGAACCCGCGTGCCTTCGCGCCACGCGCCAGCTGACCGGCGAGCTCGGCGTCGTCGAGGTAGCCGAGCCTGAGCGCCTCCTCGACTGCGGTCGCCGCCTCGTCGGCCCCGACCCCACGGGCGGCGAGCTTCGCCTCGATCTCGGCGACCGACTGCGCCTTCGCCCCGAGCGAGTTGCAGACGAACACGCGCGGATCGGTCGTCCGGGCCTGCGACCGTGTAGTTGTCTTCCCAGACGACGACATGGGCCTATCCTGCCCGACCCGCCGGACGGAACGCACGTCGGACGGACGCCCCGCCGGACGGAAGGCCCGCCGGGCGGACGACCCCCCGGACGGACGACCTGCCGGACGACCCGCCCGAAGACGCGCGCTACGCCGCCTCGCGGATCACCCGCCCCTCGCC
>Ga0070679_100007172_pt1 | contig 10407 bp, 10 predicted proteins | sample KBSC63BmetaG_FD_65652 | JGI IMG/M metagenome (GOLD analysis project Ga0070679, IMG submission 65652) | Corn rhizosphere microbial communities from Kellogg Biological Station, Michigan, USA - KBS C6-3B metaG | ecosystem: Host-associated > Plants > Roots > Rhizosphere | place: USA: Michigan... | reverse complement strand
GGCGGATCCGCTCGAGGTTGCGGACTGCCGTCAGCCGGTTATCCGGCGTCAACGCGGCGTCGGCCATCACGGCCTGGCGCAGCGGCGCGTAAAGCGGGTGCATCCAGCGCATGTCGTGGACGTATTCCGCGAGCGAAGGGGCTTTCGCCGCCTCGGTCAGCGTATAGTAGGCGCCGATCTGCTGCGGAGCGAGGGTCTTGGCCTCGTATTTCATGCCTTCCGGGCTGTCGCTGCGCAAGGCGGCGACATAGGCGGCGAAGGCCTGCGAAAGCATCACCTCGGCGGTGGCGCGGGCGTCGGGCGTGGCATTGGTTTGCGCCGCGTTGATCGCCTGCGCGAGCGCCGCGGCATGGAGCGTCGCGGGGTCGAGACCATCCTCGTCGGCGGTCTGGATCAGCTTGAGCAGTTCGAAGGCCGCCGGATCGAGCGAACCGTCCGCATGGGTCCACAGCGGTTGGTCGCGGTACGCATAGAAGCTGCCGATTTCGCCGCCCGCGCGCGCCGCCAGCTGCTCCTGGAATGTCTGCACATGGACCGGCGGAGGCGGCGGCGCGACCTGCTTGCCCTTGCCGGACGCCAGCGCGGGCTGGGCGAAGGCCAGCGACAGGGCCAGCGGCATAAAGATCGCCCAACGGCGAGCAGGAGCGAGCGACATGGCGTTCCAACCAACGGTTACTACGTCGGTTCCTCATAGCGGCCTGGCATGAACGCCGCATGTGTGGACCCCGTTTGGTTTACGTAGTGTTACCCGCGATGGTTACAACACCCGCCGCAAGGCGGGCTCGCTCGGCCGCAAGCGCACTCGATCGAGGCGAAACCTCGGTCGGGCTCAGAAAAGCCCTTCGATCTGCCCGTTATCGTCGAGGTAGATGTTCTCCGCGCTCGGCACCTTGGGCAGGCCGGGCATGGTCATGATCTCGCCCGCGATGGCGACCACGAAGCCGGCGCCCGCCGCCAGCCGCACTTCGCGAATGGCGATGTCGAATCCGGTCGGCGCGCCGAGCGCGGTCGGGTCGGTCGAGAACGAATACTGGGTCTTGGCCATGCACACCGGGAAATTGCCGTAGCCCATCTCTTCCCACTGCTTGAGCTGGCTCTTGATCGCCGGCGAGAGCGTGACGCTGCCGGCGCGGTAGATCTCCTTGCACACCGTCTCGATCTTCTCGGCCAGCGGCATCTCGGAAGGGTAGATCTGGTTGAACTTCGGCGCGCCGGCGTCGGCCTTTTCGGACACCACGCGGGCCAGCTCCTCGGCCCCTGCGCCGCCTTCGGCCCAGTGCTTGCAGACGATCGCCTGGGTGCCGAACTTCGCGGCCATTTCCTGGATCACCGCCAGCTCCTCGTCGGTGTCGAGGTAGAAGTGGTTGATCGCCACGGTCGGGTTGATGCCGAACTTGTTGAGGTTCTCGATGTGCCGTTCGAGGTTGACCGCGCCCTTGCGAACCGCGTCGACGTTGGGCTCGCCGAGATCCTTCTTGGCGACGCCCCCGTTCATTTTCAGCGCGCGCACAGTGGCGACAAGCACGATCGCGTCGGGCTTGAGGCCGGCGATGCGGCACTTGATGTCCATGAATTTCTCGGCCCCGAGGTCGGCGCCGAAGCCGCCTTCGGTGACGACGTAGTCGGTCAGGCTCAGCGCGGTGCGCGTGGCGATCACCGAGTTGCAGCCGTGGGCGATGTTGGCGAACGGGCCGCCGTGGAGCAGCGCCGGGTTGTTCTCCAGCGTCTGCACCATGTTCGGCAGGATCGCGTCCTTGAGCAGCACGGTCATCGCGCTGTCGGCCTTGATGTCGCGGCAGAACACCGGCTTCTTCTCGCGGGTGTAGCCGATGATGATGTCGCCCAGCCGCTTCTGCAGGTCCTTGGCGTCGCTGGCGAGGCAAAGGATGGCCATGACTTCCGAGGCCACGGTGATGTCGAACCCGGTCTCGCGCGGGAAGCCGTTGGAGACGCCGCCGAGCGGCCCGACGATCTGGCGCAGCGCGCGGTCGTTCATGTCGAGCACGCGCTTCCAGCTCACCCGGCGCACGTCGATATCCAGCGGGTTGCCCCAGTAAACCGAGTTGTCGATCATCGCGGAGAGCAAGTTGTGCGCGCTGGTGATCGCGTGGAAATCGCCGGTGAAGTGGAGGTTGATCTCGTCCATCGGCATGACCTGGCTCTGGCCGCCGCCGGCGCCGCCGCCCTTCATCCCGAAGCACGGGCCCAGCGAAGGCTCGCGCAGGCACAGCATCGAGCTCTTGCCGATGCGGTTCAGCGCATCGCACAGGCCCACCGAGGTGGTGGTCTTGCCTTCGCCGGCGGGCGTCGGGTTGATCGCGGTGACGAGGATCAGCTTGCCCTTCCTGTCGCTCTTGGGCAGCGCGGCACGGTCGATCTTGGCCTTGTACTTGCCATAGGGGATCAGCGCATCGTCGGGCACACCGGCGGCGGCGGCGACCTGGGCGATCGGCTTGAGCGTCGCCTGGCGGGCGATTTCGATATCGGTGGGCATCCGTGTCTCTCCGGTATGGGTCGCGCTCTATTTCACTCACGCGAAAATTTCGCGAGTCCGAAATTTGTAAGCACCCCATACAATCGACAGGGGGCGAATCTCAAGGGTGAAAGTTCCTCCCCGTTTCGCCAAGCGGAATGGGGAGGGGGACCGCCAAGCCGCAGGCTTGGTGGTGGAGGGGTCGCGGCGCCAACACCCCTCCGTCACGCCCCTGCGGCGCGCGCCACCTCCCCATTCCCGCTGCGCGAGAACGGGGAGGAACGTGGATGATCCTGCGTGGCGGGGTTGTGCCGCGAATCCCGCCTCTGTAGGTTCGCGCTTCGTTCCGGAGCCTTGTCATGGATACCACCTCTGCCACTCTCGTTCTGGTCGCGGTCCTCGCCGGCGCTGCGATCGGCTGGTTCCTCGGCTCGCGCCCGGCGGCCGATTGGAAGGCGCGCCATGGCGAGCGCGAGGATGAGTTCAAGCGGGCGATCGCCGAACTCGGCGCGGCGCAGATCGAGCTCGCGACCCTGCGCGCGAATGCGGAGAACTTCGACAAGCAGCTGCGGCAGATGAAGGAAGCGCGCGAGGATCTGTTGGCGCAGTTCAAGGTCGCCGGCGGCGAAGTGCTGGGCAGGGCGCAAGAGGAGTTCCTCAAGCGCGCCGAGGAGAAGTTCGGCCAGGCTGAGAAGACCAACAAGGAAGCAGTCAAGTCGCTGCTCGATCCGGTCCATCAGCGGCTCAAGAGCTACGAGGAGCATGTCTCGGCGCTCGAAGCCAAGCGCGTCGACAGCTTCGGGCAGCTCACCGGCCTGATCGAGAACATGCGGGTCGGGCAGGAAGCGATCCGCCAGGAAGCGGCCCGGCTCGGCAACTCGCTGACCAACGCGCCCAAGGCGCGCGGGCGCTGGGGCGAACGGGCGCTGCAGAACGTCCTCGAGCAGTGCGGCCTGGCGGAGCACACCGATTTCCACCTTGAGCGTTCGCTCGAAACCGAGGACGGCCGGCTGCGGCCCGACGCCATCGTCAACGTGCCGGGCCAGAAGAAGCTGGTGATCGATTCCAAGGTCTCGCTCAACGCCTACCAGGCTGCCTTCGAAGCCGACGACGAGGCCGAGCGAAAGCGCCATCTCGAGCTCCACGCCAAGTCGATGCGCGGCCACGTCCAGACGCTCGGCGCCAAGAGCTACCAGAGCCAGTTCGAGGAAGCGCCCGATTATGTGGTGATGTTCGTCCCCGGCGAGCACTTCGTCGCCGCGGCGCTCGAAGCCGATCCCGAGCTGTGGGATTTCGCGTTCGAGAAGCGGGTGCTGCTGGCCACGCCGACCAACCTGGTGGCGATCTGCCGCACCGTCGCCCAAGTGTGGCGGCAGGACTCCCTGGCGCGCGAGGCGCAGGAGATCGGCCGCATGGGGGCGGAGCTTTACGAGCGTCTTCGCGTCGCCGCCGACCACCTGAAGCGCGTGGGGGGCGGGCTGGAGACCGCGGTCAACAATTACAACAAGTTCGTCGGCAGCTTCGAGCGGAATGTTTTGTCTTCCGGCAAACGCCTCGCCGAGAAAGGCGTCGATATCGGCAAGGCCGAAATCCCCGAGGTGCCCCTTGTCGAAAGCGCGCCGCGCTATACAGGAGGGGATGTGGAAGAGCCCGCGCCGGTGCGGCTGGTCGGCGGGACGCAAGCGGAGGAGCTAGGCGAAAGCGGATGACGGTGCGGCTGGGGACTTCGCTGGCGCTGGTGTTGCTGCTGCTCGCCGGGTGCAACCGGCATAACGCGCCGTCCGACAAGCTCGCGCAGTCCGCTTCCGAACTGGTCGGCGCGCAGAAGCCGCCGCCGCCGCCCCTCGAACACGGCCCTTATGCTCCGCGCGACGCTTGTGGCGACTTGCCCGGAGCGGAAGATTTCCGCGCGCAACTTGCGGCGGCCGTCAAGGCGCGCGACGCCGACGCCTTCGCCAACCTCGCCGCGGAGGACGTAAAGCTCGACTTCGGCGGGGGCACCGGCCGCGCCGAGCTGAAGCAGCGCCTGACCGATCCGCACTGGATGCTGTGGGAGGAGCTCGACCAGCTCCTGGTGCTGGGTTGCGCCGACAACCCGCAGGGCGGGCTGACCTTGCCGTGGTTTTTCGAACAGCACATCGACAAGGTCGATCCCGCCGGCGGAATGCTGGTGACCGGGGAGAACGTCCCGCTGCTGGTCTCGCCCGATCCGCAAGGCCCGATGCTCGGGACGATCTCGTGGGACGTGGTCGAAATCAAGACCCTGCAGCCCGACGATCCCTACCAGCTGGTCACCACCACCGACGGCAAGCAAGGCTACATCGCCACCGACAAGCTGCGCGGGCTGCTCGACTATCGCCTGCTGGCCAGCCAGCGCAACGGCAAGTGGAGCATCGTCAGCCTGGTGTCGGGCGACTGAGGCTGGCGAGAACCTCGTAAGCCAGCACAGCCCCCGCGATGGCGGCGTTGAGGCTGTCGGCCCGGCCGCGCATCGGCATCGTCACTCGCAAGTCGCAAGCCGCTTCGTATTCCTCCGGCAGCCCGCGCGATTCGTTGCCGACGAGGATGAAGCACGGCGGACGGTAAGGCGCGGCGCGATAAGGCACAGCGTCGCGCAGGCTGGCGGCGACGAGTTGGCCTTCTCCGGCGCGCAGCCAGGCGATGAACGCACTCCACGGCGCTTGCGCGATCCTTTGCGTGAAAACAGCGCCCATGCTCGCGCGGACGGCTTCGGCGCTGAACGGGTCGGCGCAATCGTCGATCAGGATCAGGCCGCCGGCCCCGACCGCGTCGCCAGTGCGCAGCATCGTGCCGAGGTTGCCGGGATCGCGCAGCGCCTGCGCCACCAGCCAGATCGGCGCGGCCGAGCGATCGAGCGCGGCAAGGCCGGTGTCGAATTCACCGAACACGCCGAGCACCGTCTGCGGGTTGTCCTTGCCGGTGATCTTGCCGAGGATGTCGGCCGAAGTTTCCACGATCTCGCCGCCCGCGGCCTCGACATCGGCGATCAGCGCCGCCAGCAGCGGATGTTCGTCGCGCCGGTCGGCCATCACCAGCATCTCCGGCAACCGGCCGCTCTCGCGCGCGTCGGTCAGCAGCCGCAAGCCCTCGGCGAGGAACTTGCCCTCGCGCTTGCGGTGTTTCTTGTCGCGCAAGCTGCGCAGGAACTTGACGGTCGGGTTCGAAAAGCCGGTGACGGTGCGGCGCATGGGCGCACGCGCTACAGGCAATTGCCCGCCTTGGCGAGGGATCGCCGGTGGCGCAGCTCGTCAGCCAGCGCCGCCGGGTCGCGCGCGAACACGAACCCGAAGCTGACCGCGCCGAGCCGCGAGGCGGTCGCATGGTGCAGCCGGTGCGCCTGGACCAGCCGCCGGGCGTAGCCACGGCGCGGCACCCAGCGGAACCAGCGCTGGTGCACCAGCCCATCGTGCACGAGCGTGTAGATCAAGCCGTAAAGCAGCACGCCCAGGCCAAGCCAGGTGCCGGGCCGCCACGCGCCGCCGCCCATGACCCGCGGCGATCCGAGCGCGAACAGCGCGATGCTCAGCGCCGCGCCGACCAGCGCGAAGCGGTCGTTCGTCTCCAGGCTGCCCTCGTGCGGCGCGTGATGATCGCGGTGCCAGGCCCAGGCGAAGCCGTGCATCACGTACTTGTGGCTCGCCGACGCGACGCCTTCCATAGCCAGCACGGTGGCGAGGACGATCAGCGCGGGAGCAAGCCAGGTCACGGCCGCATCATAGGCCCGAAGCTCGTGCAGCTGCCAGCAAGCTTTGCACCCGCCTGCGACACATTCTTACCAAAGGAGACGGACGCCGGGCTTCGCCGGTGCCATATCTCGTTCATCGGCAGACGCCGAAAGATGAACAAAGGATCAGAGACATGAAAAAGCTTCTCCTCGCCGCCCCGCTCGCCCTTGCTGCCGGCGCGCTGCTCGGCTCGCCCGCCAGCGCCCAGAGCTGGAACAACGGCAACGCCGGCCAGTTGCGCGCCGAGATCGCCCAGCTCGACCGCCAGGTCGATCACAGCCGCGGCCTCTCGAACCGCGAGGAGCGCGCGCTGCAGCACCGGGTCGACCGGCTGCAGAACCTCTATCGCAGCTATGCCCGCGGCGGCTTCACCCGCGCCGAGGTCAACAGCCTCCAGCGTGAGATCGCTTCGGTGCGGGTGGCGATCCAGCACCAGGCGCGCGACTGGAACAACCATCCGGGCCGCGACCGCCGCTAACGCTTGAGCGAGCCCAAGTTTTGTTACCTTGCCAGCGCGGGGGCGGGAGGATTAGGCGCTAAGCCCATGTCCGACCGCCCCCGCACCCTTTACGAGAAGATCTGGGACGCTCACGTGATCGAGCGTCGCGACGACGGCACCTGCCTGATCTTCATCGACCGCCACCTGGTCCACGAAGTGACCAGCCCGCAGGCTTTCGAGGCCTTGCGGATGACCGGCCGCAAACTCCGCCACCCCGAGCTGACGCTGGCGGTGCCGGATCACAACCTGCCCACCACCGCCCGCCTCGACGCCGAGGGCAACCGCGTGCCGATCGCCGATGCGGAAAGCCGCGAGCAGCTCGCCGCGCTGGAGCGCAACGCGCCGGAGTTCGGCGTGCGCTACTTCAGCGCCACTGCCCGAGAGCAGGGCATCGTCCACGTCGTCGGGCCGGAGCAGGGCTTCACGCTGCCCGGCACCACGCTGGTGTGCGGCGACAGCCACACCGCCGCGCACGGTGCGCTGGGCGCGCTGGCCTTCGGCATCGGCACGAGCGAGGTCGAGCACGTGCTCGCCACCCAGACCCTGCTCCTGCGCCCGTCGAAGACGATGCAAGTCGTCGCCGAGGGCGACCTGCCGCCCGGCGTCAGCGCCAAGGATCTGATCCTGCACATCATCGGCACCATCGGCACCGCCGGCGGCAACGGCCATGTGATCGAGTATCGCGGCCGCGCGTTCGAGGCGATGAGCGTCGAGGAACGCCTGACGGTGTGCAACATGAGCATCGAGGGCGGCGCCCGCGCCGGCCTGATCGCGCCGGACGAGACCACCTTCGCCTACCTCAAGGGCCGCCCGCTGGCGCCCAGGGGCGAGGAATGGGACGCCGCGGTCGCCTATTGGCGCACGCTGCACACCGACGAAGGCGCGGCCTTCGACCGCTCGGTGACCATCGACGCGACCCAGGTCCAGCCGACGGTCACCTGGGGCACCAGCCCTGAGGACACCGTCGCCATCGGCGGCGTCGTGCCCGATCCCACCAGCTTCGCCGACCCGTCCAAGCAGAGGGCCGCGCAGGCGAGCCTCGACTACATGGGCCTCGCGCCCGGCCAGCGGATGGACCAGGTCGAAGTGCAGAACGTCTTCATCGGCAGCTGCACCAACAGCCGGATCGAGGACTTGCGCGCCGCCGCCGCGATCCTGAAAGGCCGCCGCAAGGCGCCGAACGTCAAGTGGGCGATCGTCGTCCCCGGTTCGGGCCTGGTCAAGGAACAGGCCGAGGAAGAAGGCCTGGACAAGGTGTTTATCGAGGCCGGCCTCGAATGGCGCGAGCCTGGCTGTTCGGCCTGCCTCGGCATGAACCCGGACAAGGTCCCCGCCGGCGAACGCTGCGCCTCCACCTCCAACCGCAACTTCGTGGGCCGCCAGGGCCCCGGCGCGCGCACCCACCTGGTCAGCCCCGCAATGGCTGCCGCCGCGGCGGTGACGGGCCGGCTGACCGACGTGCGGGAGCTGACCTGATGGGGCCGGGCTAAACCCCTTGCCATGCAAAGTGGGCCTGCCTAGCTTCGCTCGTGTTCGGGGATGCAATTAGGGAGAGCTTTCGCCATGCACCGACTGATAAACCTCCTCGCCGCTGCCGCTCTGGTGGCCGGATCGCCGGCTCTTGCGCAGGCGACAATGGGTGGCGTCAAGACGACGGCCGATGGCTTGAACGACGCCAACGGCAAGCCGCTCTACACCTTTGCTCGCGACACCACGCCGGGGAAATCGGTCTGCAACGGGCCCTGCGCAACCGCCTGGCCGCCGCTGCCCGCCACGGCGACAGACAAGGATTCGGGTGACTGGACTGTCGTCACCCGCGATGACGGCAGCAAGCAATGGGCATACAAGGGGCAGCCGCTTTATACTTACGCCAAGGATACCGCAGGCCAGGCGGCTACCGGCGTCAGCCCCGCGTGGCCGCGCGCGAAGGGTTAGGCCCCGCATAGCCGCGCGTCCCGCCATGAACGGCACCTGCCCGTGCGGCGGGGTGACGGTCACCGTTCCCAGCAAGCCCGACTACCTCAATTCGTGCGACTGCACGCTGTGCTTCCGGCTCGGCGCGCTGTGGGGCTATTTCGATCCCGGCGAGGTGACCGTGGCCGGCGAGACGAAGGCCTTCACCCGCACCGACATCGAAGTCTGGCTGCAGACCAACTTCTGCCCCACCTGCAGCGCGGTCGTCAGCTGGACCGCGGTGCGCGATCTCGGCACGCCGCGCATGGGTGTGAACATGCGGCTGTTCGATCCCGACGCGCTGCTCGGCTTGCCGGTGTGCTTCCCCAACGGGCGTGACCAGAACGACGACACCGATCGCCCGCTGCCGCGCCATGCGGAAGTGCCGTTCGGCCGGGATGCGCCGTTCTAGAGGCGGGCGGCACCGGGCGATCATGCCGCCACTCTCCGGAAAAACGCTTTCCTACCGGGGGTCAGGTGTGCCTTAAGCGATCGACGAATCCGGCCGCGCCGAGCGAAATGAGCAGAAAAGCACTTTTTCCGTTCGCATGAACTTAGTGATGTTTACCACGCCGCCGGAGTGAGAGAGGAAGCCTATGCCGATCACCAGCTTCGAAGGGAAAACTGCGTTCGTCACTGGCGGGGCGAGCGGCATCGGCCTCGGCATCGCCAAGGTGCTGGTCGCGCGCGGCGCGCAAGTCGTGCTGGCGGACCTCAGGCAGGATCACATCGACGACGCGCTGGCCGAGTTCGCCGGGGGCGGGAAGTCGAACGCGGTCAGCGCGCTGCAGCTCGATGTCACCAGCCGCGAGAAATATCGCGAAGCCGCGCAGAAGATGCAGGACGAGTTCGGCGGCATCGATATCCTGGTCAACAACGCCGGCGTCGGGTTGGAAGGCCCGCTGCTCGAGGCGACTTACGCCGATTACGACTTCGGCTTCGGGGTCAACGTCGGCGGGGTGATCAACGGCTTCACCGAGTTCCTGCCGCAGATGGTCGCGCACGGGCGCGGGGGGCATATCGTATCGACCGCCAGTCTCGCCGCCGAGGTGGTCATGCCATCGCACATGGCCATCTATGCCGCCAGTAAGGCCGCCGTGTGCCACTTCTGCGAGAGCGTGAAAGGGGAGCTTGCCCAGCACGACATCGGCGTCTCGATCCTGTTGCCTGGACCTGTGAAGAGCCGCATCCACGAAACCCAGCAGAACCGCCCAGCGCACTTGCTCGAAGGTTCGGGCTTCCGGGCCAGCGAGGCCAAGCTTTCGCGCCGGATCGTCGGCGACAACTGGATGGAGGCGGAAGATGCCGGCAAGCTGGTCGCCGACGGAATCCTCGCCAACACGACCTACATCGTCACACACGGCTTCTACAAGGACGCGATGCGGGCGCGGGCCGAGGCGGTGCTGGCGGCGACGCCCGACGTGAAGGAAGAAGCACCCGACTTCGGGCAGTTCCGGGATGAATAACTAAGGTCATCCCCTGTAAGGGGAGGGGGACCGCCGCCGAAGGCGGTGGTGGAGGGGTGTCCCCGTCGGCGGTTACACCCCTCCGTCAGCCCTACGGGCTGCCACCTCCCCTTGCAGGGGAGGATCATTAGAGGAGCGAGCACAAATGCAAAACCTGACCGGCAAAGTCGCCTTCATCACCGGCGGGGCCAGCGGGATTGGACTCGGCATGGCGCGCACTTTCCTGGCGGAAGGCATGAAAGTCGCGCTGGCCGACTGGAACGAGGAGCA
>Ga0070679_100007169_pt1 | contig 10409 bp, 7 predicted proteins | sample KBSC63BmetaG_FD_65652 | JGI IMG/M metagenome (GOLD analysis project Ga0070679, IMG submission 65652) | Corn rhizosphere microbial communities from Kellogg Biological Station, Michigan, USA - KBS C6-3B metaG | ecosystem: Host-associated > Plants > Roots > Rhizosphere | place: USA: Michigan... | reverse complement strand
CTGAGACGATGGATCGCGCTCGTCGCATCGACCATCGGCGCGGCGTTGATAGCATTCGGCGCATCCAGCGGAGAGGCGGGATCCCAGGCGACTCTCGCCGGCGATCTGCTCGTGGCGGCGTCGTTGATCGCGGCAGTGGCGTGGATCCTTCTCGTTCAAGAGTTGATGACGTCGGGGCGCTACTCGCCGGTCAGCGCCAGCGCGTACGTGATGACGGCCGGCACTCCGATGCTGGCGATCTGGGTCTTCGCGACCGAAGGCCCGCTGCCGACCAGGTTGTCGGCGCTCACCTGGATCTCGGTGGCATCGATGGGACTGCTCGCCACCACCATCACGACGTACCTCTGGAACTGGGGACTGTCGCAGGTGCCCGCGTCACAGGCCGGCGTCTTTCTCAATCTCGAGCCGGTCGTCGGCGCGGTACTTGGTGTGCTGGTCCTGCAGGATGTCCTCGGACCGTTCGGCGTCTTCGGGGGATTGTTGGTGGTTGGGGCAGCGGTGTACGTCGCACTCGACAACGGTCAAAAGACTTCTGATCCGGTGACGGGTCGGAGCAGCCCCAAAGGCGTGTAAACCCGATACCTCGGGCTGGCCTTGGCAGTCCTATAGAGAACGCGGTGCGGTTGCCGTGAACCTTCTGGACGCCAATCGATCATGAGAACTTTCGTCCCCATAGTTGTCGCCGCGGCGACAGCGCTTGCGGCAGCTACAGTATCGGCGCAGGCTCCTCTCAACGACTCCGATGCACAGCGCGCGGAAGAAGCGCAGCGCGGCTACGTCTCGGCGATGAAGACGGATTTGAGACAGCTCGCCACCGCCGAAGAGGCGTACTTCGTCGACAAGATGGTTTACTTCTCCGGCACCGTGGACGCGGCGCGTCCGTTGTACGGTTTCTCGCCGTCGAAGAACGTCTCGATCAAAGTCGTGGGCGGCAGCGCCAGCGGGGACATGTGGACCGCCACTGCGAGTCACGCGCTCTCGCACACCAGGTGCACCTACCATCTTCCGGACCCGATCGACTGCGAAGCGCCGGCGCCGGTGGCACCACCGAAGCCGGCCGCGGATCCGTTCCCGAACGGTCAGACGACGACGATCGGAGATACCGCTCGCGTGACCATTCGGCCCGGTCAGTCGCGCCGCTGGGGGTGGACGATCTCGCCGCTCGCCAGCAGCTGCCTGTTCTCAGGACAGGTCGTCGCGTTGTCGGGGGGCGACACCAAGATCAATCTGCTGATCATGACCGACTCCGCTTACACGGATTGGGCGCAGGGACGTTGGGCGCAGAGCTACTTCGAGAGCGGTGAGCGCAGCGCGATTCCGTTCGATGTCCACATCAACGATGCCGGGCACTACGTGCTGGTCGTCGCCAATCCGTCGAAGAGGGACGCGAAGGTCGTTCAGTTACAGCACACCGAAGTGAGCTGCACCGAGTAGCATCACGAGCCGCAGCCGATCTCCGATGCGTTGGAGATCATGTTGCGGTAGTTCTCCGGCGGCAGCTCGGCGCCCGCGGCGGCGAAGTATTTCTCCCAGAAATCACGGATCGCCGCGCCGCGCGCGCTGCTGACATCAGCGCCCGACACCACCACGCACACCCCGGGCAGCTGAGGGATCCGCCGCTGCGCCGCGAGATGCTTGATCCAGGTGTCCGCGGGAATCGAACCCTGCGATGTCATCGTCACGTCGGGCGTCTCGTTGATCATGTCCGACAGGAGCAGCAGCGTCCTGCTCATTCCATGCGCGGGCCGGGCGTAGTCAGCGGCGCGGACAAGCGTGCCGAAGATGTCCGTCGTCTGAATGTGTTTTGCGCGTGTCGAATCGAACAGCACCCGCGCCTGTATGCGCGCGATGTTCTTGAAATCCTCCAGCCGCCGCTGCTCCGACGGTCCGATCTTGCCGGCGTTCCTTGGCGTGTGGGTGCTGTCCGACCATTGGCGGGCCGGCTCCTTCCCGCCCTGGTACATCTCGACGAGAGTCAGCCGATCGCCGAGCTCGAGCTTGTCGATCAACGCATTCAACAGCTGCTTCGATTCGGCGAGCTCCGCCGGCGTGCGACTGCCGGAGATATCGATTCCCACCACGTAAGAGTGCACCTGATGCGGGAGCACGCTGCCATCGACACCGCTGCAGCCGGCGGCGGCGCCCAAAAGGATCAGTGTCGTCAGCCTGTTGATCATGACTGCCTCCCTGCAACCGTCAGCGAGTCGACGGCTGCCGAGGAGAAGCCGACGACGCGTGCGTACTCGCGATTGAGGACGCTCAGCTCGCTCAACAGTTGATCTAGCTCGAACGGCGTTCGCAGGTCGACCGCTTCGTCGAGCTCGGGCAGCGGGATGTGCAGCGGCTGCCTGAAGGCAAGGATGCTGGCGGGATCGATTCGCCTGAGCCGCGCGTTCTCGCCGCGGAAAAGCGGAATCACACTCTGGAGCCGCTCCTGTTTGCCGCGCCAGTCGCGAAGTGGATTCGATTGCACGAGATGGTGGATCCGACCCACCTCATTCTGCGCAGCATTCTCGGCCGACACTGCCGCACGCTTGAGATTGATTGCATCGGAATCGAGCCGGCGAATCTTGGTTCGCATCAGCGCGAGCATCGGATGCTCCCCGCGCTTGTCGGACAGCTCTTCCTTCTTGTAGACGAAGCCGAGGGTCATCGCGGCGAGGACGAGCCCGAGATTGAGCCAGAGAATCGCGCGATTGACCCGCTGCACGGTGATCGCGTACGCGGCATCGTCGGTGTGCTGCTGGAGCGTCCGGGTCGCATCCATCTCGCGTTGCGCGCTGATCGCCGTCTTCGACAAATCCGTGCCCGCTGCTGCAACCGCCGCGCGCGCCTGCTGGAGCGAGACGCTGTCGGCGTGAACGCGATCGGCGGCCGTCTGCGCGATCTGCGCGCGGGCGGAGTACATGAACAGCAGCACGAAGCTGACGCCGGCGAGGCTGGCGATGAACACCGCCGTGTTCTGCCGGCGATTGCTCCTGATGCTGGTTGCGGCGAGCGGTGTCTCCTTCGCGCTGAACGCGACGATGGATCGCGCAGACGAACCCGCCGTTTTGCCGAGCAGCACGAGAATCACAACCGCGACGAGCGCGACGACGAAGGCCTCGAAGTGGAGCAGCATGTCCTGCATCACCACCAGCGGACCCGCGAGCCAGGTGTTGCTCTCGGCCGCTTCGCCGAGGCTGGCGGCGAGCTGGGTCAGCGTCGAATCCATCGGCAGGAGCAGCCGGAACACCGGGAAGTTCGCGGTGAACTCGGCGGCGGCGAGGATGCCGGCGAAAATCCAGAATCCGACCGAGCTCTTGAAGATCCGATCGTAGCCGACCTTCGATTTATCTGCTTCGCCGAGGCGTGTCGCGTTCTCGATCTCGCGCTCGGCGGCACGGCGGTCGTTGTCGTTAGACTCGAGACCGTAGATCGCAGCGCGGAACCTGGTGATGTGGCCGTTGAGCGCGGCGCTGCCGCCCTGAATCGCATCCTGCATTTTGATCTGGACTCGATCCCGCCACTGCCGATAGAGCTCCATGCATTTCATGGAGAGCACCTGCTCGGGCTCGACGGGCGCGGCGCGCTCGACGTCGTGGCGCGGCAGTCCCTTCTCCGCCCACTCGGCGGCGAGACGCCGCGCTTCCTGTTCGATCGCGTACAGCTCGCGATTGAACCAGAAGTTGGTGTTCTTGGTGATGGCATAAACGCCATTGCCGTCGGGATCGTCGTTGGGCTTGGGACGACTGAACCACGCGCGCGCGCCTTTGCCTAGCTCGCGCGTTTTTTCCCACAGGGTGGTGAGAGTGGGAAAGCGTTGCTGGAGAGGATCGGTTGGGATTCGGCTGGCGGGTCGCGGAGGAGCAGCAGTCCCGTTGCCATTACTGGTGCCGTTGCCGTTCTGCGGAATGCGCAAATCGTCGACGAGATCGAGTCTGTCGATCGAGGGTGAAGATTTCTCCACGGTACCTCTCATCTCAGTGGACGGCCGCGCGAGCTTGCTCCAGCTCGCAGGGCAGCGTCCGGGGTCCTAAGTGCAGGTATACACCTTCTCCGCCAATTGCATACCCAAGCTCTGCCGTTTGGCGGAAACATATGTCGTGGTGAGTACGGGGGCCATAGATCCTTACGAAAGAGGACCCAAGGGTGATTCAGCTTGGGAGCTTGGAGCTTGGAGCTAGTAAGCTAAGAGCCTTTGATTGAGGTCCGAGGACCAACGGCATTGCTGATTGCTGATTAATTGCGGACGCGGACCCAGGGCGTTACCCGCAGAACCGAGGACAACCGAGGACCGGCCCGCAATTGTTCTCGATCGTGCGGGTAAATGTTTTGTCCGAGTCCTCGATTAGTCACCAATCAGCAATGCGGTTGGTCCTCCCCCCTCGATTAATCAGCAATCAGCAATGCCGTTGATCCTCCCCCCGCAATTACTCAGCAATCAGCAATGCCGTTTGTCCTCCCCCCGCAATTAATCAGCAATCAGCAATGCCGTTTGTCCTCGGCTCTCAATCCGAGTAGCTCATGACTGCCGATCCCTAGCTCCCATCAAGCAGTAATCGAAGTAATCAAGGCTGGCATCTGCCCGAGCCAACAATCCTTCTGCAATCCCGAGCCTCGACTCTGGAAACTCCCGCACCTGCGCTTCGATGACGTGCGAAAGCCATCCCTCTGCATGTCCGACATCGATGATGGCATGCGCGCCGTAGTAGACCACCGTTTTCTTCCGGATTCCGAGGCGAGTTGCGCCGTGGACGACCCGAGTGCAGCGCTGAGGGGCGAGGAGCTCCACCGCGCCAAGCACGCCTTGCGCACGGAAGACGTTGCGACGGTGGATGCAGCTCCAGATCATCAAGTTGATTCCGGACAGCACTTCCCACGGCAGCTCGTTCGCGTCGGGGGCGGAGATGCCGAGGTCGTCGATCAGCTGGTGAAAGAGATGAGTGTGGACCGCCTGATGGCGCCCGCGTCCCATCTCGTCCCAATAGTTGCTCGCCATCTCCATCTTCACTTCCCCTCGCGTTCCTACCTGGGCGAGGGCGACGAGATCGTCGAAGGCAGCTTCACCGGCGCACTCCATTCGCAGGAACCACTCTAGCTGCGCGCGGGTCGCTTCGGAGGCGAGGAAGGTGTAGAGCTCGTGTTCGTAGAGGGGATGATTGAACGCCGCGAGCTGGTACCACCGCGCGAATTCCTTTGCGTCGGTCGGCAAATCGTTCGGGGCGAGAGCAGATTCCCGGTGCACCCGACGAAGCAGCTCTGCTTCCCACGGCCGCTCCAGTTCCCGCATCAATCGGCAGACGAACGGGTGGAACTGGTAAACGTTGCGTCCGCCCGGCGCGATCTGGACGTGCTGCTTGTACAGCACGAGTAGAGCGCGGTGAAAATCGGAGCGCGCCGAATGATCGATCCATGGCGCAGTGCGGCGGTCGGTGGTGCGATCGGCTGGATATGCGGCGTGGCCAAGATCTCTTCCCATCGCGAGCAGGCGTTCCTCGAGACCGACCTCTTTGTCGAGGCGCGCGTCGAGATCGGGCGAATCGAGCAGGGCGCTCAACAAATTGGCGAGCGACTCCGTTGGCGGAGAATCGCTCGGGGCGCGCCTGACCAGGGCGACGGCGGGTAGCTCGATCGACTTCAGCATGGGGTATCCAGACTCGTTTGCGGCCGGTTCACTGCTTGCATTCGTATCCGGCGATGTCCCCAGTTTGCAAGACATGAGCCCTTCGCCCATCGCGTCACTGCTGGACGAGGCGTGGCGGCTGGAGCCGTTCACTCCTCCTTTCGTGTTCAGCGCGTTCTTCTCCCCGGAGGACACACTCCTTTGTGTCTGCGCGGCGGAGGCGGCGCGCGATCTACTTCGGCACCAGCCATCCGGCGACAGCCTTCGCATCACCGAGCTGACCTCGGGGAGCGGCCTGGTCGGCCTGTATCTGCTGCGCGCCGACTCCAACGCGACCCTGCTCGGTCTCGACATCGACGACGAAGCAGCGGCGATCGCCGAGCAGAACGCGGAATCGCTCGGGCTGTCGTCGCGCGCGCGATTCACAACGTCGGATCTCTGGGCTTCGACAACCATAGAGTTGTTGAAGGGCGAGCAGCCGCGGCTCCTCGTCTGCAATCCACCGTACGTTCCGGAGCCGCCGGGGATGTGCATGCAGATCGAGGCCGGCTCGGGTCCGCACGGTACAGCCCATCTGCTGCGCGCGCTGGAGCTCGCGGGCGACATCCAGCCACAGGCGCTCGCCCTTTCGTGGTGCAGTCTCGCCGATCCCGCGCGCGTGATGGCCGCGGCGGACGCAGCAGGTTACGACCTGCGCCGACTGTATGTCTCGGCGATCTCCGACGGCGAGTACTCCGGTACCGTCCACAGCTATCTGCGGGAGCTCGGGGATTGTTACATCAACGAGCAAGCCGAGACTTTGTCGGTTCTCGCATCTGATGGGTGCGCGCGATTTGGATATCTGCTGCTCGCGGGCGCCTTTGCGCGACGCGAGAGTGTGGATGAGACGTCAATGAGCGCGCACGACCGCGGGGCGACGCGAGGTGACAATCGCCACTCTGACGGCGCGGGAATCGACCGCAATACGGGCGCAGCGGCGGCTGTGCAGCAACTCTGTAAAGATTTCGCGCAGGACGGCGTCAACGCGCTATCGGCGTTCGCGGGCACCACATCACCGTTCTCGATTCACTGCTCGGTGCTCGATCGCTGGGCGGAGCTCAGGCTGCGGGCGATGCTCCACGGCGAGATACCCCAGGCCGCGTCGAAGCGATCGTGAGATTCCTCGGCGTTGGCGACACGGTCGACCTGGGCGACATGTACCTGCGTCTGCAGGCGGCGGGACACGAGGTGCGCGTCTACGCCGGCGATGCAGAAGCCCACGACGTCATGCGCGGAATGCTTCGTTTTACCGACGACTGGCAAGGCGAGCTCGACTGGATTCGTGCCGCGGGAAGCGACGGCGTGATCCTGATCGAGACGGCATCGCTGGGCGAGACCATCGACGAGCTGCGGCGCGACGGATTCAACGTCATCGGTGGGAGTGCGCTGGGTGATCGTCTGGAGAACGATCGCGCGTACGGACAATCGGTCCTGCGCGGGGTCGGTTTGCCAACAGCGGCATCGCACGAGTTTAGCAGCTTCGACGACGCGATCGACTTCGTCGGCAAAACGCGAAGGCGTTACGTGTTCAAAATGAACGGCAGCGAGTGGGCGCCGACGCGCTCATACATCGGCGCGATGGAGAATGGCGCCGACATGATCGCGATGCTGCGCGGCACCCAGCGCGCCTGGCCCGGGGAGCAGTCGCCGTCCTTTGTGTTGATGGATCATCTAACCGGTGTCGAGGTCGGTGTCGGCGCCTTTTTCGATGGAGAACGGTTCCTGTCGCCGGCCAATCTCGATTGGGAGCACAAGCGCTTTTTCCCGGGCGACATCGGGGAGCTGACGGGAGAGATGGGCACCGTCGTCACTTATCGCGGCGCGGAGCGGATCTTCCAGCGCAGTCTGGCGAAGGTCGCACCGATGCTCGAGGAATCCGGATACTCTGGCTACATCAATCTCAACACCATCGTCAACGACGACGGAATCTGGCCGCTGGAGTTCACCTGCCGGTTCGGGTACCCGGGGTTTCCCATTCTCGACTCCCTGCACCGCTGCGGCTGGGATCAGATCTTTCGCTCGTTGATTGCCCGTGACGGTAAACGTTTCCCCACCTGGGGTGGCTACTCGGTCGGCGTAGTAATGACGGTGCCGCCCTTCCCTTACATGCACGGATACGACGAGCTCGGCAAAGGCAGTCCGATCTGTTTCGCGGCCGGCATGACGAGGGACGACTGCGATGCGTTGCACTACGGCGAAGTAGACATGCGAGACGGCCAGCTCGTTACCGCGGGAATGATCGGCTACATAATGGTAGTGACGGGAGTGGCGGACTCGATCGAGGCAGCCCGACGCGTCGCCTACGATCGAGTGCGCAAGGTGATGATCCCGAATGCGCGGTATCGCAACGACATCGGACAGCGGCTCATCGAGCACGACATGGCGGAGATGCGGCGGCTGGAGCTGATACCATGACGCCGGAGATTGCGGGCATCCTTTCGCGCTATGAAGGCGGATCGCTGTCGGCCCCGGTGACGCTGATGCAGCTGCTGATCGAGACGGAGGATGCTGATTCGGTGCGCGCAGCCGTCGCCGACTTTGCCCGGACGACGCCGACCCATACTGACGGTCCAGCCGTCGCCCGCGCTCGGGAGCTAGAAGCATTGATGAATGCGAACAGCAGCGGCTGCGAGCGGATCGCGGCGATGCTGCGCGCCGACGTCGATTCGTCGAAGCCCGCGCGAACCGTTGAAGAAGGCATCGCGTTCTGCGAGCGATTGTTCGACTGGTCGGTGCAGCAGTCCGAGGAAGCGAGTGTTGCTCTTTATTCGCTCGGGAATCCCGAGCTGCTCGAGCGGGCGACGGCGGAGATCGTTTCGCAGCTCGACCGATGGGGGGTTATCGGCACGGAGTCGGACGTGCTCGACATCGGTTGTGGGATTGGCCGGCTGCTCGTTGCGCTCTCGCCGCGAGTGAGAAGAGCGGTGGGGATAGACGTGTCGGCTGAAATGGTGAAGGCAGCGCAGCGGCGCTGCGCTTCGCTCGACAATGTCTCGGTGATCAAAGGCGATGGCTTCGGGCTGGCAGGACTTCCCGATTCAGCGTTCGATCTCGTCATTGCAGTGGACAGCTTTCCCTACTTGCGGCAGTCGGGCTACGCGCTCGTGGAGCGCTTCATTGCGGAAGCGGCGAGGGTGCTTCGCCCGGGAGGACGGTTGGTGATCCTCAACTACTCGTACTCCGAGGATGACGAAGGCGATGAGCGGGAGATTCGGGAGCTGGCGAAAGGTGGGGGGTTTGAGGTCGTGGAGATGGGGGGGCGACCGTTTGAGTTGTGGGATGGGCTGGCGTTCAGGCTTGAGCGCAGAGCTGAGAACTGACGGCATGTCATCGAGGGGCGAGGATCAACGGCGTTGCTGATTGCTGATTAATTGAGGACACGGACAACCGCCACAACAGCTAGTCAGCCTCCTCTGTTAGTCTCAATTGTCGCAAAGCCTTCCCTGCCTCCTTACTTCCTGCTATTACATCAGCAGCATGGAGGAACGGCACCGTGACAAATGCCATCACAAACGTGAGGACGATCGCTCTCGTCGGGCAGGCGGGCAGCGGTAAGACTACTCTGGCCGAGGCGCTGCTCGCGAAAGCGGGAGCGGTGACCTCGGCCGGATCCGTTGAGAGGGGTAGCACCACCTGCGATTACACTCCTCTCGAGAAGCAGCTCCACCATTCACTCAAGCTCGCCGTCGCGAGCTTCGATGCGAAGGCCGGCGATGAATCCGCCCGCATCCATCTCCTCGATACTCCCGGCTATCCCGACTTCCTCGGCCATTCACTGCCAGCGCTGGCGGCGGTGGAAACGGCGGCGATCGTGATCAACGCCCAGAACGGCATCGAGATGATGACCCCGCGCTTCATGCAATACGCGCAGCGTCGCGGCGTCGATCGGATGATCATCGTCAACAAGATCGACTGCGAGAACGTCGACTGCGAGCGATTGCTGCAGCAGATCCAGGACATCTTCGGCAAGGAATGTCTGCCGCTCAATCTGCCGGCCGGCAATCGCGCGAAAGTCTCCGACTGCTTCTTCTCACCGTCCGGCGACGCCGATTTCTCCTCGGTGGAGAATGCGCACCGCACCCTCGTCGAGCAGGTGGTGGAGGTGGATGAAGGTCTGATGGGCAAGTACCTCGAGAAAGGCGAGGTCACTCCCGAAGAGCTGCACGAGCCCCTCGAGCGAGCACTGCGCGAGGGGCATTTGATTCCCGTCGTGTTTGCTTCCGCGAAGACGGGAGCGGGGGTCGGCGAGCTGCTCGAGGTGATCGTCAAGCTGCTGGCGAATCCTGCCGAAGGAAATCCGCCGCAGTACATCAGCACGTCGGCGGAAGACGGAGAGCGCACCGAGCTCACAGCAATCCCCGACACCGGCAGGCACGCACTCGCGCACGTCTTCAAGATCGAGACGGATCCGTATGTCGGTCGCATCGCCGTGTTCAGAGTGCATCAGGGGCGACTCACCCCGAACATGCAGCTGTATATCGGCGAAGGAAGAAAGCCGATCAAGGCCGGTCATCTCTTCATGCTGCGGGGAAAGACCCAGACCGAGATCCAGGAAGCGGTGCCGGGCGACATCTGCGCGATCGCAAAGATCGAGGAGATCCAGTTCGATCAGATCCTGCACGATTCCGCCGACGACGCGCACCTCCACACTCGACCGCTCGATCTGCCGACGCCGGTCTTCGGTCTGGCGGTGACGCCCAAGAATCGGCGCGATGAGCAAAAAGTCTCCGACGTGCTGCACAAGATCATGGCGGAGGATCCGTGC
>Ga0070679_100007168_pt1 | contig 10409 bp, 5 predicted proteins | sample KBSC63BmetaG_FD_65652 | JGI IMG/M metagenome (GOLD analysis project Ga0070679, IMG submission 65652) | Corn rhizosphere microbial communities from Kellogg Biological Station, Michigan, USA - KBS C6-3B metaG | ecosystem: Host-associated > Plants > Roots > Rhizosphere | place: USA: Michigan... | reverse complement strand
CGGGAGAACTCGGCAATGGGTGTGCCATTCGGCGCGGGCGGAGCTGTCGCGTCGGCGAATCCCTACACTCGCATGGCGCAGAGCGGTCACGAGCCGGCCTTGCGCCCAGAGCAGCTTCCCACCGGAGTCGACCGAGATGAATGCCCCTCTTCCAGAAGCCGTCCGCCAGGCGCTCGAACGCGTCACTCTCGACGACAAGTACGCGCTCGACTCCGGCCGCGCGTTCATGAGCGGCGTGCAGGCGCTGGTGCGCCTGCCGATGCTGCAGAGAACGCGCGACGCGCTGTTCGGCCTCAACACCGCGGGCTTCGTGAGCGGCTACCGCGGCTCGCCGCTCGGAGGCTACGACCAGGCCCTCTGGGCAGCCAAGAAACACCTCGCCGCGCAGAACATCGTCTTCCAGCCCGGCGTCAACGAGGAGCTCGCGGCGACCGCCGTCTGGGGATCGCAGCAGCTCGATCTCTACCCGGAGTCGAAGCGGTTCGACGGCGTGTTCGGCATCTGGTACGGCAAGGGACCGGGCGTCGACCGCTGCTCCGACGTCTTCAAGCACGCCAACATGGCCGGCACGGCGAAGCACGGCGGCGTGATCGCCATCGCCGGCGACGACCACATCGCCAAGAGCTCGACGGCGGCGCACCAGAGCGACCACATCTTCAAGGCGTGCGGGCTTCCGGTCTTCTTCCCGTCGAGCGTGCAGGACATCCTCGACATGGGGCTGCACGCGTTCGCGCTCAGCCGCTTCGCCGGCGTCTGGTCGGCGATGAAGACGATCCAGGAGATCGTCGAGTCGTCGGCGAGCGTCGAGGTCGATCCCGACCGCGTCGACATCGTCCTGCCCGAGGACTTCCGCATGCCGCCCGGCGGGTTGCACATCCGCTGGCCCGACCCGGCGCTCGAGCAGGAAGCGCGGCTGATGGACTACAAGTGGTACGCGGCGCTCGCCTACGTGCGCGCGAACCGGCTCAACCACAACACCGTCGCCGGCCCGAACGATCGCTTCGGCATCATCGCCAGCGGCAAGGGCTACAACGACACGCGCCAGGCGCTCGCCGACCTCGGGCTCGACGACGAGACGTGCCGGCGCATCGGCCTCAGGTTGCACAAGGTCAACGTCGTCTGGCCCCTGGAGGCGACGATCACGCGCGACTTCGCTTCCGGGCTCGAGGAGATCCTGGTCGTCGAGGAGAAGCGCCAGGTCATCGAATACCAGCTGAAGGAAGAGCTCTACGGCTGGCGCGACGACGTGCGGCCGCGCGTGCTCGGCAAGTTCGACACGTCCGACGGCGACGGCAGCGGCGGCGAATGGAGCCAGGCCAATCCGAGCCGGCACTGGCTGCTGCGTGCACAGGCCGACCTGACGCCGGCGATCATCGCGCGCGCCATCGCGCGGCGGCTCGGCAAGCTGGGCGTCGACGCCGACGTCGGCGCCCGAATGGCGATGCGGATCGCGCTCATCGACGCCAAGGAGAAGAGCCTGGCGGGCGGAAGCACCGTGGCGCTCGCGCCCCTGGGCGAAGATGCCCCAGGGGGGGCGGCCGGCAACGGCGCAAGCGCGGCCGGCAGCGACGCAACCGCGGTGGGCGAGCGCACGCCGTGGTTCTGCAGCGGCTGCCCGCACAACACGAGCACGAGGGTGCCGGAAGGCTCGCGCGCCGTCGCCGGCATCGGCTGCCACTTCATGGCGGTCTGGATGGACCGCTCGACGGTGAGCTACAGCCAGATGGGCGGCGAAGGCGTGTCGTGGGTCGGCCAGGCGCCGTTCACGAGCGACCAGCACATCTTCGCCAACCTCGGCGACGGCACGTACTTCCACTCGGGCCTGCTCGCGGTGCGCCAGGCGATCGCCGCCAAGGTCAACATCACCTACAAGATCCTCTTCAACGATGCGGTCGCGATGACCGGCGGCCAGCCGATCGACGGCACGATGAAGGTGCCGGAGATGACGCGCGAGCTCGACGCCGAGGGCGCGGCCAAGGTCGTCGTCGTCACCGACGAGCCCGAGAAGTACGAGGACCACGCCGTCGCGGCGCGCCTCGCGCCGAGCGTCACCGTGCATCACCGCGACGAGCTCGACGACGTGCAACGGCAGTTGCGCGAGATCCCCGGCTGCACCGTGCTCGTCTACGACCAGACGTGCGCGACCGAGAAGCGCCGGCGCAGGAAGCGCGGCACGATGGAGGACCCGAAGAAGCGGGTCGTCATCAACGAGCTCGTGTGCGAAGGCTGCGGCGACTGCTCGGTGCAGAGCAACTGCCTCTCGGTCGAGCCGGTCGAGACCGAGTTCGGCCGCAAGCGCCGCATCAACCAGAACACCTGCAACAAGGACTACTCGTGCGTGAAGGGCTTCTGCCCGAGCTTCATCACGGTCGAGGGCGGCGAGCTGAAGCGGGCGAAGAAGGACGCCGGCGAGCGGCCGCGACTGGCCGCCGTGCAGGCGCCGCCCGAGCCGGTGCTGCCGAGCTCCGAGAAGCCCTGGGGCATCGTCGTCGCCGGCGTCGGCGGCACGGGCGTCATCACGATCGGCCAGCTGCTCGGCATGGCCGCCCATCTCGAAGGCAAGGGCGTCGTCACGCAGGACTCGGCCGGCCTCGCGCAAAAGGGCGGCGCGACCTGGAGCCACGTGCAGATCGCAGATCGCGCCGACGCGATCCTCACCACCAAGGTCGGCACCGCCGAAGCCGACCTCGTGATCGGCTGCGATCCGATCGTCACGGCCAACAAGACGACGCTCGCTGCGATGCGCGAAGGCCGCACCTGGGTCGCGCTCAACACGCACGCGACGCCGACCGCCGCCTTCGTGAGCAACCCGGACTGGCAATTCCCGGCCGGCAACTGCGAAGCGGCGATCGCCGCAGCGGCAGGGCCCGATCGGATCGGCGGCATCGACGCCGACACGCTCGCGGTGCAGCTCGTCGGCGATTCGATCTACACCAACCCGCTGCTGCTCGGCTTCGCCTGGCAGCAAGGACGCGTGCCGCTCAGCCACGCGGCGCTGATCCGCGCGATCGAGCTGAACGGCGTGCAGGTCGAGAACAACAAGGCGGCGTTCGAATGGGGCCGCCGCGCCGCGAGCGATCCGCAGGGGGTGAAGGCGCTCGTCCGCACGGGCCAGGTGATCGAGCTGGTGAAGCGTGCCGTCAACGTCGACGAGCTGATCGCGCGCCGCGTCGAGTTCCTGACCGCCTACCAGAGCGCGGCCTACGCCGGCCGCTACCAGGCGTTCGTGAACAAGGTGCGCGCCAAGGAAGCCGAGGTCGTCTTCTCGCGCACCGCGACGCGCCCCGACGCAGCGCGGCCGAGCACGCGGCTCACCGAGGCGGTCGCCCGCTACCTCTTCAAGCTCATGGCCTACAAGGACGAATACGAGGTCGCGCGCCTGCAGTCCGACCCGAAGTTCCTGGCCGGGCTGCAAGCGCAGTTCGAGGGCGAGCTCGGCAAGGACTACAAGCTCGCCTATCACCTCGCCCCGCCGGCGATCGCTCGCAAGAACGCGCACGGCGAGCTGCAGAAGCAGCGCTTCGGGCCGTGGATGCTGAGCGCGTTCCGGCTGCTGGCGCGGCTGCGCTTCCTGCGCGGCACGCCGTTCGATCCGTTCGGGCGCACCGAGGAGCGGCGCGTCGAGCGCGAGCTCGTCGACGAGTACCGCGCGGCGATCGAGGAAGTGCTGCGCGGCGTCGGCCCGGCCAACATCGCCCTGGCGGTCGAAATCGCCCGCGTCCCCGAAGGGATCCGCGGCTTCGGCCACGTGAAGGCGCGCCACCTGGCGGCCGCGCGCCCGAAGTGGGACGCGCTCATGGCCGAATGGCGCGCCGGGCCGCTCGCGCTCTCGGCGCAGGCGTTCGAAGCGCGTGCAGCGCAGGGGCCGGACACCGAGCCGCTCGACGACACGACGCTGCCGATGACCTCGGACCGCGAGCCGCAGCGCTCGCCCTGAGGCGAGCCGCAGCGCGGCGTTCGTCCCGGCCGCGCGCACCCTGTTCCCGCGCCGCTGCGGTTCGTCGCAGCGCGCTCGCTGCCGGGCGTGGCGGCCCCTACAGTCCAGCCTCGATCCGTTGCCCGACCGAGCCGACATGAGCCCCGCCACGCCGCCCGCACCGCCTCCGCCACCCGCGTCAGGGTCGCAGAGCGCCTGGCACGAGCTGACGGCCGGCGCGCTCGCCGTCTACCACCGCTACGGCAACTGGCTGGTCTCGATCTCGTGGTGGCGCTTCATCCTCTACGCCATCATCCTGCTGATCGCGACCGCGATCCTGCAGCGCGTGCCGCCCTTCAGCTACCGGATCGGCAGCATCGTCGACGAGCCGCCCTCGGTCTCGATCGTGCCGCCGCTGCCTCCCGTGCCGCCCTCGCCTTCGCACGATCGGCGCGAGGGCCGGCGCGAGCCGGGCGTTCACATCGAGAAGAAGGACGCGCAAGGGCGCGACGTGGTGATCTCGATCGATCGCGAGGGCGTCCGCATCACGCCGAACCTGCGCGGCAGCGCCGCGCCGTCGCCACCCGGCTCGGGCGCTGCGGCGGGGGCCGGCGCGGCTTCGGCGGTCGACGGCGCGGCCGCGGCTTCGTCGCCTTCGTCGGCGCCCGCGACGCTGCTCGACGGCAGCGTCGAGATCAGGCTGCCGCCCGGTGCCGACAGCGACGAGGTGCGCGCGGCCGTCGAGGAAGCGCGCGAGGCGGTGGTCGACGCCATCCGCGAGTCCCGCGAGAAGGTCGCCGAGGCCGCGCAGGAAGCGGCCCAGGAGCGGATCGCGAACGACGCCGAGCGCAGCATCCGCCGCATCCGCGACCGGCGCTTCGGCGACTTCCTGTCGCAGCTCGCCTGGTTCGTCATCATCGCCTCGACGATCCTCAAGGTCACCTACAAGGGACAGAAGCTCGCCGAGGTGAAGGCGGCCGTCGCCACCGAGACGGCCGAGTCGGAGCAGCTGAAGCGGCAGGTCGTCGAGGCGCGCATGGCGGCGATGCAGGCGCAGGTCGAGCCGCACTTCCTCTTCAACACGCTCGCCTCGATCGATCACCTGATCGAGACCGACCCGCCGCGCGCCAGCCAGATGCAGCGAAACCTGATCGCGCTGCTGCGCGCGTCGATGCCCTCGATGCGCGAATCGAATCCCGCTGCGCACACGCTCGGGCGCGAGATCGCCGTCATCCGCCCGTACCTCGAGATCCTCAAGGTGCGCATGGAAGACCGCCTGCAGGCGAGCGTCGACGTGCCGGCCGGCCTGCTCTCGGCCGAGTTCCCGCCGATGATGATCCAGTCGCTGGTCGAGAACGCGATCAAGCACGGGCTCGAGCCGAAGGCCGAGGGCGGCACGCTGAACGTCTCGGCCGAGATCGTCGACGGCCGGCTCGCGGTCACCGTCGCCGACACGGGGCTCGGCTTCGGCCGCGCCGACACCGCCGGCACCGGCATCGGCCTGGCCAACATCCGCGAGCGGCTGAAGCTGCTCTACGGCGATCGCGCGTCGATGGTCGTCGCCGACAATGTGCCGAGCGGAACCGTCGTCACTCTCACCGTGCCGTACCAGGCGCAGGTCGGCGAAGGAGCGAAGACATGAAGCGTGGCTGGTCCATCGTCGCGACGACGCTCGTCGTCCTCGGCATCGTCGTCGCCGGCGCGGCCGCCCTCGCCTGGAATGCGCTGCCGCTCGACGGCACCACGGTCTGGATCGATGGCGAGAGCTTCTCGCTCGCCGAGCTGGGCGGCGCACACGCGGTCGCGGTGTTCGCGATCGCATTCGTCGTCTCGCTCGCGGCGCTCGCGCTCGCCGCCTGCGGCGTGGCCGTCGGCCTCGCGGCGGCGGCGATCGGCATCGGCATCGGCGTGCTGGCGACGGCAGCGTCGCTCGCGCTCATCGCGTCGCCCTTCCTGCTCGTCGGCTGGCTGCTCTGGCGCGTCCTGCGCAAGCCCGCCTCGAGCGCGCCAGTCGCCAGCGCATGACGACGCGAACGACGGCGCTGATCGCCGACGACGAGCGGCTGCTGCGCGAGCAGCTGCGCGCGCGGCTCGCGGAGGTCTGGCCCGAGCTCGACGTCGTCGCCGAGGCGAAGAACGGCGCCGAGGCGGTGGCGCTCACCGAGCAGCACCATCCGCAGATCGTCTTCCTCGACATCCGCATGCCCGGAATGACCGGCATCGAGGCGGCGCGCGCGATCGCCCAGCTGCGGTTCGACGACGACGGGGACGGCGACGACGCTGCGAGCGGCGGCAAACCAGCAGCGCCGGGCCGCTCGCGCGACGAGCCGCCGTGGCACGGCCCAGAGATCGTCTTCATCACCGCCTACGACCAGTACGCGATCGAGGCCTTCGAGCAGGGCGTCGTCGACTATGTGCTCAAGCCCGCCGAGCGCGAGCGGCTGCAGCTCACCGTCGAGCGGCTGAAGAAGCGCCTCGCCGAGCGCGGCCCGGACCAGGCGCCCGACGTCAGCGGCATGCAGCAGCTGCTGCAAAAGCTCGCGCGCAACATGAACCCGGCCGGCGCGCCGGCGCGTCTGCGCTGGATCCAGGCGACCGTCGGCTCGAGCATCCAGATGATCCCGGTCGAAGACGTGCTCTTCTTCATCTCGGACGAGAAGTACACGCGTGTGCAGACGGCGACGCTCGAGGCGCTGATCAGGAAGCCGATCAAGGAGCTCGTCGAGGAGCTCGACGCCGACACCTTCTGGCAGATCCACCGCTCGACGCTCGTCAACACGCACGCCATCGCCGGCGTCACGCGCGACCTGCGCGGCCGCCAGCTCGTCTCGGTGCGCGGCCACCCGGAAAAGCTCGAGGTGAGCCGGAGCTACGCCGGGCTGTTCAAGGGGATGTAGTTTCCTTGCCGGCGGCGCGAGCGCGCTCCGCGGCGGCCTCGCGCAACGCCTTCAGCTTCGCCCGCGGATCCTCGACCGCCTGCGTCTCGTGCAGCTTCATCTCGGCGATGAAGCGGCTCGGCAGCGCGGCGTGCATCTGGCGGCCGCGCTTCCTGCGCCTGAGCGTGCTGACCGCGAGCGTCGCCCGCGCGCGCGTGATGCCGACGTACATCAGCCGGCGCTCCTCCTCGAGCCGCGCGGCGCTCGCCTGCTCGTCGTCCGACGCGAACGGCAGCAGGCCCTCGTTGACGCTCGCGAGCACGACGTGCGGCCACTCGAGGCCCTTGGCGGCGTGCAGCGTCGAGAGCGTGACGACGTCCTGCTGATCTCCCCGCTCGGCGAGGCTGATGATGACCGAGATCGTCTGCGCGACCGCGAGCACGCTCGTCGCCTCCTCGTCGTCGCCGCTGGCCGCGCTGCCGGTGCCGCCGCAGCGGCGCGCGATCCAGTCGACGAAGTCGAGCACGTTCGACCAGCGCGCCTCGGCGAGCACGGGCGACTCCTCGCTGTCGTGCAGGTGCTGCTCGTAGCCGATCTCGTGCAGCCAGTCGGCGAGCAGCGCCTTGGCTGCCTGGCCGCCGACCGCGTCGCGCGCGCGCTCCTCGAGCGAATGGACGGTGCGCCCGAACTCGCGCAAGCCGGCGATCGCGCGCGCCGGCAGCGCATCGGCGAGCGACTCGGCGAACAGCGACTCGAAGAGGCTCGACTTCCAGCGCTGCGCGAACGCGCCGAGCGCGGCCAGCGTCTGGTGGCCGATGCCGCGCTTGGGGCTCGTCACCGCGCGCAGGAACGCCGGGTCGTCGTCGCCGTTGACGACCAGGCGCAGCCACGCGCACAGGTCGCGGATCTCGGCGCGGTCGAAGAAGCTCTGCCCGCCCGACACCTTGTAGGCGATCTCGGCCTTGCGCAGCGCCTGCTCGAGGACGCGCGCCTGGTGGTTGGCGCGGTAGAGGACGGCGATGTCGCCGAGCGCGGCGCCGGCGCCGCGCAGCGACTCGATGCGCGCGACGACGCGCTCGGACTCGTGCACCTCGTCGTCGCACTCGAGCACCACGACCGGGTCGCCGCGGCCGAGATCGCTCCAGAGCTTCTTCTCGAAGAGCTTCGGGTTGTGGCCGATCACGGCGTTGGCGGCGGCGAGGATGCTGCCGGTCGAGCGGTAGTTCTGCTCGAGCGGGATGACCTTCAGCCCCGGGTAGTCGACCGACAGGCGCTTCAGGTTGTCGAGCGTCGCGCCGCGCCAGCCGTAGATGCTCTGGTCGTCGTCGCCGACCGCCGTGAAGAGGCCGCGCGGCCCGGCGATCAGCTTCATCAGCTCGTACTGGACGCCGTTCGTGTCCTGGTACTCGTCGACCAGGATGTAGCGCAGCCGCTCGCGCCAGGCGTCGCGCACGTCGTCATGCTGCGAGAGCAGCCGCATCGGCAGCACGATCAGGTCGTCGAAGTCGGCGGCGCGATACGCGGCCAGACGCTCCTCGTAGCGGTGCATGACGCGCGCGGCGACGAGCGCGTCCTCGGCGCCCTGGCCGTCGTGCACGCCGGAGAGCACCTCGGCTTCGGCCTCCGCGGCGCCGAGGGCGCGGTTCTTCCAGGCGCCGATCGTCCATTGCCAGCGGCGTGCGGTCGCGTTGTCGGTCGTGCCGCCGGCGTCCTTCAGCACACCGAGCACGTCGTCGCTGTCGAGGATGCTGAAGTTCGGCTCGAGTCCGACCTGTCGCCCGTGCTCGCGCAGGATGCGAACGCCGAGCGAATGGAAGGTGCTGACCGCGAGCTTGGCGGCGGCGCGGCCACCGACGAGCGCGCGCGCACGCTCGCGCATCTCGGCGGCCGCCTTGTTGGTGAACGTGATCGCGGCGATCTCGGCCGGCGCATGGCCGGCTTCGAGCAGCCGCGCGATCTTGTGGACGATCACGCGCGTCTTGCCCGAGCCCGCGCCGGCGAGCACGAGGCACGGGCCGCCCAGGTGATGGACGGCAGCGAGCTGCGCAGGATTGAGGGTCGCCGCCGGCGACCGATCGGTGCTCAGGGCGCGCTCAGTCCGGTTCGCCGCACAAGCAATGGACGACCGCCGCGAACGGCTTCCTGCGCTCGGCGAGGTCGTTCACCCAGCCGAGCTCGCGGCCGGCCCGTTGCAGGAGCGCCGGCGCGACGCCGAGCGCGCTGGCGATGCGCGCGTCGATCTCGGCGCCGACAGCTGCCGTGACCTGGTTGTTGATCATGTTCAGCAGTTGCGCGAACTTGCCCGGCTCGCGCTCGATGTAGAGAACGCGCGGCCGCTCGCCGAGGTGACCGCGCCGCGCCGCCGAGCGAAGCGCGTCGCCGAAGAGGCCGACCGTGTCGACGAGACCGCGCTCCTTGGCCTGCGCGCCGGTCCAGACGCGCCCTTGCGCGACGGCGTCGATCTTCTCGGGCGTCGTTTTCCGCGCTGCCGCGACCTTGGTCGTGAAGTCGCGATACGTGTGCTCGACGCTCGTCTGCACGAGCTCGGCCAGGCGCGGATCGAGCGGCAGCCGCGGGTCGTCGGCGTTGCGCAGCCACGTCGTGCCGACGCCGGTCGGGTGGATGCCGAGCTTGGCCATCGTCTCTTCGGCCGTCGGCATCAGCGCGAACACGCCGATCGAGCCGGTGATCGTCGCCGCGTCGGCGACGATCTCGTCGGACGCCGTCGAGATCCAGTAGCCGCCGGATGCCGCGACGTTGCCCATCGAGACGACCACGGGCTTGCCGGCGGCGCGCGTCACCTGGAGCTCGCGGCGGACGAGCTCGGAGCCGAACACGCTGCCGCCCGGCGAATCGACGCGCAGCACGATCGCCTTGACGCTCTTGTTGTCGCGCGCCTTCTTGATCAGGTTGGCGGTCGAGAGGCCGCCGATCGTGCCCGCGGGCGCCTGCCCGTCGACGATCTCGCCCTCGGCGACGACGACGCCGATCGCGTCGCCGGTCAGGCGCGGCTTCACGTGCGCGAGATACTCCTCGAACGAGATCTGGCGAAAGGTGTTGTCGGTCTCGTCCTTCGCGCCGCGCTCGATCATCAGCGCGCGCAGCTGGTCGCGCGTCTTCAAGCCGTCGACGAGCTTTTCCGAGAGCGCGAGCTGCGCCGGATCGCCGCCCGCTTCGGCGAGGCGCTGCGGCGCCTCGTCGATCGTGCGAACGATCGAGCCCGCAGCGAGCTTCCTCTGCTTCTCGACCGCGTCGAGCCAGGTTTGCCAGAGGCCGCCGTAGAGGACCTTGTCGGCCTCGAGCGCGGCGTCGGACGGTGCGTTGGCGATGAAGGGCTCGACCGCGCTCTTGAACGTGCCGACGCGCATCACGTGGACCGTGACGCCGAGCTTGTCGAGCGCCTCCTTGTAGTAGTTGCGCACGCCGCCGAAGCCGCTGATGTAGACCATGCCGAGCGGGTGCAGGTAGACCTCGTCGGCGTGCACCGCGACGTAGTACTGGCGCTGGTCGTAGCCCGACCCCCACGCGACGACCTTCTTGCCGCTCGCCTTGAAGCGGTCGATCGCCGCCGCGACCTCGCGCATGATCGAAAAGCCGGTCGGGCGGAGCTCGTCGAG
>Ga0070679_100007166_pt1 | contig 10410 bp, 11 predicted proteins | sample KBSC63BmetaG_FD_65652 | JGI IMG/M metagenome (GOLD analysis project Ga0070679, IMG submission 65652) | Corn rhizosphere microbial communities from Kellogg Biological Station, Michigan, USA - KBS C6-3B metaG | ecosystem: Host-associated > Plants > Roots > Rhizosphere | place: USA: Michigan... | reverse complement strand
ATCTTCGACGCGCTGCGCCCGGTCGAGGCGCAGTGGGCGCTGTGGAACGTCAATCCCGACCCCGAATTCCTCGCCGACCCGCGCCGCGGCTCGCCGCACTCGCGCGGCGCCGCCGTCGACCTCACCCTGATCGGGCGCGACGGCCGCGACCTCGAGATGGGCACCGGCTTCGACGCCTTCACGCCGCTGTCGCACCACGGCCGCACCGACGTCTCGCCGGAGGCGCAGCGCAACCGGCTGACCCTGATGGGACTGATGACCACGGCGGGATGGGACTTCTATCGCAACGAGTGGTGGCACTATCAGCTCTTCGATGCCCGGCGCCATCCGCTGGTCTGCGACGCCGATCTGCCGCGCCCGATGATGTGACAGGCGGCGCGTGAAGTCATTCCGATCGGAATAGATGTACCTCCCCCGTCTCGGGGGAGGTGGCGGCGTAATCGCCGACGGAGGGGGTGCCACGCGGCCACTCCCTCCAATTTCAGATCATGATCTTAAACTTGCGGACAACTCGACTGAGGCTCCCCCTCCGTCGCGGATTACCGCGCCACCTCCCCCGAGACGGGGGGAGGAACATGAAAGTCTGCTAGAATCCCGCCAGCTTCAGCCTGGCGTTGTCGAAGTCGGTGAGCTTGTCCTCGCGCATCACCTGGCGCACGAACTGGACGTAGCCCAGGCCGCGCTCGGAGTAGCGCAGCAGCTGGCCGATCAGCTTGTAGCCGTCGGGCTGTTCGCCGCGCTCGCGCATGGCGGCGCGCTCGCTGCGGAAGGCGGCATAGGCGGGATGGGTGTTGAGGTTGTCGACATAGGCCTCGGCCGCCTCGCCGACGTTGGCGAAGGGCTGCGGCATGCCGGCGCCCGGCTTCCACGACACCGCGACGGCATGCTGGCCGACCGACTGGATCTGGCCGAACAGCGCGTTGCCGGTGCGCGCGGCGAACGACGTGCCCCAGCCCGACTCGATGCCGCTCTGCGCGATCGCCATCGACGGCGGCACGATGTCGACGCGGCGGACGAGCTGGTCGAGCTGGTCCTTGTCGATCTGGTCGACGTTCATTTCGTAGCGGTCGGCGAGCTGCAGCAGCCACGCGCGGTCGAAGTCGCTGAGGCTCGCCGGATTCTCGGCGAACTTGTCGCGCAGGTTCAGGAGCTGCTCGCGCTCGACCATGACGCGCTGATTGACCTCGAGGATGACCGGCAGCAGCGCAGTGATGAACAGCACCTTGCGCTCGACGCCGTCCTTGGTGTTGAGGTCGTCGGGCACGCGCTCGAGCTTGATCGGCGGCACGGCGACGCCCAGGCGGACGTCGGCCAGGGTATACGACTGGTCGCGGAAGAAGCCGGCGAGCTCCTCTGAAGTGCGCGGATTGATGGCGTGCGACTGGACCTGGCGGCGCACGGCGTTGCCGGGAGCCGCGAAGCGGCCGTGGCCGCCGGCGATGTCGCGGACGTTGAACGGCGCGGCCTGCCCGTCGGGCGACTCGATGTCGTGGCGCACGAAGATCAGCGCCGCGGTGTCGGCGTTCATCGGCGGCAGGAAATCCGGCAGGTTCGAGGCGAGCTGGCCGATCGGGTTGAAGTTCAGCAGGGCACTTGCGTCGAGGGAGGGGAGCGGCTCGCGCAGGCCAATTCCGGTGAGGAGGACCGCCGCCCAGGCGGCGGGAAAGGCGTATCGTCGCCCGCGATCGAACGCAGGCTTTATCGGGATCGGCATGCTTCTCGTCTCTTCATTATTGGGAACAACGATCCATGCCCGCGGCCCAAAGGGCCGCGATGCTACGCATAAACCGACGCTGTACGCTGGACTGACTGGCGGTTTACTGGACCGCCTGCACTTCGACGACTTCCGGCACGTAGTGCTTCAGAAGATTCTCGATTCCCATCTTCAGGGTGGCCGTCGAACTCGGGCAGCCCGAGCACGAGCCCTGCATGTGCAGGTAGACCACGCCTTCACGGAAGTCCTGGAAGATGATGTCGCCGCCGTCCTGGGCCACTGCCGGCCGGATGCGGGTCTCGAGCAGGTCCTTGATCTGGGCCACGACCTCGTCGTCGTCCTCGGCCGCGCCACCGGCGGCGGCCGCCGCCTCGCCGGCCACGACCGGCTCGCCGGAGGTGTAGTGCTCCATGATGCCGCCCAGGATCGAGGGCTTCAGGATCTGCCAATCCTTGTCGGTGGCCTTGGTCACGGTGACGAAGTCGGACCCGAAGAACACCCGCTCCACGCCCTCGACGGCGAACAGGCGCTTGGCCAGGGGGGACGCGGCCGCCGTGTCGGCGCCGGCGAAGTCCATCGTGCCCTTGTCCATCACCACCCGGCCGGGCAGGAACTTCAGGGTCGACGGATTGGGGGTCTGCTCGGTCTGGATAAACAAACTTACCTCCGAGGTGGGCTGGAACGGGTCCGGCCCTTCAAAATGCCCATCCGAGGTAGGAACCGGCGGCAAGCCGATCAAGGTGATTCTTGAGTGTCTCTGTATAGAAGTTATGGAAACTTCTATTATAAGTCATGTGAGCGGGTCGATTAGAGCCCGCTCCCCAGAAACGCCCCGGTTCGCTATGCGCTATGCAAAGGCTGGTTCCGAGGGAACTCCCTGGAAAAGAGTCGCACCAATCACTTCACATATTATGCAATTGCATCGACCTCGGCGTCGGTCAGGCCGCCCGGCACGATGGTGAGCGGGATGCGCAACTGGCTGCCGCCCTTGCCGATGAAGGCGCTGACCAGCGGGCCCGGTCCTTCGTTCGTGGACGAACTGCCGAGCACCAGGACCGAGATCGAGCGGTCCTCGGCGAGCAGTTTCAGCAGTTCCTCGCGGCTCTTGCCCTCGCGGATATGGATGGCCGGCGGCTGGCCGGTCAGGGTGGCGGCGGTTTCGGCATGGACGCCCACCACCTGCTCGGCCTGCTGGCGGGCTTCCTGGCGCATCAGGTCGGCCACCCCGCCCCACTGCTGGGTTTCCGGCGGGTCCATGACGTAGAGCAATGCCACCCGTCCACCCGTGCGCTTGGCGCGCCGGCAGGCATAGCGCAGCGCCGTCGGCATCTCGGGACTTTCGTCGACGACGACCAGAAAGATGCGTGTGGTCTCGGCCATGGCCGGTTCTCCCCTGTTCCCTAGAGCCGCCGCACGATCGCGCCGCCGAACCAGCCGACCAGCAGCGCCATCAGGATGGCCCCCACTCCGTAGAGCGCGCCCTCCTGTCCGGCCCAGCCGGCCAGTTGGGCGTTGAAGCCGACCTTGCTGACCGGCAGCGGCCGCGACACGGCAGCGACGATCTTGCCATCGCGCAGGAGATAGGCCCGCACGTCGTAGACCCCCTCCGGCAGGCGCGACGGAAACGGCAGGTCGACCCGGAACAGGCGGTTGGCCTGGATGGTCACCTGGCCGATGTCGGCCGGGAACAGGCCCTCGCGCCGCTTCACGTCGACCAGGCCCACCCGGAAGCGCGTCAGTTCGTCGGATTCGCGCTGGCCGACCGAGCGCACGGTGCTCATGCGGTCCTCGAGCGACAGGATCTCGCCACCGGTGCCGCGCGCCAGCAGGCGCTGCAGCGGCTGGCTGGCGGCGATGTAGTAATAAGCCGGCACGTCGTCGAAGCCCTGGCGGCCGGTGTTGAGCCAGAGGCCGAGGAAGCGCTCCTTGCGCATCACCGTCTCGCGCGCCGGCGGTCCGGAGACCACGACGACGACCTCGCCCGGCGGATCGAACATGCCGAACAGCAGCAGCTTCTCGCCCTGGAAGGCCGAGGTGATCGACACCCGCGCCGCCGACAGGTCCATGACCAGGTCGGGCGGCGCGACGACGGGCGCCGACGGCTCGAGGGCCGGTCCCGGCAGCGACGGCGGCGCGCCCGGATCGACGCGCGGCCCCTGCGCAAAGGCGGGCGCCGCCAGGAACGCGGCCAGGAACGCGGCCCACAACGCAACCAGGAGAGCGAGGCGCCTCACTTCAGCACCTCGCGCAGGCCCAGCGAATAAGGCGAGTACGGCGCGCGCAGCAGCTCGACCAGCAGCTGCGCGGCCACCCCCAGGATCAGGACCGCCATCAGCCCGCGCAACGCCACGCCCGGCATCTTGGCCGCGATCCGCGCGCCGATCGGGGCACCGACCACGCCGCCCAGGATCAGCAGCAGCGCCAGCACCACGTCGACCGTGCCGTTGGTCGCCGACTGCAGGAAGGTGACGTTGGCGGCCACGAACAGGACCTGGAAGTTCGACGTGCCGATGACGACCGCCGTCGGCATGCCCAGCAGGTAGATCATCGCCGGCACCAGCACGAAGCCGCCGCCGACACCGAGGATGGCCGACAGGATGCCGATCACGAAGCCCAGCCCGATCGGCAGCAGGGCGCTGATGTAGAGCTTCGACTTGTAGAACCGCATCTTCCACGGCAGGCGATGCACCATGTAGTGCTGGTGGAGTTTTCCACGCGGCGTCTCGGGATGGCGCTTGTTGCGGAAGTAGGTGCGCAGGCTCTCGACCGACATCAGCCCGCCGATCGCCGACAGCATGACGACGTAGAGCACGGCGATGACGAAATCGATCTGGCCGATGCGCTTGAGGTAGGTGAACAGCGTGACGCCCACCGAGGAGCCGAAGATGCCGCCCAGCAGCAGCACCAGGCCCATGCGCAGGTCGACGTTGCCGCGCCGCCACTGGACCTGCAGCGACGACACCGAGTTGGCGATCACCTGGTTGGCCTGGCTGGCCACCGCCACGGCGGGCGGGATGCCGACGAAGATCAGCAGCGGCGTGGCCAGGAAGCCGCCGCCGACGCCGAACATGCCGGCGAGCAGCCCGGCCACCCCACCGAGGCCGAGCAGCAGGAAGACGTTGATCGATTGCTCGGCGATCGGGAGGTAGATCTCCACGCGCCGTTCCTACTTCAGCAGGATGGCGCTGATCTCGCGCAACTGGGTGCGGGCGCGCAGCAGGTAGAAGCCCTGCGCGGCGAGATGGTTGGGGATCACGAAGGCGTCGGGCCAGCCGTTCCACACCACCCACGGCTCGAGCTGGGAGGCGATGCGGAAGGTCTCGACCGTGGCCTGCCAGGTGCCGGTCAGGCCCTTCTCCTTGATCACCGCCTCGAAGTCGGCACCGAGCTCGCGCATCAGCAGGTAGTTGGCGTAGAGCCGGCCCTTGTTGAAATAGAAGATGTCGTCGCAGCGCGTGTCGAACAGGTTGCCGGCCTGCTCGATGATGTGCTGGTCGATCACCGCCGAGTCCGAGCCCTCGTCGTTGGCGATGCGGTCGATCAGCGCCTGCAGGTTGTCGGACCGGCGCTCGAACGTGGCCTGCCCGCCGGCCAGCCGCTTGTTGTAGGCCACGAGCTTGTCGCGGCCGGCGCGGTACTTCTGCGCCGAGGTGGCCGACGGCCACAGCGAGACGCTGGGCTGCCAGATCCAGATGTTGGGCTGCTCGTTGAGGAAGCCGCGCGCCTGCTCGAGGTCGCGGTCGGTCTGGCTCGAGCCGCGCGTGCGGCCCAGCTGGTCCATCAGCTCGGTCGAGAAGCGGCCGAGAGCAGCCATGATGCCGCGCTGGAAATTCGGCATGTTGTCGAGGATGCCGCCGGGCATGAAGAACGGCTGCATCGGCGTCCAGCTGTGGACGTCGACCTCGCGCGTCACCAGCCCCGAGGCCACCGCGACGGCGCGGCTCTCGCCCGGCGCCAGGCCGGAAGGCGCGAACTGCGGATCGTCGTCGATGTTCTCGACGATCAACGAGCCCAGCGGATAGTAGAGCACCAGGAGCGCGACCAGCGCCCACAGCAGCAGACGCCAGTGCGAGCGTGCGCGGGTCGTGCCATCACCGGAGCCGCTGCCAGCCGATCTGCGAAAACGAATCGCGCGCAGACCGTCCCAGCGCCGCCGCCAGAACGAGCGGCGGGGCGCTTGCGGAGCGGCACCGTCATCGGGATCGAACGTCATGAGACACTTTAGCCTGAAGACCTGCCCGAATTGCGGAAAATCGATGACCTCATCGCATCGACATCGGGATGACGTTGGCGTTTCCCCCCGATGACGATGGTACAGTGCCGCCATGGCACTCGATCCCGAATCCCAACGTCTCATCGACCTGATGGCCGCGGCCAACCGCCCGGCCTGGAACACGCTCAGCCCGCAGGCCGCCCGCGAGCTCTATCTGGCGCTCCGCCCGGCCGCCCAGGGGCCGGTGCCGGACGGCGTCACCGTCGCCAACCGCACGATCGCCGGCAAGGACGGCCACCGAATCCCCGTCCGCCTCTACCGGCCCGACAAGGCCTCGGCCGAGGCGCGCCTGCCGGCGCTGCTCTACGCCCACGGCGGCGGCTGGCTGTTCGGCAATCTCGACAGTCACGACGTGATCTGCGCCCAGCTCGCCATCGAGGCCGGCATCGCCGTGCTGGCGGTCGACTATCGCCTCGCCCCCGAGACCCGCTTCCCCGGCGCCTTCGACGACGTGGTCTCGGGCCTGCAGTGGCTGGCCGCGCACGGTCCCTCGATCGGCGTCGATCCCAACCGGCTGGCGATCGGCGGCGACAGCGCCGGCGGCAACCTCGCCGCCGCCGTGGCCATCTGGGCGCGCGACACCAAGGGACCGAAGCTGCGCATGCAGCTGCTGGCCTATCCGGTGACCGACATGGTGGCCCGCGGCGACTCCTACAGGCATTTCGAGGACGGCTACGGCCTCAACGCGGCAACCATGGAGTGGTTCATGGACCACTACGTGCCCGAGAAGAAAGCGCGCGACGACTGGCGGGCCTCGCCGCTGCGCGCCAGGTCGCTGGCCGGGCTGCCGCCGGCGCTGGTGGTGACGGCGGGCTACGACCCGCTGCGCGACGAGGGCCGCGCCTACGCCTGGCGCCTGCAGAAGGACGGCACGGTGGCCGACTTGGCCGAGTTCGGCGGCATGCTGCACGGCTTCCTCACCTCGCCGATGCTGCTGCACGGCGCGCGCCGCGGCACGACGATGTGCGCGGCGGCGCTGCGCGAGGCGCTGGTGCTGCGCGGGCAGTAGTTCAGGCGGCCCCTCTCACGCGGCCTGCGTGTCGAGCCAGTCGGCGAAGAGCTGCGTCTCGCGGCCGACACCGGGGGCGCAGCCGTAGTACATCGGCGGCAAGGGCATGCGCAGCTCGGGCAGCGGGCAGACCAGCCGTCCCTGCGCGACATCGGTCCCGAGCAGCGAGTGCGCGGTGATCGCGAAGCCCAGCCCATCGACCGCGGCCTGCAGCACGATGTGCGAATGATCGAGCTGCAGCCGCCCCGCCGGCCGCAGGCGCGGCAGGCCGACATGCGTCTTCCAGTCGTCCCAGTCCTGCTTGCGCGTCTTGATCACCAGGAGCGTGTGCTGCGCCAGCGACCGGGCGTCGACGATCGGCTTCTGCTTCAGCAGCGACGGGGCCGCCACCACCATCAGCTCGTCGGCGAGGAAGGGCTGCGCCCTGACCGCCTTCGGCCAGCCCTCGACGTCGCGACGGATCGCGATGTCGAACGGCTCGGGCGCCTTTTCCGGCGACGCGAGGCTGGTGAGGATCTGCGGCTCGATCCCCGGATGGTGCGCCACGAAATCCGGCAGGCGCGGGATCAACCAGCGCACCGCGAAGGACGGCCGCGCGTTGATCCGCACCGCCCGCGCCGGCGCCCGCACCATCACCGCGCGCGCCGCGACGCCGATCTGCTCCATGGCGGGCGCGGTCTCGGCGAACAGCTGCTGGCCCTCGACGGTCAGGCTGACCTGGCGGACCTGGCGCTCGAACAGGGCGACGCCGAGATGATCCTCGAGCGCGCGCACCTGTCGGCTGACCGCGCCGTGCGTGACGTGGAGCTCGACGGCGGCGCGCGAAAAACTGAGATGGCGCGCGGCCGCCAGGAACATGCGCAGCGCATTGAGCGGCGGCAGCGGCGGGAGCAGGCCGGGTTTCATATGTGAGTTTTTATCACACACGAGCGGATTTCACATCGTTTGTCACCGAGTCGTAACGGACCGAGATTGCCCGCCATGTCCGCGTCCGTTGTTGCTGCCCCGGCCGACCTCGCCGCCCGCCAGTCGGCCATCGCGCTCGCCGTCACCCTGCCCTCGGACACCTGCCTCTATCTGCTGCTGCCGATGTTCGCGGCGCAGTTCGGCGTCAGCCTGTTCGAGGTCGGCATCCTGCTGGCGGCCAACCGGCTGGTCCGCATCATGGGCTACGGCTTCGTCGCCCGCTTCTATGCCCGCCGCGGCGACCGGCCCACGGACACGCTGGCGGTGATCGCCGCTGCCGTGGCATCGCTGGGTTATGCCACGCTGTCGGGCGTCTGGCTGCTGCTGCCGTTCCGCCTGTTGTGGGGCCTGGCCTTCGCCGCACTCAACCTCTCGACGCTCGCCATGGCGACGGCCGAGCCGCTGGGCGCGGCGCGGCGCAACGGCCGCTCACGCGCCATCATCGCGCTCGGCCCGACGCTCGCGCTGCCGGCCGCGGCGCTGCTGGCCGAGCAGCTCGAGCTGGGCCCGCGCGCGATCTTCTTTGTGCTCACGGCGGTGGCCCTGGTCGGCCTGCTTGCCACCCGCCGCCTGCCGGCCGTGCCCCATCCCGTGGCGCCGCCGCGCAAGCTGCAGCTTCCCGGCAGCCTCGACGTCTGGTCGTTCCTCGAGGGCTTCACGCTCGACGGCCTGTTCGTGGTCGGCCTCGGCTATCTCGGCAAGGACCTGCTGCCGGGCGGCGCGGTTATGGCGGCGGCGCTGCTGATGGCGCTGCGCTACTTCTGCGAGATCGTGCTGTCGCCGATCGGCGGTCACGTGGCCGAGCGCTTCGGCGCCGAGCGGCTGCTGGTCAGCCTGTCGCTGCTCACCACCATGGTGCTGGTGGGCTTCGGCGCCGGCTGGATCTTCAGCGGCGCCGCCGTGATCGTCGTGCTGCGCGCGCTCCAGCTCCCGCTGATCGCGCCGATCGTGGCCAGGCGCACGCCCGGCGCCGGCCGCGTCCAGGCCCTCGCCGCCCGCGCCGTATGGCGCGACATCGGCGCCGGCACCGGCCCGATGGCCGCCGGCCTGCTGCTGCCGATCGTGCCGAGTTTCTGGGTCTATGCGGTGTCGGCGGCGCTGCTGGCGGTGTCGGCGGTGGCGGTGGTACGGCGGTGACCTTTTGAGCTAAATAAGCATCATGTCTACGAGGAAAGAGTTTCCGGACATCGGCGATATCATCGCTCAAAAGGCGAGAGGTCGTCAGGAACGTGTTGCGCTCAGCTTTGGAGAGAAGCTGGACATTCTCGATAAGCTTAGAGAACAAGTCGCGCCGATCGTTCGCACCCGGCGGCTTCGCAGTGGCCTGGAACAATCGAGCCGCGAAACGCCGTGCTCGCGTATCCCATAAATCCGGACCACATCTCCCGACGACACGACCCGGAGCGATTTCGGAGCCGCCACCGACCTACTCAGACCCGCTGCCTACATTTGCCCAGACCCCGCTTACGGCACACTGGCGCTGGCCACGTGCGCGTGGCTGTGTTTGGTCAGGCGGAGGTAGACGGGCGGGTCAGTGATGACGCGTTTGCAAGGCAGATCAAATCTCTATCCCGCACATTGACCGGCGGAATTACAGAAAACCGAAACGCTTCGTCCACTGCCAATTTTCTGCGGCGCTACGTCTAAGGACACATCCCATCTCAAAGAAATCAAAGGCCTAATTGCACAAGCTTAGCTTTGTCCTTGAACCAATCCCAGATGAACTGCGGCGCCCATCCGTGCGGCAAGACAGAGGGGTCTATCGGCGCCACGAATACTCCATCTTCTTTCGTAAGTGTGTCCCGCAGTCCCTCGTAGACTTCGGCAGGAGACTTAGTCGTCCACAAAAACCAGATGTGAACATTTAGCCTAACCCAATCGTCGCTTACCGCCGACATTTGTGGCGCAAGCTTGTCGACATCAGGAGCAGTCTTAATCCAGCGATAGCCAACGTGAAGAATTTTATGCGCCATGTCTTGAAGCCCCCTGCTCAATCAGAACGGGAGCTTCGACATTCTGGGTATCCGCCATGTGAGGGTGGGCTTTTGTGCCCATCTCGGCTTCCTTGATACGTACGTATTCGGGGCCGCCAAGTGCAGCGAGGGTGGGATATCGACTAGAAAATAGCCACGTGCCGCCGAGATAAAACATCAACAGTAAGGCGATGAGACAGCAGCCGGCGAAGGCAAGGTTTGGATGGCCGGACAGGGACCACCCTACGACGCCCATTGCAATGAAGGCCGTCACAGAGGCGAACGTCGTATTGCTCACGACACCGCCGCCCCATTTGAAGCCGACAGCAGCAGGGGTAAAATACTTCCAAAAGCCCTTAGGTTGTTCTTCGACCATAGGCGCAACTTATCGACACATTGTGGTGAGCGCGAATCGTCTTTGGCAGGAGAAGGAGTGATCACTTCTGAAGCTTCTTCATTTTCTTCAGAATTGATG
>Ga0070679_100007164_pt1 | contig 10410 bp, 8 predicted proteins | sample KBSC63BmetaG_FD_65652 | JGI IMG/M metagenome (GOLD analysis project Ga0070679, IMG submission 65652) | Corn rhizosphere microbial communities from Kellogg Biological Station, Michigan, USA - KBS C6-3B metaG | ecosystem: Host-associated > Plants > Roots > Rhizosphere | place: USA: Michigan... | reverse complement strand
CTCGGACCCGCGTGCGGCTCGCCGCGCCCGGTCGAGACAACCCAGGGACCGCCGGCACCACTCGTCGCGCAGCCCGCGGGCGCCGACGACGTGGTGGTCGCGACCGTCAATGGCAAGCCGGTGTGGGGCTCGTGCGTGACTGGCCAGGCCGCGCGCGGTGCGACGAGGCGCGCGGCACTCGACCAGTGCATCGACTTCGAGCTACTCGCCCAGCGCGCCGTGGCGAATGCGGACGACCGCGAGGTCCGGCTCGCGACCCGCACTGCGATGGTCAGCGCGCTCGTCGCGAGCGCCTACGAGGACGCCTACACCCAGCCCGCTCAGTTCGGCGAACTGTGGACGAAGGCGTACAAGAAGGGCGCGTTTCACTACCGCCACGAGAACTACCGCGCGTCGTCGTACGTGCGCGTCCCGGTCGCCGCGGGTGCGTCACCCGAGGTCGAGGCCGCCGCGAAGGCGACGGCCGAGAAGATCGCGGCCGCGCTCGCGCCGGAGACCGGCCTGCTCGGCGATTCGCTGCTCGCGCTCGCAGAGAAGGCCGTGCCCGGGACCAAGCTCGACCATCAGGACATCCCCGCCTACAAGATCGGCGCGCTCGACGATCACTACGGCGACGCGCTGTTCGCGCTGAAGGAGATCGGGCGTGCGACCGGCGCGGTCCGCACGAAGTGGGGCTGGGACGTGATCGTGTGGACCGACGACGTGCCCGCGGCGAACCCGCCGGAAGCCGAGATCACGGCGGCTCTCCTGCCCGACGTCAAGGTCGCGTACTTCGGTCACTGGGTCGACGAGATCGCGCGCTCGCTCGGCGTCCACGTCACGTTCGACAAGGACAACGTCGCGAAGCTCGAGGATCTCCCGTGACCCCATTCGCGGCCATCTTGCGGCGCTGCGTCGATGGGTCGCCGCACGCGATCGGCGGCGCGTTCGCCGATGGCGAGGGCGAGATGGTCGACAGTTACGCGAAGACGATGTCGGCGCACGACTGGGCGGTGTTGACCGCGCACTACGGCGTCGTGCTCGGCCAGCTGACGTCCGCGTTCGGCACGCTGCACTTCGGCGGGCCCGAGTTCTTCATCGCGCGCCACGATCGGATCGAGGTGATCGTCCACGCGGTCGAAGGCGGCTACTACGCGTTGCTCGCGTACTCGCAGCCGCCCGAGATCGAGATCGCGCTCGAGCGCGTGCGCGGCTGCGCGAACGAGCTGCGCGAGGAGATGCGATGAAGCGCGCGCTACGAGCCTTGATCGTCGTCGCGCTCCTGGTCGGCGTCGGCGATGCCGCGCCCGAGATCACCGACTACGATCCGCACTCGACCGCGTGGAACGGCATGGCCCAGTTCGTCGCGCTCGCCGAGGGCATGGGCTTCGAGGTCACGCCGGTCAGCGAGCTCGAGTGGAGCGATCTCAGCGCGAAGGACATCCTGTTCCTGGTGTATCCGCTCCGCCGGGTCGATCCGAACCGGCTGTCCGCGTTCATCCAGGCCGGCGGCAACGCGGTGATCGCGGACGACTTCGGCGAGGGCAAGGATGCGATGACCGGCCTCGGGCTGATTCGCGCGGAGCCCGGCACGCCGAAGGCGAGTCGCTACTACGAGGGCCGGCTATGGGCGCCGATCGCGACGGCGACCGGCGATCATCCGATCGCGCGCGACGTCGGCGAGGTCGTCACGAACCATCCAGCGGCGCTCCACGAGGTCGAGGGCGCGACGACGGTGGTCGGATTCGACGACGGCGCGCTCGTCGTCGCGGGGGAGCGCGGCACCGGCAAGTTCGTCGCCGTCGCCGATCCGAGCATCTTCATCAACCGGATGCAGCAGGATCCGTTTCACGGCAACGTCGCGCTGACCGTGAACATCCTGACCTGGCTCGCGCGCGGCGGTCAGGCGAAGCACATCGTGCTGCTCCGCGGCGACGTCGCGATGTATGGCGATCCCCAGCCGTTCATCGACGACCCGCACAACGGCAAGCTCGGTCATTCGATCGCGGAGCTCAACTCGTGGCTGTGGAGCCGGCACGAATGGCTGCTCACCGCGACCGCGATGAAGGCGGTCGCCGGTGGCCTCGCAGCGTGCCTGCTGTTGCTCGCATTCGTCGCCCTGCCCGTCCGCCGCGGTCCGCGGATCGACGGCGCGTGGTTGCGGTTCTCGCGACCGAGCCGGCGCGATGACCCGCACGTGCTCGTCGCGTCTGCCGACGACAGCCCGGGCAAGCTGCTCGTACTCGCCTGCATCCTTCGCGATCAAGCGCAGGTCTACCTCGCCGAGGCAACGGGCCGCAGCGAGCCGCTCTACACGGTGCCCGAGGCCGAGCTCGTCGCGCTGGTCTCCGGTGCACGCGGTACGATCGCCGGTGTCGCACTCGCGCGCGTGTATCGCCGGCTGCGAGCGCTTCCGAGTCGCGGCCAGGCCGCCGCGCCGTGGTCGAGCGGCACCTTGACGCGTCGCGATTTCGAGAGTCTCTACGAGGATGTGGCCGAGCTGTGTCGTACTCTTGGTCATCAGCTCGCCGAAGCGAAGCCTTCGACTCTTCTCTAGCCGATATGCAAGCAGCTCTCACTCACGACAAGCTCACCCGCGTCAGCCAGCTCGCACGCGCGATCACCGACGAGGTCGGCCGCGCGTTCATCGGCTCGCCGCACACGACCGAGGCGCTGCTCACGGCGCTGCTCGCGCGCGGGCACGTGCTGATCGAAGGCTATCCAGGCGTCGCGAAGACCACGCTCGTGAAGGCGTTCTCCGCGACGCTCGGCTGTCACTTCCGCCGGATCCAGTTCACGCCGGATCTCTTGCCGAGCGACATCACCGGCACGTACATCCTCGACATGCGCACGAACACGTTCGTGCTGCGCGAGGGCCCGGTGTTCACGCACGTGCTGCTCGGCGACGAGATCAACCGCGCCCCTGCGAAGACCCAGTCCGCGCTGCTCGAGGCGATGCAGGAGCAGCAGGTCACGATCGAAGGCGAGACCCGCTCGCTCGCCGAGCCGTTCATCGTGCTCGCGACCCAGAACCCGATCGAGCAAGAGGGCACGTACCCGTTGCCCGAGGCCCAGGTCGATCGGTTCCTGATCAAGCTGAAGATGGGCTACCCGCAGTCCGCCGACGAGAAGCGGATGCTGCTCACGTACGACAAGCCGCCGCCGCCGGTCCGCGCGGTGGTCGGCCCGAACGACGTGCTCGAGATGCAGGCGCTCGCCCAGGGCGTGTACGTCGCCGAGGAGCTCGTCGATTACGTGCTCGCGCTCGTCGCGTACACGCGCGCGCACGCCCGGGTCTATCTCGGGGCCTCGCCGCGCGCGGGGCTCGCGCTGGTCCACGCCTCGAAGGGGCTCGCGCTCTTGCGCGGCCGCGACTACGTGCTGCCGGATGACGTTCGCCACCTCGCGTCGATGGTGCTCGGCCACCGGATCCTGATGACGCCGGATGCCGAGCTCGAAGGCGCGATCGGCGCGAGCGTCGTCGCCGAGGCGCTCGACAAGGTCGGCTACAAGATGCCGAAGGGGCAGCGCGGATGACAGAAGGCTCGAACCAGGTTCGAGCTTTCTGCCGAGCGAAGCGAGGGCCCTAAAAAATGATCCCTCGCCTCGCATCGCGCGGCAAGCTCGTGCTCGGCACGGCGCTCCTGTTTCTCGTCGTCGGCGCGCTGCGCGGTACTCCACCGCTGGTCGCGCTCGCCGGCACGGTGCTGACGTTCCTGCTCGCGCTCTACCTCGCGTTCTACCCGACCGCGATCCTCCTGCGCCGCAAGAAGATCGAGCTGTCGTGGTGGGTGCCGCCCGGCGATCAACCCGGCGGTGCGCTCGGCGTCGATCGGCCGTTCCAGCTCCACCTCGCGTTTCGCAACCACGGCTCGCGCCTGCTCCGGATCCTGTCGACGAACATCCTGTCGGCGAGCGGGCTCGAGATCGACGAGCAGCCGAGCGCGACGGTGAAGCGCGGCCAGCAGGTCGAGATCACGACGGCGGTGAAGCCGCTGACCGCGGGTTATCACGTGCTGCACGGCGCGGCGCTGACGTTCGGCGACGTGCTCGGCCTGTTCGACATCGAGGCGTTCTTCCCGAACCCGATCGCGGTGAAGGTGTTCCCGCGGACGCTCGCGCTGCGCGCGCAGCCGGTCCGTACGTTCGCGGGTGCGCTGCACGAGCAGGTCGGCCTCCACAGCGTGAAGCGCCGCGGCCTGTCGGGAGAGCTCCGCGAGATCCGCGAGCACTCGCATGGCGATCCGTTCAAGTTCATCGCGTGGAAGGCGACCGCGAGGCGCCAGCAGCTGATGGTGCGAGAGCTCGAGAACGAAATCGTCACGACCCACACGCTGCTCGTCGATGTCGGCGCCGGGATGCGCCAGGGTCCGCTCGGCCGCGCACCGCTCGACTGGGCGTGCGATGCCGCCGCCGCGATCGGCCGCACCGCGATCGGCAACAGCGATCGGATCGGGCTCGTCGCGTTCGACACGCGGCCCCTCGTCGAGCTCCAACCCGACACCGGCCACCACCACTACCTGCAGATCGTCGATCGCCTGCTCGACACGCGAAGCGTCGTCGACGCCGACCTCACCGACGTGACGTCGGGCGAGCTCGTCGCGCTCGTCGCGCGCTACCTCGCGCACCAGGAAGCGATCGACGTCCGGATCAAGGTCGCGCCGCCGCTCGACGATGCGCGCTGGATGCAGATCCAGGCCGGCCCTGATGGTCAGCTCTACGACGTCGCGGCGACCGGCCGGCTGTGCAAGCGGCTCGTCGACGTGATGCTCGGCAAGGACGAGAAGCGCACGTTGAAGCCGCCGATCGTCGTCGACGATGACCTCCAGCTCCGCCCGCTCCGCGTGTTCTGCCGGCTCCGCGGCATCGAGCTGCCGTACCGCGCGACGTGGGAGCACGGGCGGCGCGCCGCGGGGTTCGCCGCCGCGGTCGAGCGCGCGGTCGCGAACGGCAAGCCGGACGTCGCCGTGATCATCAGCGACCTCGCCGGCTTCGCCGAGGACGACGTGCGGACCAAGCGCGCGCTCGCGCGGCTTCGCCGCTCCGCTGGCTCGGTGATCGCGATCGTGCCGTCGGCACAGGGGTTCCTGCCCGCGGCAACGTCGGTCCACGGCCGGCGCGTCCGCGAGATCATGATCCGCGATCAGCTCGCGCTGATGGAGCCGGGGCGGCGCTTGTTATTGCGCCATGGCGTCCGGGTCATCGAAGGTGCGCCGGGCGCGTCGTTGGATCAGTTACTTCACGGCCGCCGGAACGCGGCCTGAGCTTGCTGGCTACTTCGCCAGATCCGGGGTCTCGACGACCGAGAGTTGCCACTGGTGCGCGTGCGGATGACCCGCGACCTTGCCCGACACCGAGCCGATCGAGAGCGCCGTCAAGACCACCGCAAGGACGATGAAGACCACGTCCTTCCAGCCATCCCGCCCGTGCCGTTCTTCGATTTCGTTCAGGTTGCTCATGGTCCCTCCAGTTGCGTTTTCGACACAGAAAACGCCCACCGTAAAATTACCAAAACCGACGGTGGGCGTCACGGTTTTGCACGTAAACCCGCATGCGAGATCGCATTTTGTCGTCGGGAGATGTGCCGGCGCGTACCTGCCCGGCCTACATCGATCATCATCCCGCTCTCGTGCGTGGCCTGTTGCGAGATAGACCCCGCAGCGGATCGATCGGTTTACAGCTGTTGATCGGGAGGAGCGGATTCGGCCTCGAGCCGCTCTTCCGCCTCGAGCCTTTCGGAAAGGCTCGCGATCTCACCGCGTAGCAGCGCGCCGCAGTGCGGGCATTGCGCCGCGTCATCGGGTACGACATTGGCGCACGCCGAACAGCGGGGCACGCGGATTTTGCGCCCGACGATGTGACCACCGGTCGCGCCGCCGAGCGCGACGAACGGGACCATGCCGCGCGACGCGACGAACATCGCGACGCTGACGCCGAACACCGTGCCCGCGATCAGGCCGACCCCGCCGCGATGCGTGCGCCAGCGGAACGCGTTCTTGCGGACGACCTGGGCGAGCTCCTCGTCGGTCTCGAGGTCCGTGAACGCTTCTGGCGCGGCGCGCGGCGTCGCGACCACGTCGCCGGCAATCCCGAGCCTGGACCGCAGCTCGGTCCGCTGGCCGCGTAGCACCTTGATCCACGCGGTCACCTCGTCGCGCTGCGGCGGTTCGAGCCCGGGCGGTGCGACGGCCTTACCGTCCGGTGCCCGGACGACCGCCTGGACAGCGAGCAGGTAGGCGAGCGAGCTCAGCGGCACGTGAGTAGCGCGCACGATCTGGAACTCGAGCGGCTCGTACGCACCGTTGAACCGCCCGGCCCACGAGTAGTACTGGTACGCGGCGTTCGCGGCGACGACGCCGAGGCCGAGATAGACGGTCGCGATCGACCCGCGCTTCGAATCGTGGCTATCGGGCTCGAGCAGCTCCGGCTCCTGGCTGCGGTACGGCCCGTCCTTGTCGTTGCGGTGCAGCACCGCGAACGCGACACCGATCTCGTGCGCGAGCGTGCCGACGATGTCGTCCGTGCCGAGAAATCCGAGCGCGAACCGCGCCGCATCTCGGGTCACCTCGATGCATTCGATGCGAGTCGCCGGCTTGCGCTCGGTCGGCGGCGCGCCTGCCCTGCGATCGTCGATCTCGATCGCGCGGTCGAGGCCCGCATGCAGCGCGAGTCGCCGCGCGAGCACCGACACGCCGTAGCGGGTGCGCGCCCACTGATCGGGAAACATCTCCGCGCCAGGCTGCACGGGCTGCTGCATGAACCGCTCGACGCCCGCGCGCCCGATCAGCTCCGCCGTGGTCTCGAGCAGCGCCTCGCGCGCCGCGAGACTGGGCTCGGCCGGTTCGGTCATCGATCCAGCTTAGCGCATCTCGAGCGATTGCTTGGCCGGCGTCGTACGCGGCAACAGCCGCGCAGACACGCTCGGAGGGCCCGCCTCGAAGTCTGCCCCGTCGTTGAACAGGTTGATCGCGTCCCAGCGATACGGTTCGGCGCTCGCCGCATAGAACGCGCCCGCCACCAGCATCACGACGCAACCGAGCGCGACCGCGCCCGCGATCTGCGCGCCGTGCTCGCTGATGCTCTCCTGCTGGGTCGCCACGTAGACGCCGACGCTCGGCAGACAGGCGGCGCCGACCGTCGTGAGCAAGATGCCGTCGACGAGGTGGTCGTGATACGTGGTCGCCGCTTGCACCGCCGCGCGATTGCCGGCCACCGCGTCCACGAGCCCGCCGCCGAACCAGCCGTGCGGATGCGCCTGGCCATCGCGCACGTACACCATCGCGCCATCCTGCATCGTCACGGCGACTCGACCGCGGCTGCGCGGCATGTACGTCGAGCTGCAAGCTCCGAGGACGGCGACCGCGGCGGCGAGCCTCTTCATCCAGCGACGATCGCGCGCAGATCCGCGATGCGCGAGTCCGTCGTGTGCAAAAGCATGGCACTCGCGGCTACGGTGTGGGGCATGCCACAAGATCACTCGGGCCGCCTGATCGATCACGTCCACCTGGTCGTGCGCGACATCACGGCCAGCAAGCGGTTCTACAAGGCGGTGCTCGCGGCGGTCGAGGTCCCCGTCGGCGGCGAAGGCGACGACTTCCTGTGGGCCGACGAGCTCTACATCTCGAACGCCGCGCACGTCGGACCGAACGCGCCGCTGACCGGGCGGATCCACCTCGCGCTCAAGGCGCGCGACCTCGCGATGCTCGAGCGCTTTCACCGCGACGCGATCGCGGCCGGCGGCCGTGACAACGGCGCGCCAGGTCTACGGCCGCAGTATTCGGGCACGTACTACGGCGCGTTCGTGCTCGACCCCGATGGCAACAACATCGAGGCCACGTTTCACGCCGAGGGCTAGACCGGGACGGCGGTCGGCGCGGGGCGCGATGCCTTCGGCGACGCGGCGCCGAGCTTCGCGAGGTTCACGTTGACCAGCTTCGACACGCCTGGCTCCTGCATCGTCACGCCGTACAGGTTGTCCGCCGACTCCATCGTGCGCTTGTTGTGCGTGATCACGATGAACTGCGAGCGGTCGGTCATCTCGCGCACGATCTCGTTGTAGCGATCGACGTTCGCCTCGTCGAGCGGCGCGTCGACCTCGTCGAGGATGCAGAACGGCGACGGCTTGATCAGGAAGATCGAGAACACCAGCGCGACTGCGGTCAGTGCCTTCTCGCCGCCGGACAGCTGGTCGACGCTCGAGTTCTTCTTGCCGGGCGGCTGCGCCATGATCTCGATGCCGGCCTCGAGCAGATCGACCTCGCCGCCGATCGGCGTGCCGTCGGCGTTCGTCTTCTGGGTCGACAGCGACAGCGCTGCCTGGCCGCCGCGGAACAGGCGCGGGAACACTTCCTTGAACGTCGCGTTGACCGCGTGGAACGTGTCCTTGAACAGCTTGCGCGAGGTCTTGTTGATCTTGTCGATCGCGCGCTGGAGCTGATCGACCGCGCGCTCGAGGTCGGTCTTCTGCGCCGACAGGAAGTCGAAGCGCTTGGACACCTCGTCGAACTCTTCGATCGCGGTGAGGTTGATGTCCGTGCCCATCCGATCGATCAGATCCTTCAGCTCGGCGAGCCGGGCATCGTCGGTGTCGGTGATGTGCGGGCGCTGGTGATAGTCGTGGAGGATGTCGACGATCGCGATCTGGTAGCGCTCGGTCACGCCGTCCTCGACGACCTGGCGGGTCATCTTGATCTGACCGTGGCGGAGCTCGAGCTGGCCGAGCTCGGACTGGAGCTTGTCGGCCTGGCTGCGCAGCGCGCGAGCGACGATCTCGACATCGGTCAGCGCGGTCATCCGCTGCTCGTACGCGGCACGGCCGGCGTCGAGCTCGGTGACGTGGCCCTGGCGGTCCGTGGAGAGCTGGGCGAGCTCGAGCTGGAGCTCGTCGCATGCCCCGCGCAGGTGCGCCACGCGGGCGGCGGACTTCTCGATCTCGAGCGCGAGGTGGTCGGAGCGCTGCGCGAGCTCGCTGTCGGCGGCGGCGAGCCGGAGCGTCGCGGCTTCGGCGGCCGAGCGCTGCGCCGCGAGCTGGGCCGCGCGAACGCGCGCCTCGGTCAGCTCGCCGGTGAGCGCGTCGACCCGATCGCGGTGGAGCGTGACGGCGCTGATCAGCTCGAGCTGGTCGCGCTCGAGCTGGCCGATCCGCTCGTCGGCGGCCTGGCGGCGCTCGCGCGCACCTTCTTCGTCGATCGTGATCGCGGACAGCCGAGCCTCGAGCTCGAGCTGCTCGTTGCCCAGGTGACCGAGCCGATCGCGGAGGCGCTCGAGCTCGACGCGCACGCGCGTGTCGTCCTTCTCGTGGCCCATGATCGCGATGTCGCCCTGGTGCTGCTGCGAGCGCAGCCCCTCGAGCGCCTTCACGATGTGCGCGAGCTCGGTCTTGGCCGTGACGAGCCGCTGCATCGCTTCGCTGAGATCGTGCTCGAGCTTGCCGACGATCTCCTCGAGGTCGCGGATCTCGCGCTTCTGCGCGAGCACGCCGGCGCCCTGCGCGTCGCGCGAGCCACCAGCGACGACGCCATCCACGGCGACCATGTCGCCTTCGAGCGTGACGATCGGGTCGGACACGCCGCGCTCGTGCAGCGCGAGCGCGACCCGGAGGTCCTCGACGACGACGGTGCCGGCGAGCAGTCGCTTGCCGACCTGCTCGTAGCCCTCGGCGAAGCCGACGAGGTCCGCGATCCGACCGAGGACGCCCTCGCCGCGGATCAGGTTCGTCGCAGCGATCAACTCGCTACGATCCTCGACCTCGATCGCAGAGCCCGAGCTCTGCTCTGGCGTGCCCGACCACATCCAGGTCGACGCCCCACCCTCGCCTTCGAACCTCGGCGCCGCGACGGCACTGTCGGCCATCGGCTCCGCGACCGGCGCTTGCGCCGCCCGCTTCAGCTCGACGGGCACGAACGCACTGCGCCCGCCGCTCGCCTGCTTCAGGAACCCGATCGCCGCGAGCCCGACCTCGGGCTCGTCGACCAGCACGCCGCCGAGCCGATCGCCGAGCACGGCTTCGACCGCGACCTCGAGCTGCTCGGGCGCGCGAACGACATCGGCGACGACGCCGCGGATCGCCGCTGCGTTGTCGGAGATCCGCTCGGCCTGCTGCATCACCATGCGCGTGCCGCGCTGGAAGCCTTCGTAGCGCTGCTCGATCTCCTGCAGCGACGTCAGCCGCGACTTGCGGCGGTGGAGCTCGGTGCGCAGCGCCTCGACCTCGGCCTCGCCGCGCGAGACCTCGTCGGACAGGACGTCCTTGCGCGACGCGAAGCCCTCGGTCTGGCTGCCGAGATCGAGCCGGGTCTGGCGGAGCTGCGCGAGCTCGGCGTGGACGCGCTTGCCCTCGCGATCGAGCTCCTTCTGGCGCTCGACGTGCTGCTCGGTCTCGCTCATCACGCGCTCGAGCCGGCGCGAAGCCTCGTCGCGACGCCGCGACAG
>Ga0070679_100007162_pt1 | contig 10410 bp, 14 predicted proteins | sample KBSC63BmetaG_FD_65652 | JGI IMG/M metagenome (GOLD analysis project Ga0070679, IMG submission 65652) | Corn rhizosphere microbial communities from Kellogg Biological Station, Michigan, USA - KBS C6-3B metaG | ecosystem: Host-associated > Plants > Roots > Rhizosphere | place: USA: Michigan... | reverse complement strand
TCGTCGTCTCGGCTAATCCCCGCGCGGCGCGATCCAGTCCTGGTCCCAATCCACCTCGTCCGCGATCGGCCGTCCGTAGCGGTCGGTGCTGGGCCGAAAGCGGAAGCGCTGCTCCATCAGCCGGCAGGTCAGCGCATCGAGCTCGGCGACGCCGCTCGAGTGCGTAACCCGGCAGTTGGTCACGCGGCCGTTGGGCTCGACGGTGAACGTGACTCCGACCCGGCCGCCGACCCCCGCATTGCCGAGATGCCTGGGATAATCGGAAGGCCGAATTTCACCGGCAATCAGTTCGAGGTCGCTGCCGCCGCCTCCCTCGCCAAACCCTTGCCCGCCTGATCCTCCGCCGGCGCCCGCGCCGCTTGCTGGACCGATCCCGCTTCCCCCGCCTGAGGGTGGCGTCACTGAAGGCAGTGGGACGACCGGCACGAGCGCAGGCAAGGCGTGCGACGGTACGGGACCAGGCGTACCGCCGATCGGCGCAGGTTTCGCCTTTGGGGCAGCGGCCGACCGATGTTCGGCGACGCGATCTCGCGGTTGAACGAACCTGGGAGCGGGCGGGATCGTCACGTCAATGAGGCGCGACACGACCTCGCTGTGCCTTAGCATGTCGACCCTGAGGCCGATCAGAAGGGCCGCCGCCAGTCCGGCCTGGACAAGGGCGACCGCGGCGAGCGCGATAAGGCGCTCGCGCGGCCTTAGCGCTGCGTCAGCGCGTATAATAGCAGCGGCGATGGGCGGTCATGCTGCGGTCGATCGCTCCGCCCGCCACCGCGCCCCCGACCGCGCCCGCGGCCGTACCCAGAAGCCCGTGACCGATCAGGCTGTGACCGACAACCGCGCCGGCCACGCCGCCGACCACAGTGCCAGTAACCGCGTGAGAGCGGCGGCAGACCTTATGCCGGTAGCGGGTGTGGCTGTAATAATGATGCCGGTGTCGCGTCGCCGCGGCCGCCGGAATCGAGACGGAAGAGGCGGCGGTTACCGCAAGAGCTGCCGCGCCGATAAATTTGGATACAGTTCGCATTGGTCAAATTCCCTCTGTTTCGGGTCGCCAACGAACTTGGCCATAGCATGTTTCATGCGACAAGCCGGTAACGGCAGTGCGTTGCTCGCCAAAGACGCGCCGAGCCCGTTAACGCACCCTCCGGGCTAGCGGGCGCGAACCGCGCTCCCAACCGCGGCATAGGGCACGGGACGGCCGTCGATATTGCCGGCTGGAGAATAGCGGCAGACGAGATAATCGTTGCGCGCATTCGATGCGACCGCGCAGCCGACGCGCGTCGTCGTCGGCCAGACCATCTGCGTGTAATGGCCGACATTCTCCCAATTGCCGCTGCGGCTCACCGCGGGGAAAATGCCTGGAACGAAGTCGCGCTGCTCGGAAGCCCAGCCGCCGACCATCGCCTCGTAGCTGTAGTAGCCGCGGGTCCCCATCCACAGATTCTCGCCCGTGCCGGGTCGCGCGTGGCGATCCGAATGCTGGAAGCTGTTGGTGAGCGCGAGCTGCACCGCATAAGCCGCCGCGCCATTGGCGAGCGTCGAATCCCACGCGAGCGGCGCGGCGCCGAACTGAGCGCGCACGGCATTGTGCGCGGCAAGAATGCGCGCCGGGAACTGGCTTGCGATGTTGGCGGCCGCAACGGCCGGAGTATGGAGACCGATGCTCAAAATGGCCGCCGTCAGCGGCAGCCTGATCAATCGCGACATGAACTTTTCCCTCCCCCGAGATCGCTCACAAGATGGCGATTCTCCTTTGAACAACAATGGCTTACTCGCGTGGAGCGACTCAGGTAATCGCAGCCGTGACTCGTCACGCCGCGAATTTGCGCCGGACAGGGTTAGCGTTGGGTTATCGTGTTCAGTCGCCGCTGATGCGCGGGTCGATCTCAGCGGGTGGAACTCCGCCGTCCTTGTCTTCGATGATCGGCGCGCCGACGTCACCCTGCCCCACCGTACGCCCGGCCATTTCGAGCATCCGCTCGAGCGGCACCCGCGCGCGGTCCATGATCTCGGGCGAAAGCTCGATCCGGGGCTCGAGATCGCGCAGCGCGACGTAGAGCTTCTCGAGCGTGTTCAGCGCCATGTACGGGCACATGTTGCAGTTGCAGTTCCCGTCGCCGCCGGGAACTCCGATGAAGGTCTTGTCGGGCGCCGCTTTCTCCATCTGGTGGATGATGTGCGGCTCGGTCGCGACGAGGATGGTCTTCGCCGGGCTGCTCAGCGCGAAGTCGAGGATCGACTTCGTTGAACCGACATGGTCGGCATGATCGATGATGTGCGGCGGGCATTCGGGGTGCGCCGCGACCGGCGCGTCCGGGTGCTCGGCCTTGAGCTTCAACAGCTCGGTCTCGCTGAAGGCCTGGTGGACGATGCAGATGCCAGGCCACAGCAGCATCTCACGCCCGAGCTTCCGCGCCAGATAGCCGCCGAGGTGCCGATCGGGGCCGAAGATGATCTTCTGGTCCTTCGGGATCTGGTCGAGAATGATCTGAGCGCTCGACGACGTGACGATGATGTCGCTGAGCGCTTTCACCGCCGCCGAGCAGTTGATGTAGGTGAGCGCGATATGGTCGGGGTGAGCGGCCCGAAAGGCGGCGAACTGGTCGGGCGGGCAGCTGTCCTCCAGGCTGCAGCCGGCGTCCATGTCGGGAAGAATCACCGTCTTTTCGGGCGACAGGATTTTCGCGGTCTCGGCCATGAAGCGAACGCCGCAAAAGGCGATCACCTCGGCGTCGGTCGCCGCCGCCTTGCGCGACAGATCGAGGCTGTCGCCGACAAAATCCGCGAGGTCCTGGATCTCTGGCTTCTGGTAATAATGCGCGAGGATCACGGCGTTGCGTTCGCGTTTCAGGCGCTCGATCTCGGCGAGAAGGTCGAGCCCTTTGAGGCTCGCTGTTTGAACGGTCATTTCTGTGCCTGTGCCGCGCGACGGCGCTCCGCTTCCTTGATCGCTTCCTCATATGGGGTCGAACCGGTGATGAAGCTAGGGACATCCTTGCCGTCGGTCGGGAAGCGCGCGACGACCTTCACGTCCTTGAACCCCGCCGCCAGCAGCGGCATCGCGAAGCTCCGGGCGACCGCGTCGCGGGCAGCCTGCCGGGCGAGCTGCATCGGGACGGCAGCGGTCGCCTGCTTGCGCAGGTCCTGGACCGCGCGGTCGCGATTGGCCTGGTCGAGCTGCTCGTTCGCGTTGGTGAGCGCGGAGAGCACCCCGCCCCCGCCATATTCCTTGACCGCGTTGATATCGACGTCCGGCCCGGCGACCTCGACTTCCGGCAGCTGGACCGTCAGCGTCTTGCTCGATCCATCCCAGCTGACGTCATTGTTCTGCAGCTTCGACAGATCGAGCTCGTAGCGAACATCGCCCGGGAGGATCAAAGTCCGCTCCGAGCTGACCAGGCCGCCGAGCCGCTGCTGCTCGCTCGTCACCACGGACACGTAGCGCGCCGCGAACACCGTCAGCCGGTTCTCCGAACGCATCGATTCGAGGCTCGCGGTCGCGATCGTCTTGGGGTTGGGCCCGCCGAATATGCGGTCTGCAATGCCCGTCGTGACTCCGAGCAGAACGCCGAGGATCAAGGCGACCACGATCGCGGCCAGCGCGACCAGGTTCTTCAAACGGCTGTCCATAGGTCCTGCTGTTGTTCAACGAGACCGCGCCGCTCGAGGTCCACGAGATGCGCGAGGACGGAGCCGCCCGCCGCCGCCGTCAGCCGAGGATCGAGCCCGGGATAGGCATTCGCCACTATGTCGGGGATCGTGCGTGCCTTCTCGCCCACCAGCTTCAGGATCTGCCGCTCGCGCTGCATCCGGTGGCCCATCAGGTGCCGGACATATTGCTGCGGGTTCCTGACGGGCTCTCCGTGCGCGGCATAATAGATTCGGTCCTGACGCCCACGGAGCTTGTCGAGGCTGGCCATGTAAGCAGCCATGTCCCCGTCCGGCGGAACGACGACCGTCGTCGACCAGCCCATCACATGATCGCCCGTGAAGAGCGCGTCGCCATAAGCGAAGCAAAGGTGGTTCGACGTATGTCCCGGCGTCGCCACGGCAGTGATCGCTTTGCCATCGGCCTGAATCGTGTCGCCATCCTGAAGCACCCGGGCGGGCACGTAATCGCCGTCGAACGACGCATCGGCGCGAGGCCCGACTGTTTCGAGCGCGAGCGGAGCGCAACCGATGATCGGCGCGCCGGTGCGCTCGGCCAGCGGCCGCGCGGCGGGGCTGTGGTCGCGGTGGGTATGGGTGCACATGATCGCGATGAGCTTGCGGTCACCGATCGCGTCCCTCAGCGCGTCGAGATGCTCCGGCAGGTCGGGTCCGGGATCGACGACCGCGACTTCATGCTCCCCGAGCAGGTAAGACTGGGTGCCGAAATAAGTGAATGCCGAAGGATTGTGCGCGAGCACGCGAGCAATTCCCGGCTCCAGCTGCTCAAGCCTGGCGTAAGGCGCGTCCACGGCGCTCTGAATGCCTGTGGAACCGGTCAGGCCGCAAGAGCGGCGGCTGCGTGAATTGTGCGCCGCTGCTCGGCGCGGCGCTCGAACGCAGCCGGATAGAGCCGCCCGAACAGGGCCTCCATGCTGCTCGCCCAACTGAACTGGACTGCGTTCGCTCGCGCCTCCTCCGCCATGGTCGCGCGATCGCCATTCCAGACCGCGAGGATATTTCGCGCCATTGCGGCGGCGTCGCCGACCGGTCCGAGCCGGCCTGTCGAATCGCGCACGCGGTCGATCATCGCTCCAGCACCGACGCCCACGACGGGTAGTCCGGAGGCCTGCGCCTCGACGATCGATACTCCGAATGTTTCGTCCGCCATGCCCGACACGTAGATGTCGGCGCTCGCCAGCCAGCGCGACAGTTCCGAGCGCCCCTTGAGGTAGCCGGGCATGACGATTCGCTCATCACCGAGCGCAGCGATGTCGGCCTTGAGCGGGCCTTCGCCGATCAGCGCAAGTTTCGCGCCCAGCGCGGCTGGAAGCCGCCGGAACGCATCGACCACGAGGTCGGGCTTCTTCTCTCCGTCGAGGCGGCCGACATAGACCAGCAGAGGCTGATCCGCAGCGAGCCCCAGTTTCTGCCGCAGCCGTTCGTCACGCCTGGCAGGCCCGAACTCGCCCAGCTCGACCCCGAGTGGGACTACGTTCGAAGTATCGATTCCGAGCGAGCGCAACTTACTCGCTCCGCCGTTCTCGCTCAGCGCGAACACGGCGTCGAAACGCCGGTAGAGAAGCCCGCAATAGCCGTAGCAAATCCGGGCCAACGCGCCCGCAACCGGTTGGGTCAGGAATTTAGAAAGCGGCCGCTCGACATAGACGGTCGGAAAATCGGTCATGTAAGCCGCGACAAGCGCGGTCTCGGGATGCCGCTTTCGATGCGCAATGGCTGCCCACGGCAGGTTGTAAGCGTCCTGGCATTCGATCAGGTCCGGACGGAAATGCTCCAGCGCTCGCCGCACCGCGCCATTCCGAAGCATCAACCGATAGTGCGGGCTTCCGGGGACCCGCGGCGAAGCGATCGTAACCGTCAGCGCGCGGCCGTCGTCCACGACCTCGTCCCGCTCGCCGGGAACAATCATCAGATGGCTGTGCGGAGTCGAATCCAGGATGTGGCGGCGTTTGTGCAGCAAATAGGTGCGGACTCCGCCACCCACGTCCGACCAGCTCTGAGTCAAGTCGCAGAACAGCTTCGCGCCGAGCGGGCGGCCAAATCCGGGATCATAGAGGTTCACGTCAGGCTCAAACCCAAAGAAAGCCGCAAAGTGCCATCAGCCGTGCCAGTCACGATGGCGCGCCTATCGAGCCCGTGCCCGCCGTACAAGCTTTGGGCGTAAAGATGAGGCGCCCGCGACTGCCTCCCAGCCGCGGACGCCTAGGCAACGCCGAGGGTAAACCCCGCGCCGCTTCGAGCTTTATTGGCGATCTTCGGCGTCGAGCCGGGCCTGTATTCTTGCGAGTTCGGCCTTTGCCTTTTCCATCGACTGCTGCGCGTCGGAAACATCCGCGGTAATCTTGTCGCGGTCGATCGTCTTGAGAGCCGACAGATCTATCGTCTGCACCGATTGCAGCGCAGTCCGGATGTTGGCCTGGAGTTGCTGAGGATCGATGCCCCAACGGCGGAGGTCGGCCGAATTGATGTTGACCTTCTCCGCGGCTTGAGCGGCATTGGCCTGGGCGCGCTGCACCTCGCGCTGGATTTCCTCCATCCGCTTCCGGTCCGGAACATTGCGGAGAGATTCGAGGATTTTCGCCTGGTCAATATGCGTGTTGGCCAATGATTCGCGCGCCTTGACGACGGCCGCGTGTACCCTCGCTCGTTCGGCTGGCGTGAGGTCCTCCCAGCGCTTCGTCTGACCGTCGATGATCACGCGATCTTCGTTGATCGTCATATCGCCGGAATTGAACGTCGGACCGGACGAGGGCTGGACCGGACGCGCCGGCGCAGCCGGCTGAACGACGACAGCCGCTGCCGGGGCGATCCGGGTCACGACCTTGGTGACGATCGGTGCAGCAGCCGGAACCGCCGGCGCAGCAGGCACTGCCGCCGGTGTCGGGACAGCAACGTCGAGATATTCGACCGCCCGGCTGGCGGTCAGCGGCAACGCAATGGCGATCGCGGAAACGACCATCAGTCGGCCGATAGTGCGGCGGCCGGGGTTGGGATTGTGAAGCATGGACTGGAGCCTCCTGTGCAGGCTGTTGCGACGATCGAGCGCGGATGCGAACAGCAGCGCCCTTCCCGAAGCGGCCTTGGCGATCGCCCGGCCGTAGTCGGCGCGATCGTCGGCGTTGACCTTGTCCAGCACCCGGGCATCGCACGCGGCTTCCTGGTCGAACCGGAAAGCGGCGTGGGCGACCCAGGCGAGCGGGTTGAACCACTGGAGGCAGAGCAGGACAAAGGCAAAAAGGTTGGCAACAAGGTCGCCCGAACGGTGATGCGCAAGCTCGTGGTCGAGAACGAGCCGGCGCTCGCGATCGGCGTAATGCCGATCGAAGTCCGAAGGGACCGCGATGATCCGGTCAATAATGCCGAGCGCAACCGGACTTTCGATTTCGGGCGTACGTACGATCCGAACCGAGCCCAGCTTGGCTAGCTGCACCGATGAGGCGAGGATTGCTCGCCGGTCGCGGCGAAAAGCGAGAATCCGGCTCACGAACAGAACCGCGGCAACGCCGAGCCAGATCGAGAGCAGGATCACCGGCCAGCCGCCGAGCCGGTCGAGCAGCGACGGGTCAGTGGGCGTAACCCGCTCCATCCACAAGGATTCGCTGGCGAGCGGCTGCGGGAACGGTTGAATGCTCGCCTGTACCGGCACCGTTCGTTCGATGGTCCGGGTCAGCGTCGGCATGAACAGGCGCGCGACCGGAATCAGCCACAGGCCATAGGCCACCCGCGATCCGAACCGTTTGCGTACAGGCTCGCGCGCGAGGAGCACGAGGACGATCAGTCCCGAAGTGGCGAGCAGCGTCTTCAAGAGCCAGTCGATCACGATTTCAGCTCCTTGAGGATCGCTTCGATCGCCGCGATGTCCTCTTCCGAGAGCGCATCTTCCTCGGCGAGGCGCGCGACCAGCGGCGATAGACGGCCGCCGAACAATTGATCGACGAAGCGGCGCGATTCCTTGCCCACGTACGAGTCGCGGGCGATCGCCGCCGAATAGAGATAGCGCCGCCCCTCCTCGCTGTAGGTGATCGCCTTCTTGGCGGACAGCCGCGACAGCATCGTCTTGACCGTCGTGAGCGACCAGCCACAGTCCGCGCCGATGCGCTCGGCGACGTCGGTCGCGGTCAGCGGCTCATCGCTGCTCCACAGGGTTTTCATCACCTCGAGTTCGGCATCGCTGATTCGCATGACGACTACGTTTGTAGACTTGACGACTACGATTGTAAACAGTCCAGCGGCGGAAGGCGCTAAAACTGTCGGATTTTCTTACGACGCCGGTATTCGCTCGCGTTTGCTCATGTGTGAAAATGGCTGTTTTCAGCCGTTTCAACAATTTGGCACGGCGATTGCTACATTAAGCGCGTCCACTTGGTTCCACGCCAATGAAGGGGCGGTCGCAGCGGTTCTCTGGTCCCCTGCTTCCGCCCCTTCCTCGTTTCAGGCTTCCGCTCCAAGCAGCTGCTGAAGCTCGCCGCTCTCGAACATTTCCATCATGATGTCCGAACCGCCGACGAACTCGCCCTTCACATAGAGCTGGGGGATGGTCGGCCATTCCGAATAGGCCTTGATGCCCTGGCGGATCTCCGGGTCCTGGAGCACGTCGACCGTCTCATATTTGGCGCCGAGCCGGTCGAGGATCGCGACGGCGCGGCTCGAAAAGCCGCATTGCGGGAACAGGGCGGTGCCCTTCATGAAAAGAACCACGTCGTTGCTTTTCACGAGCTCGTCGATCCGGGTTGCGTCACTCACTGGGCATCTCCGTTGGCACCGCCGTTTCGAGCTGCAGTGCGTGAAGCTCACCCCCTACGCGTCCCCCAAGCGCCGAATAGACGGCCTGGTGCTGCCTGATCCGGGTCATTCCTTCAAAGATGGGGCTTACGACCCGCGCGGCATAATGGTCGCCATCGCCGGCGAGATCGCGGATCGTCACCTCGGCGTCCGGGATGGACGCCTTGATCAGCCGCTCGATCTCGTCCGCAGCCATCGGCATCAGAGGTTGGTGCTCTCGATGATCTGGCGGCGCGCGTCGATCTCCTTGTTGCGGAGCGCCTCGCGCACCTTCTCCTCGTCGATATCAATTCCGGCCCCCGTGAGGTCGCCCAGGACCTTGCGGATCACGTCGTGATCGCCGGCTTCCTCGAAATCGGCGCGGACGACGTCCTTGGCATAGGATTCCGTCTCGGCCTCCGACAACTGCATCTGCCGCGCCGCCCACTCGCCGAGCAGCCTGTTCCTGCGCGCCGTGATCCGGAACTTCATCTCTTCGTCGTGCGCGAACTTCGATTCGAAAGCCCGCTCGCGATCGTCAAACTGGGTCATGCGTTCCCCTTGTGCATCGTCGCTCGCAGATAGGGAGAGCCGAGCGCCGGCGCAACGCGTCAGCGGCTGCGCGCACGCCACCAACGAATGGCGAGAAGGACGATCGCGCAGGCAATCGTGTCGGCCAGCCAGTCGAGCGGATCGCTGTCGCGGTGAAGCGCGGGGATCGCCTGCACGACCTCGATCAGCGCTCCGAACAATGACAGTCCGATGAGTAAGCGCAGCGTCGAAAGCCGGGGATAAGCGAAGCTGCCGAGAAGCCCCAGCGTCGCGAACGCCGCCATGTGCTGGACCTTGTCGTTGGCCGGGACGTGCGGCGGATGGGGAAGCACCGCCATCACGAACGCCAACAGCGCGGCCGCCCAGAAGAGCAGCCGTAGAAGGACCAATCCTCGCGATGTCACTCGGAGTAGTTCGCGGTGGTCTTCTCGCGCACTTCCTCGGCGCTGACTCCCGGAGCAAGCTCGATCAGCTTGAACGGGCTGTCGTGATCCGGCCGCTGGAACACGGCGAGATCGGTGATGATCATGTCGACGACGTTCTTGCCCGTAAGCGGAAGCGTGCACTCCGGGATAAACTTCGGATCCCCGTTCTTCGACGTGTGCTCCATCACCACGATGATCTTCTTGACGCCGGCGACGAGGTCCATCGCGCCGCCCATCCCCTTGATCATCTTGCCCGGCACCATCCAGTTGGCGAGGTCGCCTTTCTCGCTGACTTCCATGCCACCGAGCACGGCAAGGTCGATATGCCCGCCGCGGATCATCGCGAAGCTGGTCGCGCTATCGAAGAAGCTGGTTTGCGGAAGCTGGCTGACCGTCTGCTTGCCCGCATTGATGAGGTCGGGGTCGACCTCGTCGTCGAACGGGAACGGCCCGATACCGAGCATTCCGTTTTCGCTCTGCAGCGTCACCGTCATGCCCGCTGGCACATGGTTCGCGACGAGCGTCGGAATTCCGATGCCGAGGTTCACATAATAGCCGTCGCGAAGCTCCTTGGCCGCGCGCTGTGCCATCTGGTCGCGGGTCCAGCCCTTAGTTTCGACTTGCGTGGCCATTACGCGGCCTCCCTTTCCCGAACCGTTCGGAATTCGATCTTCTTGTCGTACGGAGCGCCCAGGATCAGGCGGTTCACGAAGATCGAGGGCAGATGGATGCAATCCGCGTCGAGGCTTCCGACCGGCACGATCTCCTCTACCTCGGCGATGCACACCTTTCCGCAGGTCGCCGCCGGAAGGTTGAAGTTGCGGGTGGTCTTGCGGAACATGAGGTTGCCGGTCTCGTCCGCCTTCCAGCCCTTGATGACGCTGACGTCGGCGCGGATTCCGCGCTCGAGCACATAGGCTTCGCCGTCGAAGTCCTTGAGCTCTTTCCCCTCGGCGACCTGGGTCCCGACGCCCGTCTTCGTGTAGAAACCCGGAATGCCCGC
>Ga0070679_100007161_pt1 | contig 10410 bp, 13 predicted proteins | sample KBSC63BmetaG_FD_65652 | JGI IMG/M metagenome (GOLD analysis project Ga0070679, IMG submission 65652) | Corn rhizosphere microbial communities from Kellogg Biological Station, Michigan, USA - KBS C6-3B metaG | ecosystem: Host-associated > Plants > Roots > Rhizosphere | place: USA: Michigan... | reverse complement strand
GTGGTCCCTGGAGTTCGAGTTCGCCCGTCGCTGGCTGCGACCCATCAAGGAGAAGGGCTCGGCGGCCCGGGAGCAGGCTCAGGCCAGGCCGATCTGGACGGCGTTCGTCACCGTCCTCGGACTGGTGGGCGCGGGCGTGGTCCTGTGGGCGACGTTCCGCTACGACCTGATCGACCGGGGGAGGGACCTGGTCGGGCTGGGCTGAACGCGACCGACCCCGGGCGCCTGGTGGCACCCGGGGTCGTCGTAGGCCGGAGTCGGCCCCCGCCTCACGCCTGCGGCGCGAGGGCGAACTGCACGCGGCCGGCCTCGTCGACCGAGGCGTCGAGCACCTGGTCGTCGAGCTGCTCGGAGGCGGGCGGGTCGAGGTAGACCACGGCACCGTCGGACTCGACGGTCTGGTCACCCGGGTGGGGCTGCTGCGCCGCGGTCACCATCAGACCCTGCTGGGGGTCGTCACTGCTGATCCGCAGGCCGGTGGACTCGGTCGCGCCCTGCTGGGCGGCGATGTCCTTGACGATCGTGCTGGCGTTCTCCGTGAGGGTGAGCAAGGTGCTCTCCTTGGTCGATTGCTGGCAGGACCCTTTCCACCATTCCTCGCATCGGCCGGTCATGCAAACCCAGGCGTGTCCCCGAGGCGTCTTCGAGGCATGTCGCCGGAGGGGTCTCGAGGGGGCGGTGAGAGGGGACCGGTGTGGTGCCGCCGGATCGATCCCAGCTCACCGCTCTCGACACGAGTTGACATAATGTCAGTTATCGGCGAACCACCCCAACCGGGTTCGAGTCGTGTGCCTGGCGTCGGGCTATAGGCCGTTGGGCTAGAGACCGTTCCCAGGCACACGACTCCCGCGGTCGTCCATGTCAGCGACATGCCCCGCTCCCGAGCACCCAGGGATGGTCCGGCGCCCACTGGGCGACCGTGTCGCTGAGCCAGCGACGGGCGCGCTGGTCGAGCATCGGCAGGGCGACCTCGGCGTCGCGGACGTCCTTGGGGCGGTCCTGACGCGCCTTGAACATCAGGCTGACCTCGGGCCGGGCGTACCTCAGACCGTCCTCGGCGACCCAGGTGACGTCGTCGAGGTCCTCGGTGTGGGTCGGGTGCCGCTTGTTGGTCCAACGTCCGCCCTCGGCGGCCGGGGTGAGGCACAGGTCGAGCACCCACGGTGACGTCGCGTCCCGGCGGATCCAGAGCTGGCTGTCGGGCGCGATGTCCGGAAAGCGGCCGTCGAACGGCCGGAACCACCCGTTGTCGACGTTCCACGGCTGCCAGCGATCGCCCAGGAACTCCCGGAACGCCGTCGCGTCGCTGGACAGGATGGAGACGTCCAGGTCCTCGTGCTCGCGCGGGACGCCGGTGAACGCCTCGATGCTCCAGCCGCCGATGACCCACCAGGGGCGGTCGAACCCGTCCATGAAGCCACGGATCGTCGTCGGGGCCAGGGCGTCGAACGCGCCGTACCAACGGTCGATCTGCTCGTGGGTCAGCTCGATGTCCGTCGGCGGGTGTGCGGATGGTGGACCGGCGCGTTCGGGAGGCACGGAGAGCGACGGTACGCCGCGCCTCGAGTCGCCGGCCAGCGCCGCTCAGCCGGCGACGTACGCCGCGAGGTGCTGCCCCGTGAGGGTCGGCGACTCGGCGGAGATCAGGTCGCGCGGCGTGCCCTCGAAGACCACCCGTCCGCCCTCGTGCCCCGCCCCGGGGCCCAGGTCGACGATCCAGTCGGCGTGGGCCATCACGGCCTGGTGGTGCTCGATCACGATCACCGACTTGCCGGACTCCACGATCCGGTCCAGCAGGCCCAGGAGCTGCTCGACGTCGGCGAGGTGGAGGCCCGTGGTCGGCTCGTCCAGCACGAAGACGCCGCCCTTCTCGCCCAGGTGGGTGGCCAGCTTGAGCCGCTGCCGCTCCCCACCGGACAGAGTGGTGAGCGGCTGTCCCAGGCTGACATAACCGAGCCCCACGTCCGCGAGCCGCTCCAGGACGGCGTACGCCGCCGGGGTGCGGGCCTCGCCGTCCCCGAAGAACTCCAGCGCCTCGCTGACCGGCATGGCGAGGACCTCGGCGATGTTCCGGCCTCCGAACGTGTACTCGAGCACCTCGGCCTGGAACCGCCTGCCCTCGCACGTCTCGCAGGGCGTCGCCACCCCAGCCATCATCGCCAGGTCGCTGTAGATCACCCCGGCGCCGTTGCACGTCGGGCAGGCGCCCTCGGAGTTGGCCGAGAACAGCGCCGGCTTGGTCCCGGTGGCCTTGGCGAACGCCTTGCGGATCGGGTCGAGCAGCCCGGTGTACGTCGCCGGGTTGCTGCGCCGCGAGCCGCGGATCGCCGTCTGGTCGACGGTCACGACGTCGTCGCGACTCGAGACCGAGCCGCGGATCAGCGAGCTCTTCCCCGAGCCGGCCACCCCGGTCACCACCGTGAGGACGCCGAGCGGGATGTCGACGTCGACGTCGACGAGGTTGTGGGCGGACGCACCGCGGACCTCGAGCACGCCGGTGCGCTCGCGCACCGACTCCTTCAGGGTCGCGCGGTCGTCCAGGTGGTGGCCGGTCACGGTGTCGCTGGCGCGCAGCCCCTCGACCGTCCCCTCGAACATGATCCGCCCGCCGTCGCGGCCGGCCCTGGGGCCCAGGTCGACCACGTGGTCGGCGATCGCGATGGTCTCGGGCTTGTGCTCGACGACCAGCACCGTGTTGCCCTTGTCCCGGAGCTGGAGCAGGAGCTCGTTCATCCGCTGGATGTCGTGCGGGTGAAGCCCGATGGTGGGCTCGTCGAAGACGTAGGTGACGTCGGTCAGCGAGGAGCCCAGCTGTCTGATCATCTTCACCCGCTGCGCCTCGCCGCCGGAGAGCGTGCCCGACGGCCGCTCCAGGGACAGGTAGCCCAGGCCAACCTGCACGAACGAGTCGAGGGTCTCCCCCAGCGCCTCCAGCAGCGGCGCGACCGACGGCTCGGTCAGCGCCCGGAGCCACCCGGCGAGGTCCCGGATCTCCATCCGGCACAGGTCGGCGATCGACGACCCGTTGATCCTCGACGACCGGGCCTCCGGAGTGAGCCTGGTGCCCTCGCAGTCGGGACACGTGGTGAACGTCGCGACGCGGTCGACGAACGCCCGCACGTGTGGCTGCAGCGAGTCGACATCCTTGGACAGGGTCGACTTCTGGAGTTTGGTGATCACGCCCTCGTAGGTCAGGTTGATGCCCTCGACCTTGATCTTGGTGGGCCCGCGGTAGAGCAGGTCCTCGAGCTCCCGCTCGGAGTACTTCTTGATCGGCTTGTCCATGTCGAAGAACCCGCTGCCGCTGAAGATGCGGCCGTACCAGCCCTCCATGCTGTAGCCCGGCACGGTGAGCGCGCCCTCGTTCAGCGACTTCTCCCCGTCGTAGATCGCGGTGAGATCGAGGTCGTTGACCGACCCGCGTCCCTCGCACCGCGGGCACATGCCGCCCAGGTAGACCTGCTTGCGGACCGTCAGCCGCTCCCCCCTCCCCTTCTGCACCTCCATCGACCCGCTCGCGATCCGGGTCGGGACGTTGAAGGAGAACGCCGTGGGCGGGCCGACGTAGGGATCCCCCAGGCGGCTGAACAGGATCCGCAGCATCGCGTGGGTGTCGGTGGCCGTGCCCACGGTCGACCTCGGGTCGGCGCCGAGCCGCTCCTGGTCGACGATGATCGCGGTCGTGAGCCCGTCGAGCACGTCCACGTCGGGGCGAGCCAGCGACGGCATGAAGCCCTGCACGAACGTGCTGTAGGTCTCGTTGATCAGCCGCTGTGACTCCGCGGCGATGGTGCCGAACACCAGCGAGCTCTTGCCCGATCCCGAGACGCCGGTGAACGCCGTCAGCCGGCGCTTGGGCAGCTCGAGGCTCACGTCCTGCAGGTTGTTGACCCGGGCGCCGGCCACCCGGATCAGGTCGTGGCTGTCGGCGGCGTGGGACTCGGTGGGGCGGGGGCTCATCGCGGCTCCTGTCCGGAAGCGGGTCACTGTGGTGGGGACCGTCTGGTCGAGACCGGGATAGCACATGACCGGGTACGAAGCCCGCCGGCTCAGGGCCGCTGCTGGATCCGGACCAGGTTGCCGGCGGGATCGCGGAACGCACAGTCGCGGACGCCGTACGGCTGGTCCATGGGCTCCTGCACCACCTCGACGTCGTGGGCGGTGACCTGCTCGAAGGCCCGGTCGACGTCGGCAGAGGCGAGCAGCAGCACCGCGTAGGTGCCCTTCGCCATCATCTCGGAGATGGTGCGGCGCTCGTCCTCGGTGATGCCCGGGTCGACGGCCGGCGGGTGCAGGACGACGTTGGTGTCGGGCTGGTCGGGCGGGCCGATCGTGAGCCAGCGCATCGTGCCCTGACCGACGTCCAGGCGCACCTCGAAGCCGAGGGCGTCGCGGAAGAACGCCAGCGACGCCTCGGGGTCGGTGGCCGGCAGGAAGCTGGAGTGAATGGTGATGTCCATGCCCGTCACGCTAGGGGTGTCCTCGAGGCCGGGGCTTCTTGGTTCCTGACCGATTCGCTCCTGGCCGACTCGTTCATGGCCGGGCGCGTCCGGATCGGGCGGGTCACCTGCTTGGTGATGCACGACGGCGTCTCCGGGGCGCCGTCGGACGCCTGCTCGCGGTAGGCGCTCGGCGACATCCCGACCAGCTCGGTGAACCGGGTGCTGAAGGTGCCGAGCGACGAGCAGCCGACCTCGAAGCACACCTCGGTCACGCTGAGGTCTCCGCGCCGCAGCAGGGCCATGGCGCGCTCGATCCGCCGCGTCATCAGGTAGGAGTACGGCGGCTCCCCGTAGGCCCGCTTGAACTCGCGGCTGAGGTGCCCCGCGGACAGGTGGACCCCGCGGGCCAGCGCCTCCACGTCGAGCGGCTGGGCGTACTCCCGGTCGATCCGGTCACGCACCTGACGCAGGAGCGCGAGCTCGCGCAGCCGGGCGTCCTTGGGCGTGGTCACGCGCGTCATCGTCCCACGTGTCCGGCAGGCGACGGCGGCCCGCTCCGCCCCGGCGGACGCTCGGCTCGCCGTCAGGCGATCGCGGGCTCGCAGGCCCGGGCGAGACGCTCGGAGAGCTCGCGCATCGCGGCTCGCACCTCGGGTGAGCCGACCAGCCGGAACGGCATCGGGAGGTTGCCCAGCTGGGCGGCGTACCACTCGGGCTCGTCGGTGGTCGCGACCAGGCGCGTCGAAGCGCCGTCGATGTCCTCCAGCCGGCCGAACGTGCGCGGCAGCCAGTGCCGGCACTCCTCCAGCGGGGCGTCGATCTCGACCTCGACGGAGTACCTCCACCCCGACGAGAGCTGCTCCTCGACCGCGGTGAGCGCATCGAGCCCGGGCGGCGGGTCGAAGGTCTCGGGTCGGACCTCGACGGCGTGGACACGGTCGACGCGGAGCACCCGGCGCGCGTCCTTGCCGTGCGACCAGCCCAGGAGGTACCACCGCCGGTGACGCACGACGACGGCCCACGGGTCGAGCTCGACGTCGTAGAGGTGGTCGGCGTCGTGCCCGTAGCGCAGCCGCACCCGGTGCCGGCTGTCGGTCGCCTGGACCAGCTGGAGCGTGACCTCCACCTCGGGTACGACGACGGGCCAGCCGCGCGCGGGCACCCGGCGTACGGCGTCCGCGGTGCGCGCCAACGGCTCGGGCAGCGCCCGCACGAGCTTGCCCAGCGCCTGCCCCACCGGCTCGTCCGCACCGGCCGGATGGCCCTCGAGCACGGCCATGACCAGCCCCAGCGCCTCGCTCGGGGTGAACATCAGCGGGGGAAGCCGGAGTCCGCGGCCGATCCGGTAGCCGCCGTAGCGTCCCCGCGTGGACTCCACCGGGATCCCGGCCTCGCGGAGGATCCCGACGTGGCGGCGCACGGCGCGGTCGGAGATGCCCAGGCGCTCGGCCAGTCGGTCCGCGGAGATGCCGGGGGCGTTCTGGATCATCTCCAGGACGAGGAGGGCCCGGGCGGCGGGGCTGGCGTCGTGCACGACCACAGGGTGCCTCGATATCCGGAAGGGAAACGTCCGCAACGGACTCTACCGTCGTCCGCATGACCACGAACCAGACCGACACCGCCGTCCCGAGCGGGCCGCCGGCGGCCGGCTCGGAGATCGAGACGCTGGTCGGCGCCCTCGAGCGCAACCGGCGCACCTTCGCCTGGAAGTGCGGCGGCCTCGACGCGGCGTCGATGCGGCGCACGGTCGGCCGGAGCACGATGACGCTGGGGGGCCTGCTCAAGCACCTGGCGCTGGTCGAGGACGAGTACCTCACCCGCCAGCTGACCGGGATGCCCGGGTTGTCGCCGCCGTTCGACGCCGTCGACTTCGACGCCGATCCCGACTGGGAGTGGCGCACCGCCGCCGACGACAGCCCCGAGGAGCTGATCCGGCTGTGGGAGGCCTGCGTCGCGCGCTCACGCACCCACCTCGCCGCGGCGTACGCCGCCGGGCCGGACGTCCTCTCGACCACCTCGTGGCGCGACGGGCCGCCGTCGGTACGCCGGCTCCTGGTCGACCTGATCGAGGAGTACGCCCGCCACACCGGCCACGCCGACCTGATCCGCGAGTCGATCGACGGGTTGGTCGGCGAGGGGCTCCCGCCGGAGGAGGCATGAGCCTCGCGCCCTGGGAGCCGCCCTTCGCCGGCACCGAGGTCGAGCACGTCCTCGGCAGTCTGGAGCGGCTGCAGGCGACGTTCCGCTGGAAGGCCGACGGCCTCGACGCCGCCGGCCTCGGGACCCGGCTGCCGTCGTCGACGCTCACCGTCGGCGGACTCCTCAAGCACCTGGCCCTGCAGGAGGACTACTGCTCGGCCGTCAAGATCGCCGGCGGAGCGATGCCCGCGGTCTGGGAGGACCTGGGCTGGGACCGCGAGGACGACGAGTGGGAGTTCAGCACGGGTGCGCAGGACCCGCCCGAGGTCCTCTACCCGCTGTACGACGACGCGGTGGCCCGGGCGAAGGCGCTGGTCGCCGCGGCGGTCGAGGAGCGCGGCCTCGCGGGAGACTCGGGCGTGCGGCTCCCGGACGGGTCGCGAGCGAGCATCCGCCGGGTCCTCTTCGACCGGATCGAGGAGTACGCACGCCACACCGGCCACCTCGACCTCCTCCGCGAGGCGATCGACGGACGCGCCGGCGAGGACCCGCCGGCCGACTGGCGTCCCTGATCGAGTCGGTCCAGTAGCCTGGCGCTCTTCGGCGGTGGGGCTCGCCGACACACCGGTCCTCCGGGTGTGAACCGCGGCAGGCGCCCGCCAACAGTCCCTACCTGACACCGGTAGGAGACCCATGCCCCACGACGACGCGTCCGACGACAGCCCCGGCGAGCCGGACCGTCACCATCGCGACCCCTTTCCGGGGTTCCCGGTCGACCCCGACGTCACCGCCGACGTCGACGTCGCTCCCCCGTGGTTCCACCGCGACGTCGTCCTCGCGATCTCCGCGGGCGGTGCCGTCGGGGCACTGGCCCGCTGGGGCCTGGCAGAGACGATTCCGCACGACGCGGGACAGCTCCCCGTGGCGACGCTGCTGACCAACGTGGTCGGGTGCTTCCTGATCGGCGTGCTGATGGTGCTCGTGATCGAGCGCCTTCCCGATCGGCGGCTGGTCCGCCCGTTCGTCGGGACCGGCGTGCTCGGCGGCTTCACGACGTTCTCGACGTACGTCGTCGACACCCGCACGCTGCTCGCGCACGGCCAGCCGGCCCTGGCAGCGGCGTACCTCCTCGGAAGCCTGGTCCTCGGCCTCCTGGCCGTGGTGGCGGCCCTGCGCCTGACCGAGCGGGTGGTCCGGTGACGATCCTGCTGGTGCTGATCGGCGGCGCGATCGGTGCGCCGCTGCGCTACCTGACCGACCAGGCGGTGCAACGACGCCGTCGGACGGCGTTCCCGTGGGGCACCTGGACCGTCAACGTGATCGGCTCCTTCGTGCTCGGCCTGGTCGCGGCCGCCGGTCCGACCTGGGTGGTCACCCTGGTCGGCACCGGCTTCTGCGGGGCCCTCACGACGTTCTCCACCTTCGGCTACGAGACGGTGCGCCTGGCCGAGGAGGGAGACACCGCCGGCGCCGTCGCCAACGTGGCCGGCAGCCTCGCCGCGGGACTCGCCGCGGCCGCTCTCGGCTGGGCGCTCGGCGCAGTGGTCTGAGAGCCGCCGGACACGGCTCGCGTCAGGTACGACGTCCGTACCGCTGGTGCATCGCCTGCTTGCTGACCCCGAGCAGCGTCCCGATCTCCGCCCAGCTCAGCCCGGCGGCCCGCGCACGGCGTACGGCGATCTCCTCGGCGCGGCTCAGGTCGGCCCGCATCTGCGCGATCCGCGCGAGGCGGGCGACCGGAGAGTCGTCTCCCGCCGAGTCCGTCGCCACCTCCATGAGCGTCAATCTACGTTGACGCTGTCCCCCGTTCAAGCACGCGCAGCAGGGCGGGTCGCCCGACTCATACAAATCCTCTTGTACGACGTGGGCGCGCGGACGCAGGGTGCTGCCCATGACCCGACGTACCGCGGCCGAGCGCCATCTCGACTCGGCCCCCAGCCCGTCCGGCGAACGGCAGCCCGCCGACGAGCTCGCCGAGCTGTTGATGGCGTTCCACCATCCGATCCGCCGGTGGCTGACCGAGCTGCTCGGGGTGGAGGGCCCGGCGAACGTCGGCACGCTCGCCGCCCGCACCGGACTGGCCGTCGGGTCGGTGAGTCATCACCTCAAGGTGCTGCACCAGCAGGACCTGATCGAGCCGGCGCCGGAACTGGCGCGCGACACCCGGGAGAGCTGGTGGCGGCTGAGGTCCCGGTCGATGACGTGGAGCGTCGAGGACTTCGAGCAGGGGACCCTGGGGCGCCGCGTCGCCGAGACCGCGGAGGCAGAGAACTTCCGGTTCCAGGTCCGCGCGATGCAGGAGTGGCTCCGCCGTTCGTCCGCCGAACCCCAGGGCTGGCGCACCGCCGCCACGTCGGTCGACACCTACGTGCCCGCCACCGAGGACCAGGTCCGCGACTTCGCCCGGCGGCTGAACGCCCTGATCCGCGACTGGTCGGGCGAGTGCCTGGCGGCCGCGGCCGCAGACCCGGACGGCATCTCTGCGGGCACGCGACGCCCGGTGCGCGCGATCGCGCGGGTGTTCCCCAGCGAGCCGGTGCGGCCGTGACCACGCCGACGGCGCCGGCCGGTCCCGAGCTCCTCGGCGAGGCGCCTCCCCCGGTACGCCGGGACCCGATGGTCCTGGCCTGGCTCGCCGGCGTCGGGCTGTCGTGGTTCGGCGACTACGCCTGGAGCGTGGCGCTGGCCTGGACCGTGGCACACACCCTCTCACCCGTCCTGGCCGGAGTAGTCCTGGGCGCGGAGATGCTGCCCCAGGCCGTCCTCGTTCTCGTCGGCGGGGTGCTGGCCGACCGCCACGACCCCCGCCGCCTGCTCGTGGCGGGCCAGGTGGGACAGGCTCTGGTGCTGGTGCTGGGCGCGGTGGCGTGGTCCTCGGGCAGCCACGGGGCACCGGTGCTGCTCGCCATCGCCGTGGCCTTCGGCATCGCCAGCGGGTTGACCCTGCCCTCGGGCATGACGCTGGTCCGCCAGATCGTCTCCGCCGACGACCTCGGCACCGTCCAGGGCTGGAACCAGATCAGCAGCCGGGCCATGAAGCTGATCGGTGCCCCGGTCGGCGGCGTCCTGGTCGCGGCCGCCGGACTGGTCGCGGTGATGCTCGTGGACGCGGTCACGTTCCTGGCCATCGCCATCGTGCTCGTCCTGGTGGTGCGGCCCCGGTACCGGCTCGAGCGAGCGACGCACGGGCGGTGGCGGGACTCGTTCACCGACGGCATCAGCTACCTGCGGCACCACGACACGGCGATGCTCTTCGTGATCGGGCTGACCGCCCTGAACGTGTTCGTCACCCCCGCGACCGGTCTCGGCGTCGCGCTGCGCGTCAGCGACTCCGGTTGGGGGGCCCACTGGCTCGGGCTCGCGGACGCCGGTGCGGCCGCCGGTGCCATCGTCGGCAGCCTCGTCGCGATCCGGTGGCAGCCGACGTACGGCGCCGCGGCCGGCTTCCGGGTACTGGTGCTGCAGGGCGTGTGCATCGCCGCCGTCGGAGTCGGCTGGCGCCCGATGCTGATGGCGTCGATGACGGTCCTCGGCGTCACCGCGGGCGCCGCGTCGGTCTGGCTGAGCGCCGCGTTCATCCGCGCCGTCGACGCCTCCCACCTCGGTCGCGTCTCGTCGGTGTCCAGCCTCGGCGACATGGCCCTGATCCCGCTGTCGGTCCCCGTGTTCGGAGCCGTCGTCCACGCCGCCGACGTCCTCACCGCGACCCTGCTCTGCGGCGCCGCGATGGCGGCGCTCTGCGGCTGGTTCGCCACTCGCGGTCCCATCCGCACCCTCGCCGGCTGAGTCATCGGCACCACGGTGCGGGTCCGATGGTCCTGACCGTGTA
>Ga0070679_100007159_pt1 | contig 10412 bp, 10 predicted proteins | sample KBSC63BmetaG_FD_65652 | JGI IMG/M metagenome (GOLD analysis project Ga0070679, IMG submission 65652) | Corn rhizosphere microbial communities from Kellogg Biological Station, Michigan, USA - KBS C6-3B metaG | ecosystem: Host-associated > Plants > Roots > Rhizosphere | place: USA: Michigan... | reverse complement strand
CGTGACCATGAGCGACTACGACGCCGCGCGCATCATTCGCTGGACCGAGCGGCGCGGCAACACCATGGGCCCGGGCGATCTCATCCCGGTGCGCGTCGCCAAGGTCGACGTCAAGCACGGCTCGGGCCGGAAGGCCTACTCGGAGACCGTCGAGGAGGCGCAGCTCGCGCAGCGCCCCGAGGTGCAGGCCGCGCTCATCGCCGTCGATCCGACGAACGGCCACCTGACCGCGATGGTCGGCGGCTACGACTACGATCTGTCGCAGTTCAACCGCGCCACCCAGGCTCGCCGCCAGGCCGGCTCGTCGATCAAGCCCTACATCTACTCGGCGGCGCTCGAGAACGGCTTCACCGAGATGAGCATCGTTCCCGACGCGCCGGTGTCCATCAAGACCGCCGCCGGCTGGTGGTCGCCGCACAACTACAAGTCCACCTTCATGGGGCCGGTCACGCTGCGGACGGCACTTCAACACTCGCTCAACACCGTCTCGGTACGCCTCGTCGCCGCCATGGGCGTCGACAAGGTGATCGAGCAGATCCGCAAATTCGGCATCACCGCGCAGATCGTCCGCCACCCGTCGATCGCGCTCGGCACGCCCGAGCTCACGCTCATCGAGCACGTCTACGGCTACGCGACCTTCCCGGCCATGGGCATGGAGGTCAAGCCGGTCCTCATCACCAAGATCGTCGACGCCGACGGCAACCTCGTCGAGCAGTACAAGCCCGACCCGCCGCGCCGCCGCATCCCCGCCGACACCGCCTACGTCATGATCGACATGATGAAGAACGTCGTCGAGAAGGGCACCGGTCAGAAGGCCAAGGAGCTCGGCCGCCCCGCCGGCGGCAAGACCGGCACGTCGAACGACTTCAAGGACAACTGGTTCATGGCCTACACCCGCGACCTCGTCTGCGGCGTGTGGGTCGGGCGCGACGACTTCAAGAGCATCGGCAACGACGCCACCGGCGGCACCACCGCGGCGCCGATCTGGACCGAATTCATGAAAGCCGGCCACCCCAACACGCCGGTGCGCGACTTCGATCCACCGCCGGGCGTCTACTTCGCGCGCGCCACGCCCGAGCGCGGCACCCCGGCCAAGCCGGGCACGCCGGGCTCGATCCTCATTCCCTTCAAGCGCGGCACCCTGCCCCCGCAGTTCGCGCGCGGCGAGGGGAAAGCCGACCTGACGGATCAGGTCTTCTAGTCACTACCGCAGGCTCCAGGGCAGCTTCTTCGGGTGAAAGCCCGGCGGCGTGATCGCGGCGAGCCGCCCTTCTCCTCCCAGCCGTCGGGCACAGCGATCTCCTGACGCTCGTCGCCGCCGTGAAACACCGCCGCGATCCTCTTCTCGGCGATGGATCGCGAAACGCGCGCGCATGGCCATGCGAAGAGCCTAGCAGCGCCGCGCCGCACGATGCCTTATACTGGGGCCATGGGCGCGTCCTGGCCTCCGTATCACCTCATGCGCCGCGACTATCTGGCCGAGGCGCAAGCCAAGTACCAGAAGCTCGAGCGCCTCTACCACGTCGGCGCGCAGAAGGCGTGGGACGGCAAGAAGGTGCTCGCCGATCTCCTCGCCAAGCACGGCGGCATCACGCTCGCGCCCGCCAAGAAGCGCGCGCTCGCCGAGATCTTCTCCACGATCTTATGGGGAGAGCTCGCCGCCTGGTCGATCAGCGCCGACCTGGCGCTGCAGCTCGAGGACACCGAAGCCAAGATGGCCGCGACCTCGCAAGTCTTCGACGAGGCCCGCCACTTCTACGTCATGCGCGACTACCTGCTCGCGCTCGGCTGCGAGATCCCGCCGCTCGACGGCTACACGCACACGGTCCTCACCGAGCTGCTCGAAACCGAGAAGCTCGTCGACAAGCTGCTCGGCATGCAGCTCATCGTCGAGTCCGTCGCGGTGACGCTCTTCCGCTCCGTGGCAAAGGCCGGCGTCGAGCCGGTGCTCTCGGAGCTCATGCCCTACTTCGAGCGCGACGAAGCGCGCCACGTCGGCCTCGGCGTCCTCTACCTGCCGAAGCTGCTCGCCAAGCTCGGGCCCATCGAGGCCGCGCGCCTGAAGGTGAAGCAGCTCAAGATCGTGACGCTCATCGGATGGGGCTCGCACCTCAAGAAGCGCCACTTCGAGACGCTCGGCATCGACAACAACGACGGGTTCCGGCGCGGCTTCCGCCTCAACCGCGAGGTGCTCATGGGGATGCGCTCGCCAAAGGGCGAGGATCCGCCCGGCGTGCTCGTCGGCGATCCGCGCCTCGACGTCATCAACGACTGGGCCATCGACCTCTTCTTCCCGCGCCTCGGCGCGACGGTGCCCAAGTGGCAGCGCGCGGTCATCAACGTCGTCGACGAGCTCAGCCGCGTCGGCGATCGCGCGCTCAGGATGGCCGCCTAGCATGCGCGCGGTGCAACCATGACCTCGCTCGTCAAACGCGCCTACACATCGTTCGTGACGGCCGGCATGTTCGTCGTGCGCATGCTGCTGCTCGGGTTCATGGCGCTGTTACAGCTGACCCTCGGCGGCGCCGACATCCGCCCGGCCTCCCGAGAACCAGCCGCCGCCTAGCCGATCCGGCATGCCTGTTGCTCCTCGTACCACCGAGGAGGTACCGCGTGAACAGGATCGCGCTCGTCGACAAATTGTGCGAACGGCTGGCCGTCGAGACCGGCGGCGTGGACATCTACAAGGCGGCGATCGCCAAGATCCGTGACCGGACGATGGTCTCGCGGCTCGAGCGCTTCATGCGCGACGAGGCCGCGCATCGCGACCTCCTGTCGGGCTACCTCGACCGCCTCGGCGTCGCCGATCGCGAGACGCCGTCGGCGCGGCTGGCCCGCCTCGAAGGCGAGGCGTACTTGAGGCTCATCGGCGAGGCCGCGACCGAGGCGCAGGTGCTCAACATCCTCCTCACCGTCGAGCTCATGGACGAGAACGGCTGGGAGATGATCGTCGACCTCGGGCGCGACCTCCACGACGACGAGATGGTCCAGACGCTCGACGCCGCCCTGCAGGACGAGAAGGACCACCTGCGCGGCGTCCGCGGCATGCTCGCCGGCCTCACGCGGGCCATGATGAGCGCCGAAGAGCCCTCCACCTCGCACTGAAACGCGTCTCACGCGGCCGACTGTCTCGTTCAAGTCCTGAACGATTGAACAAATTTATTTCAACTCTTGAACAACACCGACACTGTGGGTGTTGTTCAAGTAGTTGAAACTACATTTTGTACATCCTGGCCCTGTGCTTGCTGTGGCCGACCGCACACCTGTACGGGGGCCGGCCCATGACGACACGCTCACTGTCCTTGCTCGCGATTACCCTCGGGTTTTTCACGTACACGTCCACTGCGCGCGCCTCGAACGCGGATAGCTGCTACGTGAGCTCCGGCGGCTATGTCTACGCGGCCGAGTGCATCGGCAACTACACGCAGCACACTGCGGAGGACTACTCGAGCCTGCCGAGTCCCGACGGCTGCTCGCAGGACACGCCCTCGTGCGACTGCTACGGCGCGTGCGGCCCGGGCTGCGACTTCACCTGCTCGTCGGGCGGCGCCTGCCTCACGCACGACTACAACACGCGCAAGTACGGCATCCTCTCGTATCAGGCGTTGAGCGTCTTCCCGCCGGCGCTGTTGCAGTGGGGCAGCTGCGAAGTGGGCCGCGCCATCCAGTACGTCGCGACCAACGTGTTCTCGCGCTTCACGAGCTTCATCTCGGGCGCGGTGAGCAAGCTCGCCGGCCTCTTCTAGCAGCGACGACGAGCGCCGACGACGTGATATCGTCTCGGCGGCCCCTCCGCCGCGCATGAACCGATCGAGGACACTCGCCGTCGTCGCGCTGCTCGCGCTCGCCGCGCTCCTCTTGTGGCGCTGCCGGGCCCGACGCGACGACGGCGCCGGTCATTCCGCCGTCAGCGCCGGCGACGGCGACGAGCCTCGCAACCCGCGCGCCATCCCCGGGCAGCTGCCGACGGCGACGCCGGGCGATGTCGGCCCGGACGACGGCACCGTGGCCGATGGGCTCGCCCTCGTCGGCAAGGTGGTGCGGCCCGATCGCACGCCGGTCGAAGGGGCGACGGTGCAGCTGGTCCGGCGCCCGTCGTCGGCGCCAGCGGTGAAGATGGGACGGCGCGGGATCGTGACCATGCCCGACGGCAGCTTCACCTTCGAGAAGCAGGCACGCGGCGACTACATCCTCGAGGCGCACGACGAAGAGGGCGTCTCGCCGTCGACGCCGTATCGGCTGGCGCCGGGCTCGCCGCCGGTGACGCTGGTCCTGTTCCCCGCCGCCGCCGTCGACGTCAAGGTGGTCAGCGCCGTCGACGACAAGCCGATCCCGGGCGCGACCGTCAAGCTCGGCGTCGGCAACCCGCTGGTCGGCGCCGCCGACGCCTTCCGCGCCGCGCTGTCCGACGAGCACGGCGTCGCCCACTTCCGCGGCGTCACGCCGGTGGCCAACCACCCGGTGTGGGCCGAGGCGCCCGGATTCGCCGGCTCGTACCTCAACATCAAGGCGCGCGACCAGCCGACGCGCACCTGGGAGATCCGGATCGCGCTCAAGCCGGGCGTCCTGCTCACCGGCCGCGTCGTCGACGACAAGCGCCAGCCGATCGCCGGCGCCAAGGTCGGCTGGCAGCTCGGCAAGGGCGACCCCGACGGCGCCTACGGCGTGTTCGTGCCGTTCGCCGACGCCGGGCGCTACGCCGCCGCCGTCACCGACGGCGACGGCCACTTCACGCGCACCGTCGAGGCCGGCGTCGGCTGCGCGGTCGCGGTCGAAGGGCACCATTTGACCGGGCAGCTGTGCAACGTCAAGGCGCAGGCCAACCCGCCGACGCCGCCCATCGAGATCGTCCTCAAGGCGGGCGCCAGGATCTCGGGCACCGTCGTGACCAGCGACGGCAAGCCGGCCGCCAACGCCGAGGTCCTCGTCACGCAGGTGGGCTGGAACCACATGTCGATGTGGAGCGACATCTATCGCGTCCACACCACCAGCGACGCCGAGGGGCGCTACACGCTCGACGGCATCGATCGGCTGCCGATCGCGCTGACCGCGCACACCGACGGCGCCACCAGCGATCTCGTCGAGGTCGACCTGCGCGGCGTCGACGAGAAGAAGGACGTGCGGCTGACCCTGCAGTGGGACGGCAAGATCACCGGCGTCGTCCAGGAGGCCGACGGGCGGCCGATCGCCAACGCCGTCGTCGACTACTTCATCAACCCCGATCTGGCGAAGCTCGCGGCCACACCGACGGCGGTGGTGCGCGAGTACTCGATGCCGACCTCGGTCGGCGGCGCCGTCACCGACGAGAACGGCCGCTTCGCCATCCGCGCGCTGCCGCCCGGCAAGTTCACGCTGCGCGGCTCGCGCTCGGCGGGCACCTCGGTCGCACCCGAGTATTCGTCGAGCTACATGTACGCGATCCCCGTCGGCAGCGACATCCGCATCGTGCTGCCGGGGATGGGCTCGTTGACCGGGCGGCTCGTCGGCAGCGACGATCGGCCGGTGACTTCGTTCAACGTCGCCTTCGCCATGTACTCGACGGAGACCAAGACCGGCGCGCTCACCGCGCCGCACCCGCTCACCTCCGCCGACGGCACCTTCCGCATCGACGACATCCCCGCCCACAAGTACTCGGTGGGCATCACCGCCAGCGGCTACGTCGAGTGGCGCGCCGACGGCGGCGTCATCGTCGACGCCGGACGCGTCGCCGACCTCGGCACCATCCGGCTCACGGGCGGGCGCGCGCGCCCCGGCGTGGTGCTGTCGGAGCGCGGCGATCCGGTGCCGAGCGCCGCCATCACCGTCGTCGGCGTGACGCCCTCGAACCTGCAGGCGAGCCTGTCGAGCGACGAGCAGGGCCGCTTCGAGCTGCCGGCGATGCCGCCGGGCACGACCGTCAAGGTGCAGGCGTCGAGCGAGATGGGCATCGGCTCGGACTGGGTCACCGTCGGCGACGGCACCGATCGCGTGGAGCTGCGCCTCGGCGCCGGCGGACGCGGCTCGCTCTCGGGCGTGCTCATCGATCCCGGAGGCTCGGCCGACGACCGCATGGTCGTGCTCACCCTCGTCGGCAAAGGGCAGCCGGGCGAAGGGCTGCGGCCGCAAGCCTCGGGCGTGACCAAGTACGGCGGGCGCTTCACGTTCGAGAACGTCGCCGCCGGCGACTACCTGTTGTGGGTCCGGCGCGCCGACGCGTCGGGCGGCTGGTCGTCGCAGCCGGTGACGATCCAGGATTCGCGCATGGCGTCGGTGGTGCTCAACGTCGAGGGGTCTTTATGAGAGCTGCGGTGCTGGTGGCGTTGGTGGCGCTCGCCGGATGCAAGGGTGACGACAAGGGCCGGAGCGCGCCGGCGGCGGCGAAGCCCGCGGCGCCGCCGAGCGACGCCGAGATGGTCGATTTCTGCACCAAGAACATGTTCAAGTGGTTCACCTGCTTCGACGACGAAAAGTTCTGGGACAACTTCGCGACGATCTATTACGCGCAGAACCCGAACGCGCCGAGCGATCCGGCGTCGCGCAAGATGTGGGTGGGCGTGCTCAAGGACGACCTCATGGCGCTGCGCCGCGACAGGGCGTTCGAGCAGAACTGCAAGGTCTCGCTCGAGCACAACCTGGCGCCGAAGCCGAAGACCATGGCGACGGTGGCCGCGGCGCGCGACAAGTCGTGCGCGGAGTTCGCGAGCGCCTTCGGCTGGATGACGTTCGGCGAGGGCGCCTTCCATGCGCCGCGTTCAGATGTAAAATAGATTACCGATTTTTTGCGCCAAAATATGCGAAGCTCGGGGCGATGCGAATCCTCGCCCCGCTCCTGCTGACGTGCCTCGTGCCCGTCGCCGCGCACGCCGACGGCGGCATCACCTCCGTCGACGACGAGCCGACGTCGCGGCAGGCGGCCGCGCCCGTCTCGGCGCCGCGCTCGCGCCCGCCCACGATGGCGGCGACGATGAGCGCGCGCGCCGTCGAAGCGCCGCGCGCCGTCGAAGCGCCGCGCGCCGTCGAAGCGCCACGCGCCGTCGAAGCGCCACGCGCCGTCGAAGCGCCACGCGCCGTCGAAGCGCCACGCGCCGTCGAAGCGCCACGCGCCGTCGAAGCGCCGCGCGCCGTCGAAGCGCCGCGCAACCTCGATCGCCGCGTGCCCGCCGACGTCGGCCAGCTGCGCGCCGCGCGCATCGACGCCCCGGGCGCCGTCGACGTCGATGACGGCCCCGGCGTCGCCCGCGAGCACGACGTCGCGCTCGCGCACACCGTGTCGGCCACCGCCACCGACAGCGACGTGCAGGCGGAGCTGGCGCTGCACCAGATGAAGCGCCACGAGCGCGCGCTCGACGTCTGCGTCGCGGCCGCGCACCGCCGCGCCCCGGCCCTCGCCGGCAGCGTCACGCTCGACTTCGACGTCTCCGATCGCAAGGTGAAGAGCGTGTCGGTCAGCGACGACTCGGCGCACGACGCCGCGCTCTCCGCGTGCCTGACGCAGGCCGCGCGCGGCTTCCGCTTCGCTCTCGCTTCCGCTCGCTTCCGCTGGCCCGTTCCGCTCCGCTAGCGCAATCGCGACACACTGCGGAACTCCGCGACTCCATAGCTCGTCTCACGTTGACAGCTGTCGGGGTTGGGCTAATATCGTGCGCTCAGGTAAGTAGGATCAGCCAGCGACGGGGCCCCGCTCGAAGCGAGGCTCCAACTCCGAGGCTCCGCCGAGGAGGTTGCCCGCTGACAACCGGAGGAGACATGCAACACCTGGCGGAGTTCTTCGAGCAGGGCGGCTTTTTCATGTACGTCAATCTGATCTGCTCGACGATCACGATCGCATTCATCGTCGAACGGACCATCTTCTTTCTTGGCAAAGGCTCGGTGAACGCCAAGGCCTTCCTCGAGCAGATCCGCAAGCTCGTGGCCGCCAACAACGTCGACCGCGCCATCAAGCTCTGCTCGGCGACGGAGGCGCCGGTCGCGCGCGTCGCCAAGGCCGGCCTGACGCGGCTGCCCAAAGGCGAGGCGGCGGTGACCACCGCCATCGAAGAGACGCTCGTCGACGTGACCCCCGAGCTCAAGAAGCGCATCGGCTCGCTCTGGTCGCTGGCCAACATCGCGACCTTGATCGGCCTCCTCGGCACCATCACCGGCCTCATCGGCGCCTTCGCCGCCGTCGCCAAGGCGGCCGCGGCCGATCGCTCGACGATCCTCTCGGCCAAGATCTCCGAGGCCATGAACAACACCTGGCTTGGTCTGGCCATCGCCGTCACCTGCATGGTCGGCCACGTGTTCCTCAACGCCGCGTCGAAGAAGCAGCAGCACGAGCTCGAGGCGTTCGCCATGAAGCTCGAGAACCTGCTCGCCGAGTCGACGCAACACGCGGGACAGGCGCGAGGCTAACGACCCATGACGCCGCAGCGCTTGCGCAGCAAGTTGCGCAAGATCCGCGACCAGGCCGAGGAGTTGGCCGAAGAAGGCGGCGAGCTCAACCTCGTCCCCTTCCTCGACATCGTCACCAACGTCATCATGTTCCTCCTGGCGACGATCACCTTCGCCGCCGCGCTCGGTGACATCAACGTGTCGTCGCCGACGACGGCGTCGACGGCGCAGCTGCAAAATCAGCCGCCGCCCGAGCCGAAGAACGAGCTCAACCTCACGGTCTCGGTGTCCGACAAGGGCTTCACCATCGCCGCGTCGGGCGCGGTGCTCTACCAGGGCCAGACCATCGACGCCGCCGGCAACCTCACGCAGCCGCCCGCGGGCGCAGGGCTGCCGACCATCCCGAAGAAGGGCAACGAGTACGACTATGACGGCCTCGCGCGCACGATGGCGATGATCAAGGCGTCACCGACGGCGAGGAACGAGACCAAGGTCATCGTCAACGCCAACCCCGACATCGTCTACGACGTCATCGTGCAGGTGCTCGACGCCTGCCGCGGCAGGGCGATGCCGGTGCCCGATCCCGATCACCCCGGCAAGACCATGGCCGGCTTCGAGCGCTTCGGCGATGTGCTCCTTTCGGCAGGGCTCAACTGATGGCCGCGTCGACGAAAGCAGCGAACGACGTCCCCGATCGCGAAGCGAAGCGCCAGCTCAAGCGCTTCCGCGCGCAGGTCGAGGAAGAGGCCATCGAGCATCAGCAGTCGTACCTGAACATCACGCCGATGATGGACATGATGACCATCCTGCTGGTCTTCCTGCTCAAGCAGTTCTCGGTGCAGGCGGCGTCGATGCAGATGCCGCCCGAGCTGCAGCTGCCGACCTCGTCGATCGAAGCGCAGCGCCCGCTGGCCATCAACATCACCATCACGCAGAACGCCGTCCTCGTCGAAGGCGATGGTGTGACGACCGTACGCGCCGGCGCCGTCGACCCGTCGGTCAAACGCGACGGAGCCAACGGTTATTACATCACGCCGCTCGTCGACGTGCTCACCAAGCATGCCAATCGTCTCAAGAAGATCGCGGCCATGGGCGGCACGCAGTTCGACGGAACCGCGATGGTCATGGTCGACAAGAACACCCCGTACCGCCTCCTGACCGAAGTGCTCTACTCCGCCGGTCAGGCCGAATTCAAAAACTACCACCTCGTCGTCATCCGCAAGTCGCAATAACCCCAGCGCTCGCTTGCCATCGCCCATAGAAGTTGTTATGACGCTGCGCACCGCGAGGCGGAGGAGAACCCGTACATGACGTCCACGATCAAGCGTACCCTTACCAGCGCAGCCGTCTTCATCTGCGCGCTCTTCGTCAGCGTCAGCGCGTTTGCTGACGAGCCGAAGGGCGAGATGAACCTCGTCCTGCCCGACTTCAAGAGCGTCCAGTTCATCGGCATGTCCGGCTGGAATCTCCTGGCGTTCGGCCTCATCGTGTGCGCCCTCGGCCTCGTGTTCGGCCTCGTGATCTTCCAGCAGCTCAAGCGCCTGCCGGTGCACAAGTCGATGCTCGACGTCTCGGAGCTGATCTACGAGACCTGCAAGACGTATCTCTACACGCAGGTGAAGTTCATCGTCCTGCTCGAGATCCTCATCGGCGCCGTCATCGGCATCTACTTCGGCGCGCTGCTCAAGGTCGGCATCCCCGAGACGATCATCATCCTCGTCTTCAGCGTCATCGGCATCGCCGGCTCCGTCGGTGTCGCGTGGTTCGGCATCCGCGTCAACACGTTCGCGAACTCGCGCACGGCCTTCTCGGCGCTCCGCGGCAAGCCGTTCCCCTGCTACGCGATCCCGCTCAAGGCCGGCATGTCGATCGGCATGCTGCTCATCTCCGTCGAGCTGACGATGATGCTCGTCATCCTCTTGTTCGTGCCGCACGAGTATGCCGGCAAGTGCTTCATCGGCTTCGCCATCGGCGAGTCGCTCGGCGCCTCGGCGCTGCGCATCGCCGGCGGCATCTTCACCAAGATCGCCGACATCGGCTCGGACCTCATGAAGATCGTCTTC
>Ga0070679_100007157_pt1 | contig 10412 bp, 4 predicted proteins | sample KBSC63BmetaG_FD_65652 | JGI IMG/M metagenome (GOLD analysis project Ga0070679, IMG submission 65652) | Corn rhizosphere microbial communities from Kellogg Biological Station, Michigan, USA - KBS C6-3B metaG | ecosystem: Host-associated > Plants > Roots > Rhizosphere | place: USA: Michigan... | reverse complement strand
CTGTTCTGATTGCATGGATTGAAAAAGGCCGTGCTGGCCTTTTTCAATCTCAGTCGGGCGAAAGGCGGGACTTTCGCCCGACATCCCAGGAACCGGGCCGGGCAACGTCCCGGTTCTTGTCGGCGCATCCTTGGCGCCAATCGCTGCGTACCGGCCTCGACACGGCTCGAATCGATCAGCCTGCCCCACAAGGCCGTCCTGGCCATTTCAGGGTGGTGGAGGCATCCAGCGGCGTCCGCCCGGCACGCGTGCCGCAAGCGCCGGCGGGATCCGCTGCAGTTGCCGACCGGCTGCGCGCGCGCCGCGGTGCAGTCAGACTACCCGCCTTCCAGTTCAGTCAAGCGCTCGCTCCAACGCGAGCAAGCCGGCGCGACGGCGCTGCCTATCCTGCGCGGATCAAGACGGATCGTATCGTCGATCCCATTCTCCAAAGGGGCAGCTCGTGCGGAAGTCCGCGATTTCTCGTTTTGTGTCGATGGCCATTTCCTGTTCATTGCCCCTGTGGGCACACGCCGGGGAAAGTGACGTGATCCGCCAGCAGCCCGCAGCGCTGCGCCTGGCGCAGAACGGGCCGCAACCGGCTTCGGCGGCCGATGCCGCCGATGCAACCGGGAGCGGCACACCTGCCGCGCTGCAGGAAGTGGTCGTGACCGGCTCGCGCATCTCCCGCTCTGACTACACCTCCAACACGCCCCTCACGACGGTGCAGCAGGATGTCATCCAGAACACCAGCAGCTTCGCGCTCGAATCAAAGCTGCTGGAGCTGCCGCAGTTCGCCGGTGCCGCGAGCAGCCAGTACTCCACCGGCTACTTCAACAGTGGAGCTGCGACGCTGAACCTGCGCAACCTCGGCGACAACCGCAATCTCGTGCTGCTGGACGGCCGCCGTATGCAGCCCTCCACCACCGATCTCGCAATCGACATCAACACGATCCCGGCCTCGCTCATCGACAACATCGAGATCATCACCGGGGGCGCCTCGGCAGCCTACGGCGCGGATGCGGTCTCCGGCGTCGTCAATTTCAAGCTCAAGCACGATTTCCAGGGCGCGCAGGTGGATGCCTACTACGGGCTGTCCGAGCGTGGCGACAACCGGATACTGGACTTCAGCGCCACCCTTGGCGGAAATTTCGCACAGAGTCGCGGCAATGCCGTGCTGGCCCTGAGCTACTCGGAGCGCGGCGAAGTCAGGAACGTCGACCTCCCCTACCTGCAGCCCGCTTTCCGCAGCGGCGCCTCCGGCGCCAGCTACCTGGCCTCCGGTTACTACACCCCGATCGCGAACCAGCCGTCACAGGCGGCGCTGGACAGCTACTTCGGCCGGTTCGGCGCGCCCGCGGGCTCGATCGGACGCACGACCCAGCTCGGCTTCAACAACGACGGCGCCTCGCTCTTCAACATCACCGGCTCGTCCATCTACGACTACCGCAATCCGCAATTCCCGCGCTACGCCTTCTACACGCCGCCCGGAAGAACCTCCAAGACGGTGGTGCAGAACTTCAGCGCCGACACGCTGGCATCGCTGCCGCTGACGCGCTGGTCGGCCTTCGGCACGGCCACGTTCAACATCAACGACGACGTGCAGGCCTTCTCGCAGCTGATGTACACGCACTACGACAGCACCACTGAAGGCGGCCCGCCGGTGGCTGCCAGCGGCTGGCGGGTGGCAGTGCCGTACGATGCCGCCCACCCGGTCCCGGCCGACTTCGCCGCACTCCTGGATTCGCGCCCGGATCCCACCGATGCGTGGGCCTTGAACAAGGATCTCTCGTTCGTGGGAATGGGCGTGGTCCAGCACCGCAATGACGTGTTCCAGCTCCTGGCCGGCGTGCGCGGGGACCTGCCGGGCACCGACATCACCTGGGAATTCACCGGATCCCATGGAGAAACCCAGCTCATCGACAATGGCTCCTCCGGTTTCGCATCCCTCGCCCGCTATACGGAGCTCGTCCAGGCGCCGAACTACGGCGCCAATTACCAGGCGGCGTACGGGCACTGCACCAGCGGCCTGAATCCGTTCGGTGAGCAGAATGGAGTCGGCGCCGGCAACTTCGGCAACCCGGCCCTGCCCGCGGTGTCAGCCGACTGCATCGACTACCTCAACCCGTACTGGACCAACAGCACGAAGCTCACCCAGGACATCGTCGAGCTCAATACGCAGGGCAAGCTGCTGCAGCTGCCCGCCGGCGAAGCGCGCTTCGCCCTCGGCGCCGACTACCGCAGCGATGGAGTCAGTTTCAGACCCGCTGCCGACTTCGCTCCGAATGTCGCCAATTACGAGGCGGATATCATCGGCCAGTTCGGCACCTCGCCGGTCTCGGGCCGCAACGACGTCAAGGAAGTCTATGGCGAGGCGCTCATCCCCGTATTGAGCGACCTGCCGTTCGTGAAGCGGCTGGAGCTGAACGCCGCGTACCGGTACTCCGACTACAACCATGCCGGCGGCACGAACACCTACAAGCTGGATGTGAACTGGCAGCTCGCCTCCCCTGTGCGCCTGCGCGGAGGCTACCAGCGCGCGGTGCGCGCCCCGAACGTGGTCGAGCAGTTCGGCCCGCCGACGCTCGTGTTCGACAGTGCCGTGGACGCCTGCCAGAGCACCGCCAGCGCAAGCTACGCCAACATTGCCTCCAATCCCAACCGCGCGCAGGTGCAGCAGCTGTGCCGGACGCTGATGGGCGCGGGCGCTCCGGGGATCACGGACCCGGTAAACGACCCTTCCGGCCTCAACAACTACCTCGGCAGCACGTCCAATTCCCTGAATTCGTATCCCAGGGGCAATCCGGACCTGAAGCCCGAGACCGCCGATACCTACACCGCGGGCGTGGTGTTCTCGCCCACCTGGGAGCTGCCGGCGGACCTGCGCTTCAATGCCTCCGTCGATTACTACAACATCGACATCAAGGGCGCGATCGGTTACGTCAATGCCAATCTCACCTACCAGCTGTGCTTCAATGCCAACGGCGTGAGCAACCCGGGCTACGATCCGAACAACGTCTACTGCAAGACCATCCAGCGCATCCAGACTCCCGGCACGCTCGGGGTTCCCTCCGGTGTCTTCAGCACGTACCTGAACCAGGGGGGCATCAGCACCTCGGGCGTGGACCTGCAGGGCGATATGCGGTTCAACGCCGGGCCGGGCGTGCTGGGTCTGAACGTGATTGTCAATTATCTCGACAGTTTCCGGCGCCAGGTGGGGCCGGGGGCCCCGGAGCTCGAGTACGTGGGCTTTGCCGGTGGCTACTACCGCTGGAAGACCTATACAAATCTTTCATATCAGGTCGGGCCAGCAGTGGCAGGATTGCGGTGGCGGCACCTGCCGAGCGTGCGGCCACAGGACTACCTGGTGTCCGCCTGCAAGTCGACGATCTGCTACGCGGACACGCCGTCGTACGAGGATTTTGACCTGTATGGCAGCTATCGCATCAATAAGGTGTTCGACGTCCGCGCGGGAGTGGACAACCTGATGGACCGGCAGCCGCCGATTTCGCGTGGCATCGCCGGCACGACCGACGTGCAGAACTACGATGTGATCGGGCGGAGGTACTATCTTGCCGTGAGCGCGAAATTCTGAGTGTCCACGCATCGGACAGCATTTGCTGAAGATGCGGGTCCCGCGATTGCGACATGGCGCGCGAGCCTGACTGAATGGTCAAATTGATCCGATCCGCGGGAGACGGTATTGACTGACAGGGGACGTGGAAAAGTGAGCATGCTTCGCATCCTCGCCGGCATGGCCTGGCTGGCGGGCGCGGTCCCCTGCGTCCTGGCGGCCGCTGCGCAGGCGCCGACTGGCAGTACTTCAGCCGCACAGGGCACCCCGCACCAGTGGGCCCTGCTGCACGACCGCTGCGAGAAGTGCCACAACAGCGAGGACTGGGCCGGAGGGGTCGCCTTCGACACGATGTTGCCGCAGGATGTCCCCGCCGACGCCGAGACCTGGGAGAAGGCGGTGCGCAAGCTGCGCGGCCGCCTGATGCCCCCACCGGGCAACCCGCAGCCGGATCAGCAGACCATCGATTCCTTCGTTTCCTGGATGGAGGGCCAGCTCGACCACGCCGCGGCCACCCGCCCGTCCCCCGGCAGCGTGGGCCTGCATCGCCTGAACCGCACTGAATATGCGAGGGAGATCCATGCCCTGCTCGGGCTCGATGTCGATGTGAAGACGCTGCTGCCGAAGGATGTCTCCAGTGACGGCTTCGACAACATCGCAGCAGTGCTGCGTGTCTCACCGGCGTTCCTCGACCAGTACATCACTGCCGCGCGCAACGTCAGCCGGCAGGCCATCGGGCGGGTGACCTCGAAGCCGAGCAGCCGTGAGTACCGCGTGGACACGGGGATGGACCAATCCGAGCACCTGGACGGGCTGCCGCTCGGGACCCGCGGCGGCATGCAGATCGAGCACTACTTCCCCGCCGATGGTGTGTACGAGTTCAGCATCCGCAACTTCTTCTTCATGGGCGCCGGCTACGTCACCAAGGTCGACAAGCCGCACCACGTCATCCTGACCCTCGATGGCGTGCGGGTGTTCGACCAGTCGGTGGGCGGAGCGCAAGACCTGAAGGCGGTGGACCAGCGCCAGGCCGCGGCGGCAGATGAGCTGCAGGCGCGCTTCAATCGCATCCGCGTACGGGTCAAGGCCGGCGAGCACCAGGTCGGGGCCACCTTCATCGAGCGCTCCTTCGCCGAGTCGGACTCCCCGCTCCAGCCGATCGCGGAGCTGCCGGAGATGGAGCGCGCGCCGAACATTCCGGGCATCGATATCTCCGGACCCTTCGATGCGACGGGCATCGCCGAGACCCCCAGCCGCCGCCGCATCTTCATCTGCCGTCCCGCCTCGCAGCAGGAGGATGTCCCCTGCGCGCGGCGCATCCTCACGCACCTCGCCGAGCAGGCCTTCCGCCGCCCGGTCAGTGAGGCGGACCTGAAGCCGCTGATGGCCTTCTATGCCCTGGGGCGCGAATCGGGCGGCGACTTCGAGGCCGGCATCGAGAGCGGCCTGACCGCGATCCTCTCCAGCACCAAGTTCCTGTTCCGCGCCGAGGCGGCGCCTGCGGGCACGGCGCAGCCGATCGTACCGGTGGATGAGCTGGCGCTCGCCTCGCGGCTGTCGTTCCTGATGTGGAGCGAAGGGCCGGACCAGGAGTTGATCAACCTGGCCTCCTCCGGCAGGCTGAATGATCCGAAGGTGCTGGAGGCCCAGGTGCACCGGATGCTGGCGGATCCGCGCTCGCAGTCGCTGGTGACGAACTTCGCCTTCCAGTGGCTCAACGTCGACAAGATCGACGCCATCGAGCCTGCCCCGGTGCTGTACCCCACCTTCGACAGCAATCTGCGGGCGGCCTTTCGCGAGGAGATGCGGCTGTTCCTGGACAGCATCCTGCGCCAGCCCCGCAGCGTCCTGGACCTGCTCAGCTCCGATGAGACCTTCCTCAACGAGCGCCTGGCGCGCGATTACGGCGTGCCCAACATCCGCGGCTCGCAGTTCCGGCGTGTGCGCCTCACCAACCCGAACCGCTTCGGGCTGCTGGGCAAGGGCGCGGTGCTCATGGGCAGCTCCTACGGCAACCGCACCTCCCCGGTGCTGCGTGGGGAGTGGATCCTGGACAACGTCATCGGCACCCCGCCCGAATCCCCGCCCCCGGGCGTGCAGGCTTTCAAGGAGTCCGAGCCCGGGCGCCAGGCGGAAACGGTCCGCGAGCGGCTCGAGCGCCATCGCTCCAACCCCTCCTGCAAGGGCTGTCACGGGGTGCTGGACCCGCTGGGCTTTGCCCTGGAGAACTTCGATGTGGTGGGGGCCTGGCGCACGAAGGATCTGGATGCCGGGACCGTGATCGACGCGAGCGGCCAGCTGGCCGATGGCACGACAGTGGATGGACCGGTGAAGCTGCGCCAGGCACTGCTCGCCCGCCCGGACCAGTTCGTGCAGACCCTGACCGAGAAGCTGATGACATTCGCCCTCGGTCGCAGCCTGCGGTACCAGGACATGCCCATGGTGCGCGCGATCGTGCGTACCGCGGATGCGCAAGGCGACACGTTCGAGGCGATTCTCAAGGGAATCGTCGACAGCGAAGCCTTCCGCATGCGCGAGATCCGGACTCTTCCGGCAGGCACCCAACAAGCGGCCCTCACCGGACCGGATTCGAGGAGGTAGCTTTCATGTTCATCACCAAGAAACACCTGTCGCGCCGTACGGTCCTCAAAGGGGTGGGCGCTGCCGTGTCGCTGCCGTTGCTGGACGCGATGATTCCGGCGTCGACCGCTTTGGCCGCGACGGCCGCGGCGCCCAAGCCCCGGCTCGGGTTCTTCTACTTCCCCCACGGGGCGATCATGGAGCACTGGACGCCGGCGCAGGCGGGCACGGGCTTTGAGATGAGCCAGATCCTGGAGCCGCTGACCCCGTTCCGGGACTACCTGACCATCGTCAGCAACATCGGCAACAAACCCGCCGAGAGCCGCGCGGTGCACGCGCTGGTGCCGGCGACGTGGCTGTCGTGCGTGCATCCCAAGGAGAGCCTCTCCCCGGACATGGCGGCGACCGCCGACCAGATCGCCGCGCGCGCGATCGGCCAGGACACCCCTTATCCGTCGCTGGAGGTGGCCACCGCGCAGGGCCATGGGGTCGGCAGCGCCTGCGAGCGCGGCTTCGGCTGCAGCTACTCCGGCACCCTGTCCTTTCGCAACGCGACCACCCCGCTGCCGATCGAGAGCAATCCCCGGCAGCTGTTCCTGCGCCTGTTCGGCCAGGGCGACACGCCCCAGGAGCGCCAGTTCCTCACCCGCCAGACCTCGAGCATCCTGGACATGATCTCAAGCGAGACGCACTCGCTGAGCCAGACCCTGGGACCTGCGGATCGGGCCACGTTGAACGATTACCTGGACAGCGTGCGCGAGATCGAGCGCCGCGTGCACAACTCCGCGCACGGAGATCTCGCCAAACTGCATCTGCCGGAGGTGCCGGGGGCGACCTCGGAGAAGTTCGACGAGCACCTGAACCTGATGTTCGATCTCATGGCGCTCGCCTACCAGGGCAACCTCACCCGCGTGCAGAGCTTCATGATCGCCGCCGAGGTGAGCGAGCAGACCTATCCCTGGATCGGCGTGCCGGATGCCTTCCACGCGCTCTCCCACCACGCCAACGACCCCGCCAAGAAGGCCCGCCTGGTGAAGATCCAGCGCTATCACACCCAGGCGTTTGCGAAGTTCCTCACCAAGCTGAAGAACATGTCCGACGGGGACGGCTCGATGCTCGATCACGCCCTGATCCTCTACGGCAGCAACATGAGCAACAGCAACCTCCACAATCAGTACCCGCTGCCCATCGCTCTGCTGGGCAAGGCCTGCGGCAAGGTCAAGGGCGGCCAGCACATCCACTTCCCCGAGCGCACCCCCCAGGCCAACGTCCTGCTCACCATGCTGCAGCAGACCGGCGTGCCGATCCAGAAGATCGGCGACAGTACCGGAGCGATCGCGGAGATCTAGCCCGCATGGAACCGAACGTTCTCGCCAGCCGCCAGCGACTGTCCGGCCTCCACGCGGGACTGTTGGTCGCCGCTTGGCTCTGCGCCGGAGCCTCCGCGACGGTCTGCGCCGCGGCAGCGGCGCCGAACGCCGCGCCCGCTGGAGCCGCTGCGCCCGCGCCCGACACCGGCACTGCATCGAGCGATTCGGCAGGTGCCGCGGCCACTTCGAAGGCTGCACCGGCGGCCTCCGGCCCCGCAGCCAATGCGGCAGCCAGGGAGGAGCAAAAGCCCATCGTCGATCTGGTCGAGAAGCCGGTGCCGCTGGTCGATGCTGCGCACGCCGGCGACAGCACGAAGACATTGGCGCTGCTCGCACAGAAGCCTGCGCCCGACGTGAATCAGAAGGCCGCCGATGGAACCACGGCGCTGCATTGGGCCGTGTACCACAACGACGAGCGCCTGGTCGAGCGCCTGCTTGCGGCCGGAGCGGATGCCAGCGCGAAGAACGACTACGGGGCCACGCCCCTGTCCGTGGCCGCCGTGGTCGGCAACATTGCGGTCCTGAAGCAGCTGCTGAAGGCCGGCGCCGATGTGGAAGCAGCCAACGCGGACGGCCAGACCGCGCTCATGATCCTCGCCCGGACCAGCAACCTGGAGGCCGCGAAGCTGCTGATCCGACACGGCGCGAACGTCAACGCGCGCGAGCAGTGGCGCGGGCAGACGGCCCTCATGTGGGCGGCGGCCGAGAACCAGCCGGCGATGGTGAAGCTGCTGATCAGCCACCACGCCCGGGTCAACGACCGCTCGGAAGTGAACGACTGGGAGCGCCAGGTGACGGCCGAGCCGCGCATGCAGGCGCGTCCCTCGGGAGGCTTCACTGCCTTGCTGTATGCCGTGCGCAAGGGCTGCCTGGACTGCGTGAAGTTCCTGCTCGCCGGCGGCGCTGACGTCAACATGGCCGATCCCGAGGGCGTGACTCCGCTCCTGCGGGCGATCGAGAACTTCAACTTCGATGTCGCGGCGTACCTCGTGTCCCACGGCGCGGATGTCAACAAATGGGACCTGTGGGGCCGCGCGCCGCTGTACGCCGCGGTCGATATGAACACCCTGCCCGTGGGAGGCCGGGCTGACCGGCCCTCCTCCAGCCACACGACGGGCCCGCAACTCATCCGGATACTGCTCGAGGCGGGCGCGAATCCGAACCTGCAGCTGAAGCTGTTCCCTCCCTATCGCTCCCTGCGAGATGATCGCGGCGCTGACCAGGTGCTCGGTGTCGGGGCGACCCCGCTGCTGCGTGCGGCCAAGGCCGGAGATCTGCCGGCCATGCAGTTGCTGCTCGCGCACGGCGCCATTGCCGATCTGCCAACGGAAAGCGGCGTCACCCCCCTGATGGCCGCTGCCGGAAACGGGTCATCTGCTCTGGATACCCGCGGGCGCTACAAGACCCAGGCCCAGGCGGTCCAGGCCGCGCAGGCGCTGCTCGCTGCGGGCGCGGACGTCAATGCTCGCGAGCGCAACGGTCAGACGGCACTGTACGGGGCCGCGACATGGGGATGGGACGACCTCGTCAGGACACTCGCCGCGCACCACGCTGACCTGATGGTGAAGGACGACCGCGGGCGAACTGCGGCCGATGTCGCAATGGGTACCGCCAGCACCTCGGGACGAAGCAGCTCCCAAGCCCACCCGGAGACTGCCGCCCTGCTGCGGCGCCTGATGAGTGGCACATCGCCACCGGTAGCGGACAACGCACCGCCGGCGAAGGAACCGGGAGCATCGGCGTCCGCTGAACAATGATGAAGCGCCAAGCGGCGCCGGGGACGCCTCGCTCGGCCCCGTCTCCCTGCGACCCGACCCCTGTCAGCGCTCACGCACGAAGAACGACTGCGCCGACCCGGCGGGTCAATCGCGCAGGACAAGGGGAGCGCCGTGGTCAGCGCTGAGCGGCCACCTCGCCTGACCATGCCGGCGCTGCTCGATCTGCAAGGAGTGGATGAGAGCCGGCGCGCGGCAGCCTGGCAGGGCGGCGCGCGCGATTATTTTCCCGGGCTGTCGGTGAGCGAACTGGACCTGCCGCCCGCATCCGGAACGATCGCCGGCTCGCGTTTCGGAAGCGGGCGCCTCTGGACGATCGTCTCTCCACCCCTGCACGTCTCCTACGACCCCTCGGGCGCGCCTGCGGACAGGCCATGCCTCTTTTCCGTGATGATGCAACTGGATGGTGCGACCCTCGCACGACAGTCCGGCCGGGCAGCGCTCCTGGAGCCCGGAGAGATCTGTGTGATCGACAGCCGGATCCCGTTCGAGCTGTCCGTCGCCGGCGCGCTCTCCCAGTTTGCCGTACTGGAGCTGCCCCGGAACGCGGTGCTCAGCCGCCACCCCTACCTGCAGCGGCGCACGGCCGAGGCCTTCGATCCGATGGAGCCGGGAACGGTGCTTCTGCGCAACGTGCTGCTGGACACACTGCAGGTGGCCGCCAGATTGCAGGATGACCAGCGCGGGGTCGTGCTGGGAGCCGTCATCCAGCTGCTCGGAGCGCCGCACATGAAGTCTTACGGCGAGCTCCAGGCGCCGGGCTGGCGCGTTCAGGCCGCCCTGTCGTACATCGATGCCCGACTGGCCGACCCCGAGCTGACGGCCACGCAAATCGCCGATGCCCAGGGAGTCAGCCGCCGACGGCTGGACGAGATCATGGTCGCCGCCATCGGCGTCTCGCTGAGCGCGCGGATCCGGTTGCGCCGCCTGGAGCAGGCGGCGAGCGACCTCACGGACGAGCGTTTTGCCGGCAGAACGATCACACAGATCGCGTTCTCGGCCGGTTTCGAGAACATCGCCCATTTCACGCGCACGTTCAAACGCCGTTACCGGGTCCCGCCCCGGGAGTGGCGCCAGCGCCAGCGATCCGCCTCACAGCTGCAGTCCGCCGGATTTTCCTCCACACCACAGGAC
>Ga0070679_100007154_pt1 | contig 10415 bp, 9 predicted proteins | sample KBSC63BmetaG_FD_65652 | JGI IMG/M metagenome (GOLD analysis project Ga0070679, IMG submission 65652) | Corn rhizosphere microbial communities from Kellogg Biological Station, Michigan, USA - KBS C6-3B metaG | ecosystem: Host-associated > Plants > Roots > Rhizosphere | place: USA: Michigan... | reverse complement strand
CCCGGGGTCACGAAGTTCTGCGATTTTCCGTCGTTCTTGCCGCCGAAGAAGTAAGTTGCGTTGGTTCCGATCTCGGGCCACAGATATTTACCCAGATGGTATTGCCTAAAGATGGATATCGGACACAATCATTGGACGGATGCCTGGGCGCCTTCATCAAACCGGCATACAACGTTGTTAACCCGACTCAATCGCAGAGGCCGTTCGGCGGGTCGCTATAATAGAAATACGCGCCGCGATTGAATGGGTAGAGTGAGGTCTGCTGTTGCGACCTTGCCGCGGCTAAGATCATCAAAAATAAATGACGACAGATCAACAACATCCTCTCCAAAAGATCCTCGAAAACCGAATCGCCATCATCGATGGAGCGATGGGCACGACGATCCGCACCTACGGCATGAAAGAGGCCGATATTCGCGGAGATCGTTTCAAGGATTCGACGAAGGACTTGTTGAACAATGGCGATCTCTTCTCCCTGACTCAGCCGGATATGATCTCCGATATCCATCGCCGGTTTCTGGAGGCAGGCGCGGACATCATTGAGACAAATACTTTCGGCGCGACCAGCATCACGCAGAGCGAGTTCTTTGTGGAGGACCCGCGGGAACACGGCGGCCGCAAGGATCCTGAGTTTTATCAGAAGGTGATTGAGGATCCATTCCTCGGCAATCTGGCTGCGGAGATCAATGAAAAATCGGCGCGGCAATGCCGGGAGTGGGCGGATCGCGTCGCCACCGCAACCTCGCGGCAACGTTTTGTAGCGGGAGCGATCGGGCCGCTGACGGTGTCTCTGTCGAACTCTCCCGACGCCGACGATGCAGGCTTTCGCGTCGTCACCTTCGATCAGGTGAAAGCTGCTTACGCACAGCAGGTGCGGGCTCTCATCGCAGGAGGTTCAGATCTGCTGCTGGTGGAGACGATCTTTGACTCGCTGAATGCCAAGGCTGCACTTGTCGCCATCCGCGAGGTGTTCGATGAGGACGGCCTTACCGCGCGGGGCAGGGAACTGCCGGTGATGATCTCCGCTGCGGTGGGACGCGGCGGCGAGACGATGATCTCTGCGCAGACCACCGAGGCCTTCTGGAATGCAGTGCAGCATGTAAAGCCGCTGTCGGTGGGGCTTAATTGCTCCATCGGTCCCGACCTGATGTATCCGTTTTTGAGCGATCTCTCGGCGAAGGCGGATGTAGCGATCTCGTGCTACCCCAACGCCGGTTTGCCGAATCCTCTCTCGGAGACCGGGTTCGATCTCGGGCCGGATGACATGGCTCGTTACCTGGGCGACTTTGCGCGGGGAGGATTGATCAACATCGCCGGCGGTTGCTGCGGCAACACGCCCGAGCACATCGCGGCTATTGCAAAAGCGCTTGAGGGACGGCCGCCGCGAAGGTTGGGAGCGGTCCCTGCTGAGGCATCTGCAGCCGGCGAGAGGAGAGCCTGAGAGTGCCCGAGGACGTAAATAAGAGTCAGACTACGGAGACGAGACCTCTTCGCCTGTCGGGATCGCAGCCATTCACCCAGCAGCCTGGCGTCTATATGATCCTCGGAGAGCGGACCAATGTGGCCGGTTCGCCCAAGTTTGCCAAGCTCATCAAGGCAGGCAAATACGAGGAAGCCGTCGCGATTGCCCGGCAGCAGGTCGAGAATGGCGCGAATGTGCTCGACATCTGCATGGATGAGGGCATGATCGACGGTGTCGCGGCGATGACGCGTTTTCTGCAGTTGCTGGCGAGCGAGCCTGAAGTCGCCAAGGTGCCGTTTATGGTGGATTCCTCAAAGTGGGAGGTCATCGAAGCGGGGCTCAAGTGTCTGCAGGGTAAAGGCATCGTGAACTCGATCTCGCTAAAAGAGGGCGAGGAGGCCTTTCGTCGTAACGCCGCAACGGTGCTGAAGTACGGTGCTGCGGCTGTGGTCATGGCCTTTGACGAGCAAGGGCAGGCGGCGAGCTACGAAGAGAAGATCCGCATCTGTGAGCGCGCCTATCGGATTCTGGTCGACGAGGTCGGCTTTCCGCCCGAAGATATCATCTTCGATCCCAACATTCTGACCGTCGCTACGGGCATGGAGGAGCACAACAACTACGCTGTTGACTTCATCAAAGCTACGCGATGGATCAAGGACAATCTGCCACATGCGAAGGTGAGCGGCGGTGTCTCGAACATCTCGTTCAGTTTTCGAGGCAACAATAAGGTCCGCGAAGCCATGCACTCGGCCTTTCTCTATCATGCGATCGCGGCAGGCATGGACATGGGGATCGTCAATGCCGGGATGCTCGAGGTATACGACGAGATTGAACCTGAACTGAAGGTGCTGGTCGAAGACGTGCTGCTTAATCGCCGTCCTGACGCGACCGAGCGCCTGGTGGAGCATGGCGAAAAGCTGAAGAATGTCGGCGTTGTCGTGAGTGAGAAGAAGGCCGAAGAATGGCGCAGCGGCACCGTCGAGGAGCGCCTTTCTCATGCGCTGGTCAAGGGCATTGACACGTACATCGAACTCGATGCCGAGGAGGCCCGCGTAAAGCTGGGCCGCCCTCTGCTGGTGATCGAAGGCCCGTTGATGGACGGTATGGGCGTCGTGGGCGATCTGTTTGGTGCCGGCAAGATGTTTCTGCCGCAGGTGGTCAAGTCTGCCCGGGTGATGAAGAAGGCCGTGGCCCACCTGACGCCGTTCATGGAAGCCGAGAAGGCTGCGATGGCGGCAGCCGGCGAAGTGGTCAAAGCGCAGGGAAAGATTTTGCTTGCGACGGTCAAGGGCGATGTGCACGACATCGGCAAGAACATCGTCGGCGTCGTGCTGGCCTGCAATAACTTCGAGGTCATCGACATGGGGGTGATGGTTCCCTGCGAAAAGATTCTCGAACGCGCGAAGGCCGAGAAGGTGGACGTGATCGGCCTGAGCGGCCTGATTACGCCGTCGCTTGACGAGATGGTGCATGTGGCCCGCGAAATGGAGCGCCAGGGCTTCAAGCTGCCGCTGCTCATCGGAGGAGCGACCACGACTCGAACCCATACGGCTGTCAAGATTGCACCGAACTATAGCGAGCCTGTAGTCCATGTGCTGGATGCCAGCCGTGCCGTTCCCGTGACGACCAGCCTGCTGAGTGACGAGGGCAAGCCCGCGTTTGTAGCGCAGCATCGCGCCGAGTATGAGGCGCTCCGCAAGGCTCACGCTTCGCCGCGCCAGAGCGTCGTCGCCCTGGAGATCGCGCGTGCCCGCAGAACTCCGATTGAGTGGCGCGCCGAAGATGTGCCCACACCATCGTTTACCGGCGTGCGCGCGCTGCACGATTTTTCGCTGGCAACTCTGCGCGAATTTATCGACTGGTCGCCGATCTTCCACGCCTGGGGCCTCAAAGGCGTTTACCCGCGTATCTTCGAGCACGAGACGCAGGGCGAGCAGGCGCGTCAGATCTTTAAAGATGCGAATGTGCTGCTGGATAGCATCATCGAGAAGAAATTAATCACGGCACGCGGCGTCTACGGTTTTTTCCCCGCCAACGCCGTAGGCGACGATGTTGAGTTATACACGGACGACACGCGCAAGACCGTGCTCGACCGGTTCCATTTCCTCCGCCAGCAGGCAAACAGGGAAGGCAGCGAGCCGTGCCGGTCGCTCGTCGATTTCATCGCTCCCAGGGAGACCGGATTGCCCGATTACATTGGCGCCTTTGCGGTGACTAGCGGGATCGGAGCGAAAGAGTTGTGCGATAAATTCAGGGCCGAGAACGACGACTACAATGCGATCATGGCCGAGGCAATCGGTGATCGTCTGGCGGAGGCCTTCGCCGAATGCTTGCACAAGCAAGCGCGGGATGAATGGGGTTACGGTCGCCAGGAAGGACTGAGCAACGAAGATCTTATCCATGAGAAGTATCGTGGAATCAGGCCGGCGCCCGGTTATCCGGCGTGCCCCGATCACACGGAAAAGGGAACGATCTGGAGTTTGCTCGATGTGGAGGCAAACACAGGGATGAAGATTACCGAATCGTTTGCGATGTGGCCCGGATCGAGTGTGAGCGGCCTCTACTTCGCTCATCCTCAATCGCGATATTTCAGCCTTGGCAAAATTGATCGCGATCAGGTCGCGGACTACCACGAGCGCAAAGGAATGAGCGTAGCAGAGGTCGAGCGGTGGCTCGGACAGAATCTGAACTACGACCCTGCGGAATAATAGCCGTCATCTGTGCCTATGGTTGAGATCATCGTGACGATAGGGGACATCTTCTCGTCTCCGTTTAATGGGCCATACTCGCAACGTAATCAAGATAGTTCCGAAAGATCATTATGTGGAAGGTAGGCTGTTGAAACTCCTCAATGGCGTAGAGGTAGCCCGCCCTTCTGAGCGAAAAAAGAACATTCCTCATCCACCGCTGCTCGGCGGCGGTCATGGAGTGTTTCGAGATATCCAGCGTGGCCCCCGTCAGATGCGAAGATCGTAAACGGCCAAACGCTTTTGCGGCATTGCCATTGCGTCGGGCAAGCGCAATCTGGTTCTCCACCGAGCGTACCAGGCTTGTGATGCGAAGCCGGTCTCCAAATTTGGCATGGAACTGACGGCTTAGCCTCTTTAAAAACAGGCGCGTCCACGGCCGGCAATAGCGATTTGTAGAAGGAACCGCGTGCAGATACCAGGAATGTGTACTCGATTTCACAGGTACAAGATAACCGTGTCGCACGAAGCGGCGGATCATTGCGCTATTCAGCATCCTGGATAAATGATCAGTATCCGCGTGTGTGTTCTGGATCACTGGGGAATGAATGTTCGCGACTAGCGCATTGCGCCCCGCAGCCCACATTGAGACAGGAAAAAGGCACATGCAAAGAAAACAAGCCCACAATTGCATAGGCAAGGATATATCGGAGAGAGCCGCTTGTTGGATATACAACCCGCGTCTCGCCTAAGCCGAACCAATTTAATCAATGGCCTTGATGAATTAAAAGCGATGAGTGAGCTGATATTCCGGGCTTCGTTCAGGATGAGACTCATCCCAAACTCTCAATGGGCAACTCATCTCCAGCGGAACTATACTCCTGTATCCAGCCGAAAGTCCTTCTTATACGGTTCCACCGGATATCCTTTCGCCTTCCAGCCCGCCAGGCCGCCCCGAAGAATCTTGAGTCGACAGAAATTCAATCTTCGAGCACGACGCAGGATCTCTCGGCTGGTCTTATCGTCCGGGCAGGTACAGTAGACAACCGCATCTTCTTCCTTCGGGATCAGCGATGGATTTTCCATGATCTCTTTTGGAGGGACGCGCGTTGCTCCTGGAATGATTTCGGAGTAGGCAAGCAGGTCCAGCGGCACACGCACGTCGAAGACATGAACCTTATCGTCTGCAGTTAACATGTCATGCAGAGTCTCCGGGCTAATGGTGTACTGCTCCAGTTGGCGCCGCTCCCTGGCGCGCTTAATTATCGCCGCGACAAAGATTGCAAGACACAACGCCGAGACAAAGATAACAATCAAAGTCATTTTCACTCTCCTCGGGGCTCTTATTTATCTGATTGCACAGCAATTCGGAAGGATTCCACAATGAGTGGCCGCCAATGCTTCTGCGAATTTCAGATGAATAATCCCGAACAGCCTGTGGGCCTGGCCGGAAATTAACACTGAAGCCGGAACTGTCTCCACAACTTGAGTCGGGAATGGCATCGTGGCGGGTTTGGGAAGAAAGAGAGATGAGCGAGATAATACTCCCGATCGTGGTCATTCGATCTCTTCGACTGAGGAAAATCTCGCCGCTTCTTCGCATAGAGATCAGTTGAAAGGATTGAAAACTCTGTGCGATACTCCAACTGGGTCTAGGAGTAAACGCAGCAAGATACAACTGCTCCTGATCTAATGGCGGCCGTTCCTTTGGGTGGTACTTTTAGGTTCCTGAAAGCGGCAACGAGCCGGGATGGCGGAACTGGCAGACGCAGCGGACTCAAAATCCGCCGAGGGCAACCTCGTGGGGGTTCGACCCCCCCTCCCGGCACCAATGGAATCAATAAGCTACAAGATAAACGCATCTTTGGATGAGTTTTTTCTATGCCGAAGCTATGACCAAGGCCCGTTTATCTGGTTCGAGATGATACGGCAGAAAGAGTCGGCATAAGGCGAATTGATATCTCGCTGCAAGAGGTCGCCGCTTTTGGTGACTGTGACCAACAGCGCAACGCCGCGCTTACCTTCACCGCTCCGGTGAGCGGGACAATCCTAGTATCTCGGCGGACGTTACACAGGGACAGTACCGGCAGCGGCACCTGCCAACCGACAACCGGCAGACCGAACACACTGGCTGCGGGTGCACGCTGCACGTTGCCGATCAGCTTCGCTCCGACGGTGGCGGGAGCAATAGCGGCTCACTGGTGTTGACCGATACCAACCTCAACGCCAACCCCAGCACCACGCAGACGATATCCTCTGAACGGTACGGGGCAACTGATAATTCCCACCCTTACTTTCGCAACTATCCCTGATCATATCTACGGCGATACGCAGTTCGCCGTCACGGCAACGTTCAGCTTCTCGCTCACGCCCGTCGGCGGCGCGTATCCGGGAGCCGCGACGGTGACCCTGACGGTAAAGACGGCGACCTCGGCAAAGCTGGAGAAGCCGGCCTTCTATGGCGGCGGTTCGATTGCGTTCGCTCTTCTGTTGCTGCCGCTGGCGGGCATCAGAAGAATGCGCCGAGTGGCGCAGAAGCTCAGCCGTGGGACGGACCTTGCCCTGCTGATTCTGCTCTCGCTCGGAGCAGTGGCTGGACTAAGCGGCTGCGGCGGCAGCCACCCTTCTCCCACGCCGACGCCGAAGAGCTACACCAGTGCAGTGACAGCGAGCAGCGGCTCCGCGCAACACACAGCAACTTTACCTTGCAGGTTAAGTAAAGAGGGGAGAGAGAGACGCGTCAGGTTCAGCAGCAGCATTTGTGACGGCGGTTATTGTTCAGAGGATGAGAAGCATGAACTGAGTGCTCGAACGTAGGCGTCGATAGTGTTGAGCAGAAGCCCGAACTGAACACACATGACCACTCATTCATGCGCGCGCTGCTGTTGGAGAAGATACGGATATTTTGCAAAGCTAATGGCAGGAGATCCGATCATGGTCTCCATGTTTTTCGTGGATGAGCGCCACCGCGCGGTGGCGCTCATCCACGAAACCTTCTTTATCCTTGCTCCATAAGGTTGGCGGATACAACGCGATGGAACATGGAGCAGTGGGGCTGATTGCACATTCGCAGGACGGTGCGCCGATGGCAAGCAGTATCTTATCATTGCGATCAGCAATAGGAAGGTTAGACAGGCGCCCCGAGGGGAAAAATGCGTTACTCTTGCTTGTCATAATAGATGACCAATAGATTTTTCAAGACCATACGAGTAACGTAGTCGAAGTAACAAACATGGGGATCATGACGATGCAGAGTAATCGAAGACTATTTTTGAAGCGGAGTGCGAAGTTGGCTGCAGGCTTGACTATCGGCGCGGGAGCTCCTCGCTGGGTATGGGCAGATCCGCTGGGACTTCCAATCGGTATCCAGCTTTACACAATAGGCGGAGATATACGGAAAGACGCGCCAGGCGCGCTTCGTCAGATCGCTGCGATCGGCTACAAGGAAGTTGAAACCGCGGGGTTCGGTTCGTTGAATACTGCTTCCGAGTTTCGAAAAGCTCTCGACGACAATGGCTTGTCCTGTCCAAGCGCACATCTGCAATTCGATATGCAAAATCTGCAAAAGACCTTCGACGATGCAAACGTGCTTGGGTGTAGGTATGCCACCGCGTCGGTAGCAGAACGCATGATCGAGCCTCAGCCTCCAGCGCCGACTCCCGGCGTCAGGCGTCCGCAGGGAAGTGGTGCGGGGATGAAACCGCTGCTTGGCGATGAGCTCAAGCGTCTTGCCGACGCTATGAATACCGTAGGCGCCGCAGCAAAGAAGTCGGGGCTTCTCTTTGCATCGCATAATCATACAGAGCAGTTTGCAATTATCAATGGTGAAACCGGTTTTGACTTCCTGATGCAGAACACTGATCCAGAGACCGTCAAGTTTGAGATCGATTGCGGATGGATGACAGTGGCCGGATACAAGCCCGGTTATTTCGTCAAGAAGTACCCTGGGAGAGTGAAGATGCTCCACATCAAGGACTTCCTTGCTTTTAAAAAGGGAGCCGCTGCAGGTGGTCCAGAGAGCCCCAAGGGGTCAGAGATTGGAAGGGGAGTCATCAACTACAAAGAAATCTTTGCCGATGTGAGAGGCAGGGGAATCGAGCATATCTTCGTTGAGCAGGAAGGCCCGTATTCGAGAATGTCTGCGATGGAAGCAGCCAAAGTTGACTACGACTACCTCCATTCGATCAGGTGAAAGTAAGAAGGCGCTTTGCTAGCCTGGAAAGTTCTCCTGAGTAGCGTTGACTCTAAGAATGAAGATAGTGGTAGCAGTGATTCGTACGAGCTTGGGCCGATTCATTAGCGCGCGTATCCCCTCGTGGCCATGCGCGATCCAAGCCGCTTGAAAGCATCGTCGCTGATGGAATGGACCCCGCTGGCCGAGACCCAGCGGTTGTAGAAGTTGAACAGGGCACAAGCCGAGATGGCATAGAAGATGGCGGCATCATCCCATCCGGCGGTATTCAGTTCGTGGGTGTCGGCTGCGGTAATGGATGCGGGAGCAAGGGTGGCTTTGCGAACGAAGCGGAGCAGAGCTTTGTGCTTGTCGTCGAGGTTGGAGGATTCGGGATCGCGGATTACCCCCCAGACAAGGGCTTCGTCGCCCAGTAGCTCCGCGGCAACGGCGCCGTGAGCCTTCATGCAGAACTCGCATTGATTGAGCGAGGAGGTGTAGGCGGCAATCAACTCGCGCAGGCCGGGAGTGATGGGAGCTTCGTTGTGCATCAGCGTGTGCGAGAGCGCGGCAAGATGATGGGCGGCCTCGGGATCGAAGGCGAGCAGGTGCCAGATCTGCCAGTAGTCGCCTCCCGAGGACTTTGCGTTCTCGATGAGATCACCGTAGACGCTGGGCTTTGGGTTGTCCTCGACTCCGCGAAGAAACATCGGCTGCTGCGAAGGGTGTTTCGGATTCATGCATTCTCCTCTGTCGCTGGGAGTTGCGTTAGGTCACGGCGAAACAGGTGCTGCGAAGGCAGACCAAAAGCGTTGGCCACACGGTTGAAGCAGGCGAACAGCGCGGTGATATGGATAGCTTCGGCGATCTGCTGCTGATGCCAGCCCGAGTCTTCGAGCAATTGAATATCGCCGGCGCAGACTTTGTACGACTCATCGGTCACCTTGGCAACGAAGCTCAGAAGGGCGCGTTCTCCGGCATCGATGGAAGGATGAGCGGAATCTCCGGTAAAAAGCGCGAGCAGCAACTGATCGCTGCCTCCTTGCTCGTGCAGAAAAGATGCGTGGCTGTCCAGGCAGTAGGGGCAGGCATTGAGAACCGAGACGTGGGTCGCGATCATCTCCTTGGTTCTGCGGGTGAGATGGCCATCGACGAAGAGAAGACTGGAGGCCAGCGCGAGCATCTGTTCGAGCAGGGGCGGATGGCTGGCGAAGCACTTAAGAATGCCGGGAACCTGCTCGTGTCCGAAGCGGGCACGATAGTCGGCGTAGGCGACGGCTACGGCGCCCGTGGCTGTGTCTTCCTCCACGAGAGGAAGATGGGTGGGTTCAAACAATTCATCGATAATCACAGTTTCCGGCGTACTCATGGCGGACCTCATTCTTCTATTGGAGCGGAGGCTGGGGCGAAGTGGAACCATGTCCAAAAAATCGGATATGGGACATCTATCATATTTATCCATCTAAAAAGCTAGCCGCGCGGCGAACTGGAACGCTCTGGGACCGCCGGAGCCGAAGAAGCCGCCCGCAGTGGTGACGGCTGAGTAGAAATTACTCTGAACCGCCTGTGCAGACTGGCCGTTCTGTGCCGGTTGATAAGGACCTATGGCGATATTTCTTCCCGAATAGTTGTTGTTGCTGGTGCCGCGGATGTTGGTCTCGTTGAAGACATTGAATGCTTCTCCGATCAGGCTAATGGTTACGCGATCTCCGAAGAGAAAGTCTTTCTTTAATCGCAGGTCGAGCGAACTGAAGGGGCTGTAAAAGTTGATGCCACCGGGGACATGCTGAAGCTCTCCTCCGGCAAGGCAGGGATAGGTTCCCGGGCATGCCGGCAGCGCATTCCATTTGTCGATGACAGCGTTGAGCTGATCGCTGTTTTTGATCTCGCGGCCGATGGAGTTACGAGCAAGCAAAGGCAAGCGCGAGCCGCTGGCTCCGTTGATGGAGCCGGTGCCGGGGAGAAATGTGTCAGCAGGTACGCCGGAGCCGAAGGTGTAGATGGGAGCGACGGAAATGCGCCAGGGAAGCTGTGCCTCGCCGTAGAAGGTGAGGCGGCTGCGCTCGTCGGTGACGGCGTATCCCTTCTCCAGTTG
>Ga0070679_100007152_pt1 | contig 10416 bp, 13 predicted proteins | sample KBSC63BmetaG_FD_65652 | JGI IMG/M metagenome (GOLD analysis project Ga0070679, IMG submission 65652) | Corn rhizosphere microbial communities from Kellogg Biological Station, Michigan, USA - KBS C6-3B metaG | ecosystem: Host-associated > Plants > Roots > Rhizosphere | place: USA: Michigan... | reverse complement strand
GCGGTTGGCACCAAGGACCCCATCGCGGGGTCCGCCGAGGCGCTCGCTGCGATCATTCCAAACGCACGCGCGCTGCCGATCCCGGACCGCGACCACATGCTCGCGGTCGGCGACAAGGCGTTCAAGGCGGGCGTGCTGCAATTCCTTCAGGAGAATGAATGACACGTCCGATTGCGCCGGCTGCCGCGATGTTCAAAGGGGCATCGGGCAACACGCTGGTTGGCGATGTTTACGGCGAGGAGGGACCGCCGGTGCTGCTGCTCCACGGCGGCGGTCAGACGCGTCATGCCTGGAAGAAGACCGCCGAGTTGATCGCCGGGCTCGGGCGGGTCGCCTACGCCGTCGATCAGCGCGGGCATGGCGACTCCGAATGGGTCGCGGACGGCGCCTATCAGTACGACGACTTCGCCGCCGACGCGCGGGTGCTGGCTGACACGCTGGCCGAGCGCAGCGGTGTGCGCCCTGTTGCCGTCGGTGCGTCGCTCGGCGGCATGGCGACGCTTTTGGCCGATAGCCGAAAGGCGGCAAACGCGCGGATGTTCGAGGCGCTGGTCCTGGTCGATATTACGCCGCGCGTCGACGTCGACGGCGTTGCCAAGATCCAGGCGTTCATGCGCGCCCACGCCCGCGAGGGCTTTGGCTCCATCGCCGAGGCTGCCGACGCAGTGGCAGCCTATCTGCCGCACCGGCCGCGTCCGCGTTCGCACGAGGGACTGAAGAAGAACCTGCGCCTGCATCCGGACGGCCGCTGGCGCTGGCATTGGGACCCGCGCTTCATCGACAGCAATCGCCGCATCGGGCCGGGCTCAGAGGATGTCGAGCGGGCGCTGATCGCGGCGGCCAAGGCGATCACGGTTCCGGCGTTGCTTGTGCGCGGCGCGTCCTCCGAACTCGTCCAGGAGGATCACGCCAAGGACTTCCTGAAGCTTGTCCCGCACGCCCGTTATGTCGATGTCAGCGGCGCTCGTCACATGGTCGCCGGAGACCGCAATGATCAGTTCGCAAAGGCCATTGAGGATTTCTTGTCACGCTTGAAGATATGAAACTAAAATACTGAAACAATAATAGAAATCCCGTTATTTGATTGTGGCTGGTGGGGCCGAGCCCTAACTGTGCTAGAACCGCGAACCTGAAGGCGGAAGGCGACGATGGCGCAAAGACAGACGCGAACAGCAAACGCGATTCAGAAGGTCGATCCGGTCTGGGCCAAGATCCGGACCGAGGCGGAGGACGTGGTTCGCCGCGAACCGGAGATCGGCACGTTCATCTATTCGTCGATCCTGCATCACAGCACGCTCGAAGCGGCTGTCGTCCATCGTGTGAGCGAGCGCCTCGACCATGCCGACGTGTCGGCCGAATTGATCCGGCAGGCCTACGCCAACGCGCTGGAAGACCAGCCGCAGATTGGTGACGTGTTCCGCGCCGACATCGTCGCAGTGTTTGACCGCGATCCGGCGACCGACCGTTTCCTGGAGCCTGTGCTCTACTACAAAGGCTTCCAAGCCATTCAGACTCATCGGCTTGCGCACTGGCTTTGGAGCCAGGGTCGCAAGGACTTCGCGTATTACCTTCAGAGCCGTTCGTCGGTGGTGTTCCAGTGCGATATCCATCCGGCTGCGACGATCGGCCGTGGGGTCTTCCTCGATCACGCCACTGGGTTGGTGGTCGGTGAGACCGCCACCATTGGCGACGACGTGTCGATGCTGCATGACGTGACGCTGGGCGGCACCGGGAAGGACCACGGCGACCGCCATCCCAAGATCGGCAACGGCGTGCTGATCGGCGCCGGCGCCAAGATCATCGGCAACATCGAGGTGGGACGATGTGCCCGCATCGCGGCGGGATCGGTGGTGCTGAAGTCGGTGCCGAACAACGTGACCGTCGCCGGCATTCCGGCAAAGATCGTTGGCGATGCGCCGTGCGAGGAGCCGTCGCGCACCATGGATCACATGTTCCCCGGCTGATTGCCGCCGGGTTTGTAATCAAGCACGCTCGTGTTAGAGCGGAGCCGCAGATTGAAGAGGTTCTCGTGGACGTTTTGGAACTCAAAAAACTCGATGGTTATCTGAGAAAGCTGTTCGGAAATCAGGAAATTCACGTCGTTCCCAAGAAGGGCGACAAAGCCGCGGTCCTGATTGGCGAAGACGATCTTGGCGAATTGACGCTCGACGATGAGGATGGCGACCGTTCCTACAATTTCAGGATGGTCATCCAGGTCAGCAATGACCCCAGCATCCAGCCGGTGCCGGTGCTGAGCGCATATCTGAGAAACAAGTTCAACAACGACAACATCCGTGTCGTGACACGGCCGAAGAAAACGGACTCGCTGGAAGCCTACATCGGCGATGAGTTTCTTGGGGTGCTCTTTGTCGAAAACGAAAAGGGCCGTCGGTCCTACATTTTCGAACTGCCGATCCTGGACGTTGATCTGGATGGCGGCGCTTCTGAGGGCTGACGCTCCGCGCTAATCTCCCATCGGCGCCGGGCGGAAGCTTGCGATCAGGCGTTCGACGGCGGAAGCGGTGGTGCGCCAGTCTTTGAGCAGCATACGGGGAAAGCGCAGCGTGAGATCCGCGCCGCCGATCCGCCGCTCATACAGACACATCGCCGGTGTTGCCCCGATCTGGCGTGTGCAGCGAAGCAGAAACCGATCGGGCGCGGCAGGGTCGAGGATCAACTCCTCGCCCTGATAGGCCGAACCGTCGCGAAAGCTTTGCCGGCTGAGTCCGTCCTGTCCGATCACCGGACCACCGTCCAGATAGCGCGGATAGATCGTCTTGATCCGGTCCATCGGCGCCAATGTGCCGTCGCTCGCCGCAATGGTAACGAATAAGCGATCCGTCACGTCGGGGGTGTCGGAGGGCTTGGGCTTGACGGCCGGGTCAGGCGGCGCGAGCGACGGCCATACGAATGTGAGATCGACGCGGGGCTGCGCTCCGGTGCGGCGCTGCGCCTTGAAGCGGATGGCGGCGGGCGGCACGTTGAACAGCACGTTGCCGATCGTCACGGGCAGGGCGGGGGCGTCGAGCGATACGGGCGTCTGCGCCGGCCACAGCATGTAGGCGATCGGCGCGGCCGCTAGCGCCGTGGCAACCATCCCGATTGCCGCGACCAGTGCCCGGGCCAGCACGCCGCTGCCGCGGTGCCGGCGCGCCATTGTTGCCGCGTGAGCCATAGCCGTTGTCCCTGTCACGAATCGCCGGGACTCATGGAACCGCCCATCCGTTAACCTTCGCTTAATCATGAGCTGGCGGCGGGCGGCGCGATCTGAGAGGAATCCACTCTGGTATCGGTGAGGGCTCCCTCGATGTCGCCGGAAGATCTCGTTCTGGGGCTGGTCTGGTCGGATTCTGCGCGGTCGCTGCTGGATCTCGCCATCGGCTTTGCGGTGGCGGGTATGCTGTCCAGCGGCTACCAGCTTTTGACCCTGCAGCCGCCGAGCTTCCGGTTGCTCAACATCGAACGCAATCGCGCCCTGGCGGCGGTGGCGTTCCTGCTGTTTGCCGCGCCGTTCATTATCGTCCGGGTCACCATTCGCGGGGAGCGGGGCGGCAGCGGCAATTTCGGCTTTGCTGCGGTGGCGGCGGTGTTGGCCGGATTCTGGAGCCTGATGTCCGGCACCATCGTGGTGATGGCATTGCAGGCGCTCGGACACCTCGTCGCGTAGGGCATCATCTCGAACCTGCTCGCCTCGTCCGGCCGAACGTGGCAATTTCCCCGCTCGCTGGAGAGATGCAATGCCGATCTACGAGCTTGATGGCGCGGCCCCGGAATTTCCGGCTGACGGCCAGTACTGGATTGCCGAGACCGCGGTGCTGATCGGCCGGGTGCGGCTCAAGAGCCATGCCAGCGTCTGGTTCGGTGCGGTGCTGCGCGGCGACAACGAGTGGATCGAAATCGGCGAGCGTTCGCAGATTCAGGACAACGCCACGCTGCACACCGATCCGGGCTTCCCGATGAGCATCGGCAGCAACTGCGTGGTCGGCCACAAGGTCATGCTGCATGGCTGCACGGTGGGCGACAACAGCCTGATCGGGATGGGCGCGATTGTGCTCAACGGCGCCAAGATCGGAAACAACTCGCTGGTCGGGGCAGGGGCCTTGGTGACCGAGGGCAAGAGCTTCCCGAACAATTCGCTGATTGTCGGTTCGCCGGCGCGCGCCATCCGCACGCTCGACGAACGCATGAGCAAGATGATTGCCGCCGGCGCGGACATTTACGTCAAGCGCTGGCAGCAATACGCGAAAGGTCTGAAGCGGGTCGGCTGAGCAGCTTCAGGACTTCATCGAACCGGGTCCCGCTTTTCAGGATCATGCTCTAGGCAGCCGCCGCCTTGCTCTTGACTTGCGGCACGGCGCGGAACGCGATTGAGATCCTGTTCCATCCGTTGATCGTGACGATGGCCGCCGTGAGATCCACCAGTTCTTTCTCGGAGAAATGGCGGCGGGCCTCCTCATAGACGTCATCGGGAACGTGGCCTTCGGTGACGAGCGTGATGGCTTCAGTCCATCCGAGCGCGGCGCGCTCGCGCTCGGTGAAGACGGGAGCTTCGCGCCACGCATTCAGCAGATGCATCCGATCGTCGGTCTCGCCTTGCTTGCGCGCGTCATTGGTGTGCATGACGAGGCAGAACGCGCATCCGTTGATTTGCGATGAGCGGATTTTGACAAGTTCGAGCAGCGATTTCTCAAGACCGGTTTGATCCACATAAGCCTGCAGCCCGGCCATGGCCTTATAAGCTCCCGGACTGGCCTTCAGGGCGTCCAATCTCTGTTGCATTTCTGCCTCCTGTCGAACTGTGGATATGCCGCACTGGACTTCCAGCCGGAACACAATCCGTACACCCGTTTTAAGGCGATTTCTCGAAAATGCAGCCGCATCTGGGGCGTCGCTGTGGCCGCTGGAAAAGGGTGCGGCCGGTGTTGGGGGACACCGGCCGCGCGCGAACCCGGTCTGGGGACGGGAGGGGTGGGGACGTGACCGGACTCGCGTAGCTCTCTTTCTCAGCGCGTGGGCGCTGCAGCCGTGGCGAAGGCCGGGCGCGGCGCACCGAGCGCGACCCAAGTGTTGGGATTGCTCTGCGACTGGCGTTTGACGAAGCGATAGCCGGTGTCGGACCAGAGCAGGATTTCTTCGGCTTGATTGTCGAGGACGAAGTCGCCCTTGTCGGTGGCGACCGTGAGTACGGCATGGCCGTCGCCCTTCTTGTCGCGCACCACGGTGACGAGCAGCGCCTCACGCGGCCAGCCGGCTTTGATCAGCATGCGCCGCTTCAGCAGCACATAATCCTCGCAGTCGCCCTTGCCGTCGTCGGGATACGACCAGCGCTCGACCACGCCCCAATGATCCATGTCCGTCTCGGGCGCGACGTTGTCGTTGACCCAGCGGTTGATGCGCACCAAGTCTTTCCAGACTTTCGTCGTCAGCACCACGTCGCGGGGCTCGGTGGCGACCTCGGGGCACTCTTTCGGGTTCTCATTGCAGAACTCGACCCAGCCGATGGGCGCGCGGGTCGTTGCGCCGACCGACACCGAGATCGGCCGCTCGGAAGCGGCCTGCGCCGCGACGCCTGGCAGGGCGATCATGGCGGCCGCCACGGCGGCACAAAGCATGGCGCTCGACTTGGACAACATTGACGCGACCCCTTCCCGTCTTGTTGGGGTCGTATTTCGCACAAAGCTTTTGGGGTGCCGCTAATTGAGCCAAGTCATTTTGAAGAAAACACAAGTAATACTCGAAACAAATACGATGATTATTCTTCGACAACTTATGTAAAATTTGAAGTAATACAAATTGAGTAAAATTGTATCTTTAACGCTGCTTTGGCAGTTGTTGCGCCGGTTCGCAGCGGCTGAAGGCGCGCGCGTTCATCCAAACGAACGTTGGTTTGGGAGAAAACGGGGGATTGCGCCAACGCAAAACGGCCCGATGGCAGCGCCACCGGGCCCGGTCAGGCAACGCGGCGTTTACTGTGCGGTGGCGTTCTCTTCGACCGAGTCCGGGTGCTGAAGCCGGGTGAACTCGATCGCGAAGCCTTCTTCCAGGTGACGAACCACGCGGCCGGGGATGCGCCCGAGCGTGACGTGGCCGCCGATCTCCGGCCTCACATCGGTGGCGATGCCCGCGCCGGAGAGCGAGATATCGATGATCCGCACCCCGATATTGAGCCCGCTCGGCAGAACCAGATGGGCGCTGACGATGCGGGGCACGAAGCGGCCGTGGCGGCGGTCTTCCGGCAGATTGAGGATGCTGCGATTGGCGAGCCAGGTGAGTTGGGCGGCGAGCTTATCGCGCTTGCGCGCGGTCGCCGAGATCGTCATGGCGAAGCCGTTCTCTATATGGCGCGCGACAGTGCCCTCGAGACGGCCGAGATGATCGACATAGGCGATCACACGCTCTCCGACATCGCCTGTCACCGGCGCAATCAGGGCGATGCCGCCGGGCGACATGTTCACGACCTGGCACGGGTATTCGCGGCGGTCCGCGAGCATATAACGGCCCATCAGATTGACGCGGACACGCTGATGACGTCGCCGTTCCTGAGCGTGCGGCAGCATGTGCGGTTTGGTTTGCAATAGCGCCATGCGGCGGCGGGCCCCGAGCCGATGAATTCTTGCGAACACTATTCACGCATCGTTAACGGCGCGTTAGCCGCCGCGATGGGCGATAAAGCCCGTTCATGAAGCGCGCAAGAGCTTGGTCACGTCTTGCGGCGACGGCTGGGTACTCGGGGCTATTCGGTAAGGCCGCCGTCATAAACCGTCAGGCCGTTGCGGATTCGGCCTGTCGCCGCCTGGAAACGGGGTGCGGGGACTTCGTCCAGGGCGCCGATGTGACGGAAGGCCCCGAGTTCCAGGGGACCCATGGCCTTCGCATGGAGCCAATAGGGTGTGATGAGGGGCGCGAGCGCTCCCAGAATCCGGGCGTTGGGGTCGCCGCGGTACATCAAGGGAAGCAGCAGGACCTCCATACGAACCGGGAGCAGGGCGTCGCTTGCCGTTGCGCCGATCGCGCTCGCGACCACACCGAGCCGCTCCTCGGTTACGACGGCGGTCAATTCGGCGAGCGTCCGCTGGTTGGATGAGTGCCAGAGCTTGAAGAAGCTTTCGCCTTTCAACTCGCGGCCGAATAGGGCGCAGATGCGCGTCCCGGCAAGGCGGAATGTCTGATCGGCTCCCACGGCCTCCAGCATGAACGTATCGCCGAGGATGGAGCGAATCGAATTGGGCTCGATGTCACTGCGTTGCGGAGCGGGACGTTCGCCACGGCGTGCGTTCCAATAGTTGAACAGCTCGCGGTTGGATGAGTGTTTCATTTTGCACCCCTGCGTCCCGGCGTTGCGCATTCCGTGTCCCCCACCGGGACAGGGCGATGGCGCGTGGCATGGCCATGAAGGGATCGAGCATGGGGCGTGCCGTGCGGGCAGGATTCGCGCCGGCTTCGGCCGTTAAAGTTACCTCGCATCGGCTGTTGGCGAACGGCGGGTGCCGACGTAAGGTCGCGCCATGACTAGAGGGTGAGCGAAGGACGTGACTGGGGGGAGGACTTGATCCTGAAGGGTCAAGTCCTCCCTTTTTCTTTGCTCGATGGCCGGTTCTTTATTTGATTGCCGGCCCGGTCTCGCTTACTGACTGACGGAATCGCGCAATCTGAAGGATTTCGCGCGTTCTCAGGAGCGTCGTCAGGAGCCTTTTTGGATAAGCCGCGCGAACCGATCCTCAACGTTCCCCTTGTCGTGGTCGTTATGCTGCTGGTGCTCGCCGGCGTGCACGCTGTCCGCGTGCTCATTTTGCCGGATGACGTCGATCAGATCCTGGTATGGAGTTTCGCGTTTGTCCCGGCGCGCTACGACGCCGGCGTGCTCGCTGACGGCGTGTTGCCCGGGGGGTGGGGTGCCGAACTCTGGACCTTTCTGACTTACGCACTGCTTCATGCGGATCTCACTCATCTCGGTTTCAATTCGATCTGGTTGCTGGCTTTCGCCAGTCCGGTTGCGCGCCGGTTCGGCGCCGCGCGGTTTCTCGTTTTCTTCGCGGTGACGGTGATCGCCGGCGCGGTGGCTTATCTCGTTGTCCATCCCGGCCAGCTCGCGCCGATGATCGGCGCGTCGGCGGGGATCTCCGGCATGATGGGGGCGTCGGCGCGGTTCGCGTTCGAGCCTGGCGGATCGCTTGATATGCGCCGTGGCGCTCGCAGCAATGCGGATCGGGTGCCGGCGGCGCGGCTGGGCGCTGCGCTGCGCAATCCGCGCGTGGTGACGTTCCTTGCGGTTTGGTTCGGACTCAATCTGTTGTTCGGCCTAGGCTCGGTCTCTTTCGTCGACAGCAACCAGGCGGTCGCCTGGGAGGCGCATATCGGTGGATTTCTCGCCGGGCTGTTGCTGTTTTCGCCGTTCGATCCGGTTGCCCCAGCCCCAACGGATGCGCCGCCGGCGCTCGACGATTCACCGCCTCTTTTGCCGCCCGAACCGCCAATCTCACCGCCGCCGGGCGATCGCCCGACATTTCATTAAATTTGCCCGGTCGGGGAGTTCCGTGCCGTGCATGGCAGCCCCGCAACGAGACGTGACAGGAACCCTGACCCACCTGGGCGATTTAATGCTTACCGTTGAATCGTCCCGAACGGTTCTTCGCGACGGAGGGACCGGGCATTCGGCGGACAGGGAGGCGACCCATGACCGTCAAAGCTATTCTTGCCGCCAAGGGCGGTGAGGTTGTTACGATCGAACCCACGACCAATCTGGCGGCCGCGACCAAGCTCTTGGCTGAGCGGGGCATCGGCGCAGTGGTTGTGACCGGGCCAGATCGGCGCGTCGTCGGCATCGTGTCGGAGCGCGATATCGTCCATGCGCTCGCGGCGCACGGTACCGCGGCGCTGGCGTTACCGTTGACCGAGGTCATGACCCGCAAGGTGATGACGTGCAGCGTCAGCGACACCATCAGTTCGCTGATGGAGCGGATGACGCAGGGCAAATTCCGCCACCTGCCGGTGATCGAGCAGGGCCAGCTCGGCGGCATTGTTTCCATCGGCGACGTGGTCAAGCACCGTCTCCACGAGATGGAATCCGAGCAATCGGCGCTGCGCGATTACATTCAGACGGCTTGAAGACGGGGCGCGGGCGTCGCGGCGGACGTTACGACGAAGACCGCGGCGCCAACGTCGAGATCGCCTCGTCGATCAGTTCGAGTTCGCGCTCGGTGGCTTTGGCGCCAGCCTCGATGGATTCGCCGGCGCGATGGAAATCGAACCATCCCACCTGCCCGACCCGTGGGTTGATGGAGACGTCCGGCGGATCGCCGGCCAAGCGCGCCCGCGTGATGCGATCCTGCATGATGTTGAAGGCATCCGCCATGACTGTCGGAATGCCGGGACGGCGGCCATTGCCCGTGAATTGCCGCTTGATGGCGCGCTCGGCGCCGAACAAGGCGCGCAGCCCGCCGCTCTCTTGCGGTTCATGTTGTCGGGTGGTTCCGTCGACCGGCGGCAAGCTGTCACCGGCCATGATGGTTCCGCGGCCCAGAACGTCGAAGCTGAGATTGACCGCGATCACGATGCGCGCGCCGAGCACGCGCGCTGCGGAAACCGGCACCGGATTGACCAGTGCGCCGTCGACAAGCCAGCGTCCAGCCATCGCGACCGCAGGAAAAATCCCCGGCAGCGCGTAAGACGCGCGCAACGCATCGGCAAGACGCCCGCGCGTCAGCCATATCTCGTGCCCGGTGTCGATCTCGGTGGTGACGGCTGCGAAGCGGATGGGCAACGTTTCGATGGTGATGTCGCCGAGCTTCTCTTGAAGCCGCGATGCAAGCCGGTCGCCGCCGATCAGGCCGCTGCCGGAGAAGCTGATGTCGAGATAACTGAGAATGCCGCGCCGGGTCAGGCCAACCGCCCACTCCTCCAGCAGGTCGAGGCGGCCGGCGGCCTGACAGCCTCCGACCACAGCGCCGATTGATGTTCCGACAATAATGTCGGGCACGATGTTGTGTTCGAGCAGCGTGCGGATGACGCCGATATGGGCAAAACCGCGCGCGCCGCCGCTGCCCAGCGCAAGTCCGATGCTGGGGCGTTCGGATGCCGTGCCGGGGGCCTGCGGTGAGGCGCGAACGCTTCGTTCGCCGCCATTCTGATTGCTCTGATCGTCGAGAACCACGTTTCCCTCCCAGTGCAATGATCGCGCCGGGACGGCGTCGACACAAGGTGAATGCGCTTTGTTGCGAAGGCGGGGCTATCGGCAACCATGACGCTTGGGCGTGACGCAAATGCGGCAGCGCCGCCGCGGCGTCCGACCGTCATTCGCCGCCGGGCGGACGCGGCATCTTGAAGACCTGCTCCACGGTTGCGTACTCGTCATAACCGCAGCGTGCGATGGGCCGCATCGCGGCGGTGTCGAGCCAGCCGTTCTTGATGAAACGGTCG
>Ga0070679_100007151_pt1 | contig 10417 bp, 9 predicted proteins | sample KBSC63BmetaG_FD_65652 | JGI IMG/M metagenome (GOLD analysis project Ga0070679, IMG submission 65652) | Corn rhizosphere microbial communities from Kellogg Biological Station, Michigan, USA - KBS C6-3B metaG | ecosystem: Host-associated > Plants > Roots > Rhizosphere | place: USA: Michigan... | reverse complement strand
GGCGCCGCGAGCGTGAATGTCCGGCACCGACGTTCCCGCCCGCGTGACCTCGGAAGGGAGCCGCCCGACCGATAACCGGCCTAATGCAGCGCCTGCTCGATATCGCCGATCAGATCGTTCGCGTCTTCAATCCCGATGCTGAGCCGCAGGAATCCGTCGGGAATCCCGGCGGCCGCCCGCTGTTCGGACGACAGATGCGCGTGCGACGTGAACCTCGGCTCGGAGACCAGCGAGTCCACGCCACCCAGACTCGGCGCGTGACGGAAGATCTTCAGCTTTCGCAGGAACCGTTCGGCGGCTCGCGCGCCGCCCGCGAGCTCGATCGCCATCATCCCGCCGAAGCCGTCCATCATGCGCTTCGCGATCTCGTGATCCGGATGATCCGCGAGCCCCGGATAATGCACGCGACGGATCTCCGGCCGTTCCGCGCACCACTCGGCGACGCGCTGCGCGTTCGTGTTGTGCCGCTGCACGCGTACGTCGAGCGTCTTCAGTCCACGCTCGAGCAGCCACGCCGCGAACGGATCCGGCGCCTGGCCCCACATGATCATCTTCTGCCGAACTTCCTCGACGTACGGCGCGGTGCCACACACGATGCCGGCAAGCACGTCGTGATGTCCATTGAGATACTTCGTGGCCGAGTGGATGACGACGTCCGCGCCGTGCTCGATCGGACGCAGGTTGATCGGGCTCGCGAACGTCGAATCGACGACGAGCGCGATGCCGCACTCCTTCGTGACGTAGCTGACCGGCTTGAGATCGATCACGCGGCAGGAGGGATTCACCGGCGTCTCGAGGAAGATCGCGCGTGTCTCCTTCCGCAGCTTCTTGCGCCAGATCCGGGTCTCCGACGGATCGACGAGCGTCACATTGATCCCGAGGGCGGCGAATTCCTTCGTGAGCAGTTGCGTCGCGCCGCCATAGATCCACGAGCTCGCGAGCAGATGGTCGCCGGGGCGGAGCAGCGCGAGCAGTGCGCAGGCCGTCGCGCCCATGCCGCTGCCGAGCAGGACGGCTCCTTCCGCGCCCTCGATCGCCGCCATGCGGCTCTGCACGAGCTCCGCGTTCGGCGCGTTGCCGTAGCGCGGATAGCGCAGGCCGTCGCCCGTACCAATTTCCTGAATGAAGTTGACTGACTGATACAGCGGATGCACGACGGCCGCATCGGCTTCGCGGCCCTCTGCGCCTGCGTGGATGGCGAGAGTCGCGAGGCCGGGTGGACGCTGTTTGCGTGCGGTCACGAGTATCCTCTGAAGTCCTCGAGTGCCGTGAAGGCTAGACGGGAACGCCGGGTCGTCGTCCGCGCGAGTCGAGGTCGGGTTTGACGACGCGGACGATCTCCGACGGCGAGGCGCCGGCGATGTCACGGAGGACGACGTCGCCTTCGCGCGCGCCTGGATCGAGCTTCACCGTCGCGAGCTCGTGACGCCGCGGGCCGTAGACCCACGCGAGCTCGCCCTCGGTGAGAAGACGCGCCTTTGCGTCTCGTGGATGCATGACGACCATCGGGCCGCGCTCGTCATCGCCCCGCTTCGTCGCGATGAGATACGCGACGCGCAACGGCCGTTGAAGCCCGTCGCTATCCACGATGGCTGCCCACAGCCACGTAGTCGCCCTCGATCTCCATCACGAGTCGCTTCTTGCAGAGCAGGTCGAGCGTGGCACGAACGTCGCCTTCGTCGGCCGAGAGCTGACGTGAGATTTCGGCGGCGGCGATCGGACCGAGTCGGTAAGCGACATCCCACGCTCGACGCTCCTCGTCGTCGAGGACGCCCACCAGCTCGATGCCGTCGTCCTGCTCGAGCGCGAGCGCCAGCCCATGCCGTTCCAGCACCGCCTCGATCGCGTCGCGATGATCCTCGGTGACGCCGCGGAACAGGAAGTAGGCTTCGAGCGGCGGATCGGGGGCGGCGTAGCGCATGAGCAGCTTTGCCACGACCTCGTCCGCGCATGAGAAATCGATCATCGACACGTGCGAGAAGTCGATGACGGTCAGCGCCCGTTCGTTCGAGCGGTCCAGCAGATCCTCGATCTGACCGCGGACGGCGGCGCCCGTGGTTCGCGTGACGAGGTTGGAGTACAGATCACAGGCGAGCGTCTGTCGCAGCACGCTGCTGATGTCGATGTGGTTCATCATCGTTCCGCGCTACCTCCCGCCGTCCCGGAAACGGCTTCTGGAATGATGACCTGAACCTGCGCGCCAGGGAATGGGGCGAGTCCCTCGGCCAGCGGAACATCGTCGTCCCAGGATGGGACGATCGAGATTCGTGCCGTGCCACTTCGTGCAGAGAGCTTTCCGTTCCACCGGCCGACGTAGTTGCGGGCGCCTGCCAATCCCTGGCCGCGACTCCGATCGCGAAACCGGCTCACGCCGCGAATGACGGCTTCCTCGAGCGCGGCGGCATCGTCCCATCGCGCCGTCGGCAGATGCCCCGGCATGCTCTCGAGCGACTGACGGAAGCCGAGCCCGGCGTCGCAGACGGCGATCACGACGACTCGTCGGCCCAGTCGCTTGGTCCAGCGGTAGCTCTGCACCGCGACCCATCCGCCGCGGCCCGCATGCTCGATGATGTTCTGACAGACCTCGGAGAGCGTCATCGCGAATCCGATGATCGCCTTCGACTCGAGCTTGAGCTCGTTCTTGATGATCGCTTGCGCGCGCTCCTGCACGCGTCCCACGACGCTGTGCACGTCGTCACTCTTCGCGATCGGCGTGATCTCGAGCAGCACGTTGGACGCCGCGCTCTCCTTGTGCTTCGGATACGAGCCGTGGAGATCGTAGACCGATTCCGCGTGAAGAAAGAATGCGGTGCGGCTCCAGTACGACAGCGTTTCGTCCATCTCGGGCACCGCGAGCGCCGGACGCTCGGCGCGCGTCTGCGCGAGCGTCAGCAAGGCGGTGAGTCCGTACGGCGACGCCCATCGTGTGTGCCGAGCGTCCACGACCAGCTTCGCATCCGGGGGAAGCGGCGCCACCTGGTCCAGCACCTGTTCGAAGGAGTGGTCGTCGAGCGAGGGCGGAACGGTGATGACGTGGGTCACGTGAGGCTGATCTTTCCCCGAAGATGGTTCGCGAGCCCGGTGGCGCCGCGATGCTCGACGTTGCGTGCCGCGGCGCGATGCGCGGCCAGGATGGCGTCGTTCAACTTATCACCGGCAAGCAGCCGGGAGAAATAGGTCGCGCCCCAGACGTCGCCGCAGCCGGTGGGATCGCCGCCGCCGCCGACCACCGCTGGCGGAGGAACGAGCGCGGTGCGCACGGGGCCGAGCGACGCCCCGAGCGGCTGCGGCTTGCGAAGATCGCTGAAGCGCTCGAACTCCGGTGCCGCGAAATACACGACACCGCGTTTCCCGAGCGTGACGACCAGCGACTTCACGCCGGCGTGCAGCGCCGTCGCCGCCAGCGTCATCGGATCGGGAGCCATCATCGACATCTCGTCTTCGTTCATCTGCAAGAAGTCGAAGCACTCGCACCATTCGCGCACGTTCGGTATCGGCCGCAGCGTGCGAAGCCCGTCGGGCTGCACGGCCCATGCGAGCATGTGCAGGTCGCAGTAGATCGGGCCGTCGAAATGCCTGCGCAGCAAGCGCATCGTGTCGAGATCGAGCTCCCAGCCACTGAGAAAATTCACATAGAGCGCGTCGAGCCGGGCGTCGTCGATCACCGGCTTGAGCCCGAGCCAGCTCCACGCGGGCACGCCGCCCGAGAGAATCTCGCTGCGACGCTCGTCGTCGTAGTACCGCAGCTCGACGCGATTGTTGGGGTAGGGGACTTCGATCAGCGCGGCATCGGGCGCGAGTCGCTCGAGCGTCGACGCAAACTGCCGAGCGCGTGAGATGAGATCCTGGCCGACTTTGATGAGCGGAACGATCTCCCAATCGTCGGGCAGCGCGGCATCGAGCCCGCTCAGCGTGTACGTGATCCCGCCCCATTCTTCGATCGGACGCGCGGTCGCGTCGCGATTGTAGATCACGTCCCAGACCATCGACCCGATCACGCCAATCCGCATGTCGGCCGGACTACAGATCCCCGAGATGCTGCATCTTGAACGTCGCGACGGCGCCGACGACACCCGCGGTCCCAGGCAACTCGCCCGGCACGATGCGCGTCGCATCCACCGCCGGACGAAACGCACGCCGCCGCACTTCCGCGCGCAGCGGAACGAACAGCGCATCGCCCGCCTGCGTCACGCCGCCGGCGACGACCACGACGTCGGCGTTGATGATGTTGAGCAAATTCGCAATTCCGGCGCCGAGGTACTTCGCGGTGTCGCGCACGATCTCGCTGGCGACGGCGTCACCCTTCGCCGCGGCCTTGTACACGGTTTCGGCGGTGATCGCGTCCAACCTGCCGCCGACCATCGACGGCAGCAGCGACGCTGTCTCTTCGCGAACGAGCACCTCGCGCGCGCGCGTCGCGATCGCCGGACCCGACGCGTACGCCTCGAGACAGCCGTAATTGCCACACTTGCAGTGACGGCCGTTGAGATCGATGGTCGTATGGCCGATCTCGCCGGCGACGTCCGACGCGCCGTGAAACAGCTTGCCGTCGATGATGATGCCGCCGCCGATTCCCGTGCCGATCGTCATGCCGACGACGTTCGTCCCGCCGCGCGCGGCACCCTGCCACCATTCGCCGACCGTTGCGCAGTTCGCGTCGTTGTCCAGCGTGGCCGGAAGATTCAGCCGTTCGGCGATGCGGTCGCGCAGCGGGAAATTCCGCCAGCCGAGATTCGGCGCGACGATCACGAGTCCCTTCTCACGATCGAGCGGGCCGGGCGCCCCGATCCCGACGCCGATGAAATCACTCCGGCCCGCGCTCGTCTGCGCGATCGTATCGAGAATCACGCCTTCGATCAGCCCGACGATGCGGTCCGCGACGCCCTCGGCTCCGGACTCCGTGGCCGTGGGGACCGAGCGCATCGCACAGTGGTGCTTGCCGTCCGCCGACATGGCGCCGACGACGATGTTGGTCCCGCCGAGGTCTACGCCGATGATGTACTTCTGCCGCTTCTTCGTGGCCATGGTCACGAATCCCGCAGTGAAAGATCGGTGAGATCGGTGCGATCGGTGTGATCGCGAACGAGCGCCTCCGCGCGCCGCGCGAGCGCGTCGGGCGTAATCTCGCGCATGCACCGCCAATGTCCGAGGGGGCACTTCTGCGGCCCGTGTCGATCGCACGGGCGACACGCGAGCGAGTCGAGGCCCGCGACCACCGAGCGGTCGGCCAACGGGCCGAATCCGAATTCCGGCACCGTGGGACCGAAGATCGCGAGCGTGGGTGTGTTCATCGCCGACGCCAGATGCAACGGCGCCGAGTCGTTGGTCACGAGTACCGCCGCTCGACCGATGAGCTCCGCGGACGCCAGTAGCGACAAGCGCCCTGTGCCGTCGATGGCCTGGCCATGCGTCGCACCGACGATCGTGGTCGCGAGCTCGCGATCGCCGCTCGCGCCGATCACGACGACGCGCCCGAGCGACGCCAGCTCGCGGGCAAGCTCCGGATAGTACGGCCACCGCTTCGTTGCCCAGACGCTTCCCGGCGCCAGCGCGATCAGCCGCTCGCCGTACGCCGCGTTGCCAAGCACGTCGTCGACCGCCGCGCGTTCGGCACGGCCCGGATAGAGACGTGGCCGCAGCTCCTCCCGCGACCACTCGCGCGATGCGTCGCGCGCTCCGAGCGCGAGCAGGCGCGCCGCGTGGTGCGTGTTGTCGATTGGCGGGATGCGCGTGGTGTAGAACCGCCGTCCCGCCGACGTCGCGAACCCGACACGATCGCGGATGCGCGCGAGTGCTCCGAGTGCACCGCTGCGCACGGAGCCCTGGGCGAAGTATGCCGAGTCATACGCGCGCGCGCGGAGCTGCGCCGCCATGCGAAACATGCCGCCGACGCCGCGATCCGCGCCGCGCTTGTCGTACACGATCGTTTCGCGCACCGCGGGATGATTCGCGAGGAGCGCGCTCGCCGCTGGCGTGCACAAGACGTCGACCGCCCCGCGCTTCGCGAGGTACGCGATCAGCGGCGTGGTGAGGACCATGTCTCCCAGAAATGACGTCTGGACGATGAGAGAGGTGGTCACGTCAGAGAGAGGTCGAACGGTGTGGTCGAACGGTGTGGTCGAACTACTGGGCGGGCTCGGCGCGCCGATGCGTCCCGCCTAGTCGACCTGCAACACGGCCAGAAAAGCTTCCTGCGGAATCTCGACCGCGCCCACCTGCTTCATCCGCTTCTTACCTTCCTTCTGCTTCTCGAGCAGCTTCCGCTTGCGGGTGATGTCGCCGCCGTAGCACTTCGCGAGCACGTCCTTCCGCAGCGCCTTCACTGTCGTCCGCGCGATCACCTTGTTGCCGATCGCCGCCTGGATCGCCACCTCGAAGAGCTGCCGCGGAATCAGATCCTTCAGCTTGTCGGCGATCTTGCGCCCCCACTCGTACGCCTTGTCGCGGTGGATGATCACCGAGAACGCGTCGATCGGATCGCCATTGATCAGCATGTCGAGCTTCACCAGCGGGCTCGGACGATACTCGAGCATCTCATAATCCAAGCTTGCATATCCGCGGCTGATCGTCTTCAGCTTGTCGAAGAAATCGAGGATGATCTCGGCGAGCGGAAACTCCCAGTCGAACTCGACGCGCGCGGCATCGAGATACGTCATGTTCTTGTAGACGCCGCGCCGTTCCGTCCCGAGCGTCATGATCGGCCCGATGTACTCGGCCGGCGCCATGATGCGTGCCTTGACGTACGGCTCCTCGATGCGGTCGATCACGCCCGGATCCGGCAGCTTCGACGGACTCTCGAGCAACTCCATCGTGCCGTCCGTGTGATACACGTGGTATTCCACGTTCGGCACGGTCGTGACGAGATCGAGATCGAACTCGCGCTCGAGTCGCTCCTGCACGACTTCCATGTGCAGCAGGCCGAGGAATCCGCAGCGAAAGCCGAAGCCGAGGGCAGTGGATGTCTCGGGCTCGTAGTGCAGCGACGCGTCGTTGAGCTGGAGCTTCTCGAGCGCATCGCGGAGCGTCTCGTACTGCTGCGTGTCCGTGGGATAGAGGCCCGCGAACACCATCGAGTGGACGTCCTGATAACCCGGCAGCGGCTCCGTCGCAGGGTTCGCGGCGTCGAAGATCGTGTCCCCGGCGCGCGTTTCCTTGACGGTGCGAAGGCTCGCGACGACGTAGCCCACTTCACCTGGCCCCAATTCCTCGGTCTGCACTGGCGTCGGGGTCCGATAGCCGACTTCAGAGACTTCATATGCCGAGCCCGACCCAGCCGCGAACTTGATCTGCATCCCCGGCTTCAGCGTTCCGTCCACCACGCGAATGCTCGGAATGGCGCCGCGATACTTGTCGTAGAACGAATCGAAGATGAGCGCGCGCAGCGGTCCATCCGGGTCGCCCTTCGGCGCGGGGACGCGCTGAACGATCGCCTCGAGCAGCTCGTCGATGCCGATGCCCGCCTTGGCGCTCACGAGCAGAATGTCGTCAGGATCGGCACCGATGAGATCGTGCACTTCCTGCTTCCGTCGGTCGGGCTCCGCTCCGGGCAGATCGATCTTGTTCAAGACCGGAATGATCTCCAGGCCGGCGTCGAGCGCGAGGAACAAGTTCGACAGCGTCTGCGCCTGGATGCCCTGCGATGCGTCGACGACCAGGATCGCGCCTTCGCACGCGGCGAGCGAGCGCGACACTTCGTAGGTGAAGTCCACGTGCCCCGGCGTGTCGATCAGGTTCAGCTCGTAGAACTGACCATTCTGCGCACGATGGCTCATGCGGACGGCGTTGAGCTTGATCGTGATGCCGCGTTCGCGCTCGAGGTCGAGCGTGTCGAGCACCTGTTCCTTCATCTCCCGCTTCTGGAGGGTGCCGGTGGCCTCGATCAGTCGATCGGCCAGCGTCGACTTGCCGTGGTCGATGTGGGCGACGATGCAGAAATTCCGAATGTGATCGAGCTTCAAGGCGAACTCAGCGAGGCGGGGACGACGGACAAATTGGTCGAGCCATCAAAATCTAGCGGTCGTGCATGGAGCATCAAACCGAAGGCCGTGCACGCGCTTGAGCGGTGCACGGCCTTCGGGAATGTGCTTGGCGTGAAAAACAGCGATGACTATCTGCCCGGCGGCTTGATCGGTGTGGTCGACGAGCTTGCCGGCGGTGCGGACGCCGGAGGTGCGGACGGGGGCGCCGACACCGGCCGGCTCTCGACGCGCGGAGCTTCCATGCGCGGCGGCGGAGCAGCGGGTGGCGGCGATGAAACCCGGGTGGGGGCTTCATAACGCGGGGCCGACTCACGCGGCGCCGGAGCGCTGCGCGGGTTGTCCGATGGATTGAAGCGCGAACGGGTCTCACCGGCGGAGCTTCCGTTCGACGGCTCGTAGCGTGGACGCGATGGCTGCGTCGTCCAACCGCTCGACCCGCCGTTCGAGGAACCGTTCTCCGCGCGAGCACGCGTCCGGTAGGCCGGCACGCCTTCATTCCCCTCGACGCCGCGACGGTTCACCATCTCGGTGAATCCGGGGCGCGAGCGTCCTTCAGGTGCCTGTCCGACTGCACGCATGCCGTTGCCGCGTGGCACCGTCGGTTCCGTTTCCTCCGTGATCAGGCCGCGCTGACGATACGCCGGCGAGAACTTCGACCGCGCCGTCGCGGGGGTGCTTCCGGCCGCCGGCGTCTCCGCGACAGCGTGCACCTTGTTCGATGGCTGCGGTTCGATCGGGCCACCACGATTCGCTGGATTGAACCCGCGCGGACGACTGCCTGGCGGCAGTACCGGCGTTTGCGCGATCTGGCCGAAGGGGTTGAACCCGTATGGGCTGTAGAAGCCGCCGGTCCGATAGCAGTCGCCGAACGAATCGTACTGATAGTACGAGCCGCGATACCAGAAGTTGGATCCGCTGATGATGTTCCACCGATTCAGGTACGAGCCGGTGAAGTCGAACGGGCTCGACGCGAAGCCGATCGGCTCGTAGCCAGAGCAGTAGCCGCCGCCGTAGCCGAACGCCGACGAGAAGCCGTTGTAGCCGCCGTACAACGATTGCGTGTTGTAGTAGCGCGCGAACTGCACGGTGTAGGCTTCGCGATTGTCACCCGAGAGCAGCGAGGCCAGCTCGTACACGGCGGGCCGCGGGTCTTTCAGATAATCCTGATCAGCGATCTCGAAACTGTCCCAATCCCCGTCCGTCGCGAAGCGGTCGAATCGCATCGGCCGCCACGTCGCGATGATGAACACGTAGCCGACCCCGCGATCGTACGAGTCGCTCTCCGCCGCGGCGGAGCGATAGAGCAGCCCGCTGCGAAGACGGTAGTTGTACTGATCGGCGAAGCCCGCGAAGAACTCGGGGGTCTGATAGCTGTGATTTCCCTTCACGAAGCCGTCGTCGCCTGGCTGCTCGGGGAACGTGATGCGAAGCACGCCATCGGCGTCGATGTGACCCACCAGGACGTAGGCATCGTCCTCGGCCTGGAAGTTCGCGCGGACGCGCTGCGAACCCGCTGCGGGAGCGATCGTGGCTCGAATGCTGACGCGCGGGCCTTCACGATCCGCGATTGCCTGCGCGTACATCGAGTCATTGTCCGAGCGCGACGCCGCAAGCTCGGACTGTACCTGCTGGCGCACAGGAGACGTGCGCGAGGCGCGGGGGCCGCCCGTGCTCGACGCGCAGGCGCTGGCGACGACGAGGACACCGACACAGCCTACAATCCGTGACCGCATGGCACGTGTCTCCGCAAGGATTGGTGTATACAAATAAGCATACATGGCGCCGAGCGCGCAAGACCCAGTTTTCAGTATGTACTGAAACCTGCAGCCGGCCAGACCCAAATGCCAGAACACCACTTACCCAGCAACCAATCCTTACATCTGATCGGCCGCTGACGGTCCGGCTGCCGCCCGGCTCCCACTGAATCAACGCAGGATTCCACCGCACCGTTCAGGCCAGATTAAGTTTCGGCCTCTCTATGGAGTCTGCACGCGCCCCCCGCGCCGATCTCTTCGACCCCGCCAGCCTCGCGGCCCTCGGACGCATCGAGATCGTCGCCCGATGGATCGTCGACGGCTTCATGTCCGGCCTGCATCGCTCTCCGCGCAAAGGCTTCTCCGTCGAATTCGCCGAGTATCGCCCATACCAGCCCGGCGACGACCTGCGCTACATCGACTGGAAGATCGCGGCCCGCTCCGACCGCTGGGTCGTCCGCCAGTATGAGGAGGAGACGAATCTCCGCGCGAGCATCGTCCTCGACGTGAGCCGATCCATGGCCTGGAGCCGGGCCGACATGCGCGGCCTGGGATGGCAACAATCCTCGGAGCCAGGCGCGCTTCCTCCGCTCACCAAGCTCGCCTACGCCGAGCGTCTGACCGCGGCGCTGGCCCTGCTGCTCCTTCGCCAGCGCGACGCTGTCGGACTCGTCCGGTTCGACG
>Ga0070679_100007149_pt1 | contig 10420 bp, 6 predicted proteins | sample KBSC63BmetaG_FD_65652 | JGI IMG/M metagenome (GOLD analysis project Ga0070679, IMG submission 65652) | Corn rhizosphere microbial communities from Kellogg Biological Station, Michigan, USA - KBS C6-3B metaG | ecosystem: Host-associated > Plants > Roots > Rhizosphere | place: USA: Michigan... | reverse complement strand
ACCGACTGCGGCCCGAGGCTCGCGGTGAGCCAACCACGTTCTGTCGGCCGGAAAGGTGGCTCACTCACCGCGACCGACAGCGGCCCGCCACCCGCGGTGACCCAGCCACACTCGGGAGGCCCGAAAAGGTGGCTCACACACCGGCACGGGATGCGACTCGACGATCGTCGGGGACCGGAGGGCGCAGAAATAAGGTGAGGGGCTCTCGATGGTATGAGCACCAAGAGCCCCTCGATGATCGCGCGGTGGCACCCGATCGACCGGACAAGTCCTCCGATCCCACCTGCCGCCACCGGCCGGCGCCGCGAGCAAGCTCGCGATCTGGATCTTCGTCCTTCTCCGCTCCTCCTCACCGCAAGCGGTGAGTTGGTAGGAGAGTTCTATGCCCGCGACGGCGGGGCGCGCAAGGGGTTCGGACCGACAATTCCCAGTATTTTCGGGGCTTCGGCGTGTCGTCCACAGAAACCCCGGCTTCGTCCACAGACAGGCAGGACTCCTCCACAGATCGGGACCCGGCGCTGTGGAGAGCGGTCCTCAGTCGAGGAACGGCCGGACGGCGTACGACGCCCGCTCGAGGGCTCGACGTACGGCCGTCGCGTGCGCCACCGCTCCCGGCGAGTCGCCGTGCAGGCACAACGAGGCGACCGTCGGCGCGAGCCCCAGGGCCTGGGCGGAGATCTCGGCCTCGTCGCCGAACAGAGCATCCGGCTCCCCCCGGTCGACGAGCCGGCCGTCGAGCCGGCCGTCGACGTACCTGCGGTCCGGGAAGCCCTCGTGGTACGTCGCCCGCCCGGCCGCGGCGGCGAGCTCGAGCACGCGCGCGCCCGGGAAGCCGAGCACAGGGAGCGCGCCGGAGCCGGCGAGCACGGCCGCGGCCTGCTCGTCGTCCACGGTCACGCGGTGGTACAGCGCACCGTGGGGCTTGAGGTAGCGCACCTCGGTGCCCTCCGAGCGCGCCAGGTCGTCCAGGACGCCCACCTGCTCGGCGACCTCGTCCCTCAGTACGGCGAACGGCACGTCGCGGGCGACCCGCCCGAAGCCCTCGCGGTCACGGTAGGAGACCTGGGCTCCCACGACGACGCCTCGGCGGGCCGACTCGGCGCACACGCGCCGCATGATCTCGGTCGTGCCGGCGTGGAACCCGCAGGCGACGTTCGCCGACGTGACCACCGCGAGCAGTCCGGCGTCGTCGGTGACCTCCTCACCGAGGTCGGCGTTGAGGTCGACGCGTCGAGGGTCAGCCGGCATCGGCGAGGTCGATGCTGCGGAAGTCCTGGGTGACCCGGTAGCCGAGCTTGTCGTAGAGGGCCCGGGCGTGGGGGTTGTGGCCGAAGACGTTGAGCCCGAGGGCGGGATGCCCGAGGTCGCGCGCCCACCGGGCACCGGCGTTCATGATCGCCTCGCCGTACCCGCGTCTCCGCTGGCTCTCGTCCACGGCGATGTCGTACACGTACGCCATCGGGTGCTCGGTCGACACCCAGAAGACGCCGACCGCGGTCTCCCCCACCCACGCGGTGAAGAATGTCTGGCCGGGCGACGCCAGTCCGTCCGGGACCAGCTCGGCCATCTGCTCCTCGCCCTGCTTCCGGGCGGCTTCGGGCGTCATGCCCGCGGCAGCCAGCTCCCCGATGTACTGCTCCGTGCTCGCGCCGATGTAGGCGTCGAACTCGGGTTGGGTCATCTCCCGAAGGACCAGCCCGCCGGCGTCCGCGATCACGCCGTCGAGCGGGAGCACCATGTTGGTCGCACGCCGGACCATGCCCTCCGCAGCGGCCAGGGCCTCACGCGCCGGCTCGTCCGGCATCGCGGAGATCCCGAGGAACCTCGACCCGTCGGCCCGAGCGAGGTCGACGAGCGGGGCGCGCAGCTCGGCCGACCGCTCCGGGTCGTCGAGGACCAGGTCGTTGACAACGCTCTCGTCGTTGCCGCACCACCAGGCCAGCCAGCCCGAGACGGCGTCGCCGTCGACGACCTCGTAGAAGCGCAGCTTGTCGGCACCGCGCTCCAGGTCCTGCGACGCCGACGCGTGGGCCGCCTCCGCGTCCTGGAAGCTCGTCCGCACCCGCCGGGCGGCTGCGCGCTGCAGGAGCCGCTCGCGAGCCGCGGGCAGGTCGGACTCGGGCACGGGTCGCACGTTCAGCACGATCGGATGCTATGCGGACCCGCGCGCGGCGACCCAGCCCATTACTGTCCGCAGCATGACGAGCTCCGCCGAGGCCGCCGGTCCGACCACCCCTGCGACCACGCCGCCCACCATTCCGCCCGTGGCCCCGCCCGTGGCAGAGCCCCGCCCGGTCACGACCGAGCACTTCGGTCGCACCCGGACCGACGAGTACGACTGGCTGCGCGAGAAGGGATCGGCCGAGGTCACGGCGTACCTGGAGGCCGAGAACGCCTGGACCGCCCGGCAGACCGACCACCTCGCCGGCTTGCGGGAGAAGATCTTCGAGGAGATCAAGGGCCGCACCCAGGAGACCGACCTCTCCGTCCCGACCCGCAACCGGGGCTGGTGGTACTACGGCAGGTCGTTCGAGGGTCGGGAGTACGGCGCGGCGTGCCGCGCGCCCGTCACCGACGACCTCGACTGGACCCCGCCGAGCCCCGACGAGGCGGCCGGCCCCGACGCCCCCGCCCTCGCCGGCGAGGAGGTGCTGCTCGACCACGACGCCCTCGCCGAGGGGCACGACTTCTACTCGGTCGGCGGCGTGACGGTCAGCCCGGACGGGATGCTGCTGGCCTTCTCGACCGACACCGTCGGAGACGAGCGGTTCGTGCTCCAGGTCAAGGACCTGCGCACCGGCGACCTCCTCCCCGACCGGATCGAGGGGGTGCTCGGCGGTGGCGTCTGGAGCCCCGACGGCCGCGACCTCTACTACTGCACCGTCGACGACGCCTGGCGCCGCGACAAGGTGTGGCGCCACCGCGTCGGCTCGACCGAGGACGACGAGCTGGTCTTCCACGAGACCGACGAGCGGTTCTGGGTCGGCATCGGGCGCAGCCGAACCCAACGGTTCCTGGTCATCGCCAGCTCGTCGAAGAACACCAGCGAGATCCGGTTCCTCGACTGTGCCGACCCGGGCGCCGAGTGGGTGACCCTGCATCCTCGCCAGGAGGGCCTGCTGTACGGCGTCGAGCACGCGGTCATCGCCGGCGAGGACGTGTTCCTCGTCCTCCACAACCACGCGGGCGCGGACTTCGAGCTGGCTCGCTCGCCCCTCTCGACGTCGTCGCCGGCCGACTGGACCCCGCTCGTCCCGCACGACGAGCGGGTCCGCCTCGAGGACGTCGCGGCGTACGCCGGACACCTGGTGATCCAGCAGCGCAGCGGCGGACTGACCCAGCTCCGGATCGTCGAGCTCGGCGACCAGGGCCTCGGCGACGACTACCTCGTCGAGTTCCCGCAGGAGGTCTACACCGTCGGCGGCGGTGGCGGCGCGCAGTTCGACCAGCCGACGGTGCGCCTGAGCTACACCTCCCTGACCGTGCCGGCCTCGGTCTACGACTACGACGTCCGCACTCGTGAGCTCGCCCTCCGCAAGCAGGTGGTCGTCCGCGGCCACGACCCGGCGGCGTACGAGGAGCGCCGCATCTGGGCCACGGCCGACGACGGCGTCCAGGTGCCGATGTCGCTCGTGGTGCGCCGGGGCGCGCGGGGCGAGGAGGGGCACGAAGGCCCGATCCCGTTCCACCTGTACGGCTACGGCGCCTACGAGATCTCGATCGATCCGGGGTTCTCCGTCGCCCGGCTGTCGCTGCTCGACCGGGGCGCGGGCTTCGCGATCGCGCACGTCCGCGGGGGTGGCGAGATGGGGCGGCGCTGGTACGACGACGGCCGGCTCGAGCACAAGCGCCACACATTCTCCGACTTCGCCGCCTGCGCCCGGACCCTAGTCGAGTCGGGGTGGAGCACTCCCGACCTGATCGTCGGCGAGGGAGGATCGGCCGGCGGACTCCTGATCGGGGTGACCGCCAACGAGCACGCCGACCTCTTCGGTGGCCTGGTCGCGGACGTGCCGTTCGTCGACGCGCTCACCACCATGCTCGACGCGACGCTCCCGCTGACCGTGACCGAGTACGACGAGTGGGGCAACCCGGCGGCCGACCCCGCGACCTACGACTACATCGCCGGCTACGCGCCGTACGACAACGTCGCGAGCGGCCGCGTCCCGGCGATCCTGGCCACGACCTCGGTCAACGACACGCGAGTCCTCTACGTCGAGCCCGCCAAGTGGGTGGCGCGGCTGCGCGGCACCGCCTCCGACGGGCGGCCCGACGTGCTCCTCAAGACCGAGATGTCCGCCGGTCACGGAGGTGTCTCCGGCCGCTACCGGGCCTGGCGCGACCGTGCGTTCACGCTGGCTTGGGTGCTGGACCGGATGGGCCTCGCCGAGGGCTCGCTCCCTGACTGAGAAGTGCCTGAGAGTTCCGGCGGCAGGCAACTCGGCGTACCCCTCACTCGTCTAGCCGGGTGAAGGGTCCGCACGACCACCGAGCCGACGGACGCGGGAATCCTCCGGACCCCTGGTGCGTTGGATCGATGTGGGTACCTACCGGTCGGTAGTCCCGCGCAGGAGGAGGGCGACATGGCAGCACGGACCATCTCGGCGACGCGTGAGATCGAGGGCCGCGACAGCGTCGGGCTGTACCTCGACGAGATCGCTCGTACGCCGCTGCTCGACGCGGCCACAGAGGTCGAGCTCTCCAAGACCATCGAGGCGGGACTGTACGCCGAGCACCTGCTCGCCGAGGGCCGGGTCGGACGCAAGAAGGGTGGCGCTCCGATGACGGCCACCGAGGCCGAGCTCGAGTGGCTCGCCGAGGAGGGCCGCCGGGCCGTCGACCAGTTCATCAACGCCAACCTGCGCCTGGTGGTTTCGATCGCCCGCAAGTACGGCCGGGCCCAGATGCCGATGCTCGACCTGATCCAGGAGGGCAACACGGGACTCATCCGCGCGGTCGAGAAGTTCGACTACGCCAAGGGCTACAAGTTCTCGACCTACGCGACCTGGTGGGTGCGGCAGGCGATCACCCGCGGCATCGCCCAGCAGGCGCGCGTCGTACGGCTGCCGGTGCACGTCGTCGAGGAGCTCAACCAGGTGGGCGGCGCCCGCCGTACCCTCGAGCGCCAGCTCGGCCGCGACCCGGAGCCCGAGGAGATCGCCACCGAGCTCGGCATGGACATCGAGCGCGTGCTCGACCTGATCGCCTGGGGTCGTGACCACGTCAGCCTGGACACCCCGGTCGACGAGGACGGCGACACCTCGCTGGGCGACCTGATGGCGCAGGAGACCGCGCCGGGGCCCGACGACACGGTGCTCGACGTCGAGTCGCGGGAGCGTCTCGACGCGCTGGTCAGCGAGCTCGACGACCGGGCCGCCGACATCATCCGGGCCCGCTACGGGCTGCTGGACGGCCGCCAGCACAAGCTCGCCGACATCGGCGCGCGGCACGGCATCTCCGCCGAGCGGGTACGCCAGCTCGAGCGCGAGGCGCTCCAGAAGCTCCGCCGCCTGGGCGATCCCGACCTGGCGGCGTGAGAGCCCGCCTCCGCTGAGCCGCGGCTAGGACGCGCTCAGCTCCGCGAAGACCTCCGCCACACGCTGACGGAGGTCTTCGTGCGTCCCGGTGTTGTCGACGACGTACGTCGCCGCCGCCAGTCGGTCCTCCCGCTCCGCCTGGGCCCGCAGCCGTGCCCAGGCCTCGTCCTCGGTCCAGCCCCGGGCAGTGACGGCACGGGCCACCTGGACCTCCTCCGGCACGTCCACGACGACCACGGCGTCGAAGCTCTCCGCCTGGCCCGTCTCGACCAGCAACGGGATGTCGTGGACCACTACGGCGCCGGCCGGCGCCTCCGCCTCGATCTGGGCGGCCCGGCGCCGTACGAGCGGGTGGATGATCTCCTCGAGGGCTCGTCGACGGGCCGGGTCGTGGAACACCAGGGCACCCGTCCGGGCCCGGTCCAGGGACCCGTCGGAGGCCAGGATCTCCGGTCCGAACTCCCGCACGACAGCCGCCAGTCCCGGCGTACCGGGCTCGACGACCTCGCGAGCCAGCACGTCGGCATCGATCACCACCGCACCCAGCTCCCGGAGGATCCCCGCGACCGAGCTCTTGCCCGACGCGACTCCGCCGGTCAGTCCCACACGCATGACGGGGATGCTCTCACCCACCTGGGTGGGTTGTGCAGCGACCCGCGTCCAAACCCTGGCCATTCCGCGATTCCCTTCATAGGGTGCGCAGTGGCCGGCGTCACACGGGACGTTTCCGGCATCTGTCACCTCTCTCGCACCACTCGGGAAGAAGGGTCCAACCTTGCTGTCTGCAAAAAAGAGTTGGCTGTCTGTCGCTGCGGTTGGCGGCACAGCCCTCTCGATCGCCATGCTCGGCGTACCGAGCGTGGCCGCATCGGGACATCACTCGCCCCCCTCACTGGCAGGAAAGTCCGAAGCGAAGGGAGGAGAGGGCGCCACCTCGCGCGCCCCCGCCGACTTCGACCACCGTCAGCTCAGCGGCACCGCCCTGGTCAAGGCGCAGCGCACGCTGAGCCGCGACCAGAGCGCGGCTACGCAGAAGTACCTCGCCTCGCTCGGCGGTCAGGCCGTCGTCGACTACGACCCGCTGACCGGTACCCCGCGTGAGCTGGGCCGCCTCGACGGCTTCCTGTCCGGTCCGCACAGCGGGTCCGCGCGCACCACGGCGCTGGACTTCGTGCGGACTCACCTCGAGGCGCTCGGCCTCACGTCGTCGGACCTGTCGACGCTCGTGTTCCGCAAGGACTACGTCGACACCGCCGGCATCCACCACCTGTCGTGGGCCCAGCAGGTCAACGGGACGACGGTGTTCGGCAACGGCCTGCAGGTCAACGTGTCGCGCAACGGGCGGGTCATCTCCGTCCTCGGCTCCCCCGTCTCCGGGCTGGCCGCCATGGTGCGCCAGGCGCCGTCCGCGTCGATCTCCTCGGGCCAGGCCCGGTCGGACGCCGCGCGCGACGTGAAGGGCAAGGTCCAGTCCCAGAGCGTCGCGTCGAGCAAGGGTGGTCCGTCGTCCATCACCCGGTGGTCCAACCACGACTACGCCAAGAAGGTCTGGTTCCTCACTGCCTCCGGGCTGCGTCCGGGCTGGTCGACGTACGTGCAGACCGGCGACAACGCGGCGTACCAGCACGTGATCGACGCCGCGACGGGCCACGCCCTCTACCGGCACTCGACCACCGACAGCTCCACCGGTGACGCCTACGTCTACGACTACTACCCGGGTGCACCGCGTGGCCCGAAGTACGGGAAGACGGGCAAGCGCACCAACCCCGGTCAGGCCAAGATCGTCAACTTCATCAGCAAGGGCTGGCTGGCCAAGGGCAAGAAGACCCTCGATGGCAACAACGTCATCACGTGGTCGGACGTCAACGACGACAACGTCGTGAACAGCGGCGAGCAGACCGGCGTACCCGGGACCAAGAAGGGTGCCACCGGCAAGATCCACGCCTTCGCAGACTCCCTGAAGGCTGCCCTCCCACCGAACGGCGTGTACGGCGGCAGCCCCTACAGCAACTACGACTTCTCCAAGTTCTGCACCAAGAGCTTCGTCTGCACGTGGAACCCGCTGGGGCCCAACTCGTGGAAGCGCAACATGGAGGCCAACGAGAACAACGCGTTCTACCTGGCCAACACCTACCACGACTACCTGCAGAAGGACCGCGCCATCGGCTTCACGCCGAAGGCCGGCAACTTCACCACCGCCGGCGGCGACCCGGTGCTGCAGCAGGTGCTCGACGGCGCCGACACCGGCACCGGTGACGACGCAGGTACGCCGGACGGCGACCACATCGACAACGCCAACATGAACACGCCTCCCGACGGCATTCCGCCGACGATGCAGATGTACCTGTGGCATGCGCCGTTCACCCCGAACGACTACGACCCCTACAACGCCACCAGCGGCGCGTTCGACGCCTCCGTGTTGTTGCACGAGTACACCCACGGTCTGTCCAACCGCCTCGTGGTGGACGCCGACGGCAACTCGACGCTCAACAGCCTGCAGGCCGGCTCGATGGGTGAGGCGTGGTCGGACTACTACGCGATGGACTACCTGGTCACGCACCACTTCCAGAAGGACACCGCGAAGGACGGCGAGGTCTTCGAGGGTCAGTACCTGCAGGGTGGCCTCCGTGACTCGAACGGCAAGCTCGTGCCGTTCCGGTCGATGGCGCTCGACTGCTCCGTCGGGTCGACGAGCAAGAACTGCTTCAACACCTACAACCCGGACGACCCGCACCCGCAGGGCGGCTACACCTACGGTGACCTGGTCACCATCGGGGGCACGCCCGAGGTGCACAGCTCGGGCGAGGTGTGGGCGCAGACGCTGTGGGACATCCGCAAGGCGCTGGGTCACACCGTCGCCGACTCGGTGATCACCCGCGGCATGTCGCTGTCGGCGAACGACCCGTCGATGCTCGACATGCGCAACGCGATCCTGCAGGCCGACCACGTGGTCTACAACGGGTCCCACACGAACACCCTGTGGGGGATCTTCGCCAAGCGGGGCATGGGCTTCTACGCCGGCTCCGTCGACAGCGCGGACACCGACGTGGCGGAGGACTTCCACCGCCCGCCGAGCCCGAAGACGCACAACGACAGCCAGTACATCCAGGGGACGGTGACCGACTCCGAGACCGGTGACCCGGTTGCCGGTGCCACCGTCTTCGTCTCCGGGTTCGGGGACGAGCTGTCCGCGGTGACGCGGGCGGACGGGACGTACTCCATCGGCGCGACCTGGGGCATGTACCCGGGCACCTACCCGAAGGTCGTCGTCCAGGGCGCCGGCTACCTGCAGGAGAGCCAGTCCGTGACGGTGCCGGTGGGTGACTCGGTCACCGCCGACTTCGAGGTTCAGCGCGACTGGGCGATGGACAGCGGCGGCGGCACGGTGACCGACTTCAACGGTCCGGACTACTCCGACTTCGGATGTGGTCCGGGTGGTGCCATCGACGGCAGCCTCGGCACCGGGTGGGGCAGCACCGCCGGGAATGATGACGGTGACCAGACCGACACCTTCATCCCCAAGCACATCGTGGTGAAGCTGCCGCGAGCGGTGGACGTGAGCAGCTTCGGGGTGGACCCCAAGTCCACCTGCGGGGACGCCGGTAGCGCCTCGACGGGCGACTACACCATCGAGGTGTCGTCCAACGGCTCCGACTGGACGCAGGTCGCCGACGGCCACTTCGGGGTCGACGACCGGGGTCACCTCAACGACGTGGCCCCGACCGGGTCCGCCGATGGCGTGCAGTACGTCCGGTTCACCATCGTCGGCAACCAGGTCGTGGACGCCAACGGTGGTGGCACGTTCGCCTCCATCTGTGGCAGCGACGACGGAGCCGGCTTCGACGGCTGCAAGTTCGCAGACATGTCCGAGCTGGCGGTGTTCGGAACACCGTCCGCCTGAGACCCAGCACCACACGACGGCCCGGGCCTGCTGGCCCGGGCCGTCGTGCGTCCCGGGGCGGACGGCCGCTCCGGTGGTTTCGGTCCATGCCCCAGGCACTGTCAGCTGGTCTCGAGACGGTCGCAGAGCGACCTCCTCGACCACCTCGACCACGGGCGGAGACGGCCCTCCTCGACCACCGGCTCGACCACCGACGCCCGACGCTGGTTGAGGAAGGCGCCCTGGCGCCTGTCACGAAACCCGGTCACCACCGCCCGGGGCCCCAGGCACCGTCACCGGGTCTCGAGACGGTCGCAGAACGACCTCCTCGACCACCTCGACCACGGGCGGAGACGGCCCTCCTCGACCACCGGCTCCAGCACCGACGCCCGACGCTGGTTGAGGAAGGCGCCCCGGCGCCTGTCGCGAAACCCGGTCACCACCGCCCGGGGCCCCAGGCACCGTCACCGGGTCTCGAGACGGTCGCAGAACGACCTCCTCGACCACCGGAATGGAGACGGTCGCAGAGCGACCTCCTCGACCACCGGATAGAGACGGCCCTCCTCGACCACCGGCTCGACCACGGGTGGAGCGACGAACGGCCCGCCCCACAGGGGGCGGGCCGCTCGGTGTCGGTCAGGCGGTGCGGATCAGTTGCCGCCGCCCGTGAGCTTCTCGCGGAGCGCCTGGAGCGCCTCGTCGGAGGCCAGCGAACCGGCGTCCTCCTCGGTCTCGACGTCGCCGCCTGAGGAGTACGACGTGGCCTCGCCGGCCTCGACCTCGGCCTGCTTGGCCTCGGCCTGCTGCTTGACGTGGGCCTCCCAGCGAGCGTGCGCCTGGGCGTACTGGTCCTCCCAGGCCTTGCGCTGCTCGTCGTACCCCTCGAGCCACTCGCCCGTCTCGGGGTCGAAGCCGTCGGGGTAGATGTAGTTGCCCTGCTCGTCGTACGTCGCGGCCATGCCGTAGAGCGTCGGGTCGAACTCCTCGACGTCGGCGGCGGTCG
>Ga0070679_100007148_pt1 | contig 10420 bp, 10 predicted proteins | sample KBSC63BmetaG_FD_65652 | JGI IMG/M metagenome (GOLD analysis project Ga0070679, IMG submission 65652) | Corn rhizosphere microbial communities from Kellogg Biological Station, Michigan, USA - KBS C6-3B metaG | ecosystem: Host-associated > Plants > Roots > Rhizosphere | place: USA: Michigan... | reverse complement strand
TTCGTCGACGGCCAGCCGGTGGACGGTTTCACCGGCGCCCTGCCCGAGAGCCAGGTGAAGGCCTTCGTCGACAAGCTCGCCAAGCTGGCCAGGGGCGGCCCGTCGCCCATCGACGAGGTGCTGGCGCTCGCCAAGGAGTCGCTGGAGCTCGGCGACATGGGCGGGGCGGCCCAGGCCTACGCCCAGGTGCTGCAGGCGGATCCCAAGAACCCCAAGGCGCTGGGCGGGCTCGCCAAGGTCTACATGGCCTCCGGCGACGCCGAACGGGCCCGCGAGGTGCTGGCCATGGCCCCTCCCGAGGCCAAGGACCCCGACCTCGACAGCGTCCGCGCGGCCCTGTCGCTGGCCGCCGAGGCGCCCTCCGACACCGCCGCCTTCGAGGCGCGGCTCGCCAAGGACGCCCATGACCACGGGGCGCGATTCGAGCTCGCCAAGGCGCTGGCCGGCCGCCACAAGCTGGCCGAGGCCGCCGACCACCTGCTGACCATCATCGAGCAGGACCGCGCCTGGAACGAGGAGGCGGCTCGCAAGCAGCTGCTCACCGTCTTCGAGGCGGCCGGCCCGATGTCCGAGGTGGCCCGCAACGGCCGCCGGCGGCTGTCGGCCATCCTGTTCAGCTAGCCCTACCCCGCAAAGGACCAGCCGAAAGGCGTTTCCGATGTCGTCCTACCGCCGCACGGCCGACCTGCCGCAGATGATCCCGGTCTTTCCCCTGGACGGCGCCCTGCTGCTGCCCGGCGGCGACCTGCCGCTGCAGATCTTCGAGCCGCGCTACCTCAACATGATCGACGACGTCATGGCCGGCGACCGCATCGTCGGCATGATCCAGACGCGGCCTGGCGGCGACCGAATGCGGCCCAAGCTCTCCGACGTGGGCTGCGCGGGCCGGGTCACCAGCTACGCCGAGACCCCCGACGGCCGTTACCTGATCACGCTGACCGGCGTGTGCCGCTTCGACGCCGGCGATGAGCTGATCATCCCGACGCCCTATCGGCAACTTCGCGCCAGCTACGACCGCTTCGAGGCCGACCTGGCGGACGACGGGGAGGCTCAGGCGCCGGAAGCCGCCCGCGGCCGTTTCGCCAAGGCCCTCAAGCGCTACCTGAACCGCCGCGAGCTGGACATCGACTGGGAAACCGCCCAGTCCGCCCCGCTGGAAGCCCTGGTGAACAGCCTGGCCATGGGTCTGCCGTTCGAGCCCGCCGAGAAGCAGGCGCTGCTGGAGGCGCCGACGCTGGCCGGGCGGTTCGAGACGCTCTCCACCCTCCTGGAGATCGACGGTGAGGACGCCGATGACGACGGCCATTCTTTACAGTAGTAATATCTCCGCAGGAGCTTCCCGGCCATGAGCGAGACCCCCGCCACCGACGTCGCGCCCCTCGCCGAAGTGGACGTGGACCCGCGCCTGCTGGAGATCCTGGTCTGCCCGGTGACCCACGGCCCGCTGGAGCTCGACCGCGCCAAGGGCGAGCTGATCAGCCGCTCGGCCCGCCTGGCCTATCCGATCCGCGACGGCGTGCCGATCATGCTGCCGGAAGAGGCCCGCGAACTGGCCGATGGCGACTAGGGCCGCCAGGGACTACGGGAGCGTCCGCCGCTTCGGCATGGCGCACGTGGTCGGCGCGGTGGTGGTGATCGGCGCCGGCGTCGCCATGGTGACCTTCGAACTGGTCCGCGACCGCAAGGCCGACGTCGCCACCGCCCAGGCCTGGGACATCAAGGGTCCGCCCTGCCCCGCCCTGACCGAGGCCCAGTGGACCGCCAGGCGCCTGCTGGCGCCTAAGACCTTCGACTACGACGGCGCCACGCTCGGCCGCTGGTCCGGCGACGCCTCCTGCTCCGACGTGAAGGCCGGCGGCGGCAAGGGCCTGCGCACCGACCGCATCTGCCAGTTCGCCAACCCCACGGTGATCACCGTGGCGACGCCGGCCGGGCGGTGGTTCTACAATGTGGGCGTCGCCCAGCCGGCGACGGTGTCGATCCACCGCGACCAGGCGCGGTGCGTCCTGGCGGGCAAGTTCACCTTGCAGAGCGAATAGGCGCGTCAAGAACCTCTCCCGCTCGCGGGAGAGGGGGACCACGAAGTGGTGGAGAGGGCGCTGCCACAGCCACGGCGTCCGGAAGCTGCTTCAAGTCAGGCGCACGGCCCCAACGCCCCCTCCGTCAGCTTCGCTGACACCTCCCCCGCAAGCGGGTGAGGTATTTGCGCGGCAGCGCTCATCCGCTCAGGATGGTTTTCTCCTTAAACCTCATGGCGAGATTGGCGCTTGGGCTTCGGGGCCGGTCAAGGACGCGCCCCTGGCGCGCTGCTCCGCGGCGAGGGCTGCGCCCTCGTCCTTGAGCAGACCCGAACCCCAAGCAATCTTGGCCGCCGTTGGATTTAAGGGTCGGGGTGTCTACGACGGCTCGGACACCCCAGCTTCACCTGAACACCGTTAGACAGGTTGATGAGCTTCGCAAACGGGATACTCCCGAACACCGGATAACGAGGCCAATCGACGATGTAGGTTTCCTGATCGTCGGCAACCAACCGCCTAACAACCTCTCGGCCTTGCGCAGTGAGTACGAGCCGCCCGTTCTTTCCCGGGCGATATTCAAAGGACGCCCAAGGCGCGTTGATGTAGTGGCCGCTACGGATCATTCGGATGGCGCGTGCATCCGATCCGAAGAAATACCTATCTTCGGTGTTCGCGTCGGCACTCTGGTTCCCGACTGTGATGCTCTCAAGGCGACCTTGCGAATATCGAATCCATCCGAACTCCTCGGGGTCGATTTCCTCGCGGGCGTTCCTGGCCTTCCATTCTGTGAGATCAAAGGCGCACCATCGGCCCGTTCGCTTCACCTTTCCAAAAAAGGCTTGGGGCGGGATCGATGCCTCCTTCACCACCGGCGGGATATAGCTATCGGCGGACCAGGATGAATTCGGGGTAGAGATGATCATGAGGGCGGCAGCAATGCTCGCCAGTCGCATCCTCAAAGCGCCTCGCCCTTCAGCAGCCGCGGCAGATCCCCCACCGCGCCGCCGGCCTCGGTCATGAAGAACCGCCGCGCCGGGCCGATGCGGTTCACCGCCGCCATGCCGGCGCCTCTCGCCAGCCGCAGGAGCGGGTTGTCGTTGGAGAACAGGCGGACGAAGGCGTCCATGCCGGCGCTGAGCGTAATGGTGTCGAACCGGCGCCAGGCGGCATAGCGCTCCAGCACCGCCTCAGAGCCGATGTCCTCGCCCAGACGCTGGGCCTCCACCAGCACCTGCGCCAGCGCCGCCGCGCCCTTTAGCCCCAGGTTCAGGCCCTGGCCGGCGATGGGATGCACCCCGTGGGCGGCGTCGCCCAGCAGGGCGGCGCGCGGCGCCGTGAACCGTTCGGCGAGCTGCAGGCTGAGCGGATAGGTGAACACCGGCCCCTCGACCGTGACCTCGCCCAGGAAGTCGCCGAACCGGCGCATCAGGTGGGTATGGAAAACCTCCGGCCGCGCGGCCTTGAGCGCCGCGCCCCGCGCGCGGCTCTCGGTCCAGACCAGGCTCGCGCGCTGGTCGGTGAGCGGCAGGATGGCGAAGGGCCCGCCCGGCAGGAAGTACTCGTGCGCCACGCCCTCGTGCGGCCGCTCCAGGCGTACGGTGGCCACCACGCCGGTCTGCGGATAGTCCCAGCCCACGGCGCCGATCCCGGCCTCGCTGCGGATCACCGAGCCGCGGCCCTCGGCGCCGACGGCCACCGGCGCGCGCAGCGTCCGCCCGTCAGCCAGGGTCACCACCGCCTCGCGCGGCCCGAAGGCGGCCTTGGCGACCTTGGCCGGCGCCAGCACCGTGACCCCCGCATCCATCACCGCCTTGGCGAGGCCCGCGCGGATGTGCCGGTTCTCCAGCAGGTAGCCCAGGGGCTCGCCGTCGGATGAGTCGGCGATCTCCGCGCTGTCGAAGCGCAGGAAGAACGGCCCGGGGCCGCCACGGGCCGCCGCCCCCGGGGTCTTGCCGTCGGTCACCAGGATCTGCTCGATGCGCTGGGCGTGCGGGGTCAGCGCCGCGCCGACGCCCAGCGCCTTCCACTGCCGGAAGGCGGCATAGGCGATGGCCGAGGCCCGCCCGTCGAAGGTCGGCGCAACCTGGGCGTCGAACACCACCGGGTCGATCAGCACCGGCCTCAGCCCGGCCTGGTGCAGCGCCAGCGCCAGGGTGGCGCCCGCGATCCCGGCGCCGGCGATGATGACGTCGATGTCCTGGGGGACGCCGGCCGCGCTCATCGGGTCAGCCTTCCGCCTCGTCCTCGGTGAAGCCCATGATGTGGAAGCCGGCGTCGACGTGCACCAGCTCGCCGGTGGTGGACTTGCCGAGGTCGGAGAGCAGCCAGAGCGCCGCGCCGGCGACGCCCTCCATGGAGGTGTCCTCCTTCATGGCCGAGAGGTTGCGCCCCTTGGCCAGCATGGCGCGCCCACCCTGGATGCCGGCCAGCGAGAGGGTGCGCATGGCGCCCGGCGAGAGCGCGTTCACCCGGATGCCCCTGGGACCCAGGTCGCGGGCGGCGTAGCGGGCCGCGGCTTCCAGCGCAGCCTTGGCGACCCCCATGGTGTTGTAGTTCGGGATCGCCCGCTCCGAACCCATGTAGGTGAGCGTGACGATCGAGCCGCCGTTGGGCATCAGGGCCGCGGCGCGCCGCGCGCAGTCGGCGAAACTGTAGACCGAAATCTCCATGGCCTGCAGGAAGCCGGCGCGCGAGGCGTTCTCCACGAACGAGCCGCTGATCTGGTCGCGCGGGGCGTAGGCGATGGCGTGGACGAAGAAGTCGATGGTCCCGAAGGCCTTCTCCACGGCCGCGAATCCGGCGTCCATGGACGCGTCGTCGGTGACGTCGGCGGGCGCCAGCACTTTGATGCCCAGGCTGTCGGCCAGCGGCTGCACGCGGCGCTCCATGCCAGGCAGGTGGAGGAGCGCGATCTCCGCCCCCTGGGCGGCCAGTTGGCTGGCGATGCCCCAGGCGATGGACTGGTGGTTGGCCACCCCGGTTACGATCCCGCGCTTGCCGCGCATGAGCTCGCCCTTGGGCATCTGATAGTCGTCGGCCACGGATCGGGTCTCCTTGCGCCTTTTCGATCGTCGGATGGGTTTGTGGACGGGGGCGCGGCCGAGGGCAAGCATATCGCCGCCTTCATTTCGGCCGACGGCTGGGGGTAAGAGGGGCGGGCCGCCCGGCGTTCCCGTGGCTGCGGCGCCGGCCTCGAAGTTCCCGAATGATCGACATCCCGCTCGTCAAGTCGCCGCGCCGCGCGCCCCAGCGCCTGATGGCCGCGCTTCGCCAGCGGCTGCGCACCAGCGAGCTGTGGCTGATCGCGCTCTCGGTGCTGGTGGGCGCGGCGGCCGGGCTGCTGGCGGTGATCCAGAGCGACCTGGCGCACGGGCTGCAGGCCCTGCTCTACGGCATCGGCTTCGACCAGCGGCTGAGCGCGGCGGGCAGGATCAGGCCGCTGGCGGCGCTTTGGCTCTCGGCGGGCGGCCTGGCGCTGGGAGTCTTTTCCTGGCTCGTGCGGCGCCGGCGCTCCGGCGGCCTGGTGGACGTGGTGGAGGCCAACGCCCTGCATGGCGGAGTGCTCGGCCTGCGCGACAGCCTGGTGGTCTGCGCCCAGACGGTGCTCTCCAACGGAGTGGGCGCTTCGGTGGGCCTGGAGGCGGCCTACGCCCAGGCCGGCGGCGCCGCCGCGTCGAAGGCCGGGCAGTGGCTGAAGCTGCGGCGCCACGACATGCGAATCCTGGTGGGCGCCGGCGCCGGCGCGGCGATCGGGGCGGCGTTCGGGGCGCCCTTGACCGGCGCCTTCTACGCCTTCGAGATCGTCATCGGCTCCTATACCCCCTCGGCCATCGCCCCGGTCGCCGCCGCCTGCCTGACCAGCGTCATGGCGGCCAAGGCGGCGGGCGGCACGCCCTATTCCATCGGCATCCACTCCGGCAATTCGCCCAACGCCGTCGGCTACGCCCTCTATTCGGGACTGGGCCTGGTCTGCGCGCTCTTGGGCGTGGCGATCATGCGCCTGGTCGCCCTGGTGGAGCGCCTGGTGCGCAACTCGCCGATTCCCGCGGTCATTCGGCCCGCTATCGGCGGGCTGCTGCTGGGTGGCCTGGCCGTGGCCTCGCCGCAGACCCTCTCGGCCGGCCACGGCGCGCTGCACCTCGACCTGGCGGTGGGCGTGCCGCTGATCATCCTGGGCATCGTGCTGCTGCTGAAGACCGCGGCCTCGGTGGTGTCCCTGGGCTTCGGCTTCCGCGGCGGCCTGTTCTTCGCCTCGCTGTTCCTGGGAACCCTGGTGGGCCAACTCTATGCCGGCGCCGCCGATCTCTCCGGAATCGCCACCCTGACGCCCGAGAACGCCGCCCTGGTGGGCATGGGGGCGCTGGCGGTGAGCGTGGTCGGCGGGCCGCTGACCATGTCCTTCCTGGTGCTGGAGACCACCCGGGACTTCGGCGTCGCCGCCGCGACCCTGGCCGCGGCGCTGATCGCGTCGACCATCGTGCGCGAGCGCTTCGGCTATTCCTTCTCCACCTGGCGGCTGCACCTGCGCGGCGAGACCATCCGCAGCGCCCGCGACGTCGGCTGGATGCGGACCCTCACCGCCGGGCGGATGATGCGCCGCAACGGGCCGACGCTGGCCGCCGGCGCCACGGTCGCCGAGTTCCGCCGGCAATACCCCTTGGGCGGCGCCTCCCGGGTGATCCTCACCGGCGGCGACGGCCGCTACGCCGGCCTGGTGCTCACCGCCAGCGCCTATGCCGAGGGCGTGGAGCCGGAGACCCCCATCGACGTCCTGGCGGTCAACGAGGACGCGACCCTCTCGCCGGAGATGAACATCGAAGCGGTCATGCGCGCCTTCGAGGCCGCCGAGACCGAGGAGCTGGCGGTGGTCGACGGAGACGGCAAGGTGCTGGGCCTGCTGGCCGAGGCCTACGTCACCCGCCGCTACGCCAGCGAGCTCGAGAAGCAGCACCTCGACCTCTACGGCGAGGGGCGGGATTAGGTCAGTCCGCCCGCGCCATCACCAGGCAGCCGTTGGTGCCGCCGAAGCCGAAGCTGTTGCTCATCACCGTCTCCATGGGCTTGTCGGAGCGCTCCAGGAGGATCGGCAGGTCGGCGAATTCCGGGTCGAGGGTCTCGATGTTGGCGCTCTTCGCGGCGAAGCCGTTGTTGAGCATCAGGAGGCAGTAGATCGCCTCCTGGGCGCCGGCCGCGCCCAGGCTATGGCCGGTGAGCGACTTGGTGGACGAGATCAGCGGTGGCTTCGCGCCAAACACCTGGCGAATGGCCTCCATCTCGCGGCTGTCGCCCACCGGGGTCGAGGTGCCGTGCGGGTTCAGGTAGTCGATGGTCCGCCCGCCGATGGTCGACATGGCGAGCTTCATGCAGCGCACCGCGCCCTCGCCGGATGGGGCCACCATGTCGAAGCCGTCGGAATTGGCGGCGTAGCCCACGATCTCGCCCAGGATCTTCGCCCCGCGGGCCTTGGCGTGCTCGTACTCCTCCAGCACCACGATGCCGCCGCCGCCGGCGATGACGAAGCCGTCGCGGTCCTTGTCGTAGGCGCGGCTGGCCACGGCCGGGGTCGCGTTGAAGTTGGAGCTCATGGCGCCCATGGCGTCGAACATCACGCTGAGCGTCCAGTCGAGCTCCTCCACGCCGCCGGCGAAGACGACGTCCTGCTTGCCCATGGCGATCTGCTCGTAGCCCACCCCGATGCAGTGGGCCGAGGTGGCGCAGGCGGACGAGATCGAGAAGTTCAGGCCCTTGATCTTGAACCAGGTGGCCAGCACCGCGCTGGCGCCCGAGCTCATCGCCTTGGGCACCGCGAACGGGCCGACCCGCTTGGGGCCCTTGGTGCGGGTGATCTCGGCGGCCTCGACGATGGCCCGGGTCGAGGGCCCGCCGGAGCCGACGATCAGGCCGGTGCGTTCGTGGGAGACCTCGGCCTCCTCAAGGCCGGCGTCGGCGATCGCCTGCTCCATGGCGATGTGGCCAAAGGCCGTGCCTTGCGCCAGGAACCGCGCGGCGCGGCGGTCGACCATCGATTCCCAGTCAATCTGCGGCGGGGCGTGCACCTGGCAGCGAAAGCCGAGCTCGGCGTATTCCGGCGCGGCGACCACGCCCGACTTCGCCTCGCGCAAGGAGGCGAGCACCTCGTTGGCGTTAGCGCCGATCGAGGAGACCACTCCCATTCCGGTGACCACGACGCGGCGCATGGTTTCCTTCCGACTGCGCGGCTCTAGGACCGCTGGGAGAGACCGACGCGGAGATCCAGCGCCGTATAGATAGGCGTTCCGTCGGCTTCCAGAACCCCATCGCCGACGCCCATCACAAGGCGCCTGTTTATGACGCGCTTCATGTCGATCTTGTAGGTGACCTTCTTGATGTTCGGGGTGACCTCGCCGCCGAACCGGACTTCGCCGCAGCCCAGCGCGCGGCCGCTGCCCTTGCCGCCGATCCATCCCAGGTAGAAGCCCACCAGCTGCCACAGGGCGTCCAGGCCCAGGCTGCCCGGCATCACGGGGTCCCCCAGGAAGTGGCAGTCGAAGAACCAGAGGTCCGGATGGATGTCGAACTCGGCCTCGATATAGCCCTTGCCGTGGGCGCCGCCGGTGTCGTCGATCATGGTGATCCGGTCGAACAGCAGCATCGGCGGGGCCGGCAGCTGGGCGTTGCCCGGCCCATACATCTCGCCGCGGGCGCACGACATCAGCTCGTCGAAGCTGTAGTGATCCTTCGCCTTGGGCTCTGTCATCGTCCGTCCCGCAATCTCAAGGGCTTGGCCCTAGCAGAGCCACACCCGACGCTCAATGGCGGTTCAAGAGCCGGCCTGACGGCACTGGAGGGTGTCGGTAGTCCCCCAGAGCACCCCCTCCCGCACCCAGCCGGAGGCGTGGTCGGCGCGCACCTTGCACCAGCCCTTCTCGCAGCGGTCCAACGCGGCGAGCGACCGCGAGTTCAAATAGGCCGCAGCGCGGAACCCGTCCTTGGGCCGCTTCAGGAGCGCCACCGGCTGGCCGGTGGTGTTCATGGTGGTGCGCCGCCCGTCGGTGGTGCGCTTGTGCACCCAGGCCAGCGCGCCTTGCGGGTCGCAGACCCGGCGCCACTCGCTGGTCTCGGCGATCACCTGCAGGGGCAGGCCGCGCACCCGATAGACGAACAGCAGCCGGTGGTCGTCGCCAGGCCCCGAGCGGGCGTTGACCTTGTCGAACTTCAGGGAGACGTAGCGCGGCACCGGCATGCCGGAGGGCGTCTGGCGCTCGGCCGGCTTTTCCGGGACCCTTGCCGCCTGCCCGATTCCGATGGCCAGGACGGCCCCCGCCAGGCCGAGCGCCGATGTCAGCAGCAAACCACGCTTCGCCGGGATCAATCGCTGCGCCTCGCCTTGGCCGTCCGGGGCGCCTTTGCTAGAGGTTCCAGCATCACGGAAGCGCCGGTGAAGCGGCGCATGGAAACGCGCCCCCCTTCACCGCCTCCAATCTCAAGTCAGACATGGCCGCCCGCAAGCCGAAAGTCATCGTCACGCGCAAACTCCCCGATCCGGTGGAGACGCGCATGCGCGAACTGTTCGACACCGAGCTCAACCTGACGGACGAGCCCATGTCCCGCGCCCAGCTGAGCGACGCTGTGGGCCGCGCCGATGTCCTGGTCCCCACCATCACCGACAAGATCGACCAGGCCCTGCTGGGCAAGGCCGGGCCGAAGCTGAAGGTGGTGGCCAACTTCGGGGCCGGCGTCGACCACATCGACGTGGCGGCGGCCAACGCCAGGGGGATCACCGTCACCAACACGCCGGGCGTGCTGACCGAGGACACCGCCGACCTGACCATGGCGCTGATCATGGCGGTGGCCCGCCGGCTCGTGGAAGGGGCCAACGTCACCCAGGCCGGCGACTACCAGGGCTGGACCCCCACCTGGATGCTGGGCCACCGGATCACCGGCAAGCGGCTGGGGATCATCGGCATGGGGCGCATCGGCCAGGCGGTGGCCCGCCGCGCCCGCGCCTTCGGCCTCCAGATCCACTACCACAACCGCAAGCCCGTCTCCCCGCGCATCGCCGACGAGCTGGAGGCCACCTACTGGGAGAGCCTCGACCAGATGCTGGGCCGCACCGACATCGTGACGGTGCATTCGCCGCACACGCCGGCCACCTACCACCTGCTGTCGGCGCGGCGGCTGAAGCTGTTGCAGCCCCACGCCATCCTGATCAACACCGCCCGCGGCGAGATCATCGACGAGACGGCGCTGGCCGAACTGCTGAAGGACGGGGCCATCGCCGGCGCGGGCCTCGACGTCTTCGAGTTCGAGCCGAAGATCAATCCGAAGCTCCTCAACCTGCCCAACGCGGTCCTCCTGCCGCACCTCGGCTCGGCCACCATCGAGGGCCGCATCGACATGGGCGAGAAGGTGATCATCAACAT
>Ga0070679_100007147_pt1 | contig 10420 bp, 8 predicted proteins | sample KBSC63BmetaG_FD_65652 | JGI IMG/M metagenome (GOLD analysis project Ga0070679, IMG submission 65652) | Corn rhizosphere microbial communities from Kellogg Biological Station, Michigan, USA - KBS C6-3B metaG | ecosystem: Host-associated > Plants > Roots > Rhizosphere | place: USA: Michigan... | reverse complement strand
GTAGTCCTCGCCGCGCAGCGTCAGGCCCTCCCCCTCGACGAGCGAGGAGGCGGCGATCACGTACCGCTCCTCGTCCGGATGGACGCGCGGGCCGCCGATGTACAGGGAGAGCAGCGTGTACAGGCCGAACGCGCCGACGACGACGAGCCCGAGCGCGATGGCAGGTCCGCGGCGGCCAGTAGTGCGCGGCTGGTCCCGCTCTGCCGACACCGCGTCGAGGTGCGGCACCGTCTCGAGGTCTATCGCCACGCTCGCGCGATGGTAGTGGACGCATCCGCAAGTACGTTTCCCGCCCATGAGCGTCACGTCGCACGCCCGGCGCATCGTCGCTCCCGTCGCGAGACCGCTCCGCCGCACCGCGGTGGGGCTCCGGACGCGTGGCTGGGCGCCTCACTCGCATCTGTTCGTCGAGCAGGAAGCCGCGGAATGGGTGCTCTCCTACGAGGCGCGTCAGCTGAGCCGAACGGCAACGGCTCTCGGGGTCGAGCTCGGGCCCCCGGGCTGGGCGCGTGGCGTTGCGAACCAGTCGATCTTCCACCTCAGCCAGTTCACGCTGCTCCTTCACGACTTCGAGCGCGCGGGCAACAACCTCGGGCTCGCGTACTTCCACGGGCGCCCGGGGACACCCGGCATGCCCGAGTTCGACGCGTGCTTCGAGACGCTTCGTACGCGCCACGCGGAGATCGACCGGATCCAGGTGACGAACCGCGAGATGGAGACGCTCGTGCGGTCGACGGGGATCGCCCCGGGGAAGGTGCACCGGATCCCGATCGGGATCGACGTCGAGTCCTTCCGACCACGGACCGACGCGTCGCGGACGGCATCGCGCGCGCGGCTCGACCTGCCCGACTCGGCCTTCGTCATCGGGTCGTTCCAGAAGGACGGCGTCGGCTGGGGAGACGGGCTCGAGCCGAAGCTGATCAAAGGGCCGGACGTGCTCCTCGCGGTCGCGGAGCGCGTCGCCGAGCAGGTTCCGGAGCTCCACGTGCTGCTCACCGGGCCGTCGCGCGGATACGTGCGCACGGGCCTCGACCGGCTCGGCATCCCCTACCGGCACGCGCTCCTCCCCGACGTCGACGCGGTCGCGGACGTCTATCCCGGGATCGACGTGTGCCTCGTCGCCTCGCGGGACGAGGGCGGGCCGCGGGCGGTGCTGGAGTCGATGGCGACGCGCGTCCCGCTCGTGACGACGAGGGTCGGCCAGGCCGCGGACCTCGTGCGGCACGCCGAGAACGGATGGATGGTCGAGCCCGAGGACGTCGACGGTCTCGCCGCGTGGACGGCGCACGTTGCCCGCGCCGCCGCGGGGGAGCTCGAGCCGGTGCTCGCCGCGGGTCGGGCGACCGCGGAGGCCAACTCCTACGACGCCCTGCGGCCGCGCTGGCGTGCGCTGCTCGAGGGCTTCGTCGCGCTCCCGGACGCCTGATGGACGCGAGCGCCGCCCGCGTTGGCAGGTACGGCCGTGCCGCCGCCCGCTGGGCGCGCCTCCTCGCGGGCGGGCACGCAACGCCGGGCCTGCGCGTGTTCTACGGCTGGGACGTGATCCCGGGGGCGGGCGAGCCGGTCGCGGGTGGCACCGCGAAGCTCCAGAAGCTCGCTGCGCGCTGGCCGAACGCGCCGACCGACTTCTCGCTGCTGTACCTCGGGACCACGTACCTCCCGCGCGACCTCCGCCAGCTCCTCTGGATCGCACGGCGCCGCGGCGCGAAGGTCGTCGTCAACCAGGACGGCGTCGCCTACCCGGGATGGGCGGGAGAGAGGACCGACGAGCTCAACGCGCCGCTCCGGCGCGCGCTCGACGGCGCGGACCACGTGCTCTACCAGAGCCTCTTCAGCAAGCGCTCGTCCGACGCGTTCCTCGGGGAGCCGGACGGCCCGTGGGAGATCCTCCCGAACGCCGTCGACGTGGACACGTTCACCCCGGGGCGGCCGCCCTCCGACGGGCCCGTCGTGCTCCTCGGCGGCGACCAGACACAGGGGTACCGCCTCGAGCTCGGGCTCGAGACGTTCCGGCACGTGCTCGACGCGCATCCGGGAGCGCGCCTGCTCGTCAGCGGCCGGCTCGTCTCGGATCCTGCACCGACGATCGCCCGGCTCGGGGTCGGTACCGCGGTGGAGCTCACCGGGCGCTACGCGCAGCGCGAGGCGCCGGACGTCTACCGCCAGGCCCACGTCCTGCTCCACACCAAGGTGAACGACCCCTGCCCGACCGCGGTGATCGAGGCAATGGCGTGCGGCGTGCCCGTCGCGTACCCGGCGAGCGGCGGCACCGTCGAGCTCGTCGGTGACGTCGGCGGCGTCGGCGTCCCACATCCCGACGGGTTCGAGCGGGACGAGCCGCCCCCGCCGGAGGAGCTCGCCGCAGCGGTCTCGGCGGTGCTCGCAGACCGCGACCGCTACTCGGCCGGCGCCCGAGACCGCGCGGTCCAGCGCTTCGCGCTCTCGGACTGGCTCGACCGCCACGCCGAGCTCTTCGCGTCCCTCGTCGCCTAGCTCAGCGGCCGCGTCCCGCGAGCAAGCCGCGGAGGCGGCCACCGAGCGTCGCGAGGTGAAACCGCGCGCGTGTTCCGTCGAGGAGGACGGCGAATGCGACCGACGCGAGGAGGGGCCGGACGAGCAGGCGAATGACCGTGCCCGCGGGATAGCGGTTCGCCGCGAGCAGGTAGCCGAGACTGCCCCCGTCCCTGCGACCGAGCCCGATCAGCTCTTCCGCGGACGGCGTCTTGACCGGGTGCGTGATCACCACCGAGGGGTCGTACTCGACTCGCGCGCCGGCCCGGAGGGCGCGGACGAGGAAGTCGATCTCCTCGCCGGAGCTCCACGGCGTGCCCGAGCCGAGCCCGAGCTGCTCGTCGAAGTCGCCGACCCGGTCGACCACGCTTCGGCGGAGGAAGATCGTGTGCGAGATCGCGGCGTGGAAGACGGTCTCCGGGCGGATCCGCTGCGCCCGTGACGGCCAGCGACCCGTCGTGCGCCCGTTGACGTCGGCGGGTCGTCCGCAGACCCCGTCGAGGCCGGGGTCGGCCGCGAACCGCTCCGCCACCCGCGCGAGGAGCTCCGCCGCGTAGACGCAGTCGTCGTCGGGAAAGGCGACGACGTCGGCCGTCAGCGACGGCAGTGCCGCGTTCCGTGCGCGGGAGAGGCCGCGCGCCGAGCGGAGCCGCGCGACCTCGAGGGCGGGGTGTCCCGCGAGCACGTGCTCGAGCCGGTCGTCGTCGTTCTGGTCGACCACGACGACGCGGAACGCGCGATGGGTCTGCGCGTCGAGCGAGGCGAGGAGGGCATCGAGGTCGTCCGTCCGTTCGACCGTCGCGACGACGAGGTCGAAGCGCAGGTCGGAAGCGGCTTCGGCCACCGGCGCAGGCTACCCTCACCGCGCCGTGGCTCCCGCCCTCGTGTCCGTCGTCCTGGCAGCCCGTGACGCGGAGCGGACGGTCGAGGAAGCGGTCGCGAGCGTGCTCGGCCAGACCGAGCGCGACCTCGAGCTCGTCGTGGTCGACGACGGGTCCGTCGATGCGACGAGCGAGCGGGTGCGCGCGCTGGACGATCCCCGAGTCCGGCTCGTCCGGAACGACGCGCCGCTCGGCCTCGCCGGCGCGCTCAACGTCGGGCTCGACGCCGCTTCGGGGACCTATCTGGCGCGGATGGATGCGGACGACATCGCGCTTCCGTGGTGGCTCGAAACGACGCTCGGGCGCCTGCGGCTCAGCGGCAGCGCGGTGATGGGCTCGGGGATGATCGATCTCGGCGGCGACGGCCGCCTCGGCACCGTCCACCGGATGCCGGCCGGCGCCCGTGCCGTGCGGTGGGCGGCGCTGTTCTCGTCGCCGTTCTTCCACTCGACGGTCGTCGTCGACCGCGCGGTGCTGGACGAGCACGGCCTCCGCTATGACCCGTCGTTCGCGGAGAGCGAGGACTACGACCTGTGGGCGCGTCTGCTGGACGTCGCCGACGGAGACAACGTCCGTGATGCGCTCGTCCTCTACCGCAAGCACGCGACCCAGGCGTCTGCCCGGCGGGCCGCGCTCCAGCGCGAGTGCCAGCGCAGCGTGGCGCTGCGGCAGATCGCCGCCCTCGTCCCCGAGCTCGAGGAGGCGAGCGCCGAGCTCGCCTGGCTCGCAGGGGCGGGGCTCCCTCTGCCCGACGGGTCCGCGGGACGGGCGGCGGACGTCTTGACGAGGCTCGCCGGCGCCTTCGACCGCCGCCACGGTGGCGACGAGGCGCGTCGAGCGGCGGCCTGGTCGCTTGCGCGCGCTCGTGTCTCGACTGGCGCGCGCGCGCGGCTCGCGCCGCGGGCGCTGCGGCTCGATCCGGCACTGCCGGTGCATGGCCTCGGCCGGCTGCGCGGGCGGAGCGACGCGCGGGTGGAGCAGGTCGCGGCGCGCTCGTGGCTCAGGGCGGATGCGGACGCGCCGGTCGACGTCACGTTCGTGCTCCCCGAGCCCGCGCCGTACCGCACGGCAATGCTCGACCGTGCCGCAGAACGCTCTGAGCTCGAGCTGACGGCGATCTACGCGGGGTCGAGCGTGCAGCGCCGGGCCTGGGCGACGAACACGCGCCATCGTGCGGTCGTCCTCGACGGTTGGCGCGTCCCCGGCGCCTACCGCGTCCTCCGCCACGACTACCCTGTCTCGCTCGACGTCTTCCGCGCACTCGAGGACGCGGCGCCCGAGGTCGTCGTCGTCTCTGGCTGGAGCACGTTCGCCTCGCAGGCGGCCGTTGCGTGGTGCCGGCGGCGGCGCGTCCCGTACGTCCTCCTCGTCGAGTCGAACGAGCGCGACGCTCGCGCGGGCTGGCGGCGCGCCGTCAAGGGAGCAGTCGTCCCGACCACGGTGCGGAACGCGGCGGAGGTGTTCGTCGTGGGAACGCTCGCCCGGGAGTCGATGCTCGCGCGCGGGGTCGACTCCGACCGCATCTCGCTCTTCGCCGACACGATCGACCCCGCGCGCTTTGGGTCGGAGGCCGACCGGCTGGCCGCTCGACGGGACGAGCTGCGGGCCGAGGCGGGGCTCGCCGCGGAGGACGTCGCGGTGCTCTCCGTCGCCCGGCTCGCGCCCGAGAAGGGCCATGACACGCTGATGGCGGCGGCGGCGCTCCTTGCCGACCCGAGGGTGGCCGTCCTCCTGGCGGGGAGCGGACCTGAGCGCGAGCGGCTCGAGGCCCTCGCCGGCGAGCTCGGGACGCGCCTCGTCGTGTTGGACGAGCTTCCGTGGGAACGCATTGTCGAGCGCTACGCGATCGCCGACGTCTTCGCGCTGCTCTCACGGCACGAGCCGTGGGGCGTCGCCGTGAACGAGGCGGCCGCCTGCGGGCTGCCGCTCGTGCTCTCCGACCGGGTCGGCGCGGCCTACGACCTCCTCGAGGACGGTCGCAACGGGGCGCTCGTCCCGGCCGACGACCCCCACGCCGCGGCCGACGCGCTCGAGGAGCTCGTCGCCGATCCGGAGCGCCGCCGCCGGGCCGGCGAGGCCTCCCGCGAGCTGATGCGCGGCTGGGGCTACGAGCCGAGCATCGAGAACCTCGTCAGGGTCGCTCGCCGCGTCGCGGGTCGTCAGGTCGCGAGCGCCTCCGCGTAGATCGCGACCTGCTCGTCGACGACGGCGTCCCACGTCGATCGCCGCGCAGCGGCGAGCGCGCCGTCGGCAAGGCTCGCGCGGAGCGTCGGGTCACCGAGCACCCGCGCGATCGCGTCGACCGTGGCCTGCTCGTCGTAGGGGACGACGAGCGCCTCTCCGGCCGCGAACGAGGTCGCGACGCCGGTGCGGTCGGAGACGACGACCGGCGTCCCGACCGAGGCGGCCTCGGCTGCGACGAGCCCGAAGTTCTCGCCACCCGAGGCGAGCACGAAGACGTCCGCGCGCCGGTAGAGGTCGAAGGGCGGCCCGGCGCTCGGCGGGAGCAGGTGGACGCGGCCCGCGGTCCGCGGATCCGAGACGGCGGCGGTGACCGCGGCCATCGTCCCGTGGCGGTCGTCCGGTCCGACGAGCACGAGGTGCGCGTCGGGCAGCGAGCGCGCCGCGGCGACGAGGTGCTCGATGCCCTTCTCCGCCGCGATCCGGCCGACGTACAAAACGACGGGCGCGCCGTCGGGCACGACACCGGCCAGGGGGTCGCCCTCCGCCGCGGGCGGCGGCTCGGGGAACGCGTTGCCGCGGAGACGAACGCGCTCCGGGTCGACGCCGCAGGCGACGACGTCGTCCTGTTCCCTGGGCGACGAGACGATCACGAGCCGCGCCCCGGTCGCGACACCACGCACGAGGGTCGCGTCGACCGCTCGCTTGAGCCGCACCTTCCGCAGGCGCGGCCGGAACATCCCGGCCGGCTCGAAGACGTAGGGGATCCGCCGCGCCCGGCACCAGGCGGCGACGACCGTCCCGAGCGGGTCGCGGAACCCGATCACGTGCGTCAAGGTCGGTCGCGGAAGTCGCCGCAGTGCGAGCGGCAACGTCGGCGTCACGCCCATCCAGCGATACCGCAACGGCGTGCCGAGGTACGTCACCTTCGCCCCGTCGACGGTCTCCTTCGTCGTGGTGCGCGAAGGTCGCTCGCCGACGTCGCGGAGCGTGGTCGTCACGACCTCGACGTCGTGCCCACGCGCGACGAGCCGTGAGACGAGCTCGCGCGCGACGACGACAGGGCCGCCGAAGGCGTGCGCAGGCCAGTACGCAGGGGTGGCGAACAGGATGCGCTGAGGCGACTGCACGGCTGGGACCCTAGTGCGGGCCGCCGGGCGACAAGACGGAGCGTCGCAAGTTACAAGTTGTAACTTGCGACCCTTGGCCGCGGCCCCCTCCCGACCTCGCATCCTCGTGCTGAACCAGTACTACTGGCCGGGGATCGAGGCGACCGCGCAGCTCCTGGCCCAGCTCTGCGAGGAGCTCGCCCGGGAGTACGACGTGACGGTGGTCACAGGTCACCTCCGCGGGCACGAGCTGCCTTCGGAGGAGCTGCGGAACGGGGTGCGGATCGTCCGCGTGCGGTCGACGACGTACGACCGCTCCGAGCTCCACCTCCGTGCCGCGAACTACGCGTCCTATCTGGGCGACACGACGCTGACCGCGCTCCGCGGCGAACGGCCCGACCTGATCCTGTGCATGACCGACCCGCCGATCATCGGCGACATTGCGCTCGTCGTGGCGCGCCGCTTCGGGGTCCCGCTGCTCGTGATCAGCCAGGACGTCTTCCCCGAGATCGCAGAGCGGGTGAAGCGACTCCAGCAGCCCGTTCTGCTCGGCGCGCTCCGCCGCCTCGTCGCGCTGTACCTCAAGCGTGCCGATCGCGTGGTCGCGATCGGCGAGACGATGAAGCTGCGGCTCGAGGACAAGGGCGCGCCCGCGGAGCGCGTCACGGTGATCCCGAACTGGGTCGACACCGGGGAGCTCACGCCGAGGCCCCGCCACAACGCGTGGTCGGCGGAGCGCGACCTCGACGAGTCGTTCGTCGTGATGCACTCCGGGAACATCGGGCACGCGCAGGACCTCGACACGCTCGTCCGCGCCGCCACGTTCCTGCGCGACCTGGGCGCCCTGAAGCTGGTGCTGATCGGGTCGGGGGCGCGGCTCGGCGAGGTCACGCGCCTCGCGCAGCGGCTCGAGGTGATGTCCACCGTCCGCTTCCTCGACTACCAGCCGCGCAACGAGCTCTCGCTCTCGCTCTCCGCGGGCGACCTCCACTACGTCGGGCTCGCCCGCGGGCTGTCCGGATTCGTTGTGCCGAGCCGCGTCTACGGGATCCTCTCCGTCGGCCGACCGGTGCTCGTCTCCGCCGACGCGGACAGCGAGACCGCACGGCTCGTCGAGGAGGTCGGCTGCGGCATCGTCGTGCCACCCGGACGGCCCGACCTCGTCGCAGGGGTGCTCCGCGACGTCGTCGAGGGCCGGACGAGCCTCGAGGGGATGGGGGAGCGGGGCCGGGAGTGGGTCGAGCGCGAGGCCGACCGAGAGGTCGCGTTCCGGCGCTACCGCGCCCTCGTCGCCGACGTCGTGGCCGGTGCCTCTTCCAGCAGCTCCCGGTAGAGCCGGTCCATGTCGTCGACGAGACGCTCGACCGAGTAGCGGGTGAGCGTCCGCTCGCGCCCGGCGGCGCCCATCGCCGCGCGGCGCTCGGGGTCGCGGGCGAGGATCTCGAGCCGCTCTGCCAGCGCGTGCGTGTCGTGCGGGCGGACGAGGAAGCCCGTCTCGCCCTCGTCGACGACGTCGGGCACGCCGCCGACCCTCGTCGCGACGACGGGCCGCCCGGCCGCGAGCGCCTCGATGATCGTCACCGGCGTCCCCTCGCTCACGGACGTGAGCACCACGGCGTCGCAGATCGCGTACCACGGCGCGACGTCCTCCTGGTAGCCGACGAGCAGGCACGAGCGGGCGAGCCCGAGGTCGTGCGCCCGCTGCTCGAGCCGTTCGCGGTCGTCCCCGTCGCCGACGAGCAGGAGCAGCGCGTCGACGCCCCGCTCGCGCAGCGCCGCGAGCATCGTCAGGAGGTCGTCCGTGCGCTTGACCGCGGTCATCCGGCCGAACCAGCCCACGACGAACTTCTGCGGCGCGATCCCCTGCCGTCGGCGCATCTCCACGGGATCGCCCTCGAAGCGAACGCGCGGCTCGAGCTCGATCCCGAGTCGCACGACCGAGAACTTCGAGCGCGGCGCGACGTGCAGCGAGACGAGCTCGTCGCGCACCTCGGGGCTGACGGCGACGAGGCGGTCGGTCGTGCGCGCGAGCGCCGTCTCGATCGCGCGGAACAGGAGCGTTCCGGCGTGGCCGAAGTACCCGCGCAGCACGTGGCCGTGAAACGTGTGGACGACCACGGGTCGACGCCAGGGGCGGGCGAGGAACGCAGCGACCCGCCCGATCGCGCCGGCCTTCGCGGTGTGCGTGTGCACGACGTCGGGCCGGACGCGGCGGATCATCCCCGCGACGCGCCAGGCCGCGACCGCGTCGCGTACCGGCGAGAGCTCCCGCGAGAGACCGGGCAGGCGGAGCACCTCGACGCCCGCGCGGTCGGCGACGAAGGCCATCGACTCCTCGCCGCGCGCGACGTCCCCCGCCACCAGTGTGGTCTCGTAGCCTCGTGCCGCGAGCCCCTGCGCTAGGTAGGTCACGTGCAGGGCGGGGCCGCCCATGTTGAGCCTCGCGATCACGCGGAGAACGCGGATCGGACGGCCGGTCGGAGCCGTGCTCATCGCGCGGCGAGCCTAGCGGGAGGCGGGGATACACTCGCCCGGTGTCCGCGGCGAAGACGCTCTTCTGGGGGGCGCTCGGCGCCCTTGCCTGGACCCATGTCGGGTACCCGCTCGCGGCGGGCGCGCTCGCTCGCGCCCGGCCGAGACCGGTGGCCCGCGACCCCGAGTGGACGCCGTCGGTGGCGGTGATCGTCGCCGCGCACGACGAGGAGGCGCTGATCGGCCGCAGGGTCGAGAACTTGCTCGCGCTGGACTACCCACCCGAGCAGCTCGACATCGTCGTCGCGTCCGACGCCTCCGAGGACGGGACGAACGAGATCGTCGAGGCCGTCGCGGCAAAGGAGCCACGGGTACGGCTCCTCGACTGCCCGCGCGGCGGCAAGGTCGCCGCTCAGGACCGAGCGGTGCGCGACACGGAGAGCGACGTGGTCGCCTTCTCCGACGCCAACGCGACCTGGGCCCCCGACGCGCTCACGCAACTCGTCGCGACTCTCGCCGACCCCGATGTCGCCTATGCCTGCGGCGCGCTGCGGCTCGAGGACGCGGAGGGCAACAACCGCGAGGGCCTCTACTGGCGCTACGAGCTCTGGCTGCGGGAGCAGGAGTCGCAGCTCGGCTCGGTCACCGGCGGGAACGGCTCGATCTACGCGCTCCGGCGCGGCGACTACGTCGAGGTCGACCCGCGCTGGGGCCACGACCTCTCGCTCCCGTACCGGATGGTGCAGAACGGCCGCCGCGCGGTGTTCGAGCCTTCGGCGCACGCCTTCGAGCGGCCGACGCCGACGAACGAGGCGGAGTACGCCCGCAAGGTGCGGATGTTCGAGCACTGCTGGGAGATCACGCTGCGCGGCTCCCTCCTGCGCCGACTCCCGCCGGGCTATCTCGTCTCGATCCTCTCGCACCGGGTGCTCCGCTACGCGAGCGGCCTGCTCCACGTCGTCCTGCTCGGCACGAGCGTTGCGCTCGTCGGCGCGGGTTGGCCGTATCTCCTCGCGCTCGCGGGCCAGCTCGCCGTCCTTGCCGCCTTCGCGGCGCGCGTGCCGATCGCGCGGTACTACGTCTACGTCAGCTGGGCGACCGTCCAGGCCCTGTGGAACTACGTCCGGCATGGCGTCCCCGCGGCGTGGGATCCGGCAGCGACGCGGTGAACCGCGTCGCCGACCTCGCCATCGCGGGCGTCGGGCTCGCGCTGACGAGCCCCGTTCTCGCGGCAGCGGCGCTCGCGATCAAGCTCGAGGACGGCGG
>Ga0070679_100007146_pt1 | contig 10420 bp, 5 predicted proteins | sample KBSC63BmetaG_FD_65652 | JGI IMG/M metagenome (GOLD analysis project Ga0070679, IMG submission 65652) | Corn rhizosphere microbial communities from Kellogg Biological Station, Michigan, USA - KBS C6-3B metaG | ecosystem: Host-associated > Plants > Roots > Rhizosphere | place: USA: Michigan... | reverse complement strand
GATGATCTTCGCGATCGGCCCAACGATGGCGAGCGCGAGGAACGCCGGTCCGACATTGAACGCCGTGGGCAGCGGCCAGCCCTGATCCGACGCGAAGCGAATCAGCGTCTCCGCGAGTGCGATGATCACCGCAACGAGCATCTGCTTGCGCCGATCGCGCACGACCGTGCGTGGATCGGTGATCATGAAGAAGACGAAGAGCTGATACATCGGCCCGGTGATCGGCGCGATCTCCGGCAGCACGGGCTGATGGAGCAGCAGCGCGCGCAGCGAATTCAGTAAGAGAAAGCTGACGACGTATGTGATCGTGACGTGCACTACCTTCACGCGCGACGCGATCACCAGTCCGAAGGCCCAGATCACGAGATTCGTGGCCGCGTCGTTGCCCCACTGGTGGCTCAGCACCGACACGTGATTTGGCATCGCGAGCAGCAGCGCCGAGATCGCGAAGTTGGTGGGATTCCAGATGTGCGTGCCTCGATACTGCAGCACATACTTGGACGCGATCGCGAGAAATCCGCCGAGCACGAACGGCCACACCACCGCGCCCTGTGGTTTCAGCAGCAGGGTGAGGCTGATGCCGCTGATGTACGCGCTCTGAAGGTTGACCACGCGTCCGCGAACGAACCACGACAGCAGCACTTCGACCGCAACGCACGTCAGCAGCGCGACGGCGAGCCGCTCGTAACCGCCGACAACGTGATAGCGAAGCTGCGCGACGACCAGCACGAGTGTGATGAGGAACGCGATCAGATATCGCGGATCGACCTTCCTGAATCGCTCACTGCGCGCCGGCGTCGTGCGTGAAGACGCGATCGCGGCGGCGTCGGCTGGCTGCGTCACTGCTTCGGCTCCTGCACGACGACGATGCGATCGATCGCCGGATTGGTGATCACCTGCTGCGCTCCCGAGGGCCAGTGAATCACCACCCGATCGATCCACTCGTTGTGTCCAAGCCCGAAGTGCAGCCGCCGATCGTTCTGACTCGCGAAGCCCATCCCACCGTCGACGACGCGCCGTTGCTTCAATCCGCCTGACTCCACGACCACTTCAGCGCCAATCGCGCTCCGATTGCTCCGCGTTCCCACGAGCGACAGGCCGATCCAGTGATTCGTGCTGTCTGGCCGATTGCGATACAACACTGCCGGCTGATTCTGATTCGCCACGATCACGTCGAGCGCGCCGCGGTTCGAGAGATCGGCGAGCGCGACTGCTCGCCCGTCGTAGCGATCGGTAATGCCAACCTGTTGCGCGACGTCGACCCAACCGCCCAGGCCGCGATTGAGAAACACGCGCGAACGCTCGTAGCCGGACAGACTCGCGTTCCCGAACGCCGGCCACGTGCTCGCGTCCTCGAAGAGGCGGCCGTTCGCGCCGGCGATCTTCGACATCGCATACCAGTAGCTCTTCGTCGAATCCGCGGAGATGAAGCCGTTGGCGACGAACAACTCGTTGCTGCCGTCGTTGTTCAGATCTCCGAACTGCGCGCCCCAGGCCCAGCCAGCATCGGCGACGACGGCGTCCGCCATGTTGTGGAAGCGCGGCTTGCCATTGCTTCCGGCATCGGGCGTCATCTCGTTCAGGCGGAGATTGTTGTTCTGAAACAGATAGCCGCGCTCCGAGATGTCGGTGACGAATACGTCGAGGTGGCCGCGGTTGTACACGTCGCCCAGCGCAACCGACATCCCGCTCTTCGACTCGCTCTCCAGGCCGGCGGTACTCAACACGAAGCGCTTGCCGTGATCGTTGAGATACAACTCCTCTGGACCGTAGTCGTTCGCCAGATAGATGTCGGGCCAGCCGTCTTCGTTGAAGTCGGCCGACGCGGCCGCGAGCGTCCAGCGCGTGCTGCCGACACCCAGCTTGTCGGTCACGTCCTCGAACTTGCCGTTTCCAAGATTGTGAAACAGGAGATTCTTGCCGCCATTCGTCGCGAACTCGAAGCTGTCGTGCATGATTCGAGTCGTTGACAGATGCCAGAGATCGATGTCGTCGCGGAAATAGCCGGTCACGTAGAGATCGAGCAGACCGTCGCGATCGTAGTCGATCCAGATCGCGCCATTGCTGTTCATCCAGCGATGCAGACCCGCGCTCTGTGTGACGTCCTGGAAGTGATGGCCATCGAGATTCTTGAACAGCGCGAGGTAGCCGTAGCGATAGACGAGGAGATCCTCGCGGCCGTCGTTGTCGAAGTCACCCCACACGCTGCCCATCGAGACGCCTTCGCCCGGCCGATTGAGATCGGCGAGCCCCGCGCTCGCCGCTACTTCGTCGAACGTGCCGTCGCCCTTGTTGCGGTAGAGCGCATTGGGTTCGCCGAACCGGCTGGTCGTGAAGTAGAGATCGGGAAAGCCGTCGCCGTCGAAGTCGCCCACGGACACCGACGCGCCGAGCGCAGCCACATGCGGCTCGATGTTCGCGATCTTTGGATCGAATGACGGCCGTTGATGAACGAAGTGAATTCCTGCCGCGGCCGTCTCGTCGTGAAGAACGAATCCCGGCCTAGCGGGATCCGCCGACGCCCGAATGGGACCGCGATCGAGGCGTGCCGCGGCGACGATCGCCGCGAAGAACGGAATCGCTATGACCGCCCGACGGGCGAATTGGTGGCGGGGCAGCTCGGCAGACATCTCACCCCTATACTGTGATGCCGCACGCCACTCGGCTAGCTCTCACTCGTGGCGCCGCGACACGACCCGCGTATTGAAGCTCCGCTGGTAGCGCTGGTGAGCGCTGTCGGCCGGATATGCATCGCCGGGCGCGTACGGGTACTCGCGGATTGCGTGGAACGGCAGGGGACTCACCGTTGCCCCGTACGCCGTGTTCAGATCGGAATCCTTGATCCAGCCGTCCGTGTAGAGCAGGAAGTCGCGCGTCCAACCCTTCGGTAGCGTTCGGGCGGACGATGCATCGAACTCGAGCGTCGCTTCGTCGCCGGGGGCCATGATGACGTACATGTCGTCCGACTGGCCGAGGAGGGACTTCACGTCGCCGAAGCGTGTGAACGCGCCCTCGATCGGACGCCACGGCGACTCCTTGCTCACGCTGTCGTAGTCGAACCACCACGGGCCGTAACGCCCGCCCTTGCGATAGGTGCGCGAGTAGCCGCGGAAGTGAAGATCAGCGGCGAGCGCCGTGAGCGGAGCGACGTGCGCCTCGGCTGACGGCACATCGCGTCCGACGAATGCTTGATCCCAGTAGATCTGCAGATTCGTCCGAATGCGCACGTGATGATCGTTCGTCGGAAAGACATGCGTGAGATCGATCACCATCGTCTTGTCCTTCCCCGACGGGAATGAGAGGTTCGCGATCGCGGTCGTCCACTGCCCGTGCGCGTCGCGTACCTCGAGCGATGGCATCATCACCTTCACGGCTGATTGCTGCGACAGGGCGACGTTGATGCTCGCGTCGGTCGGGTAGATCCATCCCCGCAGGAACAAGAACGTGCTGTCGGCGCCCGCATGCGGCCCAAGGTCGAGAACGAGATCGTGCGGGCGCACGAGTCCCTGGTAGCCGAGCGGTGTGAAGTTCGAGACGTATCGATCGTCCGCGTCGCGGAGCGTCGCAAGCTGATCGACACCTTGATCGTCAACCGCCGACACGGGCGGCTGCGGATGCACAACGCGGAACATGCGGAGCTGCACGGGCCCGGGTGGAACGAACTTCTCGTCGACGAACACATTCACCGAATCCGGATGATCGACGGCCAGCAGCTTCAGTTGATCCGCGAAGGCCGTCTCCCACAGTTCTTCGGTGAGTTGCAGCGTGTACTTGCCATCGCGCGGTACGAGGGCGTTCCCAGGAATTCGCAGGTACTCCTGTGATGCGCCGGCCGGTGCGTACGCGGCCGCACCTCCCGCCATGAGCCCCATCGGCATGCCGAGCGCGCTGCGCCACATCACGTCGGTGAGGAATCGGAAACGTGTGCCGTCCCAGGCATATACGAACGCGCATGAGCCTTTCAGTACTTCATTCTCGATGACGTCCTGATCGGTACCGGGGAAGTACACCGTTTGCGGAACACCGTTCGGCCACTCGATACGAACCACGTCCGCCTTGAGATGCGGCCCGAGCCCGAAGTGGGTCACTCGGGATGTCACGACGCGCGTCTGGTAGAGATCGGCGGCGCGGACCTCGACTCGCGCGCCGATGCCGAAGTCGTTGTTCTTCCCTGAGCCATTGCGCAGTCCCGCAAGCTGCACCTGCATCGAGAGCCGAGCGTTGCCGCCGTCGTTTCGCAGGAGACGCAGGCCGCTGCCGTCGCCGACGAGCAGATCGAGATCGCCATCGCCATCGATGTCATCGGCCTGCAGCGAAGCGGCCGGCTTCGCCGATGGTGGAACGAGCGTCGATCGATCTGTGAACTTCCCGCCGCCGTCATTGTGTAGCATTCGCACGCCGCCTGGACCAGCCACGACGAGGTCGAGCCAACCATCGTTGTCGTAGTCGACGAACTGCGCATCCGTCGCGGCAGCACCTCGCAGCGTGGAGAGAGCGGCACTCGAGCGATCGTCGCGCGTGAAGCGTCCATCGCCGCCATTCAGCCAGAGACTCGACTCGCGCGCGCCGCTCACGAAGGCGTCGATGAAGCCGTCGTTGTTGTAATCGCCGATGGCGACCGTCGCTGCATCGTCGATGGCCAGACCGCTCGTTGCGACGATGTCGGTGAAGTGACGTCCGCCATCGTTGTGGAACAACGCACTGCGTCCATTCTCGCTGACCACGAGCACGTCCATCCGTCCGTCGCCGTCGAAGTCCGCGAACGCTGCGTCGCGCGCACCGCGCACGGGCGTGAAGCCCATTGCCTGCGACATCTCGGTGAACGTGCCGTCGAGATTGTTTCGGTAGAACACCACGCCGCCGCCGCCGCCAACCAGCAGAAGATCGAGATCCCCGTCGTGATCGAGGTCGGCGAACAATGCTCTGCGTGTGTTCGCGATGGCGCCGAGTCCGGCCTTTGCACTCACGTCCTCGAACTTGCCGCCGGTGTTGTGAAAGAGATGCGCTTTCTGATCGGCGCCAATCGCGAACAGATCGAGTCGACCGTCGTTGTCGACATCGGCAAAGGTCGCGAAGCTCGCACCGCCCGGGAGTGAGATGCCACTACGCTGGATGACGTCAAGCAACTGCCCGCCCTGCACATGATAGAGATGCGCGCTCGATCCGAACGACGCGAAGATGTCATCGGTCCCGTCGCCATCGTAGTCACCGAGCGCGATCGTCGACGGCGACGACGCGGCACCGCTCGCCGCCGGCAACCCGACATCGGACGTCATGTCCACGAAATGCACGAGGTCCGTCGCGGCATTTCCGCGCGCCACACCGCGCAATGTGGCGAGCGACTTCGGTGTGAACGTGAGAATCGGCCGGCCCGAGAGCGGACCCTCGAGCCACTTCACCTCGTCGAGCGACGCCTGATAGGCCAGCGTCGTCGACATCGCGTGGAGAAATCGATCGAGCGGTGCGCGCGCATCGGCGATCTTCTGAGCTCGCAGCAGCGCAATCGTGGTGTCGAGCACCGGCTGCGCGTCCTTCGGCAGCTCGGGACGAATGCGGCGCGCGTCCTCGAGCAGACGCAACGCACTATCCGCCGCGCCGCGGCGCACGAGCGCATCGGTAAGCTCGAGCCGCACCGCGAGATTCATCGGCGCGACTGCCACGACATCCTTCAAGCGAGCTTGGTAGCGCGCTTTTGCCGCCGTATCCGTCGCGACGGCCTGACGCTCGAGCTCCGCGAGCGCATACAACACGTGCGGATTCGTCGGCGACGCGCGTCGTGCCTCCTCGAGCACCGAGCGCGCGTCTGGCAGGCGATTCGTGACCGCGTCCAACTTTGCCATCATCAACGCGATGTCGGGATTCGCCGAATCCAGTTCGCGCGCGCGACGCAACTCCTTCTCGGCGTCGGCGAAGCGCGAGCCGCGCAGATAGGTCAGCCCAAGATTCGCGTGTCCCAACGGCTCGTTGGGCGCGAACGCGATCACCTTCTTGAACTGGGCCTCAGCCTCGCGGAGCTCGCCGCGCTCGAGATATCCCAGCCCGAGCGCCTGGGCCTGAAAGAGCTCTTCGGTGTGGGGCTCGGACTGTTTGCATCCGCCCGCCACGGTGAGGAGCGCGCACGCAACGAAGATCGAGCAACCGCGCGCGCGCATCCTTTCAGCGATGTCTCGGGAGAGTCGTCGTAGCACGCGACCAATCTACGCCGTTCCGCTCGCTTCGCTCCCTCCGACCTATTCCTCCCGAATCGCCACCAGCGGATCCACCTGCATCGCTCGGCGCGCCGGCAGCCAGGCGGCGACGATGGTGGCGAGCCCCAGAATCACCGGGACGATGACGAATGTCGCCGCATCATACGGGCTCACGCCGTAGAGCAGCTTGCCGATCAACTGCCCAGTGAGCAGTGCCCCGCCGAGACCGACGCCGAGTCCGATCGCGGCGAGCCGGCCGCCGCTTCCAAGGACCATCCGTGCGACGTGCGACGGCGCCGCACCGAGCGCGAGTCGAACGCCGATCTCCCGGCGCCGCTGCGCGACGGAGTACGCCATCACGCCGTAGACCCCGACCGCCGCGAGCAGAAGCGCCGTCGCCGCGAACAAGCCGACGAGCAGCGCATACAGGCGTGGTAGCGCGACCATGTCGCCGACGAGAGTGTCGATTGGTTGGACCGCGTCGGCCGGAATGAGCGGATCCACCTCGTGCAATGCCTGGCGCAATGCGGCCGTGAGCGACGCGACATCGCGAGCCGGCTCGAGCACGAGCGTCACGAAGCCAGGCGGAGACTGCTCGAGGGGAAGAAATAGCTCTGGCTTGTATGGCGCGTTCGCGCCGTCGCTCCGTGTCGACGCAACGATCCCGACGACGGTGATCCTCGGCGAATCCGGCCGATGGCCCGCCACGAATTCGCGGCCCACTGGGTTCTGGTTCGGCCAGAACCTGCGCGCGGAATACTCGTTGATCAACGCAACGCGCGGTGGCCCTACCCGATCGGCTTCGGATAACCATCGCCCGGCCACGAGTCGAACGTGCATCGCCGGCAGATAGCCGGGTGACACCGAGCGATACCACATCGTCGACGGCTGACCCGGGAGAGGAGTCGATCCGACCGGGACCGTGGTCATGTCCTGATCTCCACCGCCGGCTAGCGGAGGGACGTCCGTCGCCTCTGCGGTCTTCACGGCGGGATTGGCACGCAACCGCGTGAGCAGATCTTCGATCGCTGCCAGCGTCTGCGCCTGATCCTTGTATCGCGCTTGCGGGAATGCGAGGCTGCTGAAGTACACACCGCTTTCACGGTAGCCGAGGTCGGTCCGCTGCATGGCGAGGAAGCTTCGCAGGAGCAATCCGGCGCCGATGAGCAGCACGACGGCGAGCGAGAGCTGCGTCACCACGAGCATGCCGCGAAGCGCGTTCGCCTGCCGGCCGCTCTGCGCGCTGGTCTGTCGCAGCGACGACATCAGCCCCGCACGCGCGGCGTGGATCGCCGGAACGAGCCCGAACAGCGCCGCTGAGAGAAGTGTGATCCCGACGGCGAAGCCCAACACCTGCGCATCGACGTGAATCTCCTGCACCTGACGAATGCCCGCGGGTACGAGCGCCGCCAGTACTCGCGTTCCCGCAATACCGAGCACGAGTCCGAGCACGCCGCCGGCGACCGCGAGCAGCACGTTCTCCGTGAGCAACTGACGCACGACACGTCCGCGCCCAGCTCCAAGCGCGGCGCGCACGCCGATCTCGCGACTCCGTGCGGCTCCGCGCACGAGCAGCAGATTGGCGAGATTCACGCAGCCGATCAGCAAGACCAACGCGACGGCCACTGAGATGGCGACGAGCGCGGGCCGTGTTGACCCGGTGATCTGTTCCTGAAGCGGAATCAGCCACGCACCGACCTTCGCATTCGTGCTCGGCGACTCTACAGCGATGCGTGCCGCGATGCGATTCAGATCGGCTTGCGCCGCAGCGAGCGACACGCCCGGCGCGAGTCGCCCGATGGCGTGCCAGGTGACGCAACCGCGTCGACAGCGGCTGTCAGCCGGCCGGCGCATGGGCGCGACGAAGTCCGGCACCGCGATCTGCGCGGGCGCGCGGAAGCGATCCGACAGCACGCCAACGACGGTCCACTGATTCCCGTTCAGCGTGAGTCGCCGGCCGACGATCGCCGGATCGGCGCCGAAGCGCCGCTCCCAGAACGCATGACTGAGCACGACCACCCGTTCTGCGTTGGCGTCGTCGTCGGACATCGTGAAGAGCCGGCCGACATCTGCCTTCGCCCCGAGAACGTCGAAGTAATTGCCCGACACACTGAGCCCGTTCAGCGATTCGGGGTCGCCGTCACCGGTGAGGTCGGCGCCGAAGCCGCCATACGCCGCCATGCTCGCGAATGTCTTGTTCTGATCGCGCCAATCGAAGAAATCGGGAGGCGCGAGCCATTCCGGCTCCGCCCGCCCCAGTGCGCGGTGATCCTCCCAGATCTGCACGAGCTGTTCGGCATGCGGATACGGGAGTGGACGCAGCAGCACGGATCGAATGACGCCGAAGATCGCCGTGTTCGCCCCGATGCCCAGCGCGAGCGTCAGCAACGCGACGATCGCAAACCCCGGTGCGCGGCGCAGCATGCGAGCACCGACGGCCAGATCCTGCCGCAGCTCACCGAGCCACTCTCGCCGCTGTCGCACGCGAATCGTGTCGCGGTGAATGCCGGCGACCTCGGTCTCTACAGCCGAACGATCGCCGAACGCGTCGAGCGCCGCGCGGCGGGCTTCTTCGGGCGACATGCCCGTGGCTTCGAACTCGCGCGCGCGGAGTTGCAAGTGCAGCTCGATCTCACGCTCGACGTCGCGACGGCTGCCGCCGCTCGAGGGCACACGGAAGGCCCGCTTCATTCCGGGCTCCGTCTCATGGCCTGGCCGCGGCGAGCACGGCTGTCATCATCTGTGAATAGCTCTGCCACCGCGCGGTCTCGGCGCGCAGTGCCTTTCTACCTGCCGGCGTGAGGCGATAGAACTTGGCCTCGCGATTGGTGTCCGTCATGCCCCACTCCTCATCGAGGAAACCGCGTCGCTCGAGCCGATGCAGTGCGGGATAGAGCGCGCCCTCCTGCAGCGTGAGCGCGTCACTCGTGGATGTTCGGATCCACCGTCCGACGGCGTAGCCGTGCATCGGTCCCCAGCTCAGCGCCTTGAGGATGATGAGGTCCAGCGAGCCGGTGAAGAGGTCGGAGCCAGCCATGCGCGATTCCCGATCGAGACGCCCAATACATAAGTCAACAAGGGGTAGCCGTAAAGGGGGTGTGGTTGTCGCGGCGGGCTTCGGGCGGCCAGCAAGAGCCGGGAGGTGATGACCTTGGATACGGATGATCAACCTTGAGTGCGTCACGTCGTCTCGACGCACGCCCCGCAACGCCCGACGCCCAACGCCCAGCGCCCGTCGCCAACCATTCCGAGCATTCACGTGTCTATCCCTCTGTTCCCCGTGTAATCCCCGGGGAAGAGAAGACCACTCGGACAACGACATGGCGCAAGAGCTCCCACTCCTCAAAGGCACCGTCGACATGCTCGTCCTCAAAGCCCTCTCCTGGGGACCGATGCACGGCTTCGGCATCTCGCTGTGGCTCGACACCCACTCCAAGGGCAGCCTCGGTCTCGACGACAGCTCGATGTACCAGGTCCTGCATCGCCTCGAGGAGCGCAAGCTCGTCTCCGCGGAATGGCGCACGACGGACAACAATCGCCGCGCACGCGTCTATACGCTGACACGTGCCGGCCGAGCGCAGCTCGATGCCCAGACCGACACGTGGCTTCGCTACAGCCGAGTGGTCACCGCCCTGATGACGGCTCGGCCGCGCACGACGGGATCGACATGAGCGCCCGCATCCCACGCATTCATCGCGACGCAGGCGACATCGACCGCGAGATTCGCGAAGAGCTCGCGACCCACATCGCGATGTGGACCGACCACTTCATCGCGCGCGGCCTGCCGCGTGACGAGGCCGAGCGTCGGGCGCTGGCTCGCGTCGGCGAGCTGCAGGCTACCCTCGACACGCTGTCCGCTTCCGCACGCCATCGTGAGGATTTCATGAATAGACGAGAATGGTGGACCACACTGCGCGGCGACGTCTCGTTCGCGATGCGCCAGATGCGTCGGCAGCCGGCATTCACCATCGTGGCGCTGCTCACGTTCGCGCTGGGCATCGGCGCAAACACCGCCATGTTCAGCGTCGTGCGAGGCGTGTTGCTCCGGCCATTGCCGTATCGAGAGCCACAGCGCCTTGCCGCGATCTGGCCGACGCGCGCCATCTCCAACGCGGAGTTGATCTATCTCCAGCGCAATGCGCGGTCGATGTCGGGCGTCGCGGCATTCAGCCCGGGCTGGGGCATCGCGATGACCGGCGCGGGCGATCCGCGACAGCTCGCGGCAGCGCGGA
>Ga0070679_100007143_pt1 | contig 10423 bp, 10 predicted proteins | sample KBSC63BmetaG_FD_65652 | JGI IMG/M metagenome (GOLD analysis project Ga0070679, IMG submission 65652) | Corn rhizosphere microbial communities from Kellogg Biological Station, Michigan, USA - KBS C6-3B metaG | ecosystem: Host-associated > Plants > Roots > Rhizosphere | place: USA: Michigan... | reverse complement strand
CAATCCTGGACCGAATTCTCCCGCTCCGTGAAGGCGGGTGCGAGTGCGGGGCGCGTAGCGGCGACGGTGGTTTCGCGCACTGAACGGCGCACCAAGACCGGCAACAAGATGGGCATCTTCGGCCTGTCTGATCCGTCCGGACATTATGAAGCGATCGTGTTTGCCGAGGGTCTGCAGCAATACCGCGACATTCTGGAGCCGGGTTCACCGGTGTTGCTGTTCCTCTCCGCCGAGGCGCAGGGCGACGAGATTCGCGCCCGCATCCAGTCGGCGGAACCGCTGGATCAGGCCGCCGCCAAGCTGCAGAAGGGCCTGCGTGTGTTCTTGCGCGACGCCGCGCCGATCGAGCCCGTGGCCAAGCGGCTTGCCGGCAAGGGCGATGGCGAGGTCAGCATGGTGCTGCAGATCGGCGGCGGCGCGGAGGTTGAAGTCAGGCTTCCTGGCCGCTTCAAGGTGTCTCCGCAAATCGCGGGCGCGATCAAGGCGGTTCCGGGCGTGCTCGACGTTCAACTCGTATAATGTCCCGCCGATGGCGTCTCTCGGAGCCATGCGTGCGGCATAATAAGATATCCGGCCACGGCGATTGACCCGCCCTCCGGCGAAGGCTGAAATGGCCCCTGTGTATCAGGGAGCCCATCATGGCCAATAAACTGCGCCACATTGCGATTTCCGTTCGTGACCCGGAGAAGACCGCAAAGTTCTTTGAGGAGGCCTTCGGCATGACGCGCGCCGGCAATGCCCAGCGCGGCGTCTACATGACGGACGGAATTTTCAACGTTGCGCTGCTGAACTTTGGCGACGAACCGGTCGCAGGCATGGAAGATCAAAAGAACCCGTTGGGCCTCATCCACTTCGGGATGTGGGTCGATAGCGTCGATGAGATGGACAAGAAGATCACCGCGGCCGGCGGCCAATACGTCACCGGGCGCAAGGAGACCAACCCGAACGTCTACTATGAGGTCAAATACAAGACCCCGGAGGGCATTGTGTTCGACGTGACGGAAAGCGGCTGGAAAGGCGCGGTGAAAGAGGTGAAGCCCGCCTAACGTCTCGAGTTTGAACAGGCTGCCTGCATGGGAGGACGGCTCCGGACTTCGGGCCGGACCGTAAAGGGGTGCAAGTCATGCCGTTACAAGTCTTATCGTTACACACGCTGAAGGTTTTTACGCGCGGGGCCATGGCGGCTTGCGCGGTTGCTCTGACGACCGCCAGTGCCAGCGCGGCGTGGCCGGAACGGACTGTCACCCTCGTCGTGCCCTATGCGGCGGGCGGCGTGACCGATGTGCTGGCGCGCCTCACCGCCGAGCGACTGCAGGCGGCGCTGAAGCAGACCTTCATCGTACAGAACGACGTCGGCGCCGGTGGCATCATCGGCACCGCCAATGTCGCCCATGCCAAGCCGGACGGCTACACGTTGCTCTTCGGGCCGATCGCCTTGCTGACGTTGTCGCCGTTGACGACGAAGGTGAACTACGATCCCGACAAGGACTTCGCGCCGGTTTCGATTGTCGCCTCGACGGCTTTCGTCGTCACCGTCAACGAGGGATTTCCGGCGAAGTCGCTCGCCGAATTCATCGCCGAGGTGAAAAAGAAACCGGGGGCCTACGCCTACGCCTCGGCCGGCGGCGGCAGCATCACCCAGGTGGCGTCGCTGTTGTTCCTCAAGAGCGCGGGGCTGCAGATGACCCACGTTCCCTATCGTGGCGTCGGACCGGCATTCACCGATCTGATCGCTGGCAATGTGCAGATGCTGTCGGCGACGCCGGTGGAGTTGATGCCCTACGCGGGATCGAACAAGGTCCGGCCTCTCGGCATCAGCAGCGAGCGGCGCTCGCGTCATATGCCGGACGTGCCGACAATTTCGGAAACCGTGCCGTCGCCGTTGGTGGCCACATATAACGGTCTCCTCGCGCCCAAGGGTACGCCGCGCGAGGTCATCGATCTGATTTCAAAGGCCATGACCAGTGCGGTGAAGACGCCGGAGTTCTCCGATCGGCTGTTCAAGATTGGCGTTGAGGGTGTGGGAAGCACGCCCGACGAGATGGCCAAGACCATTGAAGCCGACAAGAAGAGCTGGCTCATGGTCAAGGACGACATCGCTCCAGCAAAATGAGTACGAGATAAAGACCTAGAATGAATGGATCGAAGACAAACGCGCGCGTTGTTATCGTCGGGGCCGGGCCAGTTGGAATGGTGTGTGCGCTGGCGCTCAACCGGCGCGGCGTCGCCGTCACGGTCTTCGAGCAGGAGCCCGGTCCGGTTGAAGACCAGCGCGCTGCCTCGCTGCACCCATCGACGCTGGAGATGCTGGACCGGCTTAGCGTGACTGAAAAGATCATCCCGCTGGGGCTGATCTCGACGGCGTATCGCTTTCACGACCGTGTGTCGCAGTCTGTCGTTGCGGAATTCGATCTCAGCGTGATGGGGGATGAGTACCGCTTTCCATTTGTTCTCCAATACGAGCAATACAAGCTGACGGCCTCGATTGCCGCCGAGTATGCCAACGCCGGCGATTTCGATGTGCGGTTCTCCCATTGCGTTACGGGATTGACCGAGACCGCGGACGGGGTGGATGTCGAAGTGCAGTCGCCCGGCGGCGTCGAGCATATCCGTGCCGATTATGTGATCGGATGCGATGGCGGACGCAGCGCCGTCCGCAAGCTCGCCGGCATCGAATTCGAAGGCTTCACGTATCCCGAACGCTTCATCAAGATCGCTACGAGCTTCGATTTCGGCGTGGCCAATCCCAAGGTCGCCTTCCGCAATTATTTCTCCGATCCGAGCGAGTGGTGCAATTTGTTCAAGGTCCAGGGCAAGAGGGCGCCCGGCTTGTGGCGGGCCATCATGCCGATTCAGCCCGACGAGACCGACGAGATTGCGCTGTCGCCGGAGCGCATCGAGGCGCGGCTGCAGAAATTCTTTCCGAGCAGCAGCCGTTATGAGATCGAATACGTCAACGTCTATGGCGCGCATCAATGCGTCGCCGCGACCTTCCGCAAGGGCCGCGTTCTGCTGGCCGGCGACAGCGCCCACGTCAACAACCCGATCGGCGGAATGGGCATGAACGGCGGCATCCACGACGGGATCAACTTGGCGGATAAGCTTGCGCGAGTCGTTCATGGCGAGGCGGGCGACGAACTGCTCGACCTGTACAGCCGCCAGCGCCGGCACGCCGCCGTCAAATACGTCCAGGCGCAGACCATCGCCAACAAGCGGCTGATGGAGGAGCGTGACCCCACTATTCGGCAACGCAATTTCGACGAGTTGCGGCGCACCGCCGAAAACCCGGAAACGGCGAGGGCCTATATGCGCCGGGCGGCGCTAACCGACAGCCTGCGTGACGCCGCAGCCGTAGCCTGACGGCCGAACCACCTTGCGCGATGGCGCGGCAACGCCCACATGCACGAGGCCGTGACGCTGACCGTTTCCGATATCATCGAACAGGCCCGCCAAGCGGCCCGCGCATTCGCGGAGTTCGGCGAGAGCCTGTTGCATCCGACCGTGCGGCTCGGCGTCACCGGCCTTTCGCGCGCCGGCAAGACCGTCTTCATCACCGCGCTGGTTCATGGGCTCGTTCGCGGCGGGCGTTTTCCGGTGTTCGAGGCGATGTCGAGCGGCCGTATAGCCGGCGCCAGGCTTACGCCGCAGCCCGACGACGCGGTGCCTCGTTTCGATTACGAGCGCCACGTTCGGGTGCTCGTCGAGGAGCGCGCGTGGCCGGACTCGACGCGGCAGATCAGCGAGCTTCGCGTCGTCATCGACTATCAATCCGCAAGCGGTTCGATGCGCACGCTGACGCTCGACATCGTCGACTACCCCGGCGAGTGGCTGCTCGACCTGCCGTTGCTTGGTAAAAGTTACGAGCAATGGTCGGCGCAGACGCTGGCCCATCTGCGGCGGCTGGTTCCGGCCACGCTTGCCGCGCCGTATCTTGCGCATGTTGCGACCGTGGATGCGCTCGCGCCGGCCGACGAGAACGCCGCCATCGAGGCGGCGCGCCTGTTCACCCAATGCCTGATCGATTGCCGCAAGACGCACGATACGCTGAGCATGGTCGCGCCCGGACGGTTTCTGATGCCGGGCGATCTCGCCGGCTCGCCGGCTTTGACCTTTGCGCCGCTGGTGATGCCCGAGAGTGGCGAACTGCCGCTAGGCTCCAACGGCGCGATGATGCGCCGCCGCTACGATGCTTATCGCGATGTCGTGGTGCGGCCGTTCTTTCGCGAGCATTTCGCCCGCCTGGATCGCCAGATCGTTCTGGTCGATGTGCTGGCCGCGCTCGGCGGCGGCCCCGCCGCCTTGCGCGACCTTCAGGATGCGATGACCGCGGTGCTCGAGTGTTTTCGTGTCGGCCGTGGCGGCTGGCTCAATGCGCTGTTCAGCCCGCGCGCGGACAAGCTCCTGTTCGCCGCGACCAAAGCCGACCAGGTGCATCACTCCGGGCATGACCGCCTCGAAGCCATTCTTAAGCGGATGACCGATGCGGCGATTGCCCGCGCGGGCGACGCCGGCGCCGAGGTGGACGTGATCGCGCTCGCCGCGGTCCGTGCCACGCGTGAAGCGCTGGTGCGCGGCGAGGGGGGCGGCTTGCCTTCGATTGTCGGCGTCGCCGCGCCGGGCACAGGGCCGGAAGGCCGAAGCTTCGATGGGCTGGCGGAGGTCGCTGTGTTCCCCGGCGATCTTCCGGCCGACGTGAGTGCGTTGTTTGACGATGCGGGTGCGCCGCTGGCCGGTGGAATTCCCGAAGGTGATTTTCGTTCGATCCGGTTTCGTCCGCCGGCACTGGAAAAAACCGAGGATGGCGTGCCGGCGCTGCCGCATATCCGGCTCGACCGCGCGTTGCAGTTCTTGATCGGAGATCGCTTGCGATGACCGGCACCGTACGCAGACCCGCCGTGTTCAGTGCCGACGATCCTCGGCTTGTCGCCGTCGAGGCGGATGAGGCGCAACGTCATGCGGCGCAGATCGAGGCCGACGCTGTCGACGCCGCGGATCAACTCCCGGCGGTCCAGGCCGCGCCGAAGCGCCGCGTGCCGTGGGCGTCGATGTTCTGGTCGGCGCTATCCGGGCTTGTGGTGCTGGGGTTGGGCCTCGCCGTCAGCAAGCTGGTGGAGGATTTGTTTGCGCGTGCGCCGTGGCTCGGGGCGATCGGCCTTGCGCTGGCCGTCATCGCGGGGTTGGCGCTGCTCGTGCTGATCTTGCGCGAAGTCATCGGCCTGGCCCGGCTGGCGACAGTCGAGGCGCTTCGCCGCCGCGCCACGGAGATCGTCATCAGCGACGACCGCAACGACGGACGGGCGCTGGTGGCCGACATGCTGTCACTGACAAAGCGAATGCCGGTCTTGGCCCGCGCCCGCGCCCGTTTGGCCGAGCACCGCAGCGACATCATCGACGGCCGCGATCTGATCCGGCTCGCCGAACGGGAATTGATGACGCCGCTCGACGCCGAGGCCCGGCGGCTGGTCGTTGCCGCCAGCAAGCGTGTGTCGGTTGTCACCGCCATCAGTCCGCGGGCCGCGGTCGATATGATCTTCGTGCTGGTCAATGGCCTTCGTCTCGTCCGGCAGATCGCCGTGCTCTACGGCGCCCGGCCCGGCACGCTGGGGGTGTTGAAGTTGCTTCGCCAGGTGATCTCCCATCTGGCGGTCACCGGCGGAATCGGCCTGAGCGACAGTCTGCTGCAGCAGGTGATCGGACACGGCCTCGCCACCCGGCTTTCGGCCCGGCTCGGGGAGGGCATGGTCAACGGTCTTTTGACCGCCCGCCTGGGCCTCCTGACCATCGATCAGGTCCGACCGCTGCCGTTTCAGGAACTGCCTCGCCCCGCCTTGGGCGATCTGGCCGGTACGCTGATGCGGTCAACGAGCGGTCGAGGGGATTCGGCTGGGGCCCCTGGGAAAAACGCGGCCCCCTAGGCGCAAAACGGGCAAAATCCGTTTGTTTCTTGCATAGGTAACGACCTGCGGCTATATGCAGGCCATCTCACACGCGGACCGTGGCCCTCGGGCCGTCCGGTGGCGCAGGCCGCAAGCCTTCAGCTTGCACGTTTGTGCTCACAACGTCCGCGGCGGAACAACCGGAGAAGAACCATGTCGCTGCCCGACTACAGCATGCGTCAGCTTTTGGAAGCTGGCGTCCACTTTGGCCATCAGGCTCATCGTTGGAACCCGAAGATGGGTCAATACATCTTCGGAACCCGCAACAACATCCACATTGTCGACCTCGCTCAGAGCGTGCCGATGCTGCACAAGGCTCTTGAGGCCGTCAGCGACACGGTCGCCAAGGGCGGTCGTATCTTGTTCGTCGGCACGAAGCGCCAGGCACAGGATGCCGTCGCCGACGCCGCCAAGCGTTGCGCGCAGTATTACGTCAATTCTCGTTGGCTCGGCGGCACGCTGACCAACTGGAAGACCATTTCGGGTTCGATCTCGCGGTTGCGCAAGCTCGACGAGATGCTCGCCTCGAATGAAGCCTCCGGCTACACCAAGAAAGAGCGCCTGGACCTGCAGCGCGAGCGCGACAAGCTCGATCGCTCGCTTGGCGGCATCAAGGACATGGGCGGTTTGCCCGACCTGCTGTTCGTGATCGACACGAACAAGGAAGACATCGCGATCAAGGAAGCCCGGCGTCTTGGCGTTCCGGTTGCAGCGGTTGTCGATACCAACTGCGATCCCGACGGCATCACCTTCGTGGTTCCCGGCAACGACGACGCCAGCCGCGCCATCTCGCTCTACTGCGATCTGATCGCACGGGCAGCCATCGACGGCATCTCGCGTGCACAGGGTGGCATGGGCGTCGATACCGGCGCTGCGGCGGAACCGATCGTCGAAGACCTGCCGAAGGTCGAGGAAAAGGGACTCGGGTTTGAGCAATTGCCCGGCCCGCGCGGCGTTGCCGACGATCTCAAGAAGCTGACCGGCGTGTCGCCGACCATTGAGAAGAAGCTCAACGACATCGGCATCTTCCATTATTCCCAGATTGCCGAGCTCAGCGCCGAAGCCGCCCACAATGTCGGCGAAGAGGTCGGTTTGCCCGGCCGCGTCCAGGGTTGGGTCGCCAAAGCGAAAGAACTGACGGCCGAGTAGTCGACGGCGCGGGCGTGTTGCCCGCGCACTCGCATTTCGTCCGCAACGGAAACGAACGATGGCTCAAATCACGGCTCAGATGGTCAAGGACCTGCGCGAAATGACCGGCGCAGGGATGATGGATTGCAAGGCTGCCCTGGGAGAAACCCAGGGCAGCGTCGAGGCTGCGGTCGATTGGTTGCGCAAGAAGGGCCTTTCCAAGGCCGCCAAGAAGTCCGGCCGCGTTGCAGCGGAGGGCCTGATTGGTGTCGCGATCAAGGGCACCAAGGGCGTGGTGGTCGAGGTCAATTCCGAGACCGACTTCGTCGCCCGCAACGACATGTTCCAGGGTCTTGTGAAGATGATCGGCAACGTCGCGCTCGACGTGGGTCCCGACGTCGAGAAGATCAAGGCGGCGAAAGCCGGCAGTGCGACCATTGCCGAGAGCATTTCCGAGACCATCGCCAAGATCGGCGAGAACATGACATTGCGGCGTGCTGCCGGGCTGTCGGTCAGCGCCGGCGCGATTGGCAGTTATGTGCACAATTCGGTGATCGAGGGTCTGGGTAAGATCGGCGTCATCGTTGGCTTGGAGTCTTCCGGTAAGGCGGACGAGCTGACGGCGCTTGGCCGGCAGGTCGCGATGCATATCGCGTCGGCCAATCCGTTGGCGGTCGATCCGTCCGGCCTCGACGGCGCCATCGTGCAACGCGAGAAGGATGTGCTCGCGGAAAAATTCAAGGCGCAGGGGAAACCCGCCGCCATGATCGAGAAGATCGTCGAGTCGGGCATCAAGACCTACTACAAAGAGGTTTGCCTGCTCGATCAGCCGTTCATCTTCGACGATAAAAAGAGTGTCGCGCAGGCGCTGAAGGAAGCCGAAAGCAAGGTCGGCGGGCCGATCAAGATCACCGGCTTCGTCCGTTACGCGCTCGGCGAAGGGATCGAGAAGCAGGAGTCCGATTTCGCCGCCGAAGTCGCTGCCGCCGCGGGTCAAAACTGACCACGCGGTCGCGCAGGGGGAGGGTAAAGGATGGCCAAGCCCGCCTACCGTCGCGTGATCGTGAAGGTTTCCGGCGAAGCGCTGTCGGGTCCGGAAGGTTTCGGAATCCACCAGCCGACCGTTGATCGCATCGCCAAGGATCTCATCGCCGCGCGCAAACTGGGCGTCACCGTCGGCGTGGTGGTGGGTGGCGGCAACATCCTTCGCGGCGTCAAGATGTCGGGCAAGAGTCTGTCCCGCCCGACCGCCGATTCCATGGGTATGCTTGCGACCGTCATGAATGGCCTCGTCCTTGAGGCCGCCATCGAACGGTTGGGCGCGCCGGCGCGCACGATGTCGGCGCTCAACATGCCGCAGGTCTGCGAAACCTACGAACGCGCGCGCGCGCTGCGTCACTTCGACGAAGGCCGCGTGGTGGTCTTTGCCGGCGGCACCGGCAATCCGTTTTTCACCACCGATACGACGGCGGTGCTGCGAGCGGCCGAGATGGAATGCGACGCCGTGCTCAAAGCCACCGATGTCGATGGCGTCTATAGCGCCGATCCGAAAAAGGATCCCAAAGCCAAACGCTACGACCGCCTGACCTTGAAAGAAGCGTTCGACCGCGACCTCAAGGTCCTGGACGCCACAGCCTTCGCGCTTGCTCGCGAAAACAGTATGCCTATCATCGTGTTTTCAATCCGAGTCCCGGACGCGATCGAAGCGGTCCTGAGCGGCAAGGGCCGCGCGACCGTCGTGGGTGGATAAGCGGAGCGCGCCCGCGAATTGGCGCCAGGATTGGTGAAACAGACGCGCGCTCACATGCCGTCGTCGGGAGGGGCTCATGGCATCGGCGGATTACGATATTGGCGAACTTAAACGGCGCATGCAGAGTGCGCTTGGCGTGCTCAAGCAGGAGTTGAGCGGCCTTCGCACCGGCCGCGCCTCGGCGCACCTGCTCGATCCGATCCAGGTCGAGGCTTACGGGCAGAGCATGCCGCTCAACCAGGTGGCGACTGTGAACGTGCCGCAGCCGCGAATGATCAGCGTGCAGGTGTGGGACCGTTCGATGGTAAACGCGGTGGAGAAAGCCATTATGGCCGCGAATCTCGGCTTGACGCCATCGAGCGAAGGGCAGGTGATCCATCTGCGGATCCCGGAACTCAACGAAGAGCGCCGCAAAGAACTCGTAAAGGTCGCCCATAAATATGCCGAATCCGCCAAAGTCGCGGTTCGGCACGTTCGTCGCGACGGCCTCGACCTCTTGAAGAAGATGGAAAAGGACAGCGCGATCAGCCAGGACGACCACAAGCGTATGGATGGCGAAGTCCAGAAGGCAACCGATCAAACGATCCTCGACATCGATCAGTTGGTGGCGACCAAGGAAAAGGAAATCATGACGGTCTGACCCGTTTCATTGTGCCCATGAACCACGCCCCTTTATCCCCGTGCGAAACGCCGCGGCACGTCGCCATCATCATGGATGGCAACGGCCGCTGGGCTGCGGCGCGCGGGTTGCCGCGGGGCGAGGGGCATCGGCGCGGGGTTGAAGCGGTGCGCAGGACCGTACGGGCCGCAGGCGAGATGGGCATCGCCTATCTCACCATTTTCTCCTTCAGCGCGGAAAATTGGTCGCGCCCGGCATCGGAAATCCACGATCTGATGGGGCTGCTGCGCCGCTTTATCCGCAACGACCTCGCCGACTTGCATCGCAGCCGCGTCAAGGTTCGCGTGATCGGCGAACGCGGCGACCTCGATCCCGACATTCGGCGTTTGCTGGAAGAAGCCGAAGAACTGACGAAAAACAACGACGGTCTGACGCTGGTCGTCGCCTTCAATTATGGCGCGCGTCAGGAGATTGCGCGGGCGGCGGCGCGGCTTGCGGCTCAGGTCAAGGCCGGGCTGCTTGACGTGACCGAGGTGACTGCCGATCTCATCGGACAAAACCTCGACGCGCCCGATCTGCCGGACCCCGATCTCATCATTCGCACCAGCGGAGAGCAGCGGTTATCCAATTTCCTGTTGTGGCAGGCCGCCTATAGCGAACTTGTCTTCGTGCCGACCTATTGGCCCGATTTTGACCGCTCGACGCTCGAAGGTGCGATCGCGGAATATCATCGCCGCGAACGGCGTTTCGGCGGATTGATCGCCCAGACCGGATCGTAATCGTGGCTGGCGACCGCCCGGACCAGAAACAACAGTCCGGCCCATCTTTTCTCGCCGGTCAGAGCAACCTGACTTTACGGCTCATCTCGTCGCTTGTGCTGGCTCCGCTTGCGATTGCGGCGGCCTATGCCGGCGGGCTCGTGTTCGTGGCGTTCTGGACCATCGCGGCGCTCATTGTTTTATGGGAATGGGATGCGCTGGTTTGTGCCCA
>Ga0070679_100007142_pt1 | contig 10426 bp, 7 predicted proteins | sample KBSC63BmetaG_FD_65652 | JGI IMG/M metagenome (GOLD analysis project Ga0070679, IMG submission 65652) | Corn rhizosphere microbial communities from Kellogg Biological Station, Michigan, USA - KBS C6-3B metaG | ecosystem: Host-associated > Plants > Roots > Rhizosphere | place: USA: Michigan... | reverse complement strand
CTGGTGTTGACGCGGCGCGCGCTGTTTGCGTTCGTGCTGGCGTTCGCGCTGCAAGGCACATTGTACGTGACCAATGCGTTGAAGGTGGCAAACCTCGGTACGCCACTGCTGCCGGCAGATTTCCGCATCGTCGGCCAGTTACGCCGCGGTGGCCTGCATCTGCTGTCCGGCTATCTGCCACAGGGCGCATGGATTTACCTCGCACTTGGCGCCGGGCTGGTATTGCTGCTGGCGCTGTGGCGATTCGAACCGCCGCTGTTCCCGCAGCACACGCGCGGCAAGCGCGTGCTGTCCGGCGTCGCACTCACGCTGATCCTGGGCACCGTATTGGCCGGCAGCCCGGTGTGGGCCGGCATTTACAACGGCCGCGTGCTGTGGATGGAGCCGTGGTCTGCTGCGGCGACCAGCAACCATTCTGGGTTGGTCAGCTCACTGATCATGTTCCGCCTGCAATTCGCCCAGACCAGGACCAAACCTGATCCTCTGGCAGCGCAGCAACTGATTGAACGGTTCGACGCGCAACCGCGACATAACGCGCTACCGCCGACACCCGGCACGCCATTGCCTGACATCGTGGTGGTGCAGAGTGAATCGTTCTTCGACCCGGGCATCATGCGTGGCTTCGCGCACAGCAATCTGACCCCGAACCTGCGTCGCCTCACGGCGCACGGCGTCAGCGGCAAGCTGCATGTACCCACTTTCGGCGGTGGCACCATCCGCACCGAATTCGAGGTACTCACCGGCCTTTCACTACGGTATTTCGACGACGTGCACTTCCCGTACCTGCAGGTCACCGACAGGCAGGTGCCGAGCCTGGTACGCACGCTCAAGGAGCATGGCTATTCAACCATGGCACTGCACGGCAACGATCCGGCATTCTGGAATCGCGCCAGTGCGTTCAAGGCGCTGGGTTTTGATCGTTTCGTCTCGCAAACGGCGTTCCCCGCGAATGCTCCGAACGACGGCAAGTACATGGCCGACAGCGCAATGACCGACGAGATCATCGCGCAGCTGAAAGACCACGGCCCCCCGCAGTTCATTTTCGCCATCAGTATCGAGGCGCATGGCCCCTACGACGTGGAGCCGGCCAACCGAGCGCAACGCGATGCCATCGCGGTCCCTGCCGGGATCACCGGCAAGAACCAGCTCGAACTGCAGACTTATCTCTACCACTTGCAACATGCCGACGCCGAACTCGGCCGTCTGGTCACCTATCTGGCGCAACGCAGCCGTCCCAGCCTGGTGCTGTTTTACGGTGACCACCTGCCGGCATTGAGCAACAGCTACCACATCACCGGGTTCGTCGACGGTCAGGACATGCTGAGTCAGGCCAGTGTCTGGATCCTGGTAGACCCGCACCAGCAAACCCGGCCAACGCCGGCAACACAGCAAGCCACGGCCTCCTGGCTACTGCCCGGAATACTGCTGGAGCAAGCCGGCATCCATGATGCGGCCTACTTCGCGCTGACAGAATGGGTGGGGCCGCAACTGGCCGCGCTCACCGCAGCTCCGGGCGCACCGTCACCAGCGCCAGGCGGCAAACAGGAGGCAGACGACCGCGCGATGGCCAGCATCAGCCAATTGCGCCTGGCGGGAAAGCTGGACCGGCTGCTGCTCCAGACGCGCGTCGCGCCCCAGAACGCGGCACTCTCCGCCGCGGCTACCCACTGAGGCAGGCCTGCCGGGGCTTCCCGGCGCCACAACAGCGAACCGTGCGTTGCCAAGCGTCCTACCGCCATCACGGGTCGGGCTGGCACGACCGCCATCGAGGCGTACTGCAGGCAAGAAAAACCCCGCCGCAGCGGGGTTTCTCCTTGCTCGAAAAGCCACCCGGGAAGCGGGACTCAGTAGTCCATGCCACCCATGCCGCCCATCGGGCCACCAGCCGCAGGATTGTGGTTGTGGCCTTCGTCCTTCTTCGGCTGCTCGGCGATGGCCGCTTCGGTAAGGATCGCCAGACCGGCAACCGACGCGGCGTACTGCAACGCCGAACGCGTCACCTTGGTCGGGTCCAGGATGCCCATTTCCACCATGTCGCCGAACTCGCCGGTCGCCGCGTTGTAACCGAAGTTGCCCTTGCCTTCCTTGACGCGGTTGACGACCACCGACGGCTCCTCACCGGCGTTGAACACGATCTCGCGCAGCGGGGATTCCAGGGCACGCCGGGTCACGGTAATGCCGAGGTTCTGGTCGGGGTTCTCGCCCTTCAAGCCTTCCAGCGCCTTCAATGCCCGAATCAACGCCACACCGCCGCCAGGGACCACGCCTTCTTCCACCGCCGCACGAGTCGCGTGCAGGGCGTCTTCGACGCGGGCCTTCTTCTCTTTCATTTCCACTTCGGTCGCGGCACCGACCTTGATCACCGCCACGCCACCGGCCAGCTTGGCCACGCGCTCCTGCAGTTTCTCGCGGTCGTAGTCCGAGGAGGTCTCCTCAATCTGCGCCTTGATCTGCTTGATGCGCGCCTGGATTTCGGTCGCGTCACCGGCACCGTCGATGATGGTGGTGTTTTCCTTGGTGATGATGATGCGCTTGGCACGGCCAAGGTCAGTCAACGTGGCCTTCTCCAGCGACAGGCCGACTTCCTCGGAAACCACCTGACCATTGGTCAACTTGGCAATGTCTTCCAGGATGGCCTTGCGCCGATCACCAAAGCCCGGCGCCTTGACGGCGGCAACCTTGACGATGCCGCGAATGGTGTTGACCACCAACGTCGCCAACGCCTCGCCCTCCACTTCCTCGGCCACGATCAGCAACGGCTTGCCGGCCTTGGCAACGGCTTCCAGCACCGGCAGCAAGTCACGCACGTTGGAGACTTTCTTGTCGTGAATGAGGATGTACGGGTCGTCCAGCTCAACCTGCTGGCTGGTCTGGTTGTTGATGAAGTACGGGCTCAGGTAGCCGCGGTCGAACTGCATGCCCTCGACCACGTCCAGCTCGTTGTCCAGGCCGGAACCTTCTTCAACCGTAATGACGCCTTCCTTGCCGACCTTTTTCATGGCCTTGGCAATCAGGTCACCGATATCGGTGTCGGCGTTGGCCGAGATCGTGCCGACCTGGGCAATCGCCTTGTCGTCAACGGTGGGCTTGGACAGCTTCTTCAATTCGGCAACCGCAGCGGACACCGCCTTGTCGATACCGCGCTTCAAGTCCATTGGATTGATGCCGGCAGCGACGGCCTTCAGGCCTTCGCGGATGAACGACTGCGCCAGCACGGTGGCAGTGGTGGTGCCGTCGCCGGCGGTGTCGGAGGTCTTGGAGGCAGCTTCCTTGACGATCTGCGCACCCATGTTCTCGTAGCGGTCGGCCAGCTCGATTTCCTTGGCGACGGACACGCCGTCCTTGGTGATCGTGGGTGCACCATAGCTCTTCTCGAGCACGACGTTGCGGCCCTTCGGACCGAGCGTGACTTTGACGGCATTGGCCAGCGTGTTCACGCCCTTGAGGATGCGTGCACGGGCGTCTTCGCCGAAACGAACTTCTTTGGCTGTCATAAACTATTGCCTCAAAAATTTTGAATTAAGAATGGAGCGAATTGCGAAAGCGTCACAGAAGGAGCCGTAGGCGACTGATGTACGCGGCCTTTGCCAGCGCGCAAAGCCACCAAGCCCCAACCAATCAGCCTTCGAGCACGGCAACGATGTCGTCTTCCTTCAGGAACACCAGATCCTCACCATCGATCTTGATCTCCTGGCCGGCGTACTTGCCGAACAAGACGGTGTCACCCGCCTTCAACGACATCGGACGGACCTTGCCATCGCTCATGATCAGGCCGGTACCAGCAGCAATCACCTTGCCGCGGGTGGGCTTCTCGGTAGCGCTGTCGGGAATGACGATGCCGCCGGCGGAGACACGCTCCTCTTCCAGGCGCTTGACGATGACGCGGTCGTGCAACGGACGCAGTTTGCTCATGAATGACTCCAGCTTGCGATTGGGATGAAACGAAATTTGCGGACCCGGGTTGCCGGTTCTGCTAGCACTCTAACCTAATGAGTGCCAATTTTAACGGCGCAGCAGGCTCTTGCAAGCCTGCCGTCCCGGGCGACCGTTCATGTAATTGGGTGACCAACGGCTGGATTCAAGTGCGCTTCCACACCCTGCGGGCCAATGCGACGCCGGACCCGCCCGCCTACGCCGCCCGCGGCCAGGAACGGCTCATCGACCCAGAAGCAATCGGCACGTGGAACAATCGCACGGCCTGGCTCGGTGGGGGCTTCCACCCGCCGCAGAAACCAAACGCACCGTGCAACGTCACATTCGCAGGTGCGCCGCGCCCAACCGCGGTCATAATGTGTACTTGTGTGTGTGCTGCCGCAGTGTCCCCGGAGTCGTGATGCGCTTGTTGTGGACCCACCGAATCGCGTTGCCATTGTTGTCGGCGCTCGGCTTGCTGCTGGGCGCGCTGCCGGCATGGGCGCAAGGCACCGACGAGCTGCTGCCAGTTACCGAGGCCTACCAGCTCAGCGCCGACGCCAGCACCCCGGGCGTATTGAAGCTGCACTGGACGATTGCGCCGGATTACTACCTGTATCGCGGCCGCATGCAGTTCAAGGCCGGCGCTGGCGTGACGCTGGGCGAGGCACATCTGCCGGCGGGCACGAAGTTCCACGACGAGTATCTCGGCGATGTGGAAACCTACCACCACGGCGTCGATGCCAGCGTGCCGTACACCGTGGCTGCCGGCACCACGCGGCTGCAACTGGGTGTGCAGTATCAAGGCTGCCACGAGGTCGATCCCAAGATCTGCTACCCACCCCACACTGAGCAGCTGGATCTGCCGCTGCCGGCGGGCGCGCCAGCCCTTGCACCTGTCACGGGTACGCCGGTGGCAACCACGCAGTCACTGGCGAACGCACTGCAGACGCTGGGCGGCACCAAATCAGCCACCGACGGCGCCGCGCTACCGGCCGAGCAAGCCTTCCGTTTTGAAGCGCTGGCCAGTTCGCCGCAGCAGTTGTTGCTGCGCTGGACGATGCCCAAGGGCTATTACCTGTACCGCGATCACACCACGCTCAGCCTGCGCGATGCCGCCGGACGCACGCTCGGCGCGCCGGCGTGGCCGGCTGCGATCACCCACGACGACCCGCAATTCGGCAAGGTCAGTGTGTACTTTGACCAGCTTGAACTACCCGTACCGGTCATCGGCAACAGCAACGGCAGCGAGCAGGGCTTGACCCTCGTCGCCAGCTTCCAGGGCTGCCAGGACGGTGGCCTGTGCTACCCGGTCATGACGCGCACGCTGACCATCGACCCGAGTAGTGCGGTTGCCGTCAGCGGCACGCCGGTCGCCAACGCCACCGAGTTGCCACCGCCAGGCATCACGCAAGGCCCGTTGCAGGTCAGCCTGATTGCCGCGTTGCTGCTGGCGCTCGGCGGCGGGTTGATCCTGAATCTGATGCCCTGCGTACTGCCGGTGCTGTCGATCAAGGCCGTCAGCGTGCTCGAGAGCGGCGAGAACCGGCGCCGGGCTCGGCGTCATGCGTTGTTCTACAGCGCCGGGGTGCTGTGCAGCTTCGCCGCGCTGGGGTTGGGCATCCTCGCGCTGCGTGCCGCCGGGCACACGCTTGGCTGGGGCTCGCAGCTGCAGCAGCCGGTGCTTGTCGGCGTACTGGCGTGCGTGATGCTGGCGGTGGGCTTGTCGATGTCCGGCGTGGTGCAATTTGGCTCGGCGCTGGGCAATACCGGCGCTGGCCTGGCGTCGCGCGCGGGGCCCAGTGGTGATTTCTTCACCGGCGTGCTGGCGGTCGTGGTCGCCAGCCCGTGCACGGCGCCGTTCATGGGCAGCGCACTGGTGTATGCGTTTGCCGCACCCATGCTGTCGGCGCTACTGGTGTTCCTGGCCTTGGGCGTCGGGCTGGCGCTGCCGTTCCTGTTGATTGGAATGGTGCCCGCGCTGGCGCGGCTGTTGCCGCGGCCGGGTCGCTGGATGGAAACGCTGAAACAGGTACTGGCCTTCCCGATGTATCTGACTGCCGTGTGGCTGGTGTGGGTGCTGGCCAAACAGCGCGGCGCCGACGCCGTTGGCCTGGTCCTCACGGCCATGGTGCTGCTGGCCATGACCCTGTGGTGGTTCGGACGCAGCCGCTCGCGAGGTGCCGGCAGCAGGGTGCTGGTGGCCATGCTGGCCATCGCCACGCTGGTACCGATGTACCTGCTTGCGCAAGTGCCGGCGCCATCGAGCGTGACATCGAATGCCGCCGGCACGGTCGCCTACAGCCCGCAGAAACTGGCGGCACTGCGGGCGGCAAACACCCCCGTGCTCGTCGACATCACCGCCGATTGGTGCGTCACCTGCAAGGCCAACGAACACACGGTGTTGAACACGCAAGCGTTCCGCGACCTGCTGCGGCGCACTGGCGCGGTCTACATGCAAGGCGACTGGACCAATGTCGATCCAACCATCAGTGCATTCCTGGCCGAATACCACTCTCCGGGTGTACCGCTGTACGTGGTGTTTCCCGCCCACGGCGGCGCCGGCCAGCAGTTGTCGACGGTGTTGACGCCGTCGATGGTCGAGCGTGCGCTGACCGCGGCTGCAGCGGCACAGTGATCGTCGGGTGACATACGCCATCGCACGGAATCCCTGACATCTGCAGCCATCATCGGCGAACGGTCGCGAACTGGACATTCCCAGTCGGACCGCGCAAACTCCTGCGCGGTCCGGGCTTCCCCGGAAGCCAGCGGAACGGTCACGTGGCAAAGATCCTGGTCCTGCATGGGCCCAATCTCAATTTGCTGGGTAGTCGCGAGCCGTCAATCTACGGTACGGACACGCTGGCACAGATCAACGATCGGCTGGCATTGCAGGCGCGCGCCGGCGGCCACGAATTAACCTGTTTCCAGTCCAACGCCGAGCACGAACTGATCGACCAAGTGCAGCGCAGCCGCGGTGATGGCACGGCACTGATCGTGCTCAACGCCGGCGCCTTCACGCATACCAGTCTCGCGTTGCGCGATGCACTGGCCGCAGTGGCCGTTCCGTTCATCGAGGTGCACCTGTCCAACGTGCACGCACGCGAGACCTTTCGCCACCATTCGTATCTTTCCGCCATCGCGCTGGGCGTGATTGGCGGCTTTGGCGCCGACAGTTACCGCCTCGCGCTGGATGCAGGCATGCACTGGTTGCAGACCCCGGCTGCGAGCGCGCCGTAAGCGCGCGTCGATCCCTCCGTATTCCCTGCGCCCGTGCCACGGCGCCACCGACCAAAGGCTGACATCCATGGATTTACGCAAAATCAAGAAGCTGATCGACCTGCTCGAGGAGTCCAACCTCGCGGAACTGGAAATCAAGGAGGGCGAGGAAGTGGTGCGGCTGTCGCGCGTGCCGAAGAGCGCCCCGCCCCTTGCTATCGCGGCGGCGGCGGCTCCCGTCGCCACGCCGCCGGTGGCAGTCGCTGCGGTTGCGCCCGTTGCCGCGCCAGAACCCGCCGCCGACGCACTCCCAGCCGGGCATGTGGTCAAGGCACCGATGGTCGGCACGTTCTACGCGTCGGCTACGCCGGGCGCCCCGGCGTTTGCCACGGTCGGTCAGCAAGTGAAAGCGGGCGACACCCTCGGAGTCATCGAGGCCATGAAGATGTTCAACCAGATCGAGGCGGAAGTGGATGGTACGGTCAAGGCCATCCTCGTGGAAAATGGCCAGCCGGTGGAATTTGACGAGCCAATGTTCGTGATTGCGTGATGTCTGCGCTGGGGCCGGAAATCCCCAAGGGACTTCCGGCCGATCGCGCGGAACGGAAGAATCAAGAGTGCGCTGACGCTGCTTGCGGCTCTCCCGCTCCCCGATCCTCCGTTCCAATTCCCTGCCTTCCGGAGTTTCCATGCTAGATAAAGTCGTCATCGCCAATCGCGGCGAAATTGCCTTGCGCATCCTGCGCGCCTGCCACAGCCTGGGGATCAAGACCGTGGCGGTGCATTCCACCGTTGACCGCAACCTCAAGCACGTGGGTTTGGCGGACGAGGCCGTGTGCATCGGCCCGGCGTCGTCGGCGGAGAGTTACCTCAACATTCCGCGCATCATCGCCGCGGCGGAGATCACCGACGCCACCGCCATCCACCCCGGCTACGGCTTCCTCGCCGAGCGCGCGGATTTTGCCGAGCAGGTGGAACAGAGTGGCTTCATCTTCGTCGGGCCGACAGCCGACGTGATCCGCACCATGGGTGACAAGGTGCAGGCCATCCGCGCCATGCAGGCCGCGGGCGTGCCGTGCGTGCCCGGCTCCGGCGGCGCGCTGGGCGACGACGTGGACGAAAACATGCGCATCGCGCGCGACATCGGCTATCCGGTGCTGATCAAGTCTTCAGGCGGCGGCGGCGGCCGCGGCATGCGCGTGGTGCGTACCGAGGCGCACTTGGCCAACGCCGTGACCCTGACCAAGGCCGAGGCCAAGGCCGCCTTCGGCAACGACGAGGTCTACCTGGAGAAATACCTGGAAAACCCGCGCCACGTCGAAATGCAGGTGCTGGCCGACGGTCAGGGCAACGCGATCCATCTGGCCGAGCGCGACTGCTCCATGCAGCGCCGGCAGCAGAAGGTGGTGGAAGAGGCGCCGGCGCCGGGCATCACCCCCGAGCAACGCGCGGCGATCGGCAAGGTGTGCGTGGATGCCTGCCTGCGCATCGGCTACCGCGGCGCCGGCACGTTCGAGTTCCTATACCAGGACGGGCATTTCTACTTCATCGAGATGAACACGCGCATCCAAGTCGAGCACCCGATCACCGAGCTCATCACCGGCACCGATCTGGTGCGCGAGCAACTGCTGATTGCCGGCGGCGAAAAGCTGTCATTACGGCAGGAGGACGTGACCATCACCGGCCACGCCATCGAGTGCCGCATCAACGCCGAGGACCCGGACACGTTCATGCCCAGTCCCGGCACGGTCAAGCGCTTCGAGGCACCGGGTGGCCCGGGCGTGCGGGTGGACACACATTTGTATGACGGCTACCGCATTCCACCCAACTACGACTCGATGATCGGCAAGCTGATCGTGCACGGTCCGGATCGCGCCACCGCCATCGCGCGCATGCGCCTGGCGCTGGCCGAGACGGTGATCGAAGGCGTCAAGTGCAACATCCCGCTGCAGCAGCGGATCATGGCCGACGTCGGTTTCCAGCACGGCATGCAGAACAACCACTACCTGGAAAAGCGTATCGCCGAGCAGGCAGAAAAATCCCCGACTGGGGCGTGACAGTCGCCCTCGGCGCGACGTCGCCGAGGCATCGCGACTGCAGTCGCTCCCACCGAACCATCCGCCGGCTGGCCATGCCCTTTCTCGAACTGTCACTCATCGCGCGCACCGACCAGCAGCCGGAAACCGAGGCGGCATTGGAGGACCTGGGCGCGCTGTCGATCACGCTGCGCGACGCCAATGCCGAGACGCCGGACGAGCAGGCCATCTTCGAGCCGGGCGTGGGCGAGTTACCGCTGTGGTCAAGCATTACGCTGAGCGCGCTGTTCGCGGCAGCAACCGATCGACGTGGGCTGACCCAGGCCTTGAGCGAACTGCTGCCGTGGCTGGAGCCCGCGCAGCTCAGCTTTGTCGACGTCGCCGACCAGGATTGGGAACGGGTGTGGATGGATCAATTCAAGCCGATGCCCTTCGGTCGTCGGCTGTGGATTTATCCGTGGAACATCGAGCCGCCGCAGGACGCTCTGGTGGACCGTTCCGGCGCGTCCAGCGATCGCCCCGGGCATTGCGCTGACTCGGGCGTCCCCACCGTCGCTGGCGCCCGCGACAGCAGCGCACCCATGCGCGTCGTGGTGCGCCTCGATCCGGGTCTCGCGTTTGGCACCGGCACCCATCCCACCACGGCACTGTGCCTGGAATGGCTCGACAGCCTGGAGCTGGCCGGCTTGACCGCCACCGACTACGGCTGCGGCTCGGGCATCCTCGCCATCGCCGCACTGGCGCTTGGGGCGGCGAGCGCCGCAGGCGTGGACAATGATCCGCAGGCGCTGCTCGCCTCGGCTGACAACGCGCAGCGCAACGACGTCGCCGCACGCCTCACGCTGTACTCGCCACAGGATTTCACCGGCCCACCGGCGGACGTCTTCGTCGCCAACATCCTGGCCGGGCCGCTGACGAGGTTGGCGCCGACATTCGCCGCGCTCATGAAACCCGGTGCACCCTTTGCCATCTCCGGCATCCTGCATGGTCAGCAGGACGAATTGTTGCAGTGTTATGCCGCGTGGTTTGACGAACTGCAGGCAACCACGCGCGAGGGATGGGTACGCATCAATGGCCGGCGTCGCGCCTGAGCCGCACGACCAGCACCACGCCTGGCGTCGGGCAACACCCCTGCTAAGCTGAGGCATCCCAACCAACCCGACCCATGTACACGCAATGTCCTGAATGTCTGTCGGTGTTTTCGCTGGACGCGGCCACGCTGGCACAAGCGCATGCGTTTGTGACGTGCGGGTATTGCG
>Ga0070679_100007140_pt1 | contig 10428 bp, 7 predicted proteins | sample KBSC63BmetaG_FD_65652 | JGI IMG/M metagenome (GOLD analysis project Ga0070679, IMG submission 65652) | Corn rhizosphere microbial communities from Kellogg Biological Station, Michigan, USA - KBS C6-3B metaG | ecosystem: Host-associated > Plants > Roots > Rhizosphere | place: USA: Michigan... | reverse complement strand
ACATTGCCGGGACGCGGATGCAGGAAGCGTCGCGTCTGCTCACCACGCATCCGCGCGTCAAAATCGCCGAGGTCGCGGAACTCGCGGGGTTCGCCGGCGCCGGCAATTTCTTTCGGACGTTTCGTCAATTCTACGGCATGAGTCCGCACACGCATCGCGCGCGAGCCATCCGCGACCCGGCGCTGCACGCGGCGGCGGACGCCGTGGAGTCCGGTCTGTTCGAGCCGGCGTCGGCCTGAGGCGCTGGCACGCCATCGGTGGGAGTGCCGGCGGTCGATTCGTTCCCGGGCGTCGGTGGTGATCGACCGGCTGGCGTATTCGCCGCTCAATACGTTGGCGTCGCGAGCGCAGCGCCGCGTTATGAGCGTCGAACCGCTCGTCTTTGTTGAACTGCTCTTTCCGAATCGTTTCGCCGTGGAGGAGACACTCGACGGCGTCGAAATCTTCGGACCAAACAGGGGATTGCATTCGACGGTGCCGTTGCGATGCGCGTCACCCACGGCCTGGATGGCGTCGATCGAGATGACCAAGAATATCCTGGCCGGGCTTCACGCCGGCGGCGTTCAGCGCGTCGACCGCGCCGAGCGCCATGTCGTCGTTGGGCGCGAAGCCGATCGTAATCGCTTTCGCCGAGACCCTGCCCGCAGCAAGGCTGGGCCGAGCAGCAGGGGCGAGGTCCGCTTCATAAAGCTCGTTCATTGGTGAATCCTGGCCGAAACTTAATGCGGTGCGGGCGCAGTCGCTCCGAAAGCCTACTTGACGGTACTTTGACTTTTGGCGGGTAGGTGCCCGCCACTTCGGCAATCTACCCTCGACGCCTTTGCGTCACCAAAAAAACCCCCCATGAACGTATCCTGTTTAACGCGACGGGTAGCCGCGACTGCATGTCTGTTGCTGGCAGTGGCCGTCGCCGCCGAGACAACCGGTCCGGCTTATCTCGACCCGACCCAGCCGACCGCGACCCGCATCCACGACCTGATCTCGCGCATGACGCTCGAGGAAAAGGCTTCGATGATGCAGAACACGACGCCCGGAGTGCCCCGATTGGGTATTCCGAAATACGACTGGTGGAGCGAGGCGCTGCATGGCGTCGCCAATGCGGGCGTCGCGACCGTATTCCCGCAGGCGATCGGCCTGGCCGCCACCTGGGACGTGCCGCTGCACGGCAAAGTCGCGCACGTCATTGGCGTCGAGGGCCGCGCTAAATTCAACGGCTACGTCGGCACTCCCGATGAGGGCACGATTTTCCATGGGCTGACGTTTTGGTCGCCCAACGTGAATATCTTTCGCGATCCCCGATGGGGCCGCGGTCAGGAAACGTACGGCGAGGATCCCTTCCTGACCTCGCGGCTGGGCGTGGCCTTTGTCCGCGGCTTGCAAGGCGACAACCCCACTTATCTCCAAGCCGCGGCGTGCGGCAAACACTTCGCCGTCCACAGCGGACCGGAGTCGTTGCGGCATATCATGGACGTGGCGCCGCCGCTCGCGGATGTCTACGAAACGTACTTCCCGGCATTCGAATCGCTGGTGCGCGAAGCCCACGTGGAGATCATCATGACGGCGTACAACTCGCTGTACGGCACACCGTGCTCGATCAATTCCCTGCTCTACTCGAGCCTCAACCAGTGGGGTTTCAACGGCCACATCACGTCCGACTGCGGCTCGGTCGGCGACCTCGTTCACTCGTACAAGCGCGCGAAGGATGATGCCGAAGCCGAAGCGCTGGTGCTGAAGGCGGGGATGAATGTCACGTGCGGCGGGGAAGGTCCGGGCATCGTGAAGGCCGTGCAGGAGCACTTGCTCACCGAGGCGCAAGTCGACCAGCAGCTCACGCCGCTGATCCGCACCATGCTGCGGCTCGGCTTCTTCGACCCGAAAGATCGCGTGCCGTACAATCGCGTGAAGCCATCGGAGAACGACAGCCCGGAGCATGCCGCGCTCGCCTTGCGGGCCGCGCAGGAATCCATCGTGCTGCTGAAAAACGACGGTACGCTGCCGTTCAAGGCGGGCGCCTTGCATCGCCTCGCCGTGATCGGGCCGAGCGCCACGTCGGTGCCGGTGCTGGTCGGCAACTATAACGGCACGCCCTCGAAGCCAGTGACGGTCCTCGATGGCATCAAGGCGGCTTTCGGCCCGGGCGTTCAGATCGCGTACGCGCACGGTTGCGATTACGCGTCGATGCCAGCGGGTTTTCACCCGGTCGCTAGCAACTGGTATAAAGGCGAGTATTTCGACAGCGCCGACCTTTCGGGCAAGCCGGCGGCGACACGGTCCGACCGCCCCATCCGCTTGGCGGCCGACGACCCGAAAAGCCCCTGGCACCACCTGCCCGCGGGCGTGGCGGACCATGGCGCCTCGGTGCGATGGACCGGAGACATGACCACGACGGTTCCCGGCAACTACACCTTCGCCGTGAAGGGGCGCGGCGGGTTTCGCCTCAAGTTCGGCAATGACACCGTGCTCGATTCGTGGACGCCCAAGCCCGACGAGCGCGCGACGGTGCGCGAAGTCCAGGTCACGCGTGCGCTGGCCGACAATGCGCGAATCCCCTTTACGCTCGAATACACGCAGGGCGATGGCCCGGCGCAGGTGCAGCTCGAGTGGAGTGGCCCCGCGGCCGACTCCGTCATTGCCGACGCCCTCGCCGCCGCGAAAGACGCGGACGCAATCGTGTTCGTCGGCGGCATCACGGCCCAACTCGAGGGCGAAGAAATGCAGGTGCCGTACGAAGGATTCTCCGGCGGCGATCGAGTGAAGATCGAACTGCCCGCAATCCAGCAACGCCTCCTCCAAAAGCTCCAGGCCACGGGCAAGCCCGTCGTGGTCGTCAATCTGTCGGGCAGCGCCATCGCAATGCCTTGGGCAGCGGAGCACGTTAACGCGATCGTGCAGTCCTTTTATCCGGGCGAAGCCGGCGGCACCGCCATCGGCCAGGTATTAACCGGGAAATATAATCCCGCGGGGCGCCTGCCCGTGACGTTTTATCGCGCGACCGACGATCTTCCGCCCTTTGCCGAATACGCGATGGCGAACCGCACGTATCGTTACTTCAAAGGCCCGGTGCTGTTCCCGTTTGGCCACGGCCTGAGCTATACGAAATTCGCGTATGCCAACGCGCAGGCGTCGCCGGCCTCCGGCTCGACCGTCACGATCGGCGTCGACGTCACCAATGTGGGCGATCGCGATGGTGACGAAGTGGTGCAGGTCTACGCGACGCCGCCGGCGGCTTCGCACCCGCGCGAGGCCGAAGCGCTTTGCGCGTTCGAGCGGGTGCATCTCGGCAAAGGCGAAAAGAAAACCGTCACCCTGACCGTGCCAACGATCGCGTTGCGCCGCTGGAGCACGGAGAACAAAGCGTACATCGTTCCCGCGGGCGCTTGGACATTTCACGTCGGCGCGTCGTCCGCGGATATTCGCCAGTCGGCCAAAGCAATCCTCTAAGCCGGCCTGCGCGCGCCATGGCTGCCCGATCGTCGCGTACTCGCCGCTGCTTGCGTCACGGCGACCTCCGTCCACTCGCGCGCGCCGCCTCGGCAGCCGGTGATCATGTGACCCGCGCCTCCGCCCACCGTCCCGCGCTGCTTGGCGCCGGGACGAGCGAGGCGCGGGGCCCGAGCCACTGATCAAATTCTCCTTTCGGAAATACTTACCTCCATGACTACCCGACTCACCCTCGTTGCCGCCCTGGCCTCATTCGCGTGCGCCTCGATCGCCCTCGCTCAGTTTCCGCCACCGCCGCAAACCAAAACTCCGGTCGTGGTCTCCTCCGACCCCGTGCGCCCCGCCACGATCACCATCGACGTCAACCACGTCATCGATCAGGTCGATCCTCGGATTTACGGCGTCTTCGCGGAGCCGATCGGGCTGCATATGGGTGGTCGCACATTCCATACGCTCTATGGTCCGGTGTATGATCCCAAATCGCCGGACGCCGATCAAAACGGCTTCCGCAAAGATCTGATCGCCGCCGCGCGCGAACTGCAGATCACGCAGATGCGCTGGCCAGGCGGAAATTTTACCGCCGCCTACGACTGGCGGGATGGCATCGGCCCCAAAGACAAACGGCCCAAGCGGATTGAGGCGGCCTGGGGCGTCGTCGAGTCGAATCAAGTCGGCACCGACGAGTGGATGCAGCTCAGCCATGCGCTCGGGACGGACAATGTCGTATGCATCAATGGCGGCACCGGCACCCTGGACGAGGCGCGCTTCTGGGTCGAATATTGCAATGCCCCTGCCGGCACCTACTGGGCCGACAAGCGCGTCGAATACGGCCACCCGCAACCGTACGCCATCAAGATGTGGGACCTCGGCAATGAGGTGGATGGCGCGCCATGGATCATGGGCTACAAGGATGCGGACGACTATATCAAGTTCGCCGTCGAAGCCGCGAAATTGATGCGCCGGAGCTCGCCGGACACCAAGCTCGAGTTCGTCGCCTGCGGGGCGGCCAACTACAAGGAGAATCTCGACTGGGTGGAGTGGGACTGGAAAGTCAGCAAGGCGCTGTACGGCATCGCCGATTATCTTTCCGTCCACCGCTACTGGGATGATAGCGACGACTACTATGTGTTCATGGGCCAGCGCGCGGTCGATCTGGATGAGAAAATCACCACGATCGCCAGCCAGCTGAAAACGGTGGCCGACGCCCACCACGGCAAACCGATGACCATCGCGTTCGACGAATGGGCGCCGCCCTTCCGGCACGCGGGATATCTACCGACGCTGGCTTTCGCGCAATTTTTCAACGCGTTCATCCGCCATGCCGACGTCGTGAAGATGGCGAATTACACCATGCTGACGTCGATCCTCAGCCGCGATCCGAACACGGACGCCACCTACAAGTCGCCGACGTTCTACGCCTTCAAACTTTTCTCCACCCGCGCGCGGGGCGCCGCGTTGGAGCCGCTGGTCGATTGCGCGACCTTCGATGTCAGCGAGCACTACGCGAAGATCCCCTTCCTCGACGTTTCCTCGGTGTACGATGCGAAGGCGAAACAGGTCGTCATCAATGTCGTCAACCGCCACAAGGACCAGCCGATCTCCACCACGATCGAAAGCATCTCGGGGCCGTTCACCGGTGAGGCCGAGATCAGCCAGATCGTCGGTGACATCGGCAACGCGGCGTACACCTACGAGGCGCGGGACAGCTACGTGCCGAAAGTGAGCCACGTCGCCGTGAGCGGCCCGTCGCTGCACTACGCGTTCGCCCCGCACTCCTTCACCCAAATCGTCGTCAAGGTGAACCCGTAGCCGCCGCCTTGTCTCGATCGAGAAACATCGCCCTACCATGCACCGATTGATTCGTCCTTTCGCCGCGCTGTGCGCGCTCGCTTGCGTTGCCAAACTGGCCGCTCAGGAAAAACCCGCCGATGCGTCCGCCAATCGGGCGCGCGCCAACTTCAGTCGCGCCATCGTCCTGGCCGCGGACGACGTGCGCGCTTTCCCGGACGCACCGGCCGACTATCGGAAACCGCGGCCAGACGGGCTGCGCGGCCAGGTCGAACCCTTCGAATGGCAATCGGGCGTGACGGGCAAGCGGCGGAAGGCCAACGTGTATTTGCCGCCAGGATACTCCCGCGACCGCCGATATCCGGTGCTCTACCTGCTCCACGGCATCGGGGGCGACGAACACGAATGGATCGGCTACGTGCATGCGGACGTCGTGGTCGACAACGTGATCGGCGCCGGCAAGGCCGTGCCCATGATCGTGGTGTTCCCAAACGGTCGCGCGCTGCCGGACGACGCCATTCCCAAGGGAAATGTGTTCACGCCGGAAAACTCCGCCGGCTTCGCGAAATTCGAGCGCGACCTGCTCGATTATCTCATTCCGGCGATCCAGGCGAAGTACTCGACGTACACCGACCGCGAGCACCGGGCCCTGGCGGGTTTGTCGATGGGCGGCGGCCAGTCGTTGAACTTCGGCCTCACGCATCTCGACACCTTCGCCTGGATCGGCGCCTTCTCCGCGGCGCCCAACGTCAAGCCGCCCGAGCAATTGCTCTCCGACCCGGCCACCGCCCGCGCCAAGCTAAAGCTCCTGTACCTCTCGTGCGGCAACCAAGACGGCCTGATCAATTTTTCCCAGCGCATGCATCGGTATGCCAAGGCCCACGCCGTGCCTCATATTTGGAACGTCGACGACGCCGGACACGACGGCAACACCTGGGGCAATAACCTGTGGCATTTCACCCAGCTGATTTTCCGTTAGCGACACGGCGCCGGTCATGACCGCCCGCTAACGCGAGAACGCGGATGGCTTTCCCCGTCAAAGGCCGAACCGTCGCCACGCCCGTGCGTTGGTCCCCGCTGCGTCGTCTGCCGCCATGGAACCGATGCCGCCCGCGTTCGGGCCTGCTCCCCTTTCTTATGAATCTCCGATTTTGGACTGGCTGCCTGCTGCTGCTCGGCGGCGTACCCGCGGCGCGAGCGACCGAAGCGTCCGTGTGCTCCCCGGACGGCAAGGTCTGCATCACGGTCGATGACGGCGACGGACTGGGTTATCGCGTCACGCTGGACGGCCAACCCGCGTTGGCGCGCTCGCGCCTGGGCTTGGATTTCGCCGGCGGATTTTCGTTCGGCCGCCGGGCCCGGATCACGGCCAGCAAGACGTCGAAACACGATGAAACGCTCGAAAATCGGTTCGGCCAGCGGCGCGTCGTGCGCGATCATTTTGACGAGCTGACGGTGACCGCGGCCGAACACGCCGATGCGCCGAACCAGTTCAAGCTGGTGGTGCGGGCGTACGACAACGGCGTCGCGTTCCGCTATGAACTGCCCGAGCAACCGGGCCTTGGCACGTTTGTCGTCACGGACGAGCTCACGGAATTCGCCTTCCCGCATGACGAGACTTGCTGGGCAGGCGATTACTCCGACTGCACCGAGAGTCAGTACCCGCAGAAGCGCTTGTCGGAGCTCACCCGTGACGTGTCGCACCCGCACGTGCTGCCGCTCCTCGTCAAACTGTCGACCGGGTACGCCGCTGTCACCGAATCCGATTTGCTGGATTGGGCGGGAATGTTTCTGACCGCAGCGGCGCCGCGTGCCGATGGTTCGGCGCGTTTCGCCGCGAAAGCCACGCTCGCGCCGCGCCAAGACCGACAGGGCCTCGTCGTCGGCCACGACCGCCGCGTTAGTCCCTGGCGCGTCATCATGCTGGGTCGCACCGCCGGCGACCTCGTGGCCAACGATCTCGTGTGGCTGCTGGCCACTCCCTCGCACGTGGCGGATACGTCCTGGATCAAACCGGGCGTGGCGGCGTGGGACGCGTGGTGGACCGGGTTGAATCCAACGCAGCCGGGTTTCCACGGTTTGAATTCTCGCGGCGACACCCGCTCGGACAAGGAGTACATCGATTTCGCCGCGGACATAGGTTTCCCGTACCAACTGATCGACTGGTTCTGGTACGAGCCCATGAATAATCCGAAGGCTGATTTGACGAAGCCCGCCGCGCACGTCGACATCCCCGGCCTCGTGGCCTATGCGCGGAAGCGCAAGGTGCGCCTGCTGCTCTGGCTGGATTCGCACGACCTCGAACGCCAAGGATTCGCCAAGGTGTTCGATCAAATCGCCGCGTGGGGTTTCGCCGGCGTCAAAGTCGACTTCATGAACAGTGACAGCCAGGAAACGGTGCAGTGGTACGCCGCGGCGCTGGCGGCAGCGGCGGCACGGCACCTCTTGGTCGATTTCCACGGCGCGTATAAGCCGACAGGGCTTGCCCGCACGTGGCCCAACTACATCACGCAGGAAGGGGTGCTCGGAAATGAGTATAATAAAATCCGGGCCGACGCGTGCACGCCGTTACACACCGTCACCCTCCCGTTCACGCGCGGACTCCTGGGCCCCATGGACTTCACACCGGGAGGATTCCTGAATCGGACGGCCGCGGATTTCAAAGTGACCGCACCGGCGCAAGTGATCGGCACGCGCGCCCGTCAGTTGGCCGAAACTGTCGTGTACTTCAGCCCACTGCTCTGCCTCTGCGACTCGCCCCAAAATTATCGCGGCCAACCCGGCGTGGAATTCTTCCGCGGCTTGCCGACGGTCTGGGACGATACGGTGGTGCTTTCAGCCGACGTCGCGAAGCACATCGTGATCGCGCGCCGCTCGGGCGATCGGTGGTATCTCGCCGGCCTGAATGGTGACACTCCGCTTTCGCTGCCGGTGCGCTTGGTATTCTTGGGCGCCGGCCGTTGGTCGCTGCGCGCCTTTGGCGACACGGTCGAGTCGACCGCGCAACCGGAACGCGTATCGGATTCGACGCGCACGGTGACGCCGGCCGACGAACTTGTCCTTTCGTTCGCCCCCGCCGGCGGGTACGCGGGGGTGCTGTCGCCCGCGCCAGCGCAGCCGTGACGCGCGCAGCCAAGTCTGGCCAGGGCAGCGCTTAAGCACACGTCGCGCGCGCGCGGGCCAGACCCGGCGCATCGCATCGCCGCGAACCGCGCGCCGCATTGCGCGCGAAGTGCCAGCCTGGATACGCGGGCGCCCGCCGGCGCGGCGCGTGCCGCAATCCGGCAGTCCTTGCCGCAAAGTGGCAATAGACCGAATTCGCACGCGGCGACTATAGTGAGCCCCCGTCGGTCAACCGGCGCTTTTAACCCCGGCTCGATCGACAACCCCAAACCATACAGGGCGGAGGGTAAATTCCGCCCCTCGAAACAACTACCCACCCATGAAGAAAGTATTGTTAGTTGCGGCGGCCTTCGCCGCTGCGCTCAGCCTACGAGCGACCACCATCACCTCCAACGGCACGGGCTACGATGGCCTCTACTGGTCATTCTGGCGCTCCGGCGGCGGCTCGGCCCAATTGAATCTTTTGGGCGGCGGTCACTTCTCGACCTCCTTCAACAACATCGGCGACACCACCATGGGCAAAGGCTGGAATCCCGGCTCCGCCCGGGTCTGCGGCTATAATGCCGGCGTCTACTCGAACACCGCCGGCGGCACGGGCGGCATGTACGGCTGGCAGCAGAACCCGCAGACCGAATGGTACGTGAACGAATTCTGGGGTTCGCAGCCGCCGCAAGGCAGTGGCGCGACATACCTCGGCAACTTCTGGAGCGACGGCAGCTCGTACAATATGTACAAGCGGCAGCTCTACGGATCGAGCCCCACCGGCAATGTGTACTTCTGGCAGCTCAACAGCAGCCGCACCTCGCAGAACTCGAAGGGCGTGAACCACACCATCAACACGGGCAACCACTTCTACGCTTGGAAGCAGAAGGGTGTGCCGTTCGGCGCGACGTTCCAAGGCATGTTCTTCGACACCGAAGGCTGGGGCTCCGGCGTCGGCAGCGCCAACGTCACGGTATGGTAATCGCCTGATTCAACGTTTGTCCAAGGCCGGCCGGTTCAACCGCGTCCGGCCTTTCTCCGTTAGTAACCGCAACCCTCCTCTGCCGCGGTGTGACCGATTGTTCCCCCAGCGCTGCTAACCATGACCATCCGATTTTTCGCCTACGGCTTGGCGGCCGGTTTCGCGGCTATTTCCGCCACCGCTCAGCAAGCCAGCGCACCCGCGCCGTGGTCGAGCGCCTCTGGTCCGTGGCGGGTTGACGGCCTCGCGTTCGTCAAAGGCGGCACCTTCAAGGATCCGCAAGCCCCGAACTTCTTCGGGAAGAACGTCACCATTTCCGATTTCTACATTGGCCGCTGTGAAGTGAGCCAGCGCGAGTGGCAGCAAGTGATGGGGGCCAATCCGTCGCAGTTCAAAGGCGACATGCTCCCCGTGGAAAACGTTAGCTGGTATGACTGTATCGAATACTGCAACCGGCGAAGCCTGAAGGAGGGGCGCCAGCCTTATTATACAGTCGACAAAAGCCGGCCGGACCCGAACTACCACGTCGACCCGAGCTTCGGCACCGATTTCGACGCCGACAAATGGAGGGTCACCACCCACCCCGCGGCGGACGGCTACCGTTTGCCCACCGAGGCGGAATGGGAATACGCCGCGAGCGGCGGTCGGGTCAGCAAAGGTTTTCTCTATAGCGGCAGCGATCAGATCGACGCCGTGGCCTGGTTCTATCAAAACTCCGGCGACTCGCCGCTGCCCGCGAAATGGCATCGTCGGATCCTCGAAGGGAATCACGATCGGTCGCACCCGGTCGCGACGAAACATCCCAACGAGCTCGGCCTCTATGATATGTCGGGCAACGTTCGCGAATGGTGCTGGGATTGGTATGGCAATCTCGACGCCGTCGCCGGCAAACACGATCCCATGGGCAGCGTCGGCGGCTCGTTTCACGTCTGGAAAGGCGGGTGCTGGATGGCGAGCGCCTTCAGCTGCGCCATCTCGTTCCGGGGCGAAGACAATCCGGCCAACTATCGCTCCAACGACCAGGGCCTTCGCGTCTGCCGCAGCCGTTAATCCGTTCCCGCCGGCCCACGCCGCGTCGGTCCCTGCTCCGAACTTCGAAAACGAATCCGCCG
>Ga0070679_100007138_pt1 | contig 10430 bp, 10 predicted proteins | sample KBSC63BmetaG_FD_65652 | JGI IMG/M metagenome (GOLD analysis project Ga0070679, IMG submission 65652) | Corn rhizosphere microbial communities from Kellogg Biological Station, Michigan, USA - KBS C6-3B metaG | ecosystem: Host-associated > Plants > Roots > Rhizosphere | place: USA: Michigan... | reverse complement strand
CCGCCGAAAAGCCTAGTGGAAAAACACCCCCGCGTCGACGTTCAGCACTTGCCCGGTCACGCTATCCGTCCGGCAGAACGCCACGACCTGATCCGCCACGTCCTCCACGCTCGCCGCGCGCTTGAGCACCGCGCGCTGCCGGGCGCCCTCCGCGGTCTCGGGCCGTAGCCGCGAGGTCATCCGCGTGCCCTCCATGAGGCCGGGGGCCACGCAGTTCACGCTCACCTCGGGGGCGAGCGCCACCGCGAGGCAGCGCGTGAGGTGGATGAGCCCGGCCTTGCTCGTCGCGTAGCCGATGCTGCTGCCGCCCGGATTCAGCCCGGCCACCGAGGCGATGTTCACGATGCGGCCGGAGCCGCTCGCCTTGAGGTAGGGCGCCGCCGCGCGGCAGATCAGGTACGGCCCGCGGAGGTTGGTGGACTGCAGGCGATCCCAGACCGCGGCGTCGAGGGTCTCCAGGTCGGGGAACGGAATGGCGATGTTCCACCCCGCGTTGTTGACGAGGGCGTCGAGGCGGCCGAAGTGGCCCGCCGCCGCCTTCACCGCGGCCGGGATGGCGTTCGCGTCGGTTTGATCGAGCGCGATGGACCAGGCCTTGCGGCCGAGCGCTTCCACCGCCGCGCAGGTCTCGCGCGCGGCGTCCTTCCGCTCCAGGTACGTGATGCCGACGTGGGCGCCCGCCGTCGCGAGCGCCCGCGCGATCGCGATCCCGAGCGTTCCCGTCCCTCCCGCCACCAGCGCGACGCGATCCTTGAGGTCCATGGGCCGGGAGTCTATCAGAAACGGTCGGGCGGAAACGCGCTCAGGTCTTGAGTCGCGGGTCGAGGACGTCGCGCAGGCCGTCACCGACCAGGTTCATCGCGAGCACGGTGAGCAGGATGCCGAGGCCGGGGAAGGTGGAGATCCACCACGCCTCGCGCAGATAGTCGCGCCCCTCGCTCAGCATGCGGCCCCACTCCGGCTGCGGCGGCTGGCTGCCCAGGCCCAGGAAGCTGAGCGCGGCGGCGGAGAGGATGGCACCGCCGAGGCCGAGAGTGGCGGTGACGATCAGCGGGGCCACCACGTTGGGCAAGATGTCGCGCACCAGGATGCCGCCGTCGCGCCCGCCGAGCGCGCGCGCCGCCTCGACGTAGAGGTGCTCGCGCGCGGCCAGCACGGTGGCGCGGACCAGGCGGGCATAGCCCGGCACCGCGGAGAGCCCGACCGCAATCATCACGTTGCCGAGCCCGGGACTCAGCACGCTCACGATGGCGAGCGCGAGCAGGATGCCGGGGAACGCGAGTAGCACGTCCATCACCCGCATGATCAGCGCGTCGAGCCGGCCCCCGTAGTAGCCGGAGACGAGCCCGAGCGGGGCGCCGAGGGCCACCGCGATCGAGACCGAGATCACGCCCACCAGCAGGGAGACCCGCGCACCGTAGACGACGCGACTGCCGACGTCGCGCCCGAACTGGTCGCTGCCGAGCAGAAAGCGGGCGCCGGGCGGCTGGAGCGCCTCGCGCGCCGCGGTGCGGATCGGATCGCGCGCGGCGAGCCACGGGGCGGCCACCGCCACGAGCGCGGCGAGGATCAGGAGCCCGAGCATGGCGCCCCGCTGCCGCACGAGCGCCGCCGCTGATGTCATCCGATCCGGATCCGCGGGTCGACGTAGGCGTAGGCCATGTCGACCACCACGTTGATCAGCACGTATGCGGTGGCCACGAACAGCACCGTCCCCTGCACCAGCGGGAAGTCCTTGGACAGGATCGCCCCCACGATGAGCCGCCCCAGGCCCGGGCGGCTGAACACGGTCTCCACGATCACCGCCCCGGCGAGCAGGTTGCCGAACTGCAGCCCGAACACGGTCACCACCGGGATCAGCGCGTTGCGCAGCGCGTGGCGCACCACCACCGCGAAGCCGCCCAGGCCCTTGGCCCGCGCGGTGCGCACGTAGTCCTGTCCCAGCACCTCCAGCATGCTCGAACGGGTGAGCCGGGCGATGATCGCGGCCGCGATCGTGCCGAGGGCCACCGCGGGCATCACCAGGTGCGGGAGGTCGCCGCCGCCGGTGGCGGGCAGCCAGCCGAGATGCAGCGAGAACACGAAGATCAGCAGGAACCCGAGCCAGAAGCTCGGCATCGCCACCCCCAGCAGGGCCACGCCCATCGCGGCCACGTCGAGCCACGAGTTGCGCCCGAGCGCGGCGATCAGCCCGAGCGGCACGCCGAGGGCGATCGCCACCACCATGCTGGCCAGCGCGAGCCGGCCGGTGCTGCCGAGGTTCTCGCCGATCTCCGTCGCCACCGGCCGACGGCTGCGGATGGACATCCCGAGGTCGCCACGCAGGGCGTTACCCACGAAGCGGCCGTACTGATGGAGCACCGGCTCGTCGAGGTGGAGCTGGGCCCGCATCCGGGCGACCTGGTCCGGTGTGGTGACGAACTCGGCCAGCATGATCTTGACCGGATCGCCCGGCACCAGGAACAGCATGCTGAAGACGGCCAGGGTGACCCCGAACAGGACCGGGACGACCGCGAGGAGGCGGCGGCCGACGTAGGTCAGCACGGCGCGGAGCGCGGATCCCGGCTAGCGGCGAATGGTCGCGTCGCTCAGCACCGGATAGGCGTTGAAGTTGTACTTGACCCCTTGCACGGTGGCCCGGAACGCCCACACCGCGAGCTCGTCCACCAGCGGGACGGTGAGGGCCTCGTCGAGCGCCAGCTTCTCGGCCGCGAGGTAGATCGCGCGCCGCCGGGCCGGGTCCGACTCGCGCCGGCCGTCGGCGAGCAGTCCGTCGAGCTTGGCGTTCTTCACGCACGACCAGTTGAAGTTCGCCCCCACCTGCGAGGAGTGGAACAGCGACCAGAGGCCGTCCGGATCGATCGAGCGGAGGAACATCACCGGTCCGTGGGTGGCGCAGCGGTAGTTGTCCTCGTACCACGGCGGCCGCGCCTGGGCCTTGATCTTCACGTCGATGCCCACGTCGCGCAGCGAGGACTGGATGAGCTGGGCGGTGGGATCCGCGCCCCCGCCGTACTCGATGGCGTTCAGCACGATCTCGAGCCGCGCGCCGCCCTTGCTGCGGATGCCGTCGCCGCCGGGCGCCCAGCCCGCCTCCCCCAGCAGCGCCTTGGCCTTCTCGGGATCGAACGGGTAGGCCTGGCGGAGGGTGGGATCGTCGAGCATCACCGCGGTGAGCGGCGCGAAGGCCTTGAGCCCGGTGCCGCGGTAGACGGTGGTGAGGAACGCCTCCTTGTCCACCGCGAAGTTCACCGCCCGGCGCACCCGCACGTCGTCGAAGGGTGGCTTGGTGACGTTGAGGAGCCAGATGCGCGGCACGCCCGGCCACGGCAGCTTCTCCACCCGCAGCGCGGAGTCCTTCTCGAGCCGGGGCAGCGACTGCGCGGGCACGAGGTAGATGCCCTGGGTCTCCCCGCTCTCCAGCGTGGTCACCCGCGTGCCCGGCTCGGGTACGAACTTCCACACCACGGTCTCCAGCAGAGCGGGGCCGCTCCGGTCGCTCCACGGCGCCTTCCGCGCGTAGCCGGGGAAGCGCACCATCGTGGCGTGATCCTTGCCCACGTAGTCCTTCATCATGAAGGGGCCGGTGCCCACCGGGCGGGTGTGCACCAGGTCGCCGCCCTCGCGCACCGACTTGGGCGAGACGATCGAGAGCACGCCGGAGGCCACCGAGTTGAGGAAGGGCGAGTACGGGGTCTCGAAGAGCACCTGCACCGTGAACTCGTCGACCACCTTGGAGCCCGCGTAGCTGCCCAGGGCGGCGCGCGCGCCGCCCGCCTTGAACTTCGGATCCACGATGCGGTCGAAGTTGAACTTCACCGCCTCCGCGTTGAAGGGCGTGCCGTCGTGGAACTTCACGTCGCGGCGCAGCTTGAAGGTCACGCTCTTCCCGTCCCGGGCGGTGGTCCACGACTCCGCGAGCCACGGAACGAGCTTGCCGTCGGGGCCGCGGTACAGCAGGTTCTCCGCCACCGAGGCGATGATCTGGTAGGTCACCGCGGAGGGCGAAGCGTGCGGGTCGAGCGTGGGCGGCTCCTGGTCGAGCGCGACGGTCAGGGCGCCGCCGCCCTGGGCGTCGGCGACGCGGAGCGCGCGCACGCCGGGCGAGAGCGCGGCGAGGATGACGGCGATCGCGATCAGCCACTGCCGGGAATGCATAGCCCGCATCGATGGCCTCCTGGGTCCTCGAGTCACCGCACGATCGAGCGGGTGATTCTGCGCCGGGCGACGGTCCGCCGTCAAGGTCGGGCGTGCCAGCCGCCGCCCGCCTTGACTTGCCCATCGGGGCTGCCGATACTCGCGACAGCATGAGCGCCGACGTCCTGCTGCGCGATGTCCGTCCCATGGCGGCGGCCCGACCGGTCGACGTGCTGGTGAGCGACGGCCGCATCGCGCGGCTGGCCCCCGGCCTCGCGCCTCCGCCGGGCGCCTCGGTCATCGACGGCGGCCACGGCATCCTCCTGCCGGCCCTGGTCGACGCGCACATGCACCTCGACAAGACCTTCTGGGGTCGGCCGTGGCGGCCGCACGAGGCCGGCCCCACCACCCGGGAGCGCATCGACACCGAGCGACGCCTCCGGCGCGAGCTGGCCCTGCCCGCGGACCGCCAGGCCGAGGGGCTGGTGCGGCAGGCGGTGAGCCGCGGCACGCTCCACATCCGCAGCCACGTCGACGTCGACACCGAGATCGGCCTCCGCAACTTCGAGGGCGTGATGACCGCGCGCAGCCGGTTGCGCGACACGGTGTCGATCCAGGTGGTGGCCTTCCCGCAGAGCGGCGTGCTCACCCGACCCGGCACCGCCGAGCTCCTGGAGCAGGCGGTCAAGGACGGCGCGGAGCTCATCGGCGGGGTCGACCCCACCGGCATCGACGGCGACGCCGCGGGCCAGCTCGACCGCGTGTTCGCCATCGCGGGCCGCCACGGGGCCGGCGTCGACATCCACCTGCACGACGGCGGCGCGGAGGGCGCGGCCCAGATCCGGATGATCGCGGAGCGCACCCGCGCGCTCGGCCTGGCGGGCCGGGTCGCGGTGAGCCACGCCTTCTGCCTGGGCATGGTCGAGGAGCGCGAGCTCGAGGCGCTCCTCGAGCTGCTGCGCGAGCAACGCATCGCGATCATGACCACCGCCCCCGGCGACCGGCCGACCCCGCCGGTGCGGCGGCTGCGCGAGGCCGGGGTCACGGTGGGCGCGGGCTCCGACGGGGTGCGCGACGCCTGGACGCCCTTCGGCAACGCGGACATGCTGGAGCGCGCGATGCTGGTGGCGTATCGCAACGGCTTCCGCACCGATCGCCTCCTCCACGACGCCCTCGACATCGCCACCCGCGACAACGCGGCGGTGCTCGGGCTCACCGGCTACGGCCTGGCCCCCGGCGACCGCGCGGACCTGGTGGTGGTCCCGGGCGAGAGCCTGGGCGAGATCATCGCGATGCGCCCGCCTCGCGCGCTGGTGCTGAGCGGCGGCCGCGTCGTCGCGCGCGACGGCCGATGCGTTCTCTGATCCGCCCGCACCGCGCGCATGCCCAGCTCACCCTCGTCATCCTCTTCCGGCTAGGAGCCAGCCCGACCATGGCACAAGTCTCTCCCGCGATCCTCTCCGACCTCGCGCCGACCGGTACCCTGCGCGTCGGCATCAACCACGGCAACCTCGTCCTCGCCCAGAAGAACGCCACCACCGGCGAGGTGAAGGGCGTGGCGGTGGACCTGGCTCACGAGCTGGGTCGCCGCCTCGGCGTCCCGGTACAGCTCGTGCAGTACGGCTCGGCCGGCCAGATGACCGACGCGCTCGCCGCCGGGGCGTGGGACGTGGCTTTCCTGGCCCGCGAGCCGGGCCGCGCGGGCGAGATCGGCTTCACCGCCCCGCACCTCCTGATCGAGGGCACCTACCTGATCCCGGCCGGCCAGCCCTACGCGCGGGTGACCGACGTCGACCGGGCCGGGGTGCGCATCGCGGTGTCGGAGAAGAGCGCCTACGACCACTTCCTCACCCGCAACATCAAGCAGGCCACGCTGGTGCGCGGGGCGGGCAACAGCGCGGGGCTCGGCCTCGTGCAGGCGGGTCGGGCGGACGTGATCGCGGGGGTGCGCCAGCTGCTGCTGATGGATCAGGCCAAGCTGCCCGGCTCGCGCGTGCTCGAGGACCGCTTCATGGTGATCGAGCAGGCGATGGGAATGCCGCAGGAGCGGCCGGCGGGCCTGCAGTACGCGAAGGAGTTCATCGAGGACGTCAAGGCCTCCGGCTTCGTGGCCCGCGGGCTCGAGAAGTCGGGCGTGCGCGGCGTGCCGGTGGCCCCGGCCGAGAAGCCCTGACCGCGCGCCGGGTCAGGCCAGCGGCACGATCGCGTAGAAGCGTGGCCCGCTTCCGACCGAGCGGGTCACGTGGCCGCGGCCGGTGAGGTCCTCGGCCAGCAGCACGTCGCCCGGCCCCACGCGCACCACGGTGCCGTCCCCCACCTGGATCTCGGCGTGCCCGGACAGCGTGATCGAGTACTGCCGGCGCGGCGCGCAGTGCCAGTCCAGCACGTAGCCCGGCGGCGAGACGCGGAACACGATCCCGGCCGCGGCCTGGAGCGCGGTGCCCTCGCCGTGGGCGCCCTCGGTGTCGGTGAAGGGCGTCATGGCGAGCGGCGTCTCCTCCACGTGGGACTCGCCGTCCGCGCCGCTGTAGACCCGCCAGATCCTGGGCATGGCTCTCTCCCGTTCTTCAGAACTGCGCCCGCCGCAGGACCGCCCGCGGCAGCGCGCGGATGACCAGCATGATCGCGCGCCAGATGCCCGGCGCGTAGACCTCGTGGCGGCCGTCGGTCATGGCCGCCACCACTTGTCGGGCCACCGCGTCCGGCTCGCCCGCGAAGGGCGGCACCGGCAGCCCCGCGGTCATCCCGGTGCGGACGAAGCCCGGCTTCACGCACAGCACGCGGACCCCGCGCTCCCGGTAGGCCAGATCGAGCCCGTCGAGGAACACCGCGAGCCCGGCCTTGGACGCTCCGTAGAGGTAGTTGCTGCGGCGCGCGCGGTCGCCCGCCACGCTCGCGAAGGCGCAGATCAGCCCCCCGCCCCGCGCGGCGAGGCGCTCGGCGGTCTGCTGGCAGAGCAGCACCGTGCCGGTGAAGTTGGCGTGGAGCAGCGCGGCCAGGCGCCCGGAGTCCGCGGCCAGCTCCTCCTGACGCGCGAACAGTCCCCCCGTCACCACCAGCGCGTCGACGCGCGCGAGCGCGCGATCCGCCGCGTCGAGGGCGCCCGGGAAGCCGTCGGGCTGGCCCAGGTCGAGGTGGGCGTGGCCGACCGCTCCCGCCGCGCCGCGCGCCTCGAGATCCTGGGCCGAGAGGGCGAGCTCGGCCGGGTCGCGCCCGAGCAGGAACAGGGCGTCGCCCCGCTCCGCGAGCCGGCGGGCCAGCGCGCGGCCCATGCCGCGAGTGGCCCCGACGATGGCCACCTTCACGCGGGGTCCCCGAGCACGCGCACCGACTGGGCGGAGCGGAAGCGGCGCTGCGGGTCCCAGCGGTCGCGCACCGCGCGCCACTCGGGCAGGCGCGGCATCATGCGCGCGAAGTCCTCCGGGCGCGTCACCGCGTCCTTGGCCAGGTAGACGCGGCCGCCGTGCTCGACCACGGTGGCGTTGAGGTCGTGGATGAGGGCCTCGGTCACCGCGCCGCGGTTGGGCAGATCCAGCGCCAGGGTGGTGCCCTCCATCGGGAAGGACAGGTACGCGTCGGAGGCGGGGCCGCAGTCCTTGATCACGGCCAGGAACGAGGCGGCGCCCGCCACCGCCAGGCGCTCGAGGAGGATCGCCACCGGCCGCGGGCCCGCCGCCCGCGGCAGCACGCACTGGTACTGGAGCAGGCCGCGCCGGCCGTAGAGGCGGTTCCACCCGCCCACCGCGTCGAGCGGGTAGAAGAAGGCGTCGTGCGACACGATCCGGCGCCGGAGCGCGGTCCCGTGACTCCACGCGTAGAGCCGGTTGAACCAGCGCATGAAGAGCGGGTTCAGCAGCCACTCGGGGGCGTCGAACGGCACGTCGATGTGGCGCGAGCGCGGGAGACGCCGGAGGCCGGCCTCGACCTGGGTCGCGTGCCGGCCGCGCATGAGGATCCCGCGCCCGACGCTCGCGCCGCGGGCCAGGCAGTCGATCCAGCCCACCGTGTAGGGCCAGTGGGCCGCGCTGAGGCGCAGGCCCTCGAGCATCGCGTCGAGGCTCGGCATGCCCTGGGTCTCCAGCACCATCCACGGGCCCTCGATGCGCCCGAGGCGCAGGGTCACGTCGACGATGAGCCCGGTGAGCCCCATGCCGCCCACGGTGGCCAGGAACAGCTCGCGCTCCCGGTCGGGCCCGCACTCCACCCGGCGGCCGTCGGCGGTGCAGAGCGACAGGCGCTCCACGAACGCGCCGAACGAGCCGTCGCGGTGATGGTTCTTGCCGTGCACGTCGCAGGCCACGCACGCACCCACCGTCACGAACTTCGTCCCCGGCGTCACGGGCGGGAACCATCCGCGCGGCACGAACACGCGCAGGATCTCGGCCAGGCTCAGGCCCGCCTCGCAGTGCAGCCGTCCGCTGGCGGGATCGAACGAGCGGATGCGGTCCGCCCGGGTGCTCTCCACCACGAGGCCGCCGGGAGCGTACGGCACCGCCGCGTCGCCGTAGGCGCGCCCGAGGCCGCGCGGCACCAGCGGCTCGCCGCCCGCGGGCAGATCCAGGTGCTCGGGCCGCTCCACCCGGCCGCGCCCGACCGGGTACCGTCCCCAGCCCGCGACGTCCTCGAGGGCCGGCTCCGGCGCGGGCGCGATCAGCCGCTCCACCGCGCCATCCACGCGGGCCCCCACACCGGCCCGTAGATGATCACCAGCAGCGCGAGCATCCACAGCACGGTGTTGAGCAGCAGCGCGCGGTCGTTCAGCAGCAGGTCGGACGGGTTGCCGCCCATCTCACGCCGGTAGAGCAGGTAGAGGTAGCGGAAGATGCCGTAGAGCACGAAGGGCAGGGTGATCGGCAGGAGCCGGCTGTGGAACTTGGCCACCGTGTCGGGCGACATCGTGTAGAGCGCGTAGGCGGTGACGGTGGACGCGGTCACCACCGCCACCATCTGGTCGAGGAAGCCCTCGCTGTACTCGGCGAGGATCGGCCGGTGCGCCGCCGCATCGCCCCGGAGGGTCCGGTACTCGTGGCGGCGCTTGCCGAGAGCCAGGAAGAGGGCGATGAGGATGGTGCAGATGACCAGCCAGCCCGAGATCTCGACCCGGATCGCGGCCGCCCCCGCCACCGCGCGCAGCACGAAGCCGGCGGCCACCGTGAGCACGTCGAGGATCACCACGTGCTTGAGCCACACCGAGTACGCGGTGAGGAGCGCCGCGTAGGCGGCCGCCACCAGCCCGAACGGCAGCGAGAGGGCGAAGGCGGCCACCAGGCTGCCGACCAGGAGCACCACTCCCAGGGTGAGCGCGGCGGGAATCGAGAGCGCGCCTCGCGCGATGGGACGGTAGCGCTTGTTGGGATGGAGCCGGTCCTTCTCCACGTCGGCCACGTCGTTGAAGACGTAGATCGCGCCGGAGAGGGCGCAGAAGGTGGCGAAGGCGCCCAGGGCGGGCCAGATCAACGGGGTGAAGAGGCTCTGCGAGAAGATCAGCCCGGCGAAGACGAAGAGGTTCTTGACCCACTGGCGGGGCCGCAGCGCGACGAGCGCGGGGATCAGGGCGCTCACGACGGCCGGGCGGTCCCGGTCAGAGGCGGACCACGTGCGGGAGCTCTCCCAGCGCGCCGGTGGCGTTGCGCGTGTCCACCAGCAGCCGGGCCTCCGAGACCAGGCGCCGCGGCTCGAACTCGGCGTGCGCGGTGAGCAGGAGCACCACGTCGTAGGCGCCCAGATCGGCCTCCTCCCACGGCACCGCCTTCAGGGAGTGCCCGCCGATCGTCACGTGCGGCACGCGGGGGTCGGCGTAGTCCACGTGCCCGCCCAGGCGCACCAGCATCTCGATGATCTCGAGCGCGGGCGAGTCCCGAATGTCGCCCACCCCCGCCTTGTAGGCGACGCCCAGGGCCAGGATCCGCGCGCCCTTCACCGACCGCTCGCGCTCGTTGAGCGCGTCGCGCACCAGCTCCACCACGTAGCGGGGCATGCCCCCGTTGATCTCGTCCGCGAAGGCGATGAACTTGGCCTCGTAGCCGGCCAGGCGGGTGCGCCAGGAGAGATAGTGCGGATCGCTCGGCAGGCAGTGGCCCCCGATGCCGGGTCCGGGCTGGAACGGCATGAAGCCGAAGGGCTTGGTGGCCGCGGCTCCGATCACCTCCCACACCGGCATCCCGAGGCGCCGGCACATGATGGCGAGCTCGTTCACGAGCGCGATGTTCACGCTGCGGAAGGTGTTCTCGAAGAGCTTCACCATCTCCGCCACCTGGGTGGAGGACACCGCCACCACCCGCTCGATGATCTGC
>Ga0070679_100007137_pt1 | contig 10431 bp, 7 predicted proteins | sample KBSC63BmetaG_FD_65652 | JGI IMG/M metagenome (GOLD analysis project Ga0070679, IMG submission 65652) | Corn rhizosphere microbial communities from Kellogg Biological Station, Michigan, USA - KBS C6-3B metaG | ecosystem: Host-associated > Plants > Roots > Rhizosphere | place: USA: Michigan... | reverse complement strand
GTAGCCGAAGTGGCGGTACGCCTGCGGCGTCGCCACGCGCCCGCGCGGCGTTCGTTGGAGAAAGCCATTCTGCACCAGGTACGGCTCGTACACTTCCTCGATCGTACTGGCATCCTCGCCCACCGCGGCGGCGATGGTGGTGATCCCCACCGGGCCGCCCTCGAACTTCTCGATGATAGTGCGGAGGACGCGTGAGTCCATGTCGTCGAGGCCGAACTCGTCCACGTCGAGCATCACCAGCGCGTCGGCGGCTACGGGCTTCGTGATCCTGCCCTCGGCGCGCACCTGAGCGAAGTCGCGCACGCGCCGGAGAAGACGGTTCGCCACGCGCGGAGTCCCGCGGGCGCGCCGCGCGATCTCCAGCGCGCCGGCGTCCTCCACCGGCACGTGGATCACCTCGGCCGAGCGGGTGACGATCTGCTCAAGGTCTTCCACCGGGTAGAAATTGAGCCGCTCGATGATCCCGAAGCGTGCGCGCATGGGCGGTGTGAGCATCCCGAAGCGCGTGGTGGCGCCGATGAGCGTGAAGCGCTCGATCGGCATGGTGATGGTCTGTGCTTTCGGCCCCTCGGAGAGGCGGATGTCTATCCGGTAGTCCTCCATGGCCGGGTAGAGAAACTCCTCGATGATCGGACGCAGCCGGTGGATCTCATCGATGAAGAGGATGTCGCCCTCGCGCATGTTGGTGAGCGTGCCCACCAGGTCGCCCGGCTTCTCGAGCGCGGGTCCGGAAGTGGTGCGGATGTTGACGCCCAGCTCGCGTGCGATGAGCTCCGCCAGCGTGGTCTTGCCGAGCCCTGGAGGGCCGTAGAAGAGCGTATGGTCGAGCGGCTCGCGCCGCTCGAGAGCAGCGTCTATATAGATGCGAAGACTCTCCTTCACCTTGCTCTGGCCGATGAACTCGGCCAGGCGCTGCGGGCGGAGCGAGAGCTCGACTACCGACTCGTCGGGGATTACTTCGGGGGTGGTGATCTCGGCGCGGGTCATGGCTACACGGTTAGCTGCTGTTCCGCGATGACGAAGTCTGCCATCGCATGGTGCCCGCAGTCATCCCCGCGGAAGCGGGGATCCGTGTTCGGCTGAGAAACATGGATCCCAGCAAGTCGCGGGGATGACGGTATGGGGCAGAGCCGACCCGGTAATATACACCGAATACACGCCGAAGAGCCACGAAGCGCACCGCGCGCTACCACGCGATTCCGTAATCCTCTCCGTAGTTGCTCGACGCTCCCCACAACGTGCCGTGCTCGCGGTCGAAGTAGATCGCGTTGATCGGTCCCGAGGTGAGGTCTTCGATATCCAGCGTGTACCCCATCCTGCGCAGCTCGAAGCGGGTGAAATCGGGGGTGGACGAAGCGATCAGAATCCGCCCCGGACGCGCCTCATGCTCGCCGAAAGACGAGCGCATCTGGTAGCTGTTGATGTTCGCCGCCTCGGCCGCCTGCTGCGGCGTCATCTTCCACTCGACGATGTTCAGGAAGAACTGCAGGAGGTTCTGGTCCTGCGAATCGCCTCCCTGGACCGCGAAGGCGAGGAACGGCGCGCCGTCCTTCAGAGCGAGCGTGGGAGTGAGCGTCACGCGCGGCCTCTTACCGGGCTCGATCACGTTGTAGGGACCGTCCTTCGCGGCGGTGACGAAGCTCTGCGCGCGCTGACTCAGGCCGATCCCGGTGTGACCCGCGATCACGGCCGGCACCCAGCCGCCGCTCGGTGTCACCGACACCACCCAACCTTCGGCATCCGCGGCCTCTATCGAGGTGGTGCCGCGGTAGAACTCATCCTTGAACGCCGAATCGGAGAGCGTTTCGGCGTCGGTGGAGGCGACGTGTGTGGCATCGAGCGTCGTGCCATTCGATGCGCCCTGCGGCACCACGCGATCCTGCTGTCCGCTGGGCCGCAGCGTGTCTGGCGCGGGAACCACCGTCCACTTCGCGAGGATCTCGCTGAATGGGTTGGTGCCGCCCTGATACTTGTACGGGTCGCCGGGCTTCACCTTCGGATCGTTGCGATCCCAGTCGATGGTCGCGAAGCGCGCCTTCGCGTACTCCTTCGAGAGGAGTCCCTTCACCGGCTCCTCGGGCGGGAAGTAGGGGTCGCCGTAGTAGAAGTCGCGGTCGGCGTAGGCGAGGTTCATCGTCTGGTAGATCGTGTGGATGTACTTCGCCGAGTTGTAGCCCATCGACTGAAGGTCGGCGTTCTCCAGGATGTTGAGCGCCTGGAGCATCACCGGCCCCTGTTGCCAGATGGGGAGCTTGTAGACGGTGATCCCCTTGTAAGTGGTGCTGAGCGGCTCCTCGATCTTTACCTGCCAGTTCGCCAGGTCTTCCATCGTGAAGAGGCCGCCCTCCTCGCGTACGCCGCGCACTATCTCGCGGGCGATGTCGCCCTTGTAGAAGCGGTCGTAGGCGGCCATGATGGCTTCCTTGCGGCTCTTCCCCGCGGCGAGCGCCTGCTGCTCGGTTTCCACGAGCTTGCGCCACGTCGCGGCGAGATCCTTCTGCACGAAGATCTCACCCGGCTGCGGCGCCTCTCCCTCGGCGCCCGGATGGGTGAGCATGATCTCGCGCGAGTACTTCCACTTCTTGATCCAGTCCTTGTCGCGCTCGATGGTGCGCGAGAGCTGGGCTTCCATCGGATAGCCATCGGCCATCTGGATGGCCGGCGCGAGCACGTCCTTCAGTGAGAGCTTCCCGTACTCGGCGAGCATCACCATCAGTCCGCCCGGAGTGCCGGGTGTGACCGCAGCGAGCGGGCCGTACTCCGGTGGGTAACGATATCCTTTCGAGCGATAGAACTCCGCCGTTGCGCCAGTGGGTGCCACGCCGAGGGCGTCGATCCCTATCACCTTCTTCGTGTGCGGATTGTAGATCAACGCCTGCGTCTCTCCGCCGCAGGAGAGCGTGTCCCACATGGTGCAGCCGGCGGCGAGCATGGCTACGGCCGCGTCGACGGCGTTGCCGCCCTTCTGGAAGATCATCGCGCCCGCCTCTGCGCTGAGCGGCTTCCCCGTGATGGCTATCCAGTGTTTGGCGTGGAGCTGCGGCTTGGCGGTTCGTTGCGCGTGTAGCACCACGAGCGGCGAGCAGACGAGGGCGAGGGCAACTGTGAGACGGAGCATCATCGGTTCTCCCAGGTTGTTGTCGCTATTATCGCTGACCTACCTTGCCGAGCGCCAGCCGGATCAGTTCGGGCGCACTCACTCCGCGGCCGCCGGAATCGAGCGCGGCGCGCACCCCCTTCTCGGCGTCGGCGGTGGTGTAGCCGAGCGAGACGAGCGCGCGAATCGCATCTTCGGCGGCGGTTCCTTCGGAGCGAAGGCCGCCCGCGGCGCTCTCCACGCCAATGTCGCCCAGCTTGTCGGCCAGGTCGAGCACCAGCCGCTCCGCCTTCTTGCGCCCCACGCGCGGAATCCCCTGCAGCGCGTGGATGTCGCGTTCCACTATCGCGCGCACCACGCGCTCGGCGGAGAGCGTGGAGAGCATCCCGAGCGCGAGCGCTGGTCCGACGCCGTTGGCGGTGAGGAGTCTTCGGAAGACGCTCCGCTCGAATGGGGTGTTGAAGCCGAAGAGAAGCCACCCGTCGTCGCGCACCACGAGATGCGTGTAGAGCGATGCCTCATCGCCCACGTCAGGGAGCTTTTCGTAGACGCCGAGCGGGATGGCCAGCTCGTAACCCACACCGCCCGCAGTGAGCAGCTCCACGCGATCGAGCTCTTTCGCGGTGAGCTTCCCGGCGATCTGCGAGATCACGTCGTGCGGCCGCGCTGCGGCGTGAGGCGTGGGATGCGGGCGCCCATGATGTGCGCGAGCGCGGCGGCGGCGCCGTCGGCCGCGTCGCTCGGCCGCGGTGCGGTCTTGAGACGGAGGAGGCGTGTGACCATGAACTGCACTTGCTCCTTCGTCGCGCCACCGCGCCCCACGACGGCCTTCTTTATTTCCGCGGGTGGGTATTCGTAGATCTCGATGCCGGCCAGCGCGGCGGCAAGGAGGATCACCCCGCGCGCGTGCCCCAGCACCACGGTAGTGCGGACATTCTTGGCGTAGAAGACATCTTCCACGGAGACGCAGTCGGGGTGGTGCCGCTCGATGAGATCACTCACGTCCTCGTACAGCTCTCGCAGTCGAACGGGGAGCGGGTCGTGCGCGGTGGTGCGGATCACGCCACACTCGATGAGCGAGAGGGAGCCGAAGGGCTCCCCCGAAACGACCCCGTAGCCAGTGGCGGCAGTGCCGGGGTCGATGCCGAGCACTATCACGGGCGCCGGCTCACGCGCCGGCCATCTCGGCCAGGTCGATGTCGAAGTTGGCTTCCACCTTCTGCACGTCGTCGAGATCTTCGAGCTCCTCCATCAGCTTGAGGAGCGACTCGGCGGTCTTTCCTTCCACGTGGATAGTGGTCTGCGGGATCATCGCCAGCTCGGCCTCCCGCGTCTCGATCCCCGCCTCCTCGAGCGCCGCCTTCACCGCGTGCAGCGCGGTGGGATCGGTGGTGACGACGAACTGGTCGCCCTCGAGCTGGAGATCTTCGGCGCCTGCTTCGAGCGCCGCTTCGAGGGCGGCTTCCTCATCGAAGCGGGTGGCGTCGATGTAGATCTGCCCCTTGCGGTCGAACATGAAGGCGACCGAGTTGGTGGAGCCGAGGTTTCCGCCGCCGCGTGAGAGCTTGTGGCGGACGTCGGCCACCGTGCGCGTGGGATTGTCGGTGAGCGTGTGGATGAGGAGCGCCACCCCGCCGGGGCCGTATCCCTCGTAGGTGATCTCCTGGTAATCCACACCCTCGAGCTCGCCGGTCCCCTTCTTGACTGCGCGCTCGATGTTGTCCTTGGGCATCGACGCGGCCCTGGCGGCGTCGATGGCCGTCCGGAGGCGCGGATTACCCGCCGGATCGCCGCCTCCCTGCTTGGCGGCGACGGTGATTTCGCGGATGAGCTTGGTGAACATCGCCCCCCGCTTCGCATCCGCGGCCGCCTTGTAATGCTTGATCTGCTTCCATTTAGAATGGCCTGCCATGGGGGGAATATACAACGAGAGGGGAGAAAGCAGGAAGCAGAAGGAGGAAGCAGAGAGCAGAAGGCAGAAAGCAGTGAACGGCTCGTAGGGCGAGATCCCGACCCTCGGAGGTTTTCACTGCTTTCTGCTTTCTGCTCTCTGATCTCTTGTAGTTACGGTTCCACCATATCCTCGAACCTCAGCCACTGCTTGTAGAAGTACAGGTCCACGTACGCGGTGGGCCCGTTCCGGTTCTTGAGGACGATGAGGTCAGTCGCGCCTTCCTGACCGGGGGCGGAGGAGTAGAGCTCCTCGCGGTAGAGGGCGAGGACGATGTCGGCGTGCTGCTTCACGGCGCCGAGTGCCCCAAAGTCGTCGAGCGTGGGGCGGTTGTCGGGGTGGTGGCGGGTGAGGGCGGGGAGCTGCGCGGTCAGGAGGATGACCACGCGGGCATCGAGCGCCGCGGACTTTAGGAGGCGGACGGTCTGGGCCAGCTCCTCGTCCTGCGGCAGGGCGCCGGTGGGGACGCCCTGGAGCGAGTCTACGATGACCAGCTCTCCTTCGCCCTTGAGCGCGAGCACGCGCTCAGCCAGGTCGCGTGGGCCACCATCTTCGCGAGACGCGGAGATCCGCGAGATTCCGGGGACCGCGTCGCGCATCCGTAGTGCAGCGGCGCCGAGCGCGGCACGCATGGTCTCGTCGAGCATCCCCTGCCGGATGTTGTCTATCGGGGCGCGCCCCTCCATGGCGAGCGCGCGCTCGAGGAGGCGCGGGATGTCGCTCTCGCTCGTCATCAGCTCTACCTTGCGCCCCGCCGCGCGCGCCCGGATCGCCATGGAGAGGGCGAGCGCCGATTTGCCGGCGCCCACGTCGCCGCCGAGCACCACGAGGTCCCCGAGGCGCGGCCCGCCGCCAAGGAGCTTGTCCAGACTCGGGTAGCCCGTCGGGATTCCATCGGGCGGCGCGGCACCGTCGACTACGGCATCCACGCGCGTCAGGAGGAGGGTGAGCGGGGAGATGTCGGTGCGTACTGGCATGGGGCACCAAGATACGTGGCGGCGTGCCGGGGGGCCATACGGATTGCAGGCTACAGCCCGCTGTGGCTGGCAGGCAACACTGTCTACGGCTACATTCAGCCAGCATGGCGCTTCCCCTCAAATCGGTACTCTGGATAGACGATGAGGCCGATCTCCTCGAGTCTCACCGCATCTTCCTGCGCGAGAAGGGCTTCGAGGTAGACGCCGCCACCAACGCGGATGACGCCGTGGAGATGCTCCGCCGGCGCTCGTACGGCATCGTGCTCCTGGACGAGCAGATGCCAGGCAAGCGCGGCCTCGAGGCATACCACGAGATCCGCGAGGTGGACCCGCTCCTCCCGATCGTCATGGTGACGAAGAGCGAGGAGGATGCGACCCTCCGCGAGGCGCTCGGGATGGACGTGCGTGACTACCTCGTCAAGCCGATCAATCCGCGGCAGGTACTCACGGTGATCATGCGCGTTCTCGAGGGGCCGCGCATCCGCCAGCAGGCCATCGCTCGCTCCTTCGTGGAGCGCTTCCGCGCCATGGAGCTGGAGCGCGAGCGCACGCTGAGCTGGCGCGATTGGGTAGCGCGCTACACCGAGATGGTCGACTGGGACATCGCGCTGATCCAGGCGCGAGAGCAGAGCCTCTACGACTCGCTCCAGGCGCTCTATCCCGATCTCCGCCGCGAGTTCGCCGGCTTCATGCGCACGGAGTATCCGCGCTGGCTGCGCGAGCTCGAGGGCGACCGGCCGCCGCTCTCGATAGATGTGGTGAGCGAGTTCCTCATCCCCATCCTCGACCAGTCGCCGGTGGCGATGTTCGTGGTGATCGACTGCCTCCGCCTCGACCAGTGGCAGGTGATACAACCGCTTCTCGCGCCGCACTTCGAGGTGGAGACGACGCACCACTTCTCCATCCTTCCCACGGCCACGCCGTACTCGCGCAACGCGCTCTTCAGCGGGCTCTTTCCCGCGGAGATCGCCGCGCGCTTCCCCGACTGGTGGGGCGAGCGGGAGGATGAGTCGCTCAACGCGCACGAGCGCGAGCTGCTCCAGGCCCACCTCCGCGAGTTGAGGGTGGATGCGCCGGTGCGCTACGAGAAGATTTCCTCTGCCGCCGACTCGGCCGACCTCGAACGGCGCGTCCCCAGGGCGATCGCCACCGAAGGGGTGAGCGCCTTCGTTTTCAACTTCGTGGATCTGCTCACCCATGGCCGGAGCGAGTCGGCGATTCTCTACGAGGTGGCGCGCGACGAGGTAGCTCTAAGGCAGATCACTCGTCAGTGGTTCGAGCGCTCCGTGCTCTTCACGCTCCTCAAGGAGGCGTCGCGGCGCGGCGTGCCGGTGCTGGTGACCAGCGATCACGGCTCGATCCACTGTAACACTCCGGCCACGGTGTTCGCCAAGCGCGATGCCACGGCCAATCTTCGCTACAAGTTCGGCGAGGACCTGCGCGCCGAGCGCGCGGAGCACGCGCTCCTCTTCACGAACTCCGACGATCTCAGACTCCCGCGTCGCGGGCTCGGTGCCAACTCGCTCTTCGCCGCTGGCGACACCTTTTTCGTGTATCCGACCAAGCTTCGGGAATACCAGAGCCGCTACCGAGGATCGTTCCTGCACGGCGGGGTCACACCCGAAGAGGTGATCCTCCCCGTGGCGCTACTTACCCCGCGTCGCTGAGTGTACTTCTACCGTCGGTTGCTGAGCTACCTCCTGCCCCACAAGTGGCGGATGGTAGGTACCATCGTCGCGAACTTCATAGGGGCGGCGCTGGACGGATACGCCTTCGCACTCCTCATCCCCTTCCTGAACTCGCTCTTCGGCCAGCCGCAGCTCCCGCTGGGCCATGGCTGGGTGAACGACTTCCTGCACGCGACCATCGGCGCGCTACTGGATCCGGCGGACAAAATGGGGTCGCTCAGGAACGTGATCCTCATCATCCTCGCCACCGTCGCGCTGAAGAACCTCTTCATCTGGTTCGCCGGAACGCTGGGCGCGGAGCTCCAGGAATACGTCACGCGCGACCTGCGCGACAATGTGTATCGCCATCTGCAGCTCCTGCCGATGGGCTACTTCACGCGCACCAAGACGGGGCAGATCCTCTCGAGAGTCCTCTCCGACACCGAGCAGACGCGCACGCTCATCACTCAGATCGTCACGAAGGCGCTCTCGGCGGCGGCGCTGGTGATCATCTACATCGCCTACCTGGCGGGGATCTCCTGGCGACTCACGCTGGTGGCGCTCGTGGTGGCGCCGCTCCTCACGCTGGCGCTCCAGCCGCTCCTCAAGCGCCTCCGCCGCGGCTACCGCCGGCTGCGCAGCGATCACGGCGAGATGATGAGCGTGCTCCAGGAGAGTGTGAGCGGTGTCCGCCTGATGAAGACCTTCGGCGCCGAGCGGCACGAGGAGCAGCGCTTCGTGGGCGCCAGCCACCGCTACTCCGGTGGGCTCGTGAAAATGGCGCGTGTGGCGCTCGTGGCCCAGCCGGTCACCGAGACACTCGGCACGCTGATCACGGTGCTCCTCCTCTGGATCGGGGCGCATCTGGTGCTGGTGGAGCAGTCGCTGCAAGCCGCGCAGTTCCTGGTCTTCCTCACCTTCGTCATGCGGCTCCTGCAGCCGCTCAAGCAGCTCTCGCAGATCCCCGCGGTGGCGCAGAACGCCTTCGCGGCATCGGAGCGGTTGTTCGACGTCCTCGATAGCCCGACCGAGCAGGCGCTCGACAAGGGGACGCGCGTGGCCGATGGCTTCCACGACTCGCTGATCTTCGACGACGTCTCGTTCTCGTACGGGCTCGACGACGCGCCGGTGCTTCAGGACATCAGCTTCATGGCTCGCCGTGGCGACGTCGTCGCATTGGTGGGCGCGAGCGGGGCGGGGAAGACCACGCTGGTCGATCTCATCCCTCGCCTCTACGAACCGACCAGCGGACGCATCCTCCTCGATGGCGTGGACACGAGGGAGATCCGGCTCGCGTCGCTCCGCTCGCTCACGGGCATCGTGAGCCAGGAGACGGTGCTCTTCAACGACACCGTGCGCAACAACATCGCTTACGGAAACGCCGACGCTTACACCGACGAGCAGATCGAGGCGGCCGCGCGGGCGGCCAACGCGCACTCGTTCATCATCGAGCTTCCCGAGGGCTACGAGACTCCGCTCGGCGAGCGGGGCACGCGCCTCTCGGGCGGCCAGCGCCAGCGGATAGCCATCGCGCGGGCGCTCCTGGTGGACCCGCCCATCCTGATCCTCGACGAGGCCACCTCCGCGCTCGATACGGAATCCGAGCGGCTGGTGCAGGAGGCGATCGACCGGCTGCTCGAGGGACGCACGGTACTGGTGATCGCGCACCGCCTCTCCACCATCCAGAACGCCAGCGAGATACTCGTGATGGACAGAGGGCGGATCGTGGAGCGCGGCACTCACCTGGAGCTCCTCGAGCGCCAGGGCGCCTACCATCGGCTGCACGCGCTGCAGTTCGGCGATCGGGAAACGGCCGGCCGGACCTGAGGTGCGGATACTCTTCTACGTGATGTCGCCCGAATGGAGTGGGAGCGCCCGGGCGACCGCCACTCTGGCGCGCGGTCTCAGCGCACGCGGACACTCGGTGACGGTGGCCTGTCCGGCCGACAGCCCGCTGGAGCAGCACCTCGAGCGCGGCGCGTACGAGGTGCTCGAGACACGCGGCGCGGGCACGGTTGCGGGCGCGGCCGGCCACCTGCGCCGCGCGCTGCAGGAACGCTTCGTCCAGGTGGTGTGCGTACACTGCGATCGCGAGCAGGTGGTGGCCGCGACCGCGGCACGCCTGGCCGGGCGCGCCGCGATCCTTCGCCGCGTATCCGCGGGCGAGAAGCTCGTGCCGAGCTCCGGCGCGCGCGTTGCGCTCCGCTTCGCGACCACCGGCTTCGTCTTCACTTCCGAGCAGGACGCGCGCTCCGCGCCGCCGCTCCCGCTCGCGCGGCTCATGCCCGTGGTCTCGCCACTCGGCGTGCGCGTGGCGGCGTACGACTCGGTGCGGCCCGCCTCGCGGTCGCTCGCTGGCACGGGGACGGGTACGCGTATCCTGGTGTGCATCCACGACGGGAGCGCGCGCGTGCGCGCTGGCAACGTGCTGCGCGTGGTCGCGCTCCTGGCCAAGCGACATCCGGAGCTCCGCTTGATCTTCCTTGGGCCCGGTTCCGCGGATGCCGATCTCAAGGTGCACGCCGCCGCGCTGCGGATCTCGCGCGCCGTGAGCTTCCTGGGTGAGCGCGACGACTACCTCTCCGTCCTCGCGCTCGCGGACCTCGGCTGGGTGGTGTCGGGCGGTGATGACGGCGCGTACGCGCTACTCGATCTCATGGGTTCGCGAGTGCCGGTGATCGCCGAGCGCGGTACGCTCGCGGAGCAGTACGTGCCCGATGGGATCGCCGGGATCGTGCT
>Ga0070679_100007136_pt1 | contig 10431 bp, 7 predicted proteins | sample KBSC63BmetaG_FD_65652 | JGI IMG/M metagenome (GOLD analysis project Ga0070679, IMG submission 65652) | Corn rhizosphere microbial communities from Kellogg Biological Station, Michigan, USA - KBS C6-3B metaG | ecosystem: Host-associated > Plants > Roots > Rhizosphere | place: USA: Michigan... | reverse complement strand
GTGCGCGACTGGCAGCGCACGAGCGAGCAGCTCGCATCGCTCCTCGAGCTCCCGGAGGCCGAGCAGGCGGCCAGGCTCACGTCGCTCGGCGCCTCCGATCCCGAGCTGCGGCGCGAGCTCGAATCGCTCCTGCGCGCCCACCAGCAATCCGGACCGCTCGATCAGCCGGTGCTCGATGCGGTGTCGATGTCGCCCACCGAGGCGGCACACGAGGCATCGCAGCTGTGGGCATCCGCATCGGTCGCCTCCCACTATCGCGTGATGGGCGCCGTGGGCGACGGCGGCATGGGCGTCGTGGTGAAGGCGTGGGACCAGCGTCTCGAGCGCACCGTCGCTCTCAAGTTTCTCCCCGCGTATCTGCTCGGCGACGCCGTCGCGCGTGAACGGCTGCGCGTCGAGGCACAGGCCGCCGCGAGTCTCGATCATCCGAACGTCTGTACCATATATGAAGTAGGAGAGACGTCCGACGACCGATTCTTCATCGCCATGCCGTACTACCAGGGCGAGACGATCGCGGCGCGGCTCACGCGCGGCCCGTTCTCCATCGAGGATACGCTCTCGGTGGGAGTACAGACCGCTCGCGGGCTCGCCGCCGCCCACGAGCGCGGCATCATCCATCGCGACATCAAGCCGGCGAATCTCATCGTCACCTCCGACGGCGTCCTGAAAATCCTCGACTTCGGCATCGCCAAGCTGGGCGGCACGTCGATCACGATGCCGGGGGTCACGCCCGGCACAGCGGCATACATGAGCCCCGAGCAGACGTGCGCCGATCCCGTGGATGCGCGCACCGACATCTGGTCGCTCGGCGTGGTGGTGTACGAGATGCTCACTGGCACCCGGCCGTTCCGCGGCGTCGACGCACGCTCGGTCGCAGCGGCGATCTGCATGACGGACCCTGAGTCGGTGATCGCGCGCCGCGGCGATGTGCCCCCATCGCTCAGCCATCTCGTCTCCCGCGCGCTCGCCAAGAATCCGGCCGAGCGGCCGGCCACTGCGGCGCAGGTGGCCTCCGAGCTCGAGGCGATCGGCTCGCTGCTCGGCGTGAGCATCGCGAGCGCGCCACGACGCCGCGTGGATCGGGATCGTACGGATCCCGCGCCGCAATTCCGCCACGACGGCGAGGGGCTCGATGCCGCGGTGCTGGCGCTTCGGATCTCGGGGTACGCGTCGATGCTCGAGGCGCGCGGCGCCGAGCACGCGGCGCTCGAGATCCAGCGCGCCCGCTCCCTGCTCGCCGATGTCGCCTCGCGGTTCGACGGCGTCGTGAACCGGTTCGACGACGGAGGCGCCGTCGTGCTGTTCGGCGTGCCGCATTCGCGCGAGGACGATTGCCTCCGCGCCGCGCGCGCCGCCGTCGCGATCGCGAACGGCGTGAGCGACGCGAGCGGCACCGATTCCATCGCGCCGACGGGACGGCTGCGCCTGCACGTCGGCATGGACGCCGGGCGCCTCATCGTCCGCCGGGCCGACGACGGCTCCACGCCGTTCATCGTCGCGGGTCCCGCGCTCGACTTCGCAACGCGGCTCGCGTCCGTGGCCCCGCCCGGCGGCGTGTGGGTGGGTCCGCGCTGTCGCAGGCTCATCGAGCCGCCGCTTTCCCTCACGCCGTGCGACGGGCACACGCTCCTCGACGAAGATCGCGCGGTGACGCCCTACGTGATCGCCGGCGAGTCCGAGGTGCGCACGCGCATCGAGGCGGCGATGCAGCAGGGGGAGATCACGCCGTACACGGGGCGCGACCGCGAGCTCGCCGTCGTGCGCGACTCACTGCGTCTGGCGTGCGCCGGCACGGGCCAGTTCGTGACCATCGTCGGCGAAGCCGGCATGGGGAAGAGCCGGTTGCTCCAGGAGCTCATCGTTTCCGAAGAAGACAGCGGCCTCACGATACTCCACGGACGCTGTCTGTCCCACGGCGCATCCACGGCGTACCTCCCGTTCATCGACGTGCTGCGCGATGCGCTCGGCGCCGCGGGCGCGAACGAGCCCCCTCAGTCGGTGGCCGACACGCTGGCACGCATGCACGCGAGCGCGCCCGAGCTCGAGGAATTTCTGCCGCTCTATCTGCGGCTCCTGTCGATTCCGGCGGCCGACCTGCGCATCTCGCCGCACCTGCAGGGCGAGGAGTTCCGGCTCATGGCACGCGAGGCGATCGCCGCCTTCCTCACGGCCACCAGCCGCCATCGTCCCACCGTGCTGCTGCTCGAGGACTGGCACTGGGTGGACGATGCGTCGCACGCGGTGCTCGCGCAGATCGCCGAGCTCGTGTCGCAGTATCCACTGCTCGTCGTGGTGACCTGTCGCCCCGGCTACGTGAGCGATTGGGGGACGGCGCCGCCCCACGCGTCGGTATCGCTCGCGCCACTCGCCGAGCGCTCGACGACGGATCTGCTGCGCGCGCTGCTGCGCGTGAACGACGTGCCCGCGCCGCTCGCCGCGGTGCTGCACGAACGCACGGGCGGCAATCCGTTCTTTCTCGAGGAGATGTGCCTCGCGCTGCTCGAGGACGGTACGCTCCGCATTGCGCACGGCGCGCTGGAGATCGAAAGCTCGATCGACCGACTCAGCCTGCCGGGCACCGTACAGGCGGTGATTCGCGCGCGTCTCGACCGCCTCGATGCGCAGGCACGTGACACGCTGCTCGTGTCGTCGGTGGTGGGGCGCGAGTTCGGCCGCGACGTCGTCGAGCGCACGCTCGATGACGCGAGCTATCTGAACGCCGCCATCCAGTCGCTCAAGACCGCCGGGCTCATTCAGCAGATTCGGGTCGCCCCAACCGCCACCTACCGGTTCAAGCACGTGCTGATGCAGGAGGTGGCGTACGCCACGCTGCTCGAGCACCGCCGCCGCTCACTCCATGGCAAGGTGGGACACGCCATCGAATCGATCGGGGGCTCGGTGCCCGACGACCAGCTCGAGCGGCTTGCCCATCACTTTTCGCGTGCCGAGCTGTGGGACAAGGCCGTGCACTACGCCGTGCTCGCGGCGGACCGCGCGACGATCCTGGCGGAGTTCACCGAGGCGATGCAGCTCCTCGAGCGCGCGCGATCGTGGATCGCGCCACTCGCCGCGGATCCCGGCTATCGCTCCCGCTTCGTGGATCTCCTGCTGCGGCAGGAGCGCCTGGGCGAGACGCTCGGCATGCGCGAGCGGCAGCAGCACATCATCGATGAGATGGTCGCGCTGCTCGGCTCGGACGGCGATGCCGCACAGCAGGCCGAGGTCTACCTGCGGCAGGGGGATCTGCACACGTTGCTGCGCCGCTTCGACGCCGCGGACTCCGCGCTGCGGCACGCGCTGCGACTGCGCCGCGAGCTGAATGATCCCGTGGGGATTCGCCACACACTTCGCAGCCTCGGTCTGCTGCGGTGGCATCAGGGGCGCGATGAGGAGGCGCTCGGACACATCGAGGAGGCGCTCGCCATCGACAGCTTGCGCGGCGACGAGATGGCGGTGCTCGGCGACCTGTCGAACATCGGCGACGTGCTCAAGACGCTCGGCCGGTTCGAGGATGCGAAGGCGCGGCTGACGGAGGGCATCGAGCTCGCGGAGCGCATTCTGTCGCGGACCGCGGATCCGGCGGTCCGCAACGATGCGGCGGTGAAGCAGTTCTACCTCATTCACATCCTCGCGAACGTGTACCGGGAGCTCGGCCAGAGCGAGCGCGCGCTCGCGCTCATGCAGCGGGCGACCGAGAGCACGATCGGCGAGCGGCTGCCGATTCAGCTGTCGTACCACTACACGGCGATCGCGCATCTCAGTCTGCAGGCCGGCCGGATCGACGAGTGCATCGAGCACTATCGCACGGCGATCGATCTCACGCGGCGGGCGAACTTCGTGCCGGGGCTGTCGCACTCGCTGCGGGTACTGGGGGAGGTGCTGCTCGCGCTCGGCCGCGGCGCGGATGCCTTGCCGCTGCTCGAGGAGGCGGCGCGGCTGTTCGCGCAACTCGAGAATCGGGCGAGCGAGGCGGATCTCTGGGAGAACATCGCGCCCGTCCACGAACAGGCGTACCGCAACGACGTCGCGCTGTCGGCGTGGACCAAGGCACGCGTGTTGCGGCGCGAGCTGCGGGACACGGCGGGGGAGCTCACCGCCGTCGAGGGACTCGGTCGCGTCACCAGAAAGCTGGTGGCGGACCAGTCGCTCGCGCTGCCGCACTATCACGACGCCGCGGCGCTCGCGGCGTCGCTCGCGGACAGACGCAGCGAGGGACGGCTGCGCAACGTGATCGGCATCCTCGAGTTCGGGCGCCAGAGCTATGCCGTCGCGCTGGACCAGTACGAGCTCTCGCTCGACGCATTCTCCGAGTGCGAGGACGCCGAGGGAGTAGGATTGGCGCTCAACAGCATTGGGCTCACCCTGCGCACGATGGGGCGACTGGATGAAGCGCGCGAAACATTGACGCGCGCGCTGGCGTACAACGAGCTCTCGACGCGCACGGATTTGCTGGGGCACACGCTCGCGTTGCTGGGCGGCGTGGAGATGGACGCAGGTGCACCGCAGCGCGCGCTCCCATTCCTCGAACGATCGCTCGCGCTCCGCGTCGAGAGCGGCGACACTCGTGGCGAGGGGTGGATGTGTTACGAGCTGTCGCGCGCCGCGGCGGCACTCGAAGAGCGGCACAGGGCGCGCGAGATGCTCGACTCCGGCGCGCGGGTCGCGAAGGTGGTTGGTGACACGGAACTCGGCGAGGCGTGCGAACGCCTGCGTCGCACTGCAGGGCTCTGACGATGTCGAACCCCGGACAAGGAAGAGGGACCGAATGCCACGTTATCTGATCGAACGCACGGTAGGCACCATCACGCGCGAGGAGCTCGAAGCGGCCTCGCGAAAGTCGATCGCCGCCGTCGACAGCATGCCCGGAATCGTCTGGATTCGAAGCTACGTCTCCGATACCGACGGCAAGATCTACTGCGAGTACGATGCGCCAAGCCCGGAGGCGGTGCGCGAGCACGCACGCCGCGCGGGGCTGCCGGTGGACCGGATCACGGAGATCGCGCTGGAGATCAGCCCGGCGATGTTCCGCTAGCTCGCGTTCGCGGGACGGTGGGCGAAGCGATGGCCCCGAAGGTATTGTTCGGCGCACCGACCGAGCGCCTTCGCGTCCGTCGCTTCTTCCTCACCAACCTGCCCATGCGAGTCTCACTTCTGGTCGCCGTCGCTGCTGCGCTCAGCTCCGTCCCCGCGATCGCTCACGCGCGCGCGGCCGCGTCACTTGCTCCGTGCACCACCGCCACCGCCGCGTGTGAGCGGTGGGTGATCCTCGGCGGCGGCCCCGCACGGTCGATGGTCTACGCCACCTATCCACTCGACAAGCCGAACAAGGCGGTGACGCGCGCGCTCATCATGGTGCACGGCGCCGACCGGAACGCGGACCACTATTTCGAGACTGCCGCCGCGGCGGGTTTTCTCGCGGGCGCCCTGGAGAACACGATCATCATCGCACCACGCTTCGCCGCCGGCCACGATACCGTCGCGGCGAACGAGGTGGTGTGGCCGGCTCGCGGCGACAGCTGGCGCTCGGGCGGCATGTCGCCGTCGAATCCGGCGCTCTCCTCGTTCGACTTCGTGGACGAGATCCTGCGCACGCTGGCCGACAAGAAGCGCTTCCCGAATCTCGCGAAGATCGTCGTCACGGGCCATTCGGCCGGCGGCCAGTTCGCGAACCGCTACGAGATGAGCAACAAGGAGGACGGCACGCTCGCCGGCGTCAGCCTGAGCTACGTGGTCGCGAACCCATCGAGCTACGCGTGGCCCGCCGCGGTTCGCCCGATGCCCGTGGGCGACGGCGATCCGGCCACCGCGGACAAGGAGGCGCTGGGCGATTCCGGCGAGACGGTGCACTCCCGATTTACCTATGGGCCGTTCGACTCCACGAAGGCGCCCCACTTCGATCGCTGGCCGGCGGGCCTCGAAAATCGCTCCGGTTACACGGCAGCGATGACGGACGACCAACTCCGGAAGCAGCTCGTCTCTCGCCCGACGACGTATCTGTGGGGACAGGTGGACGTGCTGCCGCTGGGGGGATTCGATTCGTCGCCATCGGGAATGGCGCAGGGTCCCACGCGCCGTGCGCGCGGTGAGGCGTTCTACAAATACGTGAACGACACGCTCGGCGCCAAGCACAAGGCGATCATCGTGCCCGAGTGCGGGCACAACGATCGATGCATCTTCACGAGCGAGGTGGTGTTGCCGGTGATCTTCCCGGACTAGCGGTGCGCGCGGACCGTGACTCGTCCGCGCGACTCACCGGTCCACGATGGTGAGATAGGCGCGCCATGGTCCGATCGTCTCGGTGTATTGCTTGGCCATCACGCGCGCCGACTGCGCGATGTGTCCCAGGTCGTGCGTCACCCACGCGGCGAGCAGCTGTCGCAGGGTCACCGGACCGAGCTCCGGATGCTCGCCGCCGAGCGCGAGCTGCTCCTCGCTCAGCTTCCATCCCGCGAGCGTCGCGAGATTCTCGGCGCGCAGGCGACTGAACTCGTCGAGCAGATTTTCGAGCGACTTGCCGCGGCTCTCCTCGAACTGGGCGAACCGGTTGAACGGAACGAAGCAACGCTGCGGCCCTTGCGCGAGGATGATCTTCGCGCGCGGTATCCAGTCCGTACGCTCGCCGTGTATCAGATGCCCGACGACATCGTACGGGCTCCACGTCTCCGGCCCTTCGGTGGCGTCGGTCCAGTCGGGCGACAATCCGGACAGCATCGCGCGAAGCGCGCCCGGGGTTCGCGCGAGAATTGCGGCTCCATTGGTGAGATCGAAATCCATTCTACTCCTGTCGTTCGTATCGCAGCATCGTCACGCCCCCGCCGAATGCGCGGGACTCCGTGAGGGCGAGTGGGATCGGCCGATCGAGTCGAGGGAAGTACGGGGTGCCGCCGCCCAGCACGATTGGCCGAACGAAAAGTAGAAACTCGTCGACGAGCCCGAGCTTCATGAGGCTCGCGGCGATCCCCGCACCGCCCACTTGCAGATCCCCATGGGTGGTCTCCTTCAATTTACGAACTTCACTCCCGATGTCGGGACCGGCGAGCCGGCTGTTCCATTCCACCGTGCGCAGCGTTCTCGAGAAGACGATCTTCGGTTTGTCCCTCCAGATGCGAGCGAAGTCGACGATCGTGTCGCTGGCGGACGGAACCGCATCCGCGGTTGGCCAGTAGCCCGACATGAGCTCGTACATCCGGCGACCGTGCAGGAAGGCGCCCGCCTTTCTCGCTTCGTCGTTGAAATAGCGGTGCAGTGTGTCGTCCGGCGCCGTCCATCCGATGTCGTGATCGCGCGACTCGATGTAACCATCCAGTGACACCGACATCCAGTACACGACCTTGCTCACCGTGCGGGCTCCTGATACAGCCCGATGATGTTCCCGCCCGGATCGCGAAAGCGCGCCGTGATCTCGGGCGCGTCGGCTCCCACGGGCTGAACGATGGTGCCGCCGTTCGCCACGACCGCGGCGCACGCCGCGTTCACATCGTCGACCATGATGTAGAACAGCAGCCCGGGCGTTGCCCAGCTCGATCTGCCCAGCACCCAGCTGCCGCTCACCTCACCGGTGGTGTCGTCGAACGCGATGGCGCCGTCCCCGCGCTTTCGCAGCTGCCAGCCGAATGACTTGGCGTAGAACTCGGACGAGCGCGCCACGTCCGTGGCGGGCAGCTCGATGTAGCAGATCTTTCCGTTCTTGCTCGTCGGCATGGTCTCCTCGCATGAACATGGTCGGCGCCGAATCGTGAGAGGGACGCTCGCCGATTCCCTTCTCCGCGCGGTGAGAAGTGAACGATGTCCGGAGTCGATGCGCAATACGGCGGCCAATCCCCACACCGGCATCATGGCGAGCAGTGGCGCGCGTCGTGCGGACTGCCGCGCGGGAAATAACTTTGTCGCGTCGCGATCCCACCGGGCCCTGCCACCTTCCCGTTCATGCCCTCCCGCTCGCCAATCGTCATCACCCCGCTCCGCCGCGCCGCCTCCGATCGCATCGGTCCGGATGATCCGCGGTACGCCGAGCTGATTCGTCGGGGATTCAACAAGCGTTTCGAGGGAAGGCCGGACTACATCCGCCTCGTCAGTTCGACCGACGATGTCGTGGACGCCGTGCAGTCGGCGGTTCGGGACGGAGTGCGGCTGGCCGTGCGCAGCGGCGGACACTGCCTGGAGAACTTCGTGTCCGATCCGGCGGTTCGTGCGATCATCGACACGTCGCCCATGTCCGGCATCTACTACGATCCCGAAATGGGAGCAATCGCGATCGAGGCGGGCGCGACGCTGGGCGAAGTGTATCGCAAGCTCTTCCTCGGTTGGGGGGTGGTGCTTCCCGCCGGGCAGAGTCCGGACATCGGCATCGGCGGGCACGCGCTCGGAAGCGCGTTCGGATTCCTGCACCGCACCCATGGCCTGGCGGGCGACCATCTCTACGCCGTCGAGGTGGTGGTAGTCGACGAATCCGGAACCGCGAAGTCCGTCATCGCAACGCGAGAGTCGTCCGATCCGAATCACGACTTGTGGTGGGCGCACACGGGCGGTGGCGGCGGGAACTTCGGCGTCGTCACCCGCTACTGGTTCCGATCGCCCGGCAGCGACGGGACGAACCCCGCGCGATGCCTCCCGAAGGCTCCCGACTCGGTGGTCACGCTCAAGGCCGAGTGGAGCTGGAAGGACATGGACGAGCGCGCGTTCACCACGCTCCTTCGCAACCTCGGCGAATGGTGCGAGCAGCACAGCGGCGTCGACGCGAGGTACGCATCGATCTTCAGCGTCCTCATCGCCGGGTGTCGCAACCCCGAGGGAACGATCGACCTGCGCTCCATGTCGATCGCGGGCGACGCCGCCGAGCGCGAGCTCGACGAGCAGCTCGCCGCAGTTGCGAAGGGCGCAGGCGTTGCGCACACGCGGCGCGTCGCGAGGATGTCGTGGCTGGGCTTCGCCCTCAATCCCTTTCCCGATCTGTTCTTCGTCGGACCGCTGGGCACAAGCGCGTCGATGGCCAGGATCAAGGTCAAGGACGCGCTGCTTCGCACGCGGCACTCGGATCGCCAGCTCGCCGTGATGTACCGGTATCTCACGCAGCCCAACGCGAACGTGGGCGGGGCGATCGGTCTCGCGACGTACGGCGGGCGCGTGAACGCCGTGGCGCCCGATGCGTTTGCCGCGTCGCAGCGCGCATCCATCATCGACTCCGCGTACACGGTTGGATGGATGAACGCCGAGGACGAGGCGCGCAGCCTGTCGTGGGTGCGCGAGCTCTATCGCGAGGTGTTCGCCGAGACCGGAGGTGTGCCGGTGCCGGGCGCATCGAGCGATGGCTCGCTCATCACGCATCCCGATGCCGACCTCGCGGACGACGCCTGGAACACGTCCGGCGTGCCGTGGAGCGCGATCTACTATCAGGACAACTATCCGCGCCTGCAGCGCGTCAAGGCGCGGTGGGATCCGCGAAACGTCTTCCACCACGCGCTGTCCGTGCGACTGCCGTAGGACGAGCCGCGCTCAGTCGTGCGGCCCGATCGCGATGCCCAGCCCCCAGTACGAGCGTGCCTTCTCGCCCTTGGGATGATCGTGCTGCAGGCATCGTCTCCCGCCTCCCAGCGTGTCGAGCGTGGCCTCGGTGACGTTGCTCCCCTCGCGGTCGAGGTCCGACGCCTCGGCGGGGGTGAGCGGCATCAACGTCCAGTACTGCGGATCCTCGCCGGCATCCCAGTCGATCGTTTCGGTGAACACCGACACGAAACGCTGCCCGCAGTCCGGGCACGCGAGCGTCATCACATGAAAGTGTGACTCGTTGATGAGATCCGCCTCGCGCACGAGCGTGGCGCGAGCCCGATGAGCCGCGTCCGCCGTGGCGGGCCAGCAGCGGGCGCATCCGAATTTTTCCTCATGCGGGTCGCCGGTCATTGCTTAGTGCGCTCCGAGCTGTTTCGAGAACTACTCCGGAACTCGTTTCGAAGCGTGAAGTCGGTCAGGCAGAAGGATCGACGATGCGGGGCGGCACGTTGGCGCGATCACGCGCGACGCCAGCGAGCGCATACGAGCCCCACACCCCTTGCGTCAATGTGAATCCCACGATCAATGTCACTGCGACGCCATCCCATACCCCTCGAGCGCCGACGGCGACGACTACCATTAGTTTGTCGAGCGCGAAAAGGGCGAGAACTGCCACCGCGGCCCATCTACTTCCTCGCGCGATTCGGAACGAGCCGACCAATACCAGGAGTGCGAGAACCAGTGAGACAAGAATGGTCGCGGTATTGGCGCTGCCTCGCCACAACACTCCGGCAAACGCGGGGGCCGTAAGGAGGACCGCATACACGCGTGCTCCCCACGTTCCCGTCTGGAGACGCCACCGAGCCACCGATTCGCGACCCCGAATTTCCGCACGCATTCGTGTGGCAGCGACATCGTTCATGCGATCTCCGTTCATGTTTGAGG
>Ga0070679_100007134_pt1 | contig 10433 bp, 8 predicted proteins | sample KBSC63BmetaG_FD_65652 | JGI IMG/M metagenome (GOLD analysis project Ga0070679, IMG submission 65652) | Corn rhizosphere microbial communities from Kellogg Biological Station, Michigan, USA - KBS C6-3B metaG | ecosystem: Host-associated > Plants > Roots > Rhizosphere | place: USA: Michigan... | reverse complement strand
AACGGCTCACCGGGGACGGTTCGCCCTACCTCAATGCCATCCGACAGATATGACCGCGAGTTGCCGGCGGTCGAGGTTGGGCGACCTCAGATGCACCCTGCCGCATTAAGGTAGGGCGAGGCCTCCGGCCGAGCCGCGACTGACGCAGGGGCCAAGTACGATGCAGCAATGGCCGCGTGCCACGTACCAACGCCAAGTGCGAATCGCGACGCGCCAAGTACCAAGTGCGAAGTCGGAACGGCTCATCGGGGACGGTTCGCCCTACCTCCGACCCGGCATGAGCATTGGATTGGCGAACCTCAATAATCATCGCCGCCGGCGAGCGCTCCCCTTTTCCTTCCGCTGTTATGTTCTCCCCTCTGCGACTCGCCTTTTGCTTCGCCCTACTTTCTGGCCTGCCGACGCTCGCCGTGCCCGCGTTTCGCGCGTGGGCGCCGACACCGCCGATGGGATGGAATAGTTGGGATAACTTCGGCACGGCGATCACCGAGGAGCAGACCACGCAGCAGGCGCAGTTCATGGCCGAGAAGCTGAAATCGCACGGCTGGCAATACATCGTCGTCGACATCCAATGGTACCAGCCGACGGCGAAAGGGCACGGCTACCGGCCAGGCGCGGCGCTCACCATGGACGGCTACGGCCGGTTGCTCCCGGCGGTGAATCGCTTTCCTTCGACCGCGAATGGCGCTGGCTTCAAACCCCTCGCGACGCGCATCCATGCGCTTGGTTTGAAGTTTGGCGTGCATCTGATGCGGGGCATTCCGCGCCAAGCCGTCGAGCAGAACGTGCCTATTCTCGGCACGTCTGTGCATGCGCAAGACATCGCCAATCGCGCCAGCATCTGTCCGTGGAACCCCGACATGTACGGCGTCGATACCACGAAGCCCGGCGCGCAGGCGTATTATGATTCCGTCTTCGCCCTGCTCGCGTCCTGGGGCGTGGACTTCGTCAAGGTCGATGACATCTCGCGCCCGTACGCCGAACACGCCAACGAAATCGACGCGATCCGGCGCGCCATCGACCGCACGGGCCGCGCCATCGTGCTCTCGCTTTCGCCGGGCGAGACCCCGCTGAGCGCAGCGGCGCATGTGCGCGAGCACGCGAACATGTGGCGGATCAGCGACGACTTCTGGGACCGATGGCTTTCGCTGCATGAACAATTCGCCCGGCTTGAGGCCTGGAACCAATACCGGGCCATCGGCGCCTGGCCGGATGCGGACATGCTGCCGCTCGGCGTGATCGATTTGAATTCGCGCTCCACGCGCTTCACGCCCGACGAGCAGCGTACGCTCCTGACGCTCTGGGCCGTCGCGCGGTCGCCGTTGATGCACGGCGGCGACCTGACGCAAACCGATCCCGCGACCCTCGCCCTCCTGACCAACGACGAGGTTCTCGGCGTCAATCAGCACAGCGAAAACAATCGCGTCCTGTTCGATCGCGATGACCTCGCCGCGTGGGCCGCGGATGTCCCCGGCTCGCCGGACAAGTATCTGGCGCTTTTCAATGCCCGCGATCGCGTGTCCTTGGAGCCCGACCAGGCGCGTTTCGTCAGCCCCGTGGTGACCCATGATTCGAAAACCGCAGTGCCCATCGACGTCGCTGTTTCCGGCGGCAACAAATTGTTTCTCGTCCTCGAGCCCACGGAAGACGGCAGCAACGGCGACACCGGTTTATGGCGCGACGCTCGCCTCGTCTTCGCCGATGGCACCGAGCACACCCTCGACGAACTGAAGTGGACGCACGCCGACGCGTTGTGGGACAGCACGGCCGTGCGCAAAGACAAAGCCGGCCATTATCTCGGCCTCGCCGCGCAGGCTGCTTCCGTCACCGAATATGCGCTGCCGCCCGGCGCGACGAAGTTCAAGGCCGTGGCGTCGCTCGAAGGCGAAGCCGGCGCGGCGCGACCGGGCTCGATCCGCTTTCTCGTGGTCGTCGGCACGCCGGCGAACGAGTCCCGCGCCGCCGGAGTTCGCGTATCCGTGGATCTGAGACAGCTCGGCTTCGCGGGCGTCGTGCGCGTCCATGATTTGTGGACGGACGCCGACCTCGAATCCGCCCGCGGCCATTTCGCGCCCGAAATCCCGTACCACGGCGCCGGCTTCTACCGCCTCTCGCCGGCAGGCCGGTGAGTCAGGCCGCCTGCGCGCATCCGAAAGGAATGCCCGGCCCCAGCACTCACATCGTGTCGGGGCGCCGCGCTCATTATTGAGAGTCGTCCAATATAACGACGATGCCGCGCCTGAGGTAGGGCGAATCGTCCCCGGTGAGCCGTCCCGACTTCGCGCTTGGTCATGGCCCTTCGGCGTTGGCCCTTAGCCATTGCTGCATCGTACTTGGCCCGTGCGTCAGTCGCGGCTCGGCCGGAGGCCTCGCCCTACCTTAATGCGGCAGCGTGCATCTGAGGTCGCCCAACCTCGAGCGCCTGCAACTCGCGGTCATATCTGTCGGATGGCATTGAGGTAGGGCGAACCGTCCCCGGTGAGCCGTTGCGACGACGTCCCCGGTGAGCCGCGGGTCGGCGACGCCCAGCGTCCGCGAAGGGCTCGCGGGTCACCGAGACCCAACGTCCGCGCAACGCTGCGGTCGGCAAGCTGCGTCGCCCTACCGTCCGGCAATTACGCCAGCCTCAATGAAAGGTTAGTCGTTCTGGACGCATTTGTGCATCCGAGCGGCCGCGTCCGGCCTTCGATCTGCCTCCCTCGTAAAACCCGCACCTTCCCAGGTCGCCCGAAATCGGCTAAGGTGATCGGGATGACGATCGGTTCGGCCACCTCTTATTCGCCGTCGGTGATGGCGTCGCTGATCCAGGCGATGGAGGAGGAAGCCATGGAGACTCCGGAAGAGACGCGGCTGGAAGCGATGCAAGGCGACTCACAGGCGCAACGATTGCTGGAGTATCGCACCGACGCCCAAAGCGCTCCGTCGTCCGCCCCCGCCCGGCAGCCTCCGCCGCCAGGGTCCTTCTTGAATGTGAAGGCGTGACGGTCGCGCTCGTTTGGCGCTGGCGGCCTCCTGGCGATGGGCGATTCCAGAACGGTCACGCAAATTGAGTCTCAACCTTCCCGCGTCCTGAACCGAATTTGGGTCGAAATGCGTGCTCTCTTCCCGCGGTGCCTTGCCGTCGTCGGTTTCGCCTGTCTTGGCCTTTCTGCTCGCGCGGCCGCCGCTGAGACCGCGGGGCATCCGGCGGAAATCCTGACCCCGCCCGCGCCTGCCACCCCGCGGATCAATGGTCCGGCCGTGTTTGGCGTGCGCCCCGGCGCGCCATTTTTCTACGCGATCCCGGCCACGGGCGAGCGCCCGATGGCTTTTGCCGTCGATGACCTTCCGGCCGGGCTGACGCTCGATCCCGCGACGGGCCGCATGACGGGCACGCTGGCGAGCGCCGGTGACTATCCGGTCACCCTCCGCGCGAAAAACGGCCGGGGTGAAACGACGCGCAAATTTCGGATCGTTGTTGGCGACCAGATCGCGCTGACGCCGCCAATGGGTTGGAGCAGTTGGAACTGCTGGGGCGACGCCGTCAGCCAACCGCACGTGCTCGACTCGGCGCGCGCCTTGGTCGCGCATGGCCTCAACCAGCACGGGTGGTCCTATATCAACATCGACGATGGCTGGCAGGGACCGCGTGGCGGCGAATTCAACGGGATCCAGCCGAACCGGAAGTTCGACGACATGAAAGCGCTCGGGGCGGAACTGCACCGGCTCGGCTTGAAGTTCGGCATCTACTCGAGCCCGTGGCGCGGCACGTACGCCGGCTATATCGGCGGCAGTTCGGACAACGCCGATGGCACGTATCCGTGGGTGGTCGCGGGCGACGTCAACGAATTCTACAAGCTCAACAAGGATCCTAAAGCCCGGGACGCGAAACCGAACTGGATCAATTGGACGTTCGGAAAACATTCCTTCGCGACGAACGATGCGCGGCAATGGGCGGCGTGGGGCGTGGATTATCTCAAATACGATTGGTTTCCGAACGATGTGCCGCACGTGACGGAAATGGCCGACGCGTTGCGCGCTACCGGCCGGGACATCGTGTACAGCCTCTCGAACACCGGACTCTACGACAACGCACCTGATTATGTGCGGCTCGCGAATGTTTGGCGAACGACGGGCGATATCGTCGACACGTGGGACAGCGTCAGCCGCAACGGTTTTTCGCAGGATCGCTGGGCGGGCTTCACCGGACCGGGACATTGGAGCGATCCCGACATGCTCGTGCTCGGCACGGTGGGCTGGGGCCCCGACCTTCATCCGACGCGGCTCAGCGCGGACGAACAATATACGCACATGAGTCTGTGGTGCCTGCTCTCCGCGCCGCTTTTACTCGGCTGCGATCTGACGCAACTCGATCCGTTCACGCTCAGCCTCCTGACCAACGATGAAGTGCTCGCCATCGACCAGGATCCGCTGGGCAAACAAGCGACGCAGGTCAGCAACCACGATCGCCAGGTTGTTTACGCGAAGACGCTCGAGGACGGGTCCATTGCGGTTGGGCTATTCAACCGCGGCGAAACCGAGGCGACGATCGGTGTGAAATGGGGTCCCTGGGGCACGATGCCGACCCCGCAGGTCGGCACAACGTTTCGCGTGCGCGACCTCTGGCGCCAGCACGATATCGGCGATTTCAAGGAGCACTTCGAAACGAAGGTCGCGCCTCACGGGGTTGTCCTCGTTCGCCTGATCGCAACGAAGTGAGCGCAGCCGCCGGTGCGGACGGCAACCGTGTCCGCCGCGCCCGGTTCAACGTGGCGCCGTGCGGAAGGCCCGCGCGGTGCGGACCGCAACGGCTCGCCGGCGCGCGCGCTCGTCCGCGACGCTTCAGGGCACGACAAGCTGGGTTCCCTGGTGCAGCCCTTGCGTGAAAAGCACGAGACCGATGATCACGAGGCCGACGTGCACGTAGCGGAAAAAGGCGTCGCCACGCAGACGGCGGTTGATGATGCGGCCGACCAGGATCGCCGGAATCGCGATGGGCAATGAGATCAGAAAATCATGGGTCACCGCCGGGACCCACAACCCGGCCAGCCAGCACCCGGCGAGGCTCGCGAGGCTTGCTGGCAGGAAGTATCCCTGAAGCGTGGCGCGGAACTGCTGAGGCGACCAACGGCGCGCTGCTCCATAGATAACCAGCGGCGGCCCGTTCATCCCATACGCACCACCGAGGACGCCGGCCATGAACCCGCAGCCCAGCAGCCAGCGGCGCGATTCCCGTCGCAGCTCGGGCGTTCGTCGACCGAGCAGACAGAATCCGGAGAACGTCACGATCACGGTCGCCAGCAAGAGCTTCACCAGCCACGCGTGCCCGAACGTGAGCAGCAGCGTGCCCAATGGAATGCCGACGAAGGTCGAGAGCAGCAGCCATCCCGTGCTGCGCAGGTGGATCGCGTTCCAATCCTGAGCGACCACGATCGCGGCGATCGTGATCGACAACAGCATCGCGAGCGGCACCGCCGTCGCCACCGGAAACCGGAGTGCGAGCAGAGGCACTGCGATCAAAGCCTCGCCGAAACCGAAGGTCGACCGAATCAAGGTCGCGACCAGCACCACTGAAAGGAGGAACAGGGTGCTGGTATCCATGAAGCGGCCGGAAATTGCGCCGCGCCGTCGCGATTACCAAGCGAATTTTGCCGGCAGGGCGACATCACTGATACGTCTGACGCTGTGCGGTCACTGCACCTCTATCGATCCCCGCATCTTCATCGATCGACGGAATGCTTTCTCATGGAGCCGTGGTGTCCCCACCGCGGCCTCAGGATGAGCGAAGCAAACCCACGCGTGAGGACGCCACATCCCCGCCGGGCCACCGCATCCGCATTCGCATCCGCATCCATCGATCCGCTGCATCCCCATCGCGACCCGCCCGCCTGCGCCGATACGGCCGCGCCGCTGGCGCCGCGTTCAATCGGTGCCGCATCGTCTCAGCGAGAACGACCGCGGCAGATCGGGGCACGACACGAAGGAAGCGGACGCGGATTCACTTTTCGATCATGTGATGCGGAGCTCGCGCGCTGGCCGCGTCCGTCTCTGCTTTCCGCCATTCCCCAATGACTCCCCGCCATCCCATCCTCAAATTCACGCACTCGCTCCTCCTGTCGGCCGCCCTCGTGCTCGCCGCCACCGCCATCGCACAGGATGGCACGGTATACCCGCTCGAAGCGCCCGCCGAGCCCGGTGCCATTGCGCTCGGCACGGGGGGCGTCAAAGACCAGCCGGCCGCGGAGAGCTGGTTTCGTCAGTGGGGCGAGCCGATGGCGCGCAACGTTTCCCACGCGACGCTGACGCCGTTCCTGCCGGACCCGGCGAAGGCGACCGGCGCGGCCGTCATCGTGGCCCCCGGCGGCGGCTTCCGGTGGTTGTCGATGAACAACGAAGGCTGGAAAGTCGCGCGCGCGCTCGCCGACCATGGCATCGCTGCTTTCGTGCTCAAATACCGGCTCATCCCGACGCCCGAGTCGCTCGATGACTTCAAGGTGGGCATGAGCCGAAATTTCGCCCCGGTCGCTGCGGCCGGCGCCAGTGCCGCCGCCGCCCGTCCGCATGCGCCGGCTTGGGACTTAACCAACCAGCTCGAAGACGCCGAGGCGGCCTACGCGCTGATCGCCAAACGGGCGCCGGAGTGGCACATCGATACCAACCGGCTCGGCATGATCGGCTTTTCGGCGGGCGCGATGCTGACGATGCATTGCACGCTCCATTCCCCGTCGATGAAGCTGGCTTTCGCCGGGACGATCTATGGCAGCATGGCGGCGGTCGACGTACCGAAGGACGCTCCGCCCCTGTTCGTCGCCATCGCCAGCGACGATTTTCTATTTCACGGAGAGTTCGGGCTGATCAAGTCGTGGTATGAAGCTCACCGCCCGGTGGAGTTTCACCTGTACCAGAATGGCGGCCACGGTTTCGGTCTCGGCTACCCGGACCGCACCAGCAACGGCTGGTTTCCCGTGTTCATTCACTGGCTCGAGGTGAATAAATTTCTCGGGACTAAGGCCGCAAAGTAAGCGGGCGCGATCACCGCGGTCCGCCCGCGGCGGCCCAACCGGTTACGGCCGTGCGCCTTGACGCGTCTCACGTGCGGCGAGCATCGCTGGGCGCGGTTTTGCAACGCCGCCTTGCCAGCGAGCGGTCCGGTGCGGGAAGCTAGGTCATGACACCCGGCGAACAACTCTGCCTCGCCTGCGGGCTGTGTTGCGACGGCACGCTCTTCGATCTCGTTAAGCTCGAACCGAGCGATGTGGCTGCCCGGCTGAAAGCGCTCGGGCTGCCGGTGACCGTTTCGCGCGGCAAAACGCCGGTCGCGCGCTTTCCGCAGCCCTGTGCGGCCTTGTGCGCGAATCGCAGCTGCCAAGTCTACGCCGATCGGCCGTGGCAATGCCGCGTCTTCGAGTGCGGCGTGTTCAAAGATGTGAAGGCCGGCCGAACCACGCCCGCCGCCGCGCTGCGGTTGATCAAGCAAGCGCGCCGCCGCGCGGACAAGGCGCGTCAATTGCTGCGCGAACTGGGCGACACCGACGAGCACCGCGCGCTCGGCGAGCGTTTCCACCGCACCTCGGAGCGCTTGGAAGCGGCGAACGCGGACGTCGCCACCCGGGAGAAATACGCCGATCTAAGCCTGGAGATTCACCACCTGAAATTGCAGGCCTATAATAAATTTTATACCAAGGCCGAAGCTCACGAGTGAGCGCGGACGGCTGCGCGCGGCGCGGCGTTGGCGCAGCGCGTTTGGGGGGCGGCGTCAGTCCGCGTTGCGAATCGGCGCGACGCGGATAGCAGTTCACCATGAAGAAGATTGGATTCCTGTCGTTCGGCCATTGGACGCCTTCGCCGCATTCAGAGGTGAAATCGGCGGCGGATGCGTTGCTGCAGTCAATCGACTTGGCCGTGGAGGCAGATCGCCTGGGGATCGATGGAGCCTATTTCCGGGTGCATCATTTCGCCCGGCAACTGGCCTCTCCTTTTCCGCTGCTGGCCGCCGTCGGAGCGAAAACGCGGCGCATCGAGATCGGCACCGCCGTGATCGACATGCGGTATGAGAATCCCCACTACATGGCCGAAGACGCCGGCGCCGCCGATCTCATCGCCGGCTCGCGCTTGCAGCTCGGCATCAGCCGCGGCTCTCCCGAACAGGTGATCGATGGGTGGCGGCACTTTGGCTACGCGGTCAAGGACGGTGAGAACGACGCCGCGATGGGACGCCGCCATGCCGAGACGTTCCTCGAGCTGCTGCGTGGGCAAGGCTTCGCGAAGCCGAACCCGCAACCGATGTTTGCGAATCCGCCGGGCCTGCTGCGGTTGGAGCCGTTTGCCCCCGGGCTGCGCGAGCGGATCTGGTGGGGCTCGGCGACGAATGCGACCGCGGAGTGGGCGGCCAAGCTCGGGATGAACCTGCAGAGTTCGACGCTGAAGTTCGACGAATCGGGCGAGCCGCTGCACATCCAGCAGGCGGCGCAGATCCGCGCGTTTCATGCCGCTTGGACGCAGGCCGGCCACACGCGGACGCCTCGAGTATCCGTGAGCCGAAGCATCTTCCCCCTCATGAACGACCGCGACCGAGCTTACTTTGGGCAGGACGACGAGCGGGGTGACCAGCTCGGTTACATCGAGGCGAACACCCGTGCGATTTTCGGACGCAGTTATGCCGCGGAGCCCGACGTGCTGGTGGAGCAACTCCGCCAGGATCAAGCGATCGCGGCAGCGGACACGATTTTGCTGACGATTCCAAATCAGCTCGGCGTGAGCTACAACGTGCACGTCCTCGAATCCATTCTCACCCACGTTGCGCCCGCCCTCGGCTGGCGCTGAGCCGGAGCGAGAAACCCGTCGCGAACGCCTGGGCGACGCGATCTCGCCGGGCTAAAACCAAGCACCCCAGAAATGGCCGCGCGCATCGTGGCCGGGCCGACGCCGATGACGTGCGGAGTGCGTCGCCTACACGTCTCGGACGCAGCGAAATCCCAGGTTCGTGGTACCCGTGTCGGGTGTGTTGCTCGAGCGCGCGTCCGTTCGATATCGATTGCAGTAGCTGGCGTGGCAGAGGTAGCTGCCGCCGCGCATGACGCGCCGCTCACCCGCGGCTGGCCCGGTTGGGTTTTCCCGCGGGGAAATCCGATAGTAGCCCGCATCGAACCAATCCCAGCACCACTCCCAGACATTGCCCGTCATCTGGAATAGACCAAAGCCGTTTGGCTTGAACGTTCGCGCGGGAGCCCTCCCGTAATGTCCGTCGGCGCACGAGTTGTGGGTCGGAAACGTTCCCTGCCACACGTTCATCATGTGCCGCCCACCCGGCTCGAGTTCGTCCCCCCAAGGGAAGCGCTTTTGCTCGAGACCGCCGCGCGCCGCGCGCTCCCATTCGGCTTCCGTCGGCAGCCGTTTGCCTGCCCAAGCGGCGTACGCACCCGCATCGTTCCAGGAGACGTGAACGACCGGATCACCCCATCGCTGTTTGATGTTCGAACCGGGGCCTTCCGGATGCCGCCACGTTGCGCCATCCACGCGGCACCACCACTCGGCGCCAACCACACGGCCACGCACCGCGGTCTGCTGCTGCTTCGGCGCCAGCTCTCCGTAAAATACAAAACTCCAGCCGAACTTCTCTCCTTCGGTCTTGTAATGCGTCGCGTTCACAAACGCGCTGAACTGCTCGTTGGTGACGCAAGTCGCATCGATGTAGTAGGGCGCTAGCTGCACGGGATGGGCCGGCCCTTCTCCGTCATCCGGGAAACCATAGTCGCCATCGGTCCCCATGACGAATTCCCCTCCTGGGATGAGGCACATCCCATCGGTGCTACCGGAGCGAACGCGGACGAGGTCCGTTGGCACACCGGCCGGTGCAGGATCCCCGCGCCCTGGCGTGCAACAACGCTTCATCGGATGTTCGGACGCAGTCATCGTGAGGCAGCTATTATCGAACCGAGAATTTCCTCAACCCTTAAGGAATGTTTTGGCCGCGTATCGCCGGGACGGCTTGAGACAACGCTGCGAAATTGGATCGCCGGCGGTCGGGTCGTGGTTCCCGCAGATCGCCGACACGGCGGGTGTTTAGCGCGTGGCGCCCACCTGAAGTAACAGTGCGCCAGACGCTTCGGGCTTGCCGAAGATCCACGACTCGGCGGAACACAAGCACCGGAGCGCGCCACCGGTGCAATATCATGACGATGCCGCGTCCAAGGCATGGCGAACCGTCCTCGGCGAGCCGCGACTCGGCGGGACTCAGCCCCCGGGCAAGCCCACGGCCCAGCGAGCTGCCTCGCCCAACATCAGGCAATCACGCGACCTTTAGAATCCGCGAAGTTGCGCGCATCTTCGCCCGGATACGAATCACCGCGACGGGCCTTTGTGCGTGGGCCACGGGTCGACCCCTACGATTTTTCTGCGAACGATACGCGCGCCGCTGCGCCGGTGTACTTCACCGTCTGAGCGTTCCCATCCGT
>Ga0070679_100007131_pt1 | contig 10435 bp, 8 predicted proteins | sample KBSC63BmetaG_FD_65652 | JGI IMG/M metagenome (GOLD analysis project Ga0070679, IMG submission 65652) | Corn rhizosphere microbial communities from Kellogg Biological Station, Michigan, USA - KBS C6-3B metaG | ecosystem: Host-associated > Plants > Roots > Rhizosphere | place: USA: Michigan... | reverse complement strand
CTGATCCTGGTGCACGAGCTGGGGCACTTCGCGTGCGCGCGGCTGTTCGACGTGAAGGTGCTGCGGTTCTCGCTGGGGTTCGGCCCGCGGCTGTTCGGGTTCACCTGGGGTGAGACGGAGTACCGCCTGTCCCTGGTGCCGCTGGGCGGCTTCGTGCGGCTGCTGGGCGAGGACCCGGCCGAGGCGATCGCGCCGCGGGATCGCCCGCGCGCCCTGGTCGCCAAGCCCCTGTGGCAGCGTTACACGGTCGTCATCGCCGGGCCGCTGTTCAACCTGGTGTTGCCGCTGCTGATCTACTTCGTGCACTACGCCGGACAGCGGACGCTGCTGCCGCCCACGCTGGGGACGGTGCTGCCCGACTACCCGGCCGCGGCCGCCGGCCTGCTGCCCGGGGACAGCGTCGAGGCCATCGACGGCAAGCGCATTCGCTACTGGGAGGAGCTGGAGGACGTCATCGCCCGCGAGCCGAACCGGCCGCGCCGCTTCCAGATCCGCCGCGGCACCGACGTGGAGGAGCGCGACGTGACGCCGGTGAAGATCGAGCGTCCGGGGGCGCTGGGCATTCCCGAGTCCGTGGGATGGATCGGCATCTCGCCGCGCTTTCACCTGCCCGAGATCGGCGTCATCGATCCCGGCTCGCCGGCGGCGCAGGCGGGTCTGAAGACGTTCGACTTCATCACCGCCGTGAACGGGAACCCCGTGTCGACGTGGGCCGAGTTCCAGAAGGTCATCGATCGCGTGGGCGCCTCGCCCCTGCGGGTGACGTACCTGCGCGGCGGGTATTCGGCCATCCCGTTCGCGCACGTCGAGATCCAGCAGCCGGGCACGGCGGTGGTCATCCCCAACCCGGTGTTCGACGCCGCCGGGCATCGCAGCTACGAGACCGGCATCCTGTCGGCCGAGCTGTTCGTGTTCTCGGTCGAGCCGGGCAGCCCGGCCGACACCATCGGCATCCGGCGCGGCGATCGCATCGTCGAGCTGGATGGCAAGCCGATCGGAAGCTGGGATCTATTGCGGCAGAAGCTGGCCGCCGGCCCCGAGAAGACCTTCCAGATCGCCTGGGTCTCGCCGGGGGGCGTGCGCCACCAGGCCAGCTTCCGGCAAGAGACGCGGTCCGAGATGGACGCCTATCGCCAGGAAGAGCAGCGGCTGGTGTTCGGCGCGCTGAACCGGCTGGCCTGGCGCACCGACGCGCCGGTGCCGATCCAGAACCGCTTCGGCTACGCGGTCACGCACGCGTTCGAGCGCACGGGGCACATCGTGGCGGTGATGATGCAGGGTTTCGTGCAGATCGCACGCGGGCGGGTGCCGCTGTCCGCGCTGGGCGGGCCCATCATGATCGGCTACGTGGCGGGCGTGGCGGCCGAGCAGGGGGTGGACCAGTACCTGTGGCTGATGGCCCTGCTCAGCATCAACCTGGCGCTGCTGAACTTCCTGCCGGTGCCGATCCTGGACGGTGGCCTGCTGGTGTTCTTCACCATCGAGCTGTTCAAGCGGCGGCCCCCGTCCGTGCGGGCGCGCGAGATTGCGTCGTACATCGGGCTGGTGATCGTGGCCGTGTTGATGTTATTCGCCCTGCGCAACGACGTGGTGAGATACCTTCTGCCAAGGTGATTAGAACGAGATGAAGACGAAGCGATTGCTGGCCCTCGAGACCTCGACCTCGGTCGCGCGCGTGGGTGTCTACGACATCGATGACGGCGCCTGCCTGGCCGAGGCGTCGGCCACCAGCGAGCGCCATTCGTCGAACCTGCTGCGCCTGTGCGTCGACGTGACGGCGCGCGCCGGCGTGGCGGTGGCGGACCTGGCGGCCATCGCTTGCGGCGCGGGGCCGGGCAGCTTCACCGGGCTGCGCGTGGGGTTCGCCGTCGCCAAGGGGTTCGCGCTGCCGTTCGGGATCCCGCTGATCACGGTGTCGTCGCTGCAGACGCTGGCGCGCGACATGGTGGGCGCGGCCCCCGGGGCGACCTGGTACCTGCCTTGCCTGGACGCGGGCAAGGGCCAGGTCTACGCGGCGGCCTTCGCGGCGGCGGACGCCGCGGTCGAGCGGCGGAGCGAGGACTGGGTGGTGAACCCGGTGGCCATCTCGGACGTGGCGCCCGCGGAGGGCGCGCTGGTGTTCGCCGGCGCCGGAGCGGCCCGCTACCAGGCAGCGCTGCAGGAGGCGCTGGGGGCGCGGGCGCGCTTCGCCGACGTGGCCGGGCCCAGCGCCGCCGCCGTCGCGGCCCACGCCAGCGAGCGCTTTCGCGCCGGCGCCTTCGAGGATCTGAACTCGGTCGTTCCCGCCTACGGGCGCGCGCCCGACATCACGAAGCCCAAGCGCCCGCAGTAGCAAGTTCGTAACGAGCTCGCTTCTTCACGCAATTTCATTTGTTCGGGGCCCGATCGGCCTTCACATTTACGCGATGGCCGAAGCAGGCAAGGCCGCGTCCGCGCGGCCGGTTCGCCACGGTCCGCGGCGACGGGGTCGTTTCATCGTGCTGGCGCTGCTGATCGCGCTGGGCGTGCAGGTGCCGCTGGTGCTGTCGCTGGGGCGGCTGACGGGGCACGCCTGGCCGTTCGGCGCGCTGGGGGTATTGCTGACGGCGGGCTTCCTGACGAACCTGATGGGCCCCCGATCGATCTGGGGCGCGCCCGGACGCTGGCGCCTGTACGGGACGCTGTGGCCGTTCTTCATCTGGTGGACGGTGTCGCTGCTGTTCCTGCTGATCGTGCCGTTCGCGCTGCTGGCGGCGCGGCTGTTCGGGGTCGTCACCGACCACGCGCTGCTGGGCGCGCTGGGGCTGGCGATGGTGGCGGCGTTCCGCACGCTGGCGCAACGGCCGCGCGTGCAGGAGCGCGACGTCCCCGTGGTGGGTCTACCGGCGGCGCTGGACGGTTTCCGCATCGCGCAGATCTCGGACCTGCACTGCGGGCCTTTCGCCAGCGGGCCGCGCGTCGCGGGATGGATCGAGGCGGTCAACGGTCTGAAGCCCGATCTGGTCGCCGTCACGGGGGACCTGATCGCCAGCGGGGACGCGTTCGTGCCGGTGGTGGCCTCGGCGCTGGGGCGGCTGCGCGCGCCGCGGGGCGTGTTCGCCTGCATGGGCAACCACGATTACTTCGGCGACGGCGAGGCGATGGCGCAGGCGCTGGCCTCCGAAGGTCTGACGGTGCTGCGAAATCGCGGCGTCGAGGTGCCGCACGCCGGCGCGCGGCTGTTCGTGGCCGGCGTCGACGACACCTGGACCGCCCGCCACGATGTGGAACGCGCGCTGGCGCACCGGCCGGCCGGCGTGCCTGTGGTGCTGCTGGCGCACGATCCGGCGCTGTTCCCCGAGGCCGCCGCGTTCGGCGTCGATCTGACGCTGTCGGGGCACACGCACGGCGGCCAGCTGGGCCTGCCGCTGTTCTCGCGCCAGGTGAACCTGGCCCGCATCATCACGCGGTACACGACGGGGCTTTACCGCGAAGGCCCTTCGTCGCTGTACGTGAACCGGGGTCTGGGAACGACGGGGCCGCCCATCCGCCTGGGCGTGTTCCCGGAGATCGCCGTGCTGACGCTGCGACCGGCCCGCGAGGCGGGCGGCGCGATCAGGTCGGAAGCCGCCGAGTGACCTTCACATCCAGCCGCGCCACTTCAGCCAGCCGAGCGGGATCAGCGCGCTGAGGACGATCGCGCCCAGGGCCATCGGATAGCCGTAGTGCCAGTTCAGCTCGGGCATGACCTTGAAGTTCATGCCGTAGATGCCGGCGATCAGGACGGGCGGCACGCCCACGACCGACACGACGGTCAGCATCTTCACGATGTCGTTCTGCTGGATGCTGATGAAGCCCAGCGTGGCGTCCAGCAGCAGCTGCAGCTTCGACGCCAGATGCGACTGGTAGTCGGTCAGTGACGTGATGTCGACGCGGATGGCGCGCAGGCGCGTGGCGGCGTCCTCCTCTTGCGCCCGCTTGCCCCCCGCCTCCTGCACGAAGGCGGCGATTCGGCCCAGGCCCAGCAGGGCGTCCCGCAGGTGAGAGATGCCGTCGCTGATGCGCCCCAGCGACCGCAGGCCGGCGCGCAGCTCGTTGCCGGTCCTTCGCGGCCGCCTGCGCGGGCGATCACCCTCCATGGGCTCCACCCGGAACGCGCCGCGCGAGATCGTTTCCAGCTTGGCGCTGGCGTGCTCGAGCGCGTCGGCGGTGTAGTCGACCATCGTCTCCAGCGTGCGCAGGAAGGTGTCGTAGGCGGCCGGGTGCGGTCCCTGGGCCACGTTGTTCATCAAGGCGTCGAACGCCGGAAACGGCGCGAAGCGCAGCGTGATCAGCCGGTCGGGCGCCAGCACGAAGCCGATGGTGGTCGGCACGTCGCTGACGCAGTCGCTTCCCGTCAGCGCCGGCGTCGACAGGTACAGCGCGCCGTCCTCGGTGTACACGCGGCTCGAAGATTCGATCTCCTCGATCTCGGCCTCGGTGGGCAGCCGACGCTTGGTGGCTGCCTCCACCTTCGCGCGCTCCTCGGGCGTCGCGTTCAGCAGATCGATCCAGACGGCATCCGCCAGCTTGATGTCGTCGGCGGGCACCTGTCGCAGCATGGCGACATGTTTATCAGAGACGACGCCACGGGCGCTGGCTGCGCGCGGCGGTGATTCATGGCGCCGGCGAGAAACGTGACGGCCCAGGCGCGGTCGTTGGCCCGGCCGCTGTGCCGAGCGTGATGGCCATCGCACGACCGCGCCTCCAGCGGCGAAGCAACATCGCCGCGAAGCCCAGACAGCCCATCGCCGCGGCCGTCAGCAGCGACAGCAGGACCCAGTCGCGGCTTTGCACGAGGACCACGAAATCGGTCTGACCGATGGGCGCCACGCCCACCAGCCACGGTCCGGCGTACAGGCTGGCGCGGCTGCGCATGGGGTCGAAGTACACGCCCCTGACCGTCCGGGCACGCGTCTGGTCGCTCAGGTCGGCGCCGTCATGTCCGGGCGTGCGCCCGTCGTGCCAGTCATTCGTCCACTGCGGCGTCTTGGGCGGCTCCGTGTAGAACGGATGGACGACGATCGCGGCGCGCGCCTGCGACGGGTAGGGCCACCGCTCCCCCGGGCGGTGGGTCGGGTCCAGGGGACCGACCACCACCACTTTGCGGTCCGCCGTCTGGAGGTTGACGATGCCCAGGGTGGCGTCCGCACCCAGCGCCGTGGCCAGCACGCCCAGGACCTGACCCGACGAGTCGCGCACGGCGATCGACAACGAGAAGCGCGGCTGCTGCGTGATCTTGCTGTGGTACACCGCGGACACGTGGACAGGGTCCTCGGCGGAATGTCGCAGCGCGCCCCGGAAATAGTCGCGATGGCTGAAGTCCTCGCCCACGAAGCTGGGGCGCCGCGCGCAGCGGGCCAGGCCGATGCCCCGCGGGTCCAGCAGCGTCGCCGAATCGTTTGGCAGCGGGGACAGATGGCACCAGCGGTCGAGCCACGCCTGAACGCGGGCGGGGTCGTGCGCGCGCAGCACCTCTTGCAGCTCGGGCGTGACCGCTGCCAGCTTCAGGTGATCGGCCCACTCCCGCAGCCGCAACACCAGTGACGAGGCCACCCCTCTGGCGGCGAATGCGTTCGCTTGCACCAGGTCCTGGCGGAACAGGACAGCCGCGCCGACCATGAACAGGAACATCGCCACCGCCAGCGCGCTGGCCAGCGCCAGGGAGGGAAAACGAACGGCCCAGTGGCGCAGCCGGACCAGCGCCGGGGTGGGCCGCGCTTCGACGGGGCGGTTGTCCAGAAAGTTCTGCAGATCCGTCACCAGGGCGCTGGCGCTTTGATAGCGGCGGCGCGGATCCTTCTGCAGACATTGCAGACAGACGGTCTCCAGGTCCCGGGGGATGGCGCGATTCAGCGCGCGTGGTGGGATCGGCTCTTCGTCCAGGACCTGCTTCAACGTCTCCGCGGTGACGCCCCCGAATGGGGGATGACAGGTGAGCAGCTCGTACAGCGTGGCCCCCAGGCTGTAGACGTCGCTGCGAGCGTCCACCGGCTTTCCGCTCGCCTGTTCGGGCGACATGTAGCTGGGCGTGCCCACGATGGCGTTGGCGGTGGTCAGACCGGCTTCCCCGCCCAGGTCTCGCGCCAGCCCGAAGTCGGTGACGCGGGCGCGATCATCGCGGTCGACCAGGATGTTCGTCGGTTTCAGATCGCGATGCACGATGCCTTGCGCGTGCGCCGCGGCCATCAGCGAGGCGGCCTCGCGGACGTAGCGGGCCGCCACCGTGGGGCAGAGCGGCGCCGTCCGTATCCGGTCGCCCAGGCTGTCCCCATCGATCCATTCCATCGTGAAGTAGTCCATGCCGTCGGCCATGTCGCGGTCGTAGACGGCGATGGCGCTCGGGTGTTGCAGCTCCGCGGCGGTGCGCGCCTCCTTGATGAAGCGGTCGACGTCGCGGGGATGGGCCATGGCGCCCGCTCGTAGCACCTTCAGCGCCACGATGCGGCCGGTCTTTGGGTCGTGCGCCTTCCAGACCTCGCCCATCGCCCCGCGGCCAATACACGCCTGCAGCGTGTAGCGTCCGAAGGGCCGCCGGGGATCCAGCAGCGGCACCGCGCCGCCGTGATGGCGGCTGTCGTCGTGATCGTCTTCGACGTCGCTTGGATCGGGCAAGGCGGTGGCGGCGCAGCGCAGGCAAAGGTTTCGACCGCCCCGGATCAGCCGGGCGCCACAAGTCGGGCAAAGGTCGGCGTCCGCGTTCATGGGGCGGTCCGTTCCATCAAAAGGCCGAAGATCTCGGCGCGCTCTTCCGGACTGGGAATGCTTCGCCGTGCCTCGCGCTGCCACGATCGCCGGTACGACTTCAGCAGCCGGGACCGGTTCTGGCGGATGGTCGCTGGTCTCACGCCGAACAAGGCAGCGATCTCCTCGTACGTTCGCGAGGGCCGCGCGCCCGGCAGGTGATCGGCCAGCGCGTCGAACAGCGCGCCCTGTCCGCGGCGCACGTAGTCTTCTCGGAGCTGGGCGTAGACCCGATCCAGCAAGGTCAGAAACCAGGCCCGATGAAACAGCTCCTCGGGCGTCTGGCCCGGGTCGGCGACCTGCAGATACAGCCGCTCGCCGTCGGCGGTCAGCCGCGCTCGGTCCAGGGCGCAGCCGTCCTGCTGGCCCTGCTTGCCTGACGGACCGCGAAGGAAATCGATCAGCGTGAAGCGCACGGCCTGGCGAAGCAGGTGCCGAAACTTGCCCCGCGATCGGCTCGCGTTCCGCAGCAGGGCGCGGGTGAGGACCTTCCGGGCGAAGAAGTCCTGCGTCAGGTCCTGCGCCGTCTCGGGGTCGCGGCATTGCGCGCGGAACATGACGTACACGATCTCGCGGTATTCGCGGCAGAAGCGATCGAGCGCCGCCCGACCCGACGGCGACTCCTGCGCCGCCAGCCGCAAGAGCGTCCAGCAGGTGGAACCGAACCTGCCCCATCTCCCGAACCTCATCGCCGTGGTCACTGTCATGCGCGTCCTCCTCCTTCTCTGTTCGAGACCTGCCCGACCGCCGTGACAGACAAAATCGCGGAGCTAGCGCCAGGCCGCAGAGAGGCCGATCACGCCGAGCCCGTCCGAAAAGTGGGTGTGCTTCTCGCCGTCCGCGTCCGTGGTGGTGGATGTGGGCAGCGCGAGGACCTTCACCGCCAGTCCCCAGGACCACCCCTGCGTCACGGGCCAGTATCTTGCCAGAGTGGCGCCGATTCCCGCACTCCAGTTGCCGCTCGCCAGCGCCAGCGTGCGCGCCTCGCCGTCACGCCGGACCAAGTACCCGCCCAGCGCGATCTCGGCGCGCGCGGTTTCCAGAAATGTGCTGAGCACCAGGCCGAACGCCGTCAGGTTCCCGGCCGCATGTGCGCCAGGCGATCCTTGGAACGATCGGCTGAGCAGCAGCTCGCCTGACACGTCCAGGGTCCCCGCCGGTTTCCGGACCGCGGCGTGACCAGCTGACACGGCGGCTAGCCCCTCGCCGAACATGTGGATGTCGCCGCTGGCGCGATCTTCGTAGTTCGACTCACCGGCGGCCAGCAACGCGTGGAACAGCAGCCCACCGCCGGGCGCCGGTGGCGCGGCGGCCGCGGGTGCGACGATGACCGGCGGGGGCGGGGGCGGTGGGGCAGGCGGCAGCGCCGCGGCAGGCGCTTCCGCGGGCGTGGAGTCCTGTGGTGACGCTGTCACGTCCTGAGGCGAAGGCGCTTCCTGCGCGCGGACCGCCGCGGGCGCCAGGACGGCCCCGGCCAGCGCCGTGATCAGGTAAGACGAGCGTCGTCCGGGACGGAACCTCGATCGATGAATGGGCAGAACACGTGGTGACACTTTCGAACCTCCTTGCTTGGTCAGAGGATCGATGGCAGGCCCGGCGGCGTTAATCCCCCAGTCGGGGTATTGACGACGCTCCGTCTTCCCGCGGCTGGCCTATGATGCGGCCGGGATGGCAGGTCGGACGCAGGCGCGCGATGAGGCCGAGTTGCGGGACGCCCTGGCCAGCTCTCTGGACCTGCGCGTGGCGCTCGGCAGCGCTTACCCCCTGTTGCGCCGGGTGGTGCCGGCCGACGCGGCGGCGCTGGGTGTGTTCCCGGCGGCGCCCGATTCCGCCCCCCAGTGGGTCGTCGACGATTTGCCGCCCGCGTTCTTCGACAGCTACGCCGACATGGCGGCGCAGGACTTCGTCAGGGACGCGGTTCTGGCGCGTCCCAGCGTCGTGTTGCGCGACGACGAGATGATCGCGCGCGCCGCTCTGGAGCGCCATCTGATGTACCGGCGGGCCCGCGACGTGGGCGCGCCGCTCGAGCAGGTGATGGCCGTCATGCTGACGTCAGGCAACGAAGGGGCCAGCGGTCTGGCGCTTTACCGCACGCGACGGCGGGCGTTTTCGGATTGCGAGCGCGCGACGCTGCAACGGTTGTCGGCGGCGTTCGCCCACACGGTCCGGAACTGCGCGCTCCACGCGCGGGCGTTGCGCAAGGCGCAGGCGTTCGATGCGGTGGACGATGCCCGCTGCTTGGCCACCGTGCTGGTGAACGCACGGGGTGGCGACCTCGTCTGCAGCGACGCCGCCCGGGTGATCTTCGAGAGGTGGTTTTCCCGCGCGGAACGAGAGGGTCATGCGCTGCCCGGCGCGCTCGCGGCGGCGTTGCCGGCCGGCGCCGGAGCCGCCAGCGACGGTCAGCCGTCGTGGTCGCGCCGGCAGGGCGATCACGTGCTGGAAGCATCGTTCTCGCGACTGCCCAGCGCCGGCGCCGGCTGGCTGATCGTGCTGGACGTTCGCTATCGCCCGGCCTGGTGCGACGCCCTCACCCCGCGCGAACGTCAGGTGCTGAAGGCGCTGGCGGCCAGCTACGACAACCGCCTGATCGCCGAGGAGCTACGTTGCTCGGTCGAGACGATAAAGAAGCACGTGGCGCACATCCTCACGAAGGCCTGCGTCGCCGACCGGCGTGCCTTCGCGAATCAGCGCTACGACCTGTAACGGAAAGGGCGGAGTCCTCGATCTCTATCAGGCAGCGCGCTGACGCTGCTGATGACGAAAGGAGCCTCCGCCATGGCACGACAGCTGGTTGACGAGCTTGCCACCCGGGCCGAACGATTGGCGAATGTCCTCGATGATGCGCCCGTGGTGGGCGACGTCATCTCCGGCCGCGCCACCGACCTGACCTATCACCAGTTCTTGCGCGTCAGTTACCAGTATGTGCGCGCCTCGGGCCCGCTGCTGGCGCTGACCGCCGCGGGACTTCGGCGCCGGGGCCGCTATTTTCGCCTGGCCGAGCTGGCAGCCATCAAGTCGGTCGAGGAGGCGCCGCACGATCGGTGGGCACTCGCGGATCTGGCGGCGTGTGGGGGGGACGTGGACGACGCGGTGTGTGCGCCGATCCCGCGATCGATCCTGGCCTACATCCAGTGGGTCGAGGCGCTCGCCGAGAGCGGATCGCCGGCCTATCTGGGCGCCGCGTACTTGCTCGAAGGCATCTCGTGGCGGCGCGCCGGCCAGGCCGCGCGTCGCCTTTGCCAGGCCGCCACCATTCCGCATGTCGACGCCGCCGTCACTTTTCTGCAGGCCCATGGGGAGGCGGACAGCGCTCACGTGGCCGTCCTCGACGACGTCCTGGCCACGATCGACGACCCGGGCGATAGGCGCGCCGTTCTCGCGTCGGCGGATGTGCTGGCCACGCTGTACCCGCTGTTCTTCGCGGGAACGGGGCGGTGAGCGCATGCGCCACTATCGGGCCGTCGTCGCGGAGACGCCGGAGCAGCTGGCGGACGCGCAGCGTGTGCGCCATCGCGTCTATGTGGAAGAACAGGGGCTGCTTGCGCCGGGCCACGCCGGCCTGGATGGCCGATGCATCGATGCGGGCGACGCGACGCCGGGCACGACGCACCTGCTGGTCTACGACGATCGCCAGCCGATCGGGACGGTGCGACTGTCGGTTCGACTGTCGGTTCGACTGTCGGCTCCTGGC
>Ga0070679_100007123_pt1 | contig 10439 bp, 7 predicted proteins | sample KBSC63BmetaG_FD_65652 | JGI IMG/M metagenome (GOLD analysis project Ga0070679, IMG submission 65652) | Corn rhizosphere microbial communities from Kellogg Biological Station, Michigan, USA - KBS C6-3B metaG | ecosystem: Host-associated > Plants > Roots > Rhizosphere | place: USA: Michigan... | reverse complement strand
ATTCCTCGGCGCTCTTCATCTCATCGATCCGCTGCCGAATCTGATCGTGGAATTGTTTGCCGTTGCCGGCGAGAATTTCCTTCCGGGCACTCTCAAAATCCTGGTTCTGCCGGAGTTCAATGACGGCTCGGAGCTCGGCCAGGCGCCGATTTGTGAGCGTTCCGAGGGATTGGACTCGCTGCTGTTGAACGGGATTGTCTGCGGTGAGCTGCGCTAGCCGCTTCTGCAGGGCACCGGCACCCTGGACGGCTCGCTGATAGGGCTCGAGGTAACTGCTGTCGCCGGTGATGACATACCCGCGTTCGGCGCTCTCAGCATCCGTAGCGGTGGAAAGAAGGAGCTCGAGGCTCTCGAGGACTTCGTGGGTGTGCTCGGCCCAGCCGACATTGTCGGTGAGCCGCATGACACCGAGGTAAGAGACGACGCCGACTACGGCCAGGCAGGCGAGTGCGAACGCGAAGCCGCCTTGCACCTTGCGCTGCGCGGATCCTCGGAGCCACACCGCAGCAGCGGGCCCTTTGTCTATATCGTCTGGCGAAGCGTTGCGCGACACCGATCCTCCTTCCGTTCCCGTGCGACCGTCAGGGTGGAGAGTATCAGTCCTCCTTGAACATTGAAGCCCTTCCAAAGCGAGCGACCCCTGCCATAGTCGACCTTACACGTCGGGTGCCGCGGCATTCTTCCCCAAGACAAACTTCCACGCGGCGCGAAGTCGCAGCAAGAGAGCCGCGTGCTCCGCGACGAGAATGCAGGACCCAGCGCAACCAGCTCGTACAAATCGGCGCGCGAAGCCAGCGAGCGCGGCTGACATCAACGCCGCGCAGTGATGCGCTGCAGCAACCACTCCGGCCTGCTCGCATCTTTTCCATGCTGTGACTTGCGACGCGCGCCCCCCGCACGCGGTGACATATTCTACCGTTGGCATGGAAAGGGCCTCTATCGACGGCACCGATTCTCACACCGCGAGCGCTAAAGCCGACGGTGACGGCGAGCTCCGTCTTGAGCCCGCGCAGACCTCGGATTCCAGCGGGTTGCTGAGCGAGCTCGAGCTGCGAACCGGCGCGCTTGACGCGGCACCCACTCATTTCATGATCATCGACGTGCGTCGGCCTGGCTGGCCGATCGTATTCGTCAACCGCGCGATTGCCCGCGACAACGGCTACGAGCCCGAGGAGCTCCTCGGCCAAGGCCCTGGAATGCTGGTCACCTCACCCGAGAACGCCGCTGCCCTCCATGAGGTGCAAAGTGCGATGCGCCGGGGCGAGCCGGCACGGGCGCAGCTGAGATCCTATCGCAAGGACGGCACCAGCTTCTGGGCAGGGGTATCGTTCTGGCCGATGCGCAACGCGGCAGGAATCACGACTCACTATGTATCGATCGGGGCGGACATCACGGCGCGACTCGAAGAGACCGAAAATCGCGAGCGCCTGCAACGGCAACTCTATGACGAGATGCAGCAGCGCGAGCAAATGGCGATTGAGCTGCGCTTCGCGCAGAAGCTCGAATCCGTTGGCCGTCTGGCCGCCGGTATTGCACACGAGATCAATACGCCTATCCAGTATATAGGGGATAGCGTGCGATTCCTCCAAGAGACGTTCTCGAGTCTCGACGTACTGGTCGACCTATGCCGCCGGCTGATTGCAAGCCTAAGCGCGGGCTCGATCTCTGCCGCCGAAGCCTGCCAGCGAGTGAGCGAAGCCGAGCGCCAGATAGATCTGGAGTTCCTGAAAACGGAGGCCCCGAAAGCCTTCGAGCGAACCCTCGATGGCGTCGCCCGTGTCGCCAGCATCGTTCGGGCCATGAAGGAGTTCGCGCATCCGGATGCCAACGAACAGGCCCTGGCGGACATCAATCACGCGATCGAAACAACTCTCACAGTCGCCCACAGCGAGTACAAATATTTCGCTACAGTGGACATGCGTTTTGACCACCTCCCGGAGGTCTTGTGCAACATCGGTGAGTTGAACCAGGTGTTCCTCAACCTGATCGTCAATGCGGCGCATGCCATCGAGCAGTCCGGCAAAGATGCCCACATGGGCCGCATAGAGATCTCCACGAAGCTCCAGGGAGCGTACGTGGCGATCGATTTCGGAGATAACGGATGTGGGATTCCGCCGGAGAACCTGGAGAAGATCTTCGATCCTTTCTTCACGACCAAGGAAGTAGGTCGTGGGACGGGACAGGGCCTTGCCATTGCGCGCTCAATTGTGGTCGACAAGCACTGCGGCAGCATCGACGTGCAGAGCACTGCGGGAGTCGGTACTCACTTCATCCTGAGGCTCCCGTTAAGTGGACCCGGTCAGGTGAAACCGGCATGAGGCGCATCCTGTTCGTCGACGACGATCTGCCGACGTTGGAGAGCCTGCAGCTGCGCTTACGCCCATTGCGCAACAAATGGGCGATGACCTTCGTCGAAAGCGGTCCGCGTGCTCTGGAGGAGCTGGACAAGACACCTCACGAAGTGATCGTGAGCGACATGCGGATGCCAGGCATGGACGGGGCGGAGCTGCTGCGGATCGTGCGTGATCGATGGCCACAGAGTGTTCGCATCGTGCTGTCGGGCTTCGCAGATCTGCAGCAGACCATCCGCCTGGTCCCGATTGCGCATCAGTATCTAAGCAAGCCCTGCGAGCCTGAACGACTGGAGGGCACCGTCGAGCGTTGTTTCGCTCTGCAGGAGCTGCTGCAGGCCGAGCGCTTGCGTGCGTTGATCGGCCGAATCCAGCGTCTGCCCGCCTTGCCAGCGACCTTTGCCAAAGTCCAGCAGGTGATGTCCAGGGAGAGCGCCGGGGCGCGCGACGTCGCAGTCGTCATAGGGCAAGACAGCGTGATCGCCGCAAAAGTGCTGCAGATGGTCAATTCCGCATTCTTCCGGCTCAGCCGCAGGATATCGAGTGTTGAGCAAGCCGTGAACTATCTGGGATTCGCCACAGTGAGAAACCTGGTGATGTCTGCGGAAGTATTCTCTCTTTGGCCGACCAAGGAGGCTCACGCGGCGCTCGACATCGAGCGCCTGCAGGAGCATGCGCGGTGCGTCGCCAGTGTCGCCCACGGTCTCACCGCTGGCACTTCCATCGCGGATGACGTGCTCCTCGCTGCGCTACTGCATGACATTGGGTATTGGGTCTTACTGCAAGGATGCCCAGGAGAGCTGGAACAAGCGGTCAAGGTGGCGGTCGCAAAAGGGGTTCCGCTGTACGAGGCTGAGGCTGAAGTCGTTGGTGCCACCCACGCGGAGGTCGGAGCCTATCTGCTTGGGATCTGGGGCCTACCCTATCCCATCGTGGAAGCCGTTGCACATCACCACCATCCCCGGCAAACCGGTCACTCGAGTTTCGATGTACTGAGCGCGTTGGCGCTAGCCGCCGCATTCGTTCCGGGCGACGAGTCGGCAGTCACCGGGTGCGGCGTTCCAGCGGACTCGAGGGTCGATTCCCAGTATCTCGCGGCGGTCAAGGCGCCCTTTGACTGGGCGGAAGCCGAGAGCCGTGCGGCTGAGACATTGCAGAGCGGAGAATGAACCCATGAGCGCGAACGGGCTGCCACGTATTTTGTGCGTCGACGACGAGCCCCGTGTCGTCGAATCGATCGCCGTGCAGTTGCGCAAAGAGTACGAGGTCCACAAGGCCTTCAGTGGAGATGAGGCGCTGGCCAGGCTGCGGGAGGTGAAGGGTATCACCGTGGTGCTTTCCGACATGCGCATGCCCGGAATGGATGGGGCCACGCTGCTGGAGAGGGTCCACCAGCTCTATCCGAGAATGACGCGCATTCTGTTGACCGGCGAGCCGGGGCGGGACGTTGCGGTCCAGGCAGTCAACCGCGGCCACATCTTCCGCTATCTCACCAAGCCCTGTCAGACCGAGGAGCTGCGCTCGGCTATCGAAGCCGGCCTGGATCAGTATCGACTACTGAACGCTGAGAGAACGGTATTGCAGGAGACCCTGCTCGGGCTCATCGCTGCCCTGGTCGACATGCTCGCAATCACTAATCCCGTAGCGTTCGGGCGGGCCCGACGACTGAAGAAACTCGCAATGGAGCTGGCAAAGCACCTGGGACACGATGAGTTCTGGCAGCTGGAAGCTGCGACGATGCTCTCACAGATCGGCCATATCTCGATCCCCGTCGAGTTGTCCGAGAAGATCTACTACGGTGAAATCCTGAGCGCCGAAGAGAAGCTGTTGGCGGACGCCCTCGATCGAGTGAGTGAGCAACTCCTCGAGCACGTGCCGCGCCTGGAGCCGGTGATACAGGTGTTGGTCGCGCTCGCCTGGACCGATGAGCAGGTTACAAAGCTCGGGGAGGGAACCATTGGACTGGCCACGCGCATTCTGGGATTGGCGCTGGAATACGACACGCTGAGCATCCGGGGGAGCGAGGCGGACAGAGCCATGCAGCATTTGCGGACCCGCAAGGCTCGCTTTGGCGCGGAGCTGATAGAGCATTTCGCTCGCCAGCTGGGCGTGCTCGAGCAGGCATCCGAAGTACGAGAGATGCCGCTGAAGCTGGTCACTCCTGGTATGACGATCCTCACGGACGTGCGCACGCATCTCGGCACGCTGCTGGTGCCTCGAGGATTCGAGGTGACCCCGAGATTTCTGGAGAAGATCGCCAATTTTGGCGCCGAGATTCTCGAAGAACGCGTTCCGGTTCGCCTATCCGGCGCCCGCCCATGAAGGCCGCGACGCGGGCAGCTGACGCCCGCGAGCTCGATGTCCTGTTGGTCGAGGACTCGGCAGCGGACGTCGAGCTTGCCATCGGGCAGCTCACCGAGGGGGGCTTCACCTGCCGCCACCGGGTGGCGGCAACTGAAGCTACCCTTCGTCAGGCTCTCCGGGACCGTGTGCCGTTGGTCATCCTCTCCGATTTCACTCTTCCTGGATTCGGTGGTCTGGCGGCCCTCGCGATCGCGAGCAAAGAGTGCCCTGACGTTCCGTTCATCTTCCTCTCGGGCACCATGGGCGAGGAGCGCGCCATCGAAGCATTACAGCACGGCGCCATCGACTACGTGTTGAAGTCCAATCCGAAGCGGCTCGTTCCCGCAGTGACACGCGCGCTCGCGGAAGCAAAGTTGCGCCGCGCCAGTCGTCGTGCCGAGCGTCGCGTGGCGCGCTTGAGCAGCGTTCTTCAGATGCTCTCTGGAATCAACAGTGCCGTCCTGCGTATTCAGGACAGGAGCTCCCTCCTGAACGAAGCCTGCCGGCTCGCGAACAGCGTCGGCGGGTACGCGCTGACCATGATCGCCATGGTGGATGCGACTACTCGCACCGTACTTCCCGTGGCCAGTGCGGGGCTTCCGGGGGGCGGGCATGGTCCGCCACCGCTGAGGGTCGCGCACATCGAAAGCGAGGACACCAGCATCATGGGTCGCGTGATCCGAGGCGGCCAGGCCGTCTTCTGCGATGATATCGCCGGCTCTCCTCTGCCAATCAGCGGTCGCGAGCAGCTGCTTGCCGCAGGGGTGCGAGCCATCGCCTGCGTTCCGCTGAGCGTGGATGAAACGCCTGTCGGGGCATTCTTTTTCGGATCGAACGAGGCTGGTCTGGTCGGCGATGACGAGGTGAGGTTGCTGCGCGAGGTGGCCGCCGATCTCTCGTTCGCCCTGCAATACCTGGACAGGCAGAATACGGCCCACTTTCTCACCTATTTCGACCCCTTGACGGCGCTGGCGAAACGAGCCTTGTTCTGCGAACGACTTGGGCGGCTGTTGGGTCGGGGAGCCGAGCGTCTGCCGCAACTGGCAGTCAGCGTATTCGACATCCATCATCTGAGCGTAATCAACGATTCCTTCGGCCGGCACACAGGCGACCGCCTCCTGCAGTGCGTGGGAGACCGTCTCAAAACGTACTGCTCCGACACGGACCGCCTAGCGCATCTGGGCGGAGGCACCTTCGCCTCTTTCACCGCACTCGGCGCCGACGTCGAGGGAGAAGTCCAAGCTCTCCGTCGAAGCATCGTACAATTGTTCGACACGCCGTTCGTCATTGAAGGGCACCAGATCGAAATAACGGTCCGGTGCGGGATCGCCTGCTTTCCGCAAAACGGTGCAGAACCCGGCGCGCTGGTGCAGAACGCCGAGGCGGCCCTGAAGGAGGCCAAGACCTCCGGTGAGAAGTATCTGCACCATCGCCTGGAGATGAACTCGGCGCTCGCCGAGCGAGCCGGAATGGAAATCCGCTTGCGCACGGCGCTGCAGAACGAGGAGTTTGTGCTGCACTACCAGCCGAAACTGGAAATTCGAACCGGACGTATCGTCGGGGCCGAGGCGCTCCTGCGCTGGCAGGACCCCGAGAGGGGACTGGTGGCTCCGATCGCTTTCCTTTCTATCCTCGAGACGGCGGGACTGATGACCGCAGTGAGCGCATGGGCGCTCAAACAAGCAGTCACCGACTGTGCGCGGTGGCAAACAGCGGGGCTTCAGCCCATTAGAGTCGCGGTGAATATCCCGCCCGCCGAGCTGCGCCGTCGCGGCTTCGTTCAGGAAGTCCTCACAGCAATCGGTACACTTGGCGAGCGGGACCCGTGGGGCATTGATATCGAGGTCACTGAGGGAGCCCTGCACGGAGATTTCTCGGATTGTATCCACGCCCTGCGACTGTTACGCACCGCGGGCGTCCGAGTCGCGATCGACGATTTCGGCACCGGCTATTCATCATTGGCTCGGCTGTCCGAATTGCCTATCGATAGTCTGAAAATCGACAGGATGTTTGTCAGCCGCCTGCCCGGAGATTCGCGCGCTGCCAAGTTGGTAGGCACCTTGATTGAGCTGGCGCACGCATTCGGCATGAGCACCATCGCAGAGGGCGTCGAAAATGCCGAACAGCTTGCCTGTCTGGCGCGCTGCGGCTGCGACGGCTGGCAAGGCTTCCTGCACAGCCGAGCAGTCCCAGAGCCCGAGCTCGCGCTGATGCTCGAGGTCAGATGAAACCCCTAACCATGTTGTAGTCAGGATTTATCGACGCCACGTGCGGGTTCCATCCAAGAGCGGGCGTCTACTCTCACCATGCGATCTTCTTCTGTGTAAGCAGCGCCCACCGGATCCCCGCCTCGGGCCACGATATCGCATTGCTGCCTGAAGAGTTTGCGATGCATGCCGAGGCCTCTGTCGGTGAAGGAGAGATGTTCCTGCGAGTGGAAAGCAATTCCTCCGATCGCCGACTGCGCTTCGTAGTCGAGCGGATTGCGCTGGTGGTATTCGAAATCCATCTCGCCCCACAGCTTGCGCTCCGGCCCAAAGCCCGGTTTTCCCTCCGTGTGAGGATAGATGTCCTCTCCGCCCACTCGCTGGCGATTGATGTCGACAGTGACAAAGTGCGTGTCATCGACAGGGACAAATGCCGTAACGGTCCGCGACGGGCCATCGCCAAAGAAAGGCGGCAGTGCCAGCATGTTTGGCATGATCCCTTGCTCGATCCGCATCCACGCTTGCCCGGTTCCCTCGATGACGCGTCTGCTGGTGGTGAGGATTGAGCGCCCCGGGGTTCGCGGACCGACGTTCACCAAGATGGGATCGAAGTGGGGCTCTTCCATGCCGTATGCACGGCCGTCCCGATCCAGGAGCCGCTCATCCATCTCGATCCCCCTACGCAGCCGAGCATGACTCTACGCTGTACTGCGGGAAGTATTTGTCGCCGGGCGAACTGCTCTTAGCTGACAGTGAACTGAATGAGTCGCGGGAATATCCGGCAAGGAAACGCGCGAACGGGGCGACCGCTGGCCTCCAGCTAGTGCCGCGCTACGCGGTGAGTACGTGGCGAGACCTTGAAATGCTGACGAAAAGCCCGGCTGAAGGTGCTCAAACTCTTGAATCCCCACGACGTCGCGATATCGGTGATCGTCACGTGGGCGAGTTCGATGCTTGCCAGATCCCGGGCACACGCCTCCAACCTCCATTGCAGAATGCACTGGCCCGCCGTCCGGCCTTCTGCGGAAAAGATCTTGTGGATGTAGCGCTTGCTGCACTGAAAAGCCGCAGCGATCGCTTCGATCGACAGATCCGGGTTGCGCAGACGATCGGCGATGTAACTCTTGACTCGGGCTCGAAGAACTAGCGACGAGCTCTTGGCTGGCTTGCGCGCCGACACCTCCACCAGGGTCCTGCGCGCCAACTGCAAAGCGAAACGCGCAAAGTCGTAGCGCAAAGCGGGACTCAACGTCAGCTGCTCCTCGAGCAGCGAAGACATGAAAATCTTGACAACTCGCGCGCAGCCGCTGCGGGCCGAGAATCGCTGCGCGATGATGCTCTCGAAGTCCAAGTCGCGCCCGAGAATCATCGCTCGAGGCGCGGCCAAAACCAGCAACTCCACAGGGTGCTCAGAGACGCTGCCGACGATACGCCCTTCAACTTGGGGACACCACATCGGTACCGCGCCCCCCTACCCACACTGCGCGCTCCAGGGCGCGCCATGTGCGACACTGCCCATGCCGGGATGCTCAAGTTCAGAGCATTCTACCCAAGCACGTCAAGCATTGGCCAGCAGCGCCTGTCTTCGACCCCTCAGACGCCAGGTCCTGCTTCCTCTCTCGCAAAGACCAACGAGGCATCCGTCCCTAGGCCCGGCGTGCTGTCGATGAGTAGCCTGCCGCCATGTAGCGCGACGATCGATTTGACGATCGCCAGCCCGAGCCCCGCTCCTTCGGGGCTATTCGCCCGTGAAGGATCGGCGCGGAAGAAGCGGTCGCCCAGCTTGGGCAAGTGTTCGGCCGCAATGCCGCTGCCCGTATCGCTGACCGTCAACACCGCCGCACCATCCGATGCCTGAGCTGCGCGCAGGCTGATGCGGCCTCCGGGAGCTGTGTACTTCAGGGCGTTGGACAGCAGATTGCTCAGTGCACGGCGCAGCAACAGCGGATCGGCCAGAATCGTCGCCTTCCCTTCGCAAACCAACTCCACGCGCTGCTCATCCGCGAGGGCCTGATAGAAATCCACGACAGCCTGGAACTCAGCGCGGGCCTCCAGCGGTACGCGCTTGAGCGCCAGTCGAGCCTGATCCGCCTGCGCCAAAAACAACATGCTGTCGATCATTCGGGCAAGGCGACTGTATTCTTCGAGGCCGGACTGCAACACCCGCGCATATTCAGCGGGCGTACGCGCCCTCGAAAGAGTGACCTGCGCCTCGCCCATCAGGTTATTGATCGGTGTGCGCAGCTCGTGGGCGAGATCGGCCGAGAACTGGGAGAGCCTTTCGAACGATTGCTGCAGGCGCTCGAGCATGCGGTCGAACGCATCCGCAAGGGATGCGAGCTCCTGCGGCCAGCGACCCGTCTGGATCCGATAGTCCAGATGCTCAACGCCCACCCGCTCGGTCGCCCGAGTTATCTCAGCGAGCGGCCTCAAACCTCGGCGCGTGATCCAGACTCCAACGAGCGCGGCCACGAGGAGTCCGCTGGCCAGCACCGCGCCCAGGTCCCGTCGATAACCCGCGAGCAACGTTTCATGGGCCGTGGTATTGAGCGCCGCTTGAATGTGCCAACCCCGCGTTTCGCCGGAAGCGCCCGAGATCGCTGCGGAGGCGAGAAGGAATGTCCGTCTGTTCGAGCGCCAGCGGTAGCCCTGAGGCGCACTGCCGGGTGTGGACTGGAAGGCGGACAGCGGCGCAGTTGCGGCCATTGCCGGGGTCTCATCGACGACACGCCCCTTGTCATCGAGCACCCGGAGGAAAAACGGCGCAGGCGATTGACCTGAGATCTCGGCCTCTTCGAATACTTCCTGGTCCACTGCCGACCGCTCGAACGGACGGTGCTCCAACAGCGCGGTTAAGACCTGAGCTTTGTAGGTGAGAAAGCTCTGGTCTTGCTCTAACAGATTGCGCTTGAGGTCCCAGTACAGGAGAGCGGAGGCGGCGGACAGCAGAACGAATACGGACAAGGTGTAGTAGAGCGTCAGCCGAGTCGACATCGGCCAGCGCGCCGCAGCGGGACGGGAATGAGAATCAGCGGACTTCCAGAACATAGCCCATTCCGCGGACCGTATGGACGAGCTTCACCGGATAAGGGTCGTCGACTTTTCGCCGCAGCCGGCGAATCGCCACATCGACGACGTTGCTATCGCTCTCGAAATGGATGTCCCAGACTTGTTCGGCGATCACCATCCGTGAGAGCACCTCCCCCTGTCGCCTGGCGAGGAAGGACAATAGCGCAAATTCCTTTGGCGCCAGATCTAGGCGCGCCTCACCACGATGGGCCTTGGCGCCCAAGAGGTCGATTCGCAGATCCGCGATCTGGACGACATCCGATGAGCGTTCGCTCCGTCGCCGCAGAAGCGCCCGCACGCGCGCCAGCAACTCGGTGAACGCATAGGGCTTCACAAGATAGTCGTCGGCGCCGAGCTCGAGCCCCTTGACCCGATCCGGTACTGCGCTGCGGGCCGTGAGAAAGAGGACCGGCATGGACCGACCCTGGCTACGCACCTCCTGCAGTACCGACCAGCCATCTCGCCGGGG